>OBOI01000054.1_pt1 | contig 46139 bp, 44 predicted proteins | sample 1670151 | NCBI WGS metagenome assembly OBOI01 (sample SAMEA104232303, study PRJEB22302) | sediment metagenome | biome: forest; feature: aquifer; material: sediment | place: USA | collected 2011-08-07 | depth 0.01 m | reverse complement strand
GGCCGCACCGGCCGCAGCACCCGCCCCTGCGCCGACTGCCGAGAAGAAGTAGCGTGGCATCCGCCTGAAGAAACGGCACCTGCGGGTGCCGTTTCTTTATTCCGCCCCCATGGACATTCTTCTTCAGCAGATATTCAACGGCCTCACCCTGGGCAGCATCTACGCCCTGGTGGCGCTGGGCTACACCATGGTCTACGGCATCATGGGGCTGATCAATTTCGCCCATGGCGAAGTCGTCATGATAGGCGCGCTCTCTGCGCTCGCCGCGATGAAACCGCTCGCCGCCAGCGGCCTGCCGGGGCCGCTGATCGTGCTGCTCGCGCTGCTCGTGGCTGTCGTCGTCTGCATGTGCCTGGGGCTGGGCATAGAACGCATCGCCTACCGGCCGCTGCGCAACGCGCCGCGGCTGGCGCCGCTGATTACCGCCATCGGCGTCTCCATCGTCCTGCAACAACTGGCGATGCTGATCTGGGGCCGCAACTACCATTCGGTGCCGCCGCTGCTGCCGGCCGAGGCGCACGAGATTTTCGGCGCGCAAATCACCGAGCTGCAAGTGCTGATCATGGCCGTGGCCGCCGCGACGATGGCCGGGCTGATAGTGCTGGTCAACCGCACCCGGCTCGGCCGCGCCATGCGCGCCACCGCCGAGAACCCCGCCATTGCCGGCCTCATGGGCGTTGATGTCAATCGCATCATTGCGCTCACCTTCGTCATCGGCTCGGGCCTGGCGGCGCTGGCCGGCGTGCTGGTGTCCGCCAACTACGGCATCGCCCATTACCACATGGGCTTCATCCTCGGCCTCAAGGCCTTCACTGCGGCCGTACTCGGCGGCATCGGCAATCTCGGCGGCGCCATGCTCGGCGGCGTGCTGCTCGGCCTGATCGAGGCACTGGGCGCCGGCTACATCGGCGACTTCACCGGCGGCTTTCTCGGCTCGAATTACCAGGACGTCTTCGCCTTTTTCGTCCTCATCGTCGTGCTCATCTTCCGGCCGTCCGGACTGATGGGAGAGAAGGTGTCGGAGCGCGCATGAACACGCAAGAGCTTATCGCCCTGCTTGATCGCTTGCGTTCAGAGCCGCGCGAATCGGAGTGGCTGGAGTTCAAAGCCAATCGCTATGAGCCGCAGGTGCTGGGCGAATACCTTTCGGCGTTGGCCAACGCCGCCTGTCTGCTCGGCAAACCACGCGCGTGGCTGGTATTCGGCATAGAGGACGGCAGCCATGCGGTGGTTGGCACGCGCTTCGATCCGACAGCGGAGAAAGGGGCGGGCAATCAGTTGTTGCCGCTATGGCTCTCACTCGGTTTGCAGCCTAATACCGGCTTCGAGATTCATCCTTTCGAGTATCACGGCCAACGCGTAGTGTTGATCGAGGTTCATCCGGCATTTGATAGGCCGGTGAAATTTTACGGCACGGCTTACATTCGTGACGGTTCAAGCAAGACCGAACTGGCAAGGTATCCGGAGAAGGAACGGCAAGTCTGGCAACGGCGCGTCGATTGGAGTGCCCAGATATGCGAGCGGGCAACGCTGTCCGATCTGGACCCGGCGGCGATTGCCAAAGCACGGTTGGAATACAAAGCCAAGTTTCCCGCCAGGCTGGCCGACGTGAATGGCTGGGACGATGCAACTTTTCTCAACAAAGCAAAACTGACCACGCAAGGTGCCATCACCCATGCAGCGCTGCTGCTGCTCGGGCGTGAGGAGGCGACGACGCTGCTGGCGCCGGCTGTCGCGCGCATCAGTTGGATACTCAAGACCGAGCGCAACGAGGAACAAGACTACGAGCACTTCGGCCCGCCTTTGCTAATCAATGTCGACAAAGTGCTGGCGCGCATCCGCAACCTGACGGTACGCGAGCTGCCGAGCGGGACATTGTTCCCCGTGGAAATGTCGCAATATGATCCGTGGGTGATACGCGAGGCGCTGCACAACTGCATCGCTCACCAGGATTACGGCTTGCGCGGGCGCGTGCAGGTAGTGGAAACCCCGGCGAGCCTGATGTTGACGAACGTCGGCGGCTTTCTCCCCGGCAGCGTGGAGTCGGTGATCCGGCAGGATGCGCCGCTGGAGATTTACCGTAATCCTTTTCTTGCCGAAGCAATGGTCAATCTCAACATGATCGACACGCAAGGCGGCGGTATCAAGCGCATGTTCCTGACGCAGCGGCGACGATTCTTTCCGCTGCCGGATTTCGATCTGTCCCAGACCGAGCGCGTGATGGTGACGTTGGCAGGCCGCATGCTCGACGAGCGCTACACCCGCTTGCTGATGGCGCACACCGATCTCGATCTGGAAACCATCATGCTGCTGGACCGGGTGCAGAAACACCAGCCCATCGGTGCAGACGAGCATCGTCGCTTAAAGGCCGCCAAGCTGGTGGAGGGGCGTTATCCGAATCCGATTGTCGCCGCCCAGGTGGCGGCGGTTACGGGTCAGAAGGCGCGGCACATCCGCGACAGCGGCCTCGATGGACAGTATTACCGCGACTTAGTCGTCAAGCTCATTCGCAAGCATCAGCCCGTATCGCGCCAGGACATCGACCGATTGCTGCTCGACAAACTGCCGGAGGTTCTAAGCGACAAGCAGAAGTTGAACCGGATCCATAACCTGCTTCGGCAACTGGCAATAGGGGGCCGAATTCGCAATGATGGCAGCCGCAGGTTCCCACGCTGGGTACTGATGAGCGATGGCGACAATCAATAGGAATCAAGAAGCAAGGCGATGCCGCATCCGTTCGTCTGTTTACACCGTTGATTATTTGACATTTTCTTATTGATTAGCGCGAGCTAAATATCCACCGGCAATCAATAGGAATCAATAGGGAGATGTGGCGCATGAGAGGTAAAGGTAGATCGACATTGGACTCTCGGATTTCGCTGTGACGCCTAAGCATAAGGCCCTGCTCGGCACCACCCTCATTGCCATCGCGCTGCTGATCGCGCCCTTCGTGGTCGGCAAGAACTTCGGCAACGCCTGGGTGCGCGTGCTCGACTTCGCGGCGCTCTACGTCATGCTGGCGCTGGGACTCAACATCGTCGTCGGCTTCGCCGGGCTGCTCGATCTCGGCTATATCGCCTTCTACGCCGTCGGCGCCTATCTCTACGCGCTGCTGGCGTCGCCGCACTTCGGCCTGCACTGGCCGGCCTGGGCGATACTGCCGCTGGGCGCCGGCGTTGCGGGGCTCTTCGGCGTGTTGCTGGGCGCACCGACCCTGCGGCTGCGCGGCGACTACCTCGCCATCGTCACGCTCGGCTTCGGCGAAATCATCCGCATCTTCCTCAACAACCTCAATGCGCCGGTGAACATCACCAACGGCCCGCAGGGCATTGCGCGCATCGACCCGGTCACCGTCGCCGGCCAGCCGCTGTCGCGCACCATCGAGGTTTTCGGCATTTCCATTCCCGGCGTCTATCTCTACTACTATCTGTTCGTCATTCTGGCGCTGGGCATCGTCTTCGTCACCATCCGGCTCCAGGACTCGCGCATCGGCCGGGCCTGGGTGGCCATCCGCGAAGACGAACTCGCCGCCAAGGCTTGCGGCATCGACACGCGCAACGTCAAGCTGCTGGCCTTCGCCATGGGCGCCTCGTTCGGCGGCGTCGCCGGCGGCCTGTTCGCCGGCTTCCAGGAATTCGTCTCGCCCGAGAGCTTCGGCCTCATGGAATCGGTGATGGTGCTGTGCATGGTGGTGCTGGGCGGCATGGGCCATGTGCCCGGCGTGATTCTCGGCGGATTGCTGCTGACGATACTGCCCGAGGTGTTTCGCAATGCCGCCGGGCCGGCCCAGTTGGCCCTGTTCGGCAAGGTGCTGCTCGACCCGGAATCCCTGCGCATGCTGCTCTTCGGCATCGCCCTGATCGCCGTCATGCTCTACCGCCCCGCCGGCCTCTGGCCCGACCCGCGGCACCGGCGCGAACTGGCCGCGAGGAAGGAATGAACCCACTGCTGGAAGCGCGCGGCATAGCCAAACACTTCGGCGGCGTCACCGCGTTGAAGGACGTGTCGCTCTCCATTCATGGCGGCGAAATCTACGGCCTCATCGGCCCCAACGGCGCCGGCAAGACCACCTTCTTCAATGTGCTGACCGGCCTTTACCCGCGCGACGGCGGCGAAATCAGCTTCGCCGGCAAGGCGCTGGAAATGGGCAGTCCGCATGAAGTGGCGCGCGCCGGCATCGCCCGCACCTTCCAGAACATTCGCCTTTTCGCCAACATGACGGCGCTGGAAAACGTCATGGTCGGCCGCCATGTCCGCACGCACGCCAACGCGCTGGGCGCGGTACTGCGCAACCGTGCCACGCGCGACGAAGAAGCCGCCATCCGTCGTCGCGCGCTGGAACTGCTGCATTACGTCGGCATCGGCGAACGCGCCGACGACCTCGCCCGCCAGTTGCCCTACGGCGACCAGCGCCGCCTCGAAATCGCCCGCGCCCTGGCCACCGAGCCCAGGCTGCTGGCGCTGGACGAACCTGCGGCCGGCATGAACGCCACCGAGACCGCAGCCTTGCGGGCGCTGATCGTCGGCCTGCGTGCCGACGGCCTTACCGTACTGCTGATCGAACACGACGTCAGGCTCGTCATGGGCCTGTGCGACCGCGTCGCGGTACTCGATTACGGCGAAAAGATCGCCGAGGACGTGCCGGCGGTGGTGCAAAAGGACGCGAAAGTGATCGAGGCCTATCTGGGAGGCACGCTTGAGTAATTCGAGCGAAGCGAGCACGCATAGTCGCCCCCTTTCTCGGGAAGGGGGTCGGGGGGATGGGGGCCCACTGCTTGCCGTGGCTGACCTTCAGGTCAGCTACGGCGGCATCAATGCGGTCAAGGGTATTTCCTTCGCCGTCGAGGAAGGTGAAATGGTCTGCCTGATCGGCGCCAACGGCGCCGGCAAGACGACCACGCTCAAGGCCGTTGCCCGCATGCTCCCCGCCAAAGGCGAGATGCGACTGCGCGGCGAACGCCTCGACCTTCTGCCCAGCCATGCGCTCATCGGCCGCGGCCTCGCCCTGGTGCCCGAAGGCCGCGGCGTCTTCGCCCGTCTTTCCGTCGCCGAGAACCTGGCCATGGGCGCCTACCACCGCGACGACGACATCGCTGCCGACCTCGACCGCATCTACGGCCTGCTGCCGCGCCTGGCCGAGCGTCGCAGCCAACTCGCCGGCACGCTCTCCGGCGGCGAGCAGCAGATGCTGGCCATCGGCCGCGCCCTGATGGGCCGCCCGCAACTGCTGCTGCTCGACGAACCCTCGATGGGTCTGGCGCCGCTGATGGTGCAGAAAGTGTTTGAAGTCGTCCGCAGCGTCGCCGCACAAGGCGTCACCATCCTGCTGGTCGAGCAGAACGCCAAGCTGGCGCTGGAAGTTTGCAGCCGCGGCTATGTGATGGAAAGCGGGAAGATCACCTTGGCCGATACCGCCGCGAACCTGCTGGCCGATCCACGCGTACGGGCGGCGTATCTGGGCGAGTAGGGACGCCGATTATCCCGCCAGCAACGGCGCCAGCGCCATGCGCATCCAGCCGATCAGGAACAGGGCGACTTGCAGCAGCAGCAACAGCGCCACCGGCGTGAGATCGACGCCGCCGATGGGCGGTATCGCGCGGCGAAACGGCGCGAGCAAGGGGCGCACCAGCGCCGAAAACACCGCCGCCATGGGCGCGTAGGGATTGATCCAGGAAAACACCGCGCTGACCAGCGTGGCGCCGATCAGCAGATAGACGAACAGCTTGAGCGTTTCCAGCGCGGCCAACGTCAGCACGCCCGCCAGCGAAAACGACAAGCCGAGCAGCAGCGCGGAAAGGCTGAGGTAGGCGACCTGCGTCGACCACGCCAGCAGCAGGCTCGCCAGGTCGAGGCCGAACAGGCCGGGGACGATTCTGCGGGTTGGCCTCACCGCCCAGTCGGTGATGGCGACGACGAACTGGCCGAGCGGGTTGCGAAACGAGGCGCGCGCCCATTGCAGCGCGAAGCGCGACAGCAGGGCGAAAGCGAGGAAACTGAGAACGGTTTCGAGTATCAGCAGCAGCAGTTGGGCGAGCATAGGTGCATCCTGGGTTCGGCTGGGAAAAACAGTTCACCACGGCGGGCACGGCGGCACGGCGGAATTCGTTTCCAACCCGAGGGGGAATCGGAACGTCTTCGCAACGCCATAATCTTCGCCGTGTTCGCCGTGCCCGCCGTGGTTTGAATGAGGTTTCGAGGTTCAATCCTGGCCGAGTATGTCGCCGAGCTCGCGGCCGCGGGCATTGGCGGCCTGCACGCCGCGGGCGATGGCGCCATGAATGCCGTCGACATCGAAGGACTTGAGCGCCGCCTCGGTCGTGCCGCCCTTCGAGGTAACGCGTTCGCGTAGTAGCGACACCGCATCGGTACTGCTGTCGGCCAGTTTTGCCGCGCCGAGGAAAGTTTCGATGGCCAGCGTGCGCGCGGTGTCGGCGTCGAAACCGAGGTCTTTCGCCGCCGCCTCCAGCGCCTCGATGAAATAGAAGACGTAAGCGGGGCCGCTGCCGGAGATGGCGGTAACGGCATCCATCATCGTCTCGTCGTCTATCCAGACCGTGCGCCCGACGGCAGAAAGGATTTTCTCGGCCGTCATGCGGCCTTCGAGATCGACGCTCTCGTGCGCGTAAAGGCCGGTAATGCCGGCGCCGATCAGCGCGGGGGTGTTGGGCATGGTGCGCACGATCTTGCGGTGCCCGCCCAGCCAGCGGGCGATGTCGGCCAGCCGCAGACCGGCGGCGATGCTGACGACGAGCTGGTCGGCAAGCTTGCCCATCGCCGGCGCAAGCGCTTCCTTCATGGTCTGCGGCTTGACGGCGAGCACCAGGGCCACGCAGTTGAGCGCGGCGGCATCGACGACGGGCGTGCAACGCACGCCGAACTCGTCGGTAAGCCTTTCGCGCGCCTGCGCAACGGGCTCGACCACCTGGATGCCGGCAGCGGAGTAGCCCTGCCTGCGCAGCCCGCCGATGAGGGCGACAGCCATGTTACCGCCGCCGATGAAGGTAATTTTCATGCTTGCTTCCTCTCGGCGCCTATTGTGCCATGCCGCCCGGCCGAAATCGGCCTGCGGTGCCTGAGGTCGCTCCGGGAATTATCCTGAAACCCGACTTGAACCACGGCGAACACGGCGACACGGCGAGAGATCGTGGCTTTTTCCGACATGCGCTCCTTCACACGATGAGGGAGTTCATGAGGGTCTCTCATGGCTTGCAGTTTCGCCGTGTCGCGGTGTTCGCCGTGGTGAACGGCTTTTCCCGGAATTATCGGCGCTCCGGAATTGCCGGCAGTGCCGCCGCCACGCTGTCAGCCGAAGGAATCGGCCAGCAGATTGCGCAGCCAGCCGTCGGCGTATTCGGCTTCCAGCTTGCGATACAGGCGCGGCACCGGCTTGGGCGCTGCCTTGGTGCCGAAGCTCGTCGGCGAGATGCCGCTGCCTTCCTTGATGTACACCCACTGGTTGTTCGCCACGCGGAACAGATGCACCACGGAGAAGCCCCAGTCGTGGGCGACGACGCTGTAGCAGGTATTGGTGTAGACCGGCACCGGCGCCGGCAGGCCGTTCAACTTGGCCACCAGGCTGGCGACAACGGCCTTGGCCTGGGAATTGGCCATGTGCGCCGACTTCGGGAAGCCGTTGCCCGTAGACGTCTCGCCGCCGACGCAGGAATCGCCGATGACATAGACGTCCTTGTGGGCCTTGGACTCCATGTTCTCCGGCTTCACCTCGCACCAGTTGCCCTTCAGCGTCGCCAGGCCGGCGTCGCGGGCGATCTTGCCGGCGCGATGGGCGGGAATGACGTTGAGCACGTCGCACTTGATGTCGTCGAAGGTGGTGTGGCAGGTCAGGGTGGTGGCATCGACACGCTCCACCAGACCGCCGCTGGCGGCCGGAATCCATTCGATCATGCCGCCGCTGCCGTAGCCGTAGAGCGCCTTCCAGGCCTCCTCGAACAGCGGCTTTTTGGAGAAGGAATCGTTGGCATCGAGGATGAGAATCTTGGCCTTCTTCTTGCCGTGATGCAGGCAGTGCATCGCCACCTGGGCGGCGCGCTCGTAAGGGCCGGGCGGGCAACGGAAGGGCGCCTTGGGCACGGCGATGACGAAGCGGCCGCCGTCGGGCATGGCTTCGAGTTGTTTCTTCAGCAGCAGGGTTTGCGGCCCCGCCTTCCAGGCGTGGGGGATGCGGGTGTCGGCCAGTTCGGCGGTCATGCCCTGAAGGGCGGCGTGGTCGAAGTCGACGCCGGGCGCCACGATCAGGGAATCGTAGGCGAAGCTGTCGCCTTCCGCCGTGGTCACGGTCTTCTTGATGGGGTCGATCTGGGTGACTTCGTTGTGCACCACCTTGACGCCGCGCGCCGCCAGACGCTCATAGCCAGCTTGCAGTGTGGCGATGTCGCGCACGCCGGAAATGACTTCATTGGACAGGGGGCAGGAGGTGTAGCGCGTTCCGCGCTCGATCAGCGTGACGTCGATGCCGGGATCGAGCAGGCGCAGGTAGCGGGCGGCGGTGGCGCCGCCGTAGCCGCCGCCGACGACGACGACCCTGGCCTTGGCTGTCGCGGCGCGGGCCGACGGGATGGAGAGAACCGAGGCGCCCGCGGCGGCGGACACGGCCTTGAGAAAACTGCGGCGATCGATGGAAGACATGGTTTCCCCTTACTTGTTCTGCGCGCCGAAATAGCGGGCGGCAGCGGATACGTCCGCCGGCTTCATGTCCTGCGCCGCTTTCTTCATCTTGCGGTGTGGCATGTTGAATTCCTTGCTGCGGTATTTCTCAAGTTCGAGTTCCATGTATTTCGACCACTGACCGTTGATCTTCGGCACGCCCACATCCGGGTCGCTGCCGGTGAGGCCGTGACAGTCCTCGCAGTTTTCGGCAACCGCCGACCTGCCCTTCGCCATTGCGGCAGCCGGCGTCGGCTGCGGCGCGGGCACCCAGCGCTGCTTGGCGAAGTAGGTCGCCAGGGCGTCGATCTCGTCGTCGGAAAAGCCCTTGACGATGCGGTTCATGGTGATGGCGCTGCGCTCGTCGTACTTCCACGCCTTCATGACGGAGCGCAAGTACTCCTTGGGCAAGCCGCCGATGGAGGGCATGGCGGCGCCGACGCTGACGCCTTTGAGCCCATGACAGCCGTTGCAGGTGCGGGCGAGCACTTCGATGTCGCCGCGGGCGAAGGCCGTACCGGAAAGTCCGATCAAGGCCAGGGTCAATAAGGTCTTTTTCATCGACATTTCCTTCAATGCGCGGTGCTGCGGCCGATCAGCACCAGGGTCAGCAGCGTCAGGCCGGCGACGATGAGGATGGTCGCCAGGAACGACGAGGCCAGATCGGCGCGGCGCGACGGGCGTTTGACCAGGTGCTTGTCCAGTTCACCGATGGCCACCAGGCGCTCGTACTCCAGCCGGTGGTCGTGCTTGAACTCCTCCAGCGGAATCTTGCCGGTGAAGATGGTGGTGCTCATCGGGAAGCGCTCAGGCCGAAAATGCACGTTGAAGAAGTGCACCGTATTGAGGAATACCGCGGCCAGCAGGGCTTCCTCGGCATGAACGAGGGTGGCGATGTTGAAGACCCAGCCGGGCAGTATCCTGGCCGTCGCCTCAGGAACGAACAGCATGATGCCGGACGAGCCAATGATGGTTGCACCCCAGAACGGCGCCCAGTAGTCGAAGCGCTGCCAGTATGTCCAGTGGCAGAAGTCCGGACGTTCGGCGCGGCCGAAGAACCAGAGGAACATGGCTTTCAGGTCGGAGAGGTCGGTCATGCTGGGCACCAGCGACGTGCCGCCGAACCAGTTGAAGGTGTCGCGGCGGCGATAGATGTTCCGGCCGACCACAACCAGGTGGAAGACGAAGATCGACAGCCAGGTGACCGCCGCGGTGCGGTGGATGATGCCTTCCGCCTTCGGCCCGCCCAGGAACACGACCACCGCCTTGGCCCAGTCGGTGTGCGAAAACAGGAGCGAGGTGCCGGTAAGGATCAGCACCATGGTGGAGATGGCGAACAGCCCGTGAATCCAGCGCCAGACCGGCGTGAAGCGGCGGAAGTAGACGATCTCGGGGCGATCCAGGTCTTCGCGGAAGCCCTTGCCCTGGATGCGGTCCATGGCTTCGCGGTAAAGCCAGAGCAACACATGCACCCAGAAGAAGATCATCACGCCGAGAATCAATGCGCCCATGAAGCGCTTGGCCCAGTACAGCCCCGGGTACTTCTCAAGGTTGTCGGCGTCGCCGTGGGGCTGAAAGCCGAGGAAGGATTCCGTAGCGTTCTTGTGGCAGTTCTTGCAATTCTTCAGGCGGTTATTGACATGCACCGAGGAGGTTGGATCGTCGCCCTTCTTCACCGTGTGTCCGCCGTGGCAGTCGAAGCACTTCGCGGTATGGGTGTAGCCCAGGCGGTTGACCTGGCCGTGGTAAGAGGCGAGGTAGGTCTTCTGCGCATTCTTGTGGCAGTCGCCGCAATTCTGCGTAATGGCGAGCTTGGCCGGGTCGCCCTTGGGCGAGCCAATGGCGTGAGTGGTGTGGCAGTCGGAGCAGACCGCGGACTTTTCATCCCGCTTCTCGACCACGGCCTGGCCATGGACGGAGCCGAGGTAGTCCTTCTTCTGCTTCTCATGGCAACGCCCGCAGACCTCGGGGTTCTTCAGGCGGTGTTCCGCCCGCGCGAGCGCGCCGGGCGCGCCGACATTGTGGGCGTCGTGACAATCGTGGCAGGCGGCGTTGACGCGCGACTGATCCTTGGCATTGGGTTTGGCGTGCGCCGAATGCAGGTAATTATCCGTCTGTTGCAGCACCACGCCGAGGCGTTCGCGCAATTTCGGATCGGCATCTTTTCCAAGTTTTTCCCATTGCTGGCGATGGCAGGCGACGCAACCGATGCTCTTGGCCAGCGGCTTGGCGTGAGGAAGCTTGGCGACGTCACTGTGGCAGCCGGTGCAGGCCACCTTGCCATGCACGCTGTGCTCCAGCACCTTGGTGTCGATAAATACGTTTTTTTGCTTGCCGTCCTGTCCAACGACGGATTTTTCTTCCGCGTCGGCATGGCAGCGCAGGCAGCGATGGTTGGCGATCGTCGGCGCCTCCGGCTTTGCGACGGACGCGTCGCCACCGTCGGCGACGGTTGCCGCGACCACGCTAGGCAGCAACAGCACGGCCATCAGCAATCCCGCAAGCAGATTCCTGGCATTTCTTGCCATCTCGATGTCTCCTCTTTTTTCTCTTCCGCGCCGACGATAAGGAACCGTCGAACGGTGTTTTCTCAAGTTATTGGGGGAAGCCCTAACGCAACGGCCATGCCATCCCCGTCGCCATTCGCGTAACGCGCTGACCGGACACGGGTATTCCCCGGCGCGCGATCGGCAGAAACGGCCAGCGGATAGGCGCGTTATGCCATTAACGGCATTCTACGTATGCCATCTATGGCACAATGCGGCAATGAGCGAGGCGGCGGACAACCTATTTCCAGAAATCCAGGCGCTGGCCGATTCGCTGCCGGAGCCGCGCGCCTTCATCGGCGCCGATTACCGCGTGCTGGGCGTCAATCGGGCCTGGCGCAAAGAGTTCGGCGATCCCGGCGACCTGCCCGGCCGGTACTGTTACGAAATCTCCCACCATGCCACCGCCCCCTGCGACCAACTGGGCGAAAGCTGCCCGCTCAAGGTCAGCCGGGAGAGCGACGAGCCAGCGCGTGCCCTGCACATCCATCACACCCCGAACGGCCCCGAACACGTCGATGTGGAGGTTTCCCCCATCCGCGACAGCGCCGGCCGTACCGCATTTTTCGTCGAGACCGTGCGCATGGTGCGCCGCGCCCGCAGCCAGCCGTCGGCCCACGGGATGGTAGGGAGTTCGCCGGCCTTCAACCGCATGCTGGAGCTGATTGAGCGCGTCGCGCCGGCCGAGGCGACGGTACTGCTGCTGGGCGAGTCCGGCGTCGGCAAGGAACTCGCCGCCCATGCGCTGCACGAGGCCAGCGCCCGTGCCGAAGGCCCCTTCGTCGCCGTGGACTGCGCCGGCATGACCGAGACCCTGGTCGGCAGCGAACTGTTCGGCCACGAGAAGGGGGCGTTTACCGGCGCCGTCGCCCGCAAAACGGGCCTGGTGGAGTCGGCGGCGGGCGGCACCCTGTTCATCGACGAGGTGGGAGACATCCCCCTGTGCCTCCAGGTCAAGCTTCTGCGCCTGATCGAGTCGGGCACCTTCCGCCGCGTCGGCGGACTGGATCCCATACCGGCCGATTTCCGTCTCGTTCTGGCGACGCACCGCGACCTGGAAGCCATGGTGGAAGAAGGCAGTTTTCGCCGCGACCTCTACTATCGCATCAGCGCCTTCCCCGTTCCGGTGCCGCCCCTGCGGGAACGCAGCGAGGACATGCCCTTGCTGGTGGAATCGCTGCTGGCGCGGGTCAGCCGCCGCCGCTTGCGCCTGCATCCGGATGCCATGGCGAAACTCTTGCGCCACAACTTTCCCGGCAACGTGCGCGAACTGCGCAATGTGATCGAGCGGGCCACCCTGCTGGCAGACGGCCACACGATACTGCCGGAACATTTGCCGGAAAGAATAGGCGAACCCGTGTGCGGCGCGCCGCCCGCGGGCGATATCGTCTCGCTGGCCGAGGCGGAACGGCGCTATTTGCGCTGGGCCGCATCCCGCCACCAGGGCGACCGCCACGCCCTGGCGGGCCGGCTCGGCATCAGCCCGCGCACCTTGTTCCGCAAGCTCAGGGAAGGATGATCCTGGAATAAGCGGTTCACCACGGCAGGCACGGCGACACGGCGAAACCGCAAACCATGAGGAACATTCATGAACTCACCCAGCGGGTGAAGGCGCGCATGTCGCAAGACCACGATTTCTCGCCGTGCCCGCCGTGGTGAACTCCCTTCCCCAGGTTAAATGCCTGCGCTCTCGTGGGCCGATACTTACCGGTCCCGAGTGCCGAAAATCGCGGTACCGACGCGCACAACGGTAGCGCCTTCGGCAATCGCCGTTTCAAGATCGTGCGACATCCCCATCGACAGCGTATCGAGCGCCATGCCGTCGCGATTGAGCTTGTCGCGCAAGTCTCTTAGCAACGCGAAGCGGCTGCGTAACAGCGCTTCGTCGTCCGTCGGCTCGGGGATCGCCATGAGTCCGCGCAGACGCAAACTCGGCAGCCGCGTCAGTGCGCTCGCGAGTGCGACGGCCTCGGCGGGCGCGCAGCCGCTTTTGCTCTCTTCGCCGCTGACGTTGACTTGCAGGCAGACCTGAAGCGGCGGCAGTCCGATCGGCCGCTGCGCCGACAGGCGCTCGGCGATTTTCAGTCGCTCGATCGAATGCACCCAGGCGAAGTTCTCCGCCACCGACCGCGTCTTGTTGCTCTGGATGGGGCCGATGAAATGCCACTCCGCCGCGAGGTCGGCGAGTGTGGCAATTTTCGGTACAGCTTCCTGCACGTAGCTTTCGCCGAAGGCTTGCTGGCCGCGCGCGGCGGCCTCGCGCAACGCGGCCGCCGGCCAGGTCTTCGATACCGCCAGCAGACGCACATCGGCCGGATCGCGGCCGCAAGCGGCACAAGCGGCGGCAATGCGTGCATGGACGGCTTGCAAGTTGGCGGAGATTGTTGTCATATAACACCCTCAGTATACCGACCCGGACACCAGGAAGCTCTCATGGACATCACCGAACTGCTCGCCTTCGTCGTCAAGAACAAAGCCTCCGACTTGCACCTGTCCTCTGGCCTGCCGCCGATGATCCGCGTCCATGGCGATATCCGCCGCATCAACCTGCCGCCGCTGGAGCACAAGGACGTGCACGCGATGGTGTACGACATCATGAACGACGGCCAGCGCAAGGTGTATGAAGAGAAGTTCGACATCGACTTTTCGTTCGCCGTACCGGGGCTGGCGCGTTTCCGCGTCAACGCCTATGTGCAGAACCGCGGTGCCGCCGCCGTGTTCCGTACGATTCCGTCCAAGGTGCTGACGCTCGAACAACTGAACGCGCCGAAAATCTTCGCCGATATCGCTCACACGCCGCGCGGCGTGGTGCTGGTCACCGGGCCGACCGGTTCGGGCAAGTCGACGACCCTGGCGGCCATGGTCGACTACGTCAACGAGAACGACTACGGCCACATTCTCACCGTCGAAGACCCGATCGAATTCGTGCATGAATCGAAGAAGTGCCTGGTCAACCAGCGCGAAGTCGGGCCGCATGTCAAATCCTTCGCCACGGCGCTGAAATCGGCGCTGCGCGAAGACCCGGACGTGATTCTGGTCGGCGAAATGCGCGACCTCGAAACCATTGCGCTGGCGCTGTCTGCCGCCGAAACCGGCCACCTGGTGTTCGGCACGCTGCACACGAGTTCTGCCGCCAAGACCGTCGACCGTATCGTCGACGTCTTCCCGGCGGCGGAAAAGGAAATGGTGCGCGCGATGCTGTCCGAATCGCTGCGCGCGGTGATCTCGCAGACGCTGCTGAAGACCAAGGACGGCAGCGGCCGCGTCGCCGCGCACGAGATCATGATGGGCACGCCGGCCATCCGTAACCTGATCCGCGAAAACAAGATCGCGCAGATGTACTCCGCCATCCAGACCGGCCAGCAGTTCGGCATGCAGACGCTGGACCAGAACCTGCAAGACCTCGTCAAGCGCGGCATCGTCTCGCCCGCCGAGGCGCGCAGCAAGGCGTCGAACAAGGACAACTTCCCGGGCTGAGAATCTTTTCACCACGGCGTGCACGGCGACACGGCGAAGGCAATGACGAAAATGTTTCTATCGATTTTCGCCGTGTCGCCGTGCCCGCCGTGGTTAATCTGTTTGTTGTAAAGGAAGAACGCAATGGAACGCGACGAAGGCGTCAAATTCATGCATCAGTTGCTGGCGATGATGGTCCAGAAGAAGGGCTCTGACCTGTTCATCACCGCCGGCTTTCCGCCTGCCATCAAGATCGACAGCAAGATGACCCCGGTGACCCAGCAGGCGCTTACTGCACAGCATTCGCTCGATCTTTGCCGCGCCGTGATGAACGACAAGCAGGCCGCCGAGTTCGAGGCGACCAAGGAATGCAACTTCGCCATCAGCCCGGCCGGCATCGGCCGCTTCCGCGTCAACGCCTTCATGCAGCAGGGTCGCGCCGGCATGGTGATGCGCACCATCAACACCTCGATTCCGGATTTCGACGACTTGAAGCTGCCGGCAGTACTCAAAGACGTGGCGATGACCAAGCGCGGGCTGGTGCTGTTCGTCGGCGGCACGGGTTCGGGAAAGTCGACCTCGATGGCGGCGATGATCGGCTACCGCAACCAGAATTCCTACGGCCACATCATCACCATCGAAGACCCGGTCGAGTATGTGCATGAGCACCGCAACTGCGTCATCACCCAGCGCGAGGTCGGCGTCGATACCGATTCATGGGAGTCGGCGCTGAAGAACACGCTGCGCCAGGCGCCGGATGTCATTCTGATCGGCGAAATCCGCGAGAAGGAGGTCATGGAACATGCCATCGCCTTCGCCGAAACCGGCCACCTGGCGCTGGGTACGCTGCATGCCAACAACTCGAACCAGGCGCTCGACCGCATTATCAATTTCTTCCCTGAGGAGCGCCGGCCGCAATTGCTGATGGATTTGTCGCTCAACCTCAAGGCGGTGGTATCGCAACGGCTGATTCCGTTAAAGGAGGGCAAGGGCCGCGCCGCCGCCATCGAAGTGATGCTCAACTCGCCGCTGATTGCCGACCTCATCGGCAAGGGCGAAGTCAATGGCATCAAGGAAGTCATGAAGAAGTCGCGCGAACTGGGCATGATCACCTTCGACCAGGCCCTGTTCGACCTCTACGAGGCCGGCAAGATCAGCTACGAGGACGCGCTGCGCTTCGCCGACTCGATGAACGAGGTACGGCTACAGATCAAGCTGCACGGCAAGGATTCCAAGGACAAAGACATCAACGCCGGCATCCAGCATCTCGACATCGTCTGAAGCTGGAAACCTGAATTGAACCACGGCGACACGGCGAAACTGCAAGGCATGAGAGACATTCATGAACTCGCCCGTCGGGTGAAGGTGCGTATGTCGAAGAACGACGTTTTCTCGCCGTGCCCGCCGTGTTCGCCGTGGTGAACTGCTTTTTCTAAGCTGAATCAGAACAACGTAACCGCCAGCGTCTCGTGGCGCTGGGTAATCATTTCGTCGAGCAGTTGGAAAACATGGTCGCTGGATTGCTCGACTTCGCGGAATTTCTCCACGATCTGACCGCGCAGCATTGCGTCATGCTCCCAGTTCCCGGCGGAGAGATCCAACGCCTGTAAGACGCCCGCGTGCACGGCGCTGTGGGGCGCTTCGATAGCGCGGTAGGCCGGGAGCGCCTCGAAACCGAGTTCCTTGGCTTTGGTGTCGTACCAGCGGCCGAAGCCACAGCCGTGCGCGTCAACCTCGACCACCTTGCGCACCTCGGACATCTTGTCGCCGGCAATGACGCCGATATAGCCGTTCTGCTTGTAGAAAAGCATGTCGATCTTGGCGAGCGACGAGAAGCTGACGTCATGGACATAGCCGATCTTGGCCAGCGCCCGGCGCGCTGACTCGGCCATGAGGAGGAAGCGCTGTTCAGCACCCGCGGCCTGCTCGCTCGACGCGACGGCCATGGTCCGCATCGCCTCGGAATCGGTGAGCATGGCGGCGGCGTCGCGACGCAACGTTTCCATGACCGTGGAGATTTCAGCAGAGGCGGTCTTGCTCTTTTCGGCGAGCTTGCGCACTTCGTCGGCGACGACGGCAAAGCCGCGTCCCTGCTCGCCGGCGCGCGCCGCCTCGATGGCCGCATTCAGGGCCAGCAGATTGGTCTGGTCGGCAATGTCGGAAATGACCCCGACCGAGCGGCTGACTTCCTGCGACAGACGGTTCAGATCCTCAATCGCGGTACTGCTCTGGCTAACGCGCTGGTTAATGGATTTGAGGGCGGCCAGCACCTGTATCACCTGATCCTGACTTGCCTCGGAGTTGACCACATTCTCGTGTGACAGCCGTTCGAGTTCGTCGGTGGCCCCGGCAATGCCGCTCATGTCCGACTGGTTCATGCGCAGGTTCTTGAGCAGGTTTGTGGCGTTGAATTGCCCCAGTTCGGACAGCAGTTCGTTCCTCTGTTCGAGGCGCGCGTTTTCGCTGAGGGCCTGCATCGACGTGTTGGTGCGATCAAGGGCGGAGCGGAATTCGCCGTGCAGGCCAAACGGCTGCGTCAGCCGGTAATACTTGCGCTGCGCCGCCATCGCCAGCGCGGTGCGCTGTTCGCGGAAACAGGCTTCCAACTGGTCGAGCATGTCGTTGAAGTGCCAGCAGATCGCGCCGAGTTCGTCCTGGCGGCCGATACTGACGATGCGCCCGCCCAGGCGTCCGGCGGCGACGTCGCGCGCCACCGTGCCGAGTTGTTCCATCAGCGCCAGGTCGGCCTTGACGCGTAGCATGTACAGATGCCCGATGACGACACCCGCGCTCAGGAACAACAGCGCCGGGATATCGAAGCCGCGGCTGAACAGCGACCATCCCGCCTGCAACGCCAATAGCGCGCAGAGCGCGACGACGACGGCCGTCGCCCTAGAGTGAAAGGATAAGTTGTTCATAGCTAACGCCCTTGTCGACGAGTATTTTGGTCAGCAGTGCGAGAGAGGCGCTACACGCATCGCGCGCGCCGGCTTGTTGTTCCTCTTTGAGCATCAGTTGGTAAACGCCGGCCATGACGTCCACCGCCGCCCGTTTCGGCGCGCGGCGCACCGAGAAATAGCCTTCGACTTGTCCCGCTGCGTTATACGACGGCGTGATGTTGGCAAACACCCAGTAGAAACTGCCGTCCTTCGCCATGTTCTTGACGTAGGCGAAGCATTCCTTCTCGGCGGCGAGGGTGTCCCAGAGAAATTTGAAAACGCCGCGCGGCATGTCCGGGTGGCGGATGATGTTGTGGGGCGCGCCGAGGAGTTCCTCCTCGCTGTAGCCCGAAAACTCGATAAAGATGCGGTTGCCGTAAGTGATGCGACCCTTGAGGTCGGTCTTGGAGACGATGAAATCGTTCTCGCGCATCAGTTTTTCACGGCTGCTGGGTTGGACGCGGTATTTCATGGCGGTTCCCTGGGCACTGGTCCGCCATTGTATGGCGAAAGGATGATCAGGGGGCTGCGGCAATCGCACTTAATGGGCCCGCCCCTTCCATCCTCTACGCGGCCCACGGCTGGCTTTGCACAGCCAGCCGGCTGCGGCGGCGCCCCGGACGCTTCACTTCGTTCGCTGCGATCAACTTACGGTGGGACGTCCACCCACAAGAGTGCGCCCGTGCCGGGCGCACCCAAAGAAAACGCCCCGCAATTGCGGGGCGTCGGTGAAGCAAAAAGCAAACTGCTGGGTTACATGTCCATGCCCATGCCGCCCATACCGCCCATGCCGCCCATGCCACCGGGCATGCCGCCACCGCTCGACTTTTCCTCGACCAGTTCGGCCACCATGCAATCGGTGGTCAGCATCAGGCCGGCCACGGAAGAGGCGTTTTGCAGTGCGTAGCGCGTGACCTTGGTCGGGTCGAGCACGCCCATCGCCACCATGTCGCCGTACTCGCCGGTCGCAGCGTTGTAACCGTAGTTACCCTTGCCTTCCAGCACCTTGTTGACCACCACGGAGGGTTCGTCGCCAGCGTTGGCGACGATCTCGCGCATCGGCTGCTCAAGGGCGCGCAGGACGATCTTGATACCGGCTTCCTGATCGTGGTTGTCGCCGGTCACCTTGACGTTCTGACGGGCACGCAACAAGGCAACGCCGCCGCCGGCAACGATGCCTTCTTCCACCGCAGCGCGCGTGGCGTGCAGGGCGTCTTCGACGCGGGCCTTCTTTTCCTTCATTTCGACTTCGGTGGCGGCACCAACCTTGATCAGCGCCACGCCGCCGGCCAGCTTGGCCACGCGCTCCTGGAGCTTTTCCTTGTCGTAGTCGCTGGTGGCTTCGTCGATCTGAATGCGTATCTGGGCGACGCGCGCCTTGATGGCGTCTTCCTTGCCATTGCCGTCGATGAGGGTGGTGTTTTCCTTGGCGACTTCAATGCGCTTGGCTTGGCCGAGATCCTTCAGGGTGGCCTTCTCAAGCGACAGGCCGACTTCCTCGGCAATAACGGTGCCGCCGGTCAGGATGGCGATGTCTTCCAACATGGCCTTGCGACGGTCGCCGAAGCCCGGGGCCTTGACGGCGACGGTCTTCAGGATGCCGCGAATGTTGTTCACCACCAGAGTCGCCAGGGCTTCGCCCTCGACATCCTCGGCGACGATCAGCAGCGGCCGACCGGCCTTGGCCACCTGCTCCAGCACGGGCAGCAGGTCGCGGATGTTGGAGACCTTCTTGTCGTGCAGCAGGATGAAGGGGTTTTCCAGGACGGCGATCTGCTTGTCCGGGTTATTGATGAAGTAGGGCGACAGGTAGCCGCGGTCGAACTGCATGCCTTCGACGACTTCCAGCTCGTTTTGCAGGGACTTGCCGTCCTCGACGGTGATGACGCCTTCCTTGCCGACCTTGTCCATGGCCTCGGCGATGATGTCGCCGATAGAGGAATCGGAGTTGGCGGAAATGGAGCCAACCTGAGCGATTTCCTTATTGGTGGTGCAGGGCTTGGAGATCTTCTTCAGTTCCTCGACCACCGCAACGACAGCCTTGTCGATGCCGCGCTTGAGATCCATCGGGTTCATGCCGGCGATGACGTACTTCATGCCTTCGCGGACGATGGACTGGGCCAGCACTGTGGCGGTGGTGGTGCCGTCACCGGCGACATCGGAGGTCTTGGAAGCGACTTCCTTGACCATCTGCGCGCCCATGTTCTCGAACTTGTCCTTCAGCTCGATTTCCTTGGCGACGGACACGCCGTCCTTGGTGACGGTCGGGGCGCCGAACGAGCGCTCAAGCACGACATTGCGGCCCTTGGGGCCGAGGGTAACTTTTACGGCGTCGGCCAGGATGTTGATACCGTGGACCATACGCTGACGTGCGGAATCGCCGAATTTGACTTCTTTAGCTGCCATTCTGTATTTCTCCTTGAATTCAGTTGTTCGGGCGACAGACTCAGGCTTCGATCACGCCGATGATGTCTTCTTCGCGCATCTGCAGCAGCTCTTCACCTTCCATCTTGAAGGCTTGGCCGGAATACTTGCCGAAGAGAACGCGGTCGCCGTTCTTGACCGCCATCGGGCGAACTTTGCCGTCATCCAGGATCTTGCCGTTGCCCACGGCGATAACTTCGCCCTGGTCGGGCTTCTCGCCTGCGGAATCGGGAATCACAATGCCACTGGCCGTGGTGCGCTCGGCCTCGACGCGCTTGACGATCACACGGTCGTGCAAAGGACGAATTTTCATGAACATAGCTCCTTTGTGCTGACAAATAAAACGGCGGGAACATCCCTACCGACTGACAATTGACGGAGGTGACTCTATTAGCACTCGCCGCCGACGAGTGCTAATAGTAGAGGGTAGTGTTCAATATTTCAAGGGGCGCATGTGCAATTCCCTAAGAGAAATTCTCTCGCAAACGCAGGATAGTTCTCATCGACTTACGTCGAAAGTAGGGCGAGTCGAGCGCAGGATCAACCCATCCTATGCTCGAAACAATGGCTTTTAGTGATGTAATTCGCTTAATCATTCCCCTGTAAACCAATCACTTAGCCGTGACTTCGGATAAAGCGGGAAAGATTACCCTACCAAAACACTCAGATATGACAAATCCATTGGATATTCAATACCATGAGACCTAGAATCGGCTTGGGATGGACATCCGTCCGAGACTTATCGCAACGTGTGCCGACCATTGCGGACTAAAGTAAAAGGGGTCATGTCATGGATACCAATCTCAATCTGACTGTCAGGTGCAATCAGGCATGCCCGGAGCTGGCGTCCGATCCACCGGCGTGGTGGCGGGCAAGCCGCAAGGAGTTCGATCTGATCCGCGATGCCCGTCTCGAGATTCATCTGCACGACAAAATCATGGCCAGGAAAGCCTGGTTCCTGCTGACAGGGGCGGTGTTCGCCGCTGTCTCGATCTACAGCATCGACGCAACGGGAGCGATGGCCAGTCCGGCCGAATCGAGTTTCATGCTCGCCGCGTCGGCACTGTTGTTGATCCTGACCGCCGTATGGATACTTGATCGACGATTGACCCAGCAGTTCCGCGACGCCAAGCTGCAAGCGTTCGTGTGGAATGAGCTGGTTGCCGCGGTGAAACATGGATGGATCGACCTCCCGCTTCTTGAGGCCAGCGCCTCGTCAGGGGCCGAATTCGAAAACCTGCTGCGAAAAGAACTCGCCGTCGTCACGCAATATCTCGCCTCGCAAGAGAACGTGCAACTGCATCTACCGCTTTTCGACAGCGGCATCAGCCTGACAAAAGCATAGCCGTCTCCTTGCGGACGGCTTCGCCCCGGAGAAGCCGGCTAGCACGCCATCGCGGGAAACCGGTGCGGCCGGATACAGGCGGTTAAGCGCCGCATCATCTCCAGCCCATTTTGGAGCGTGCTCCGATAAGATTCGGCATGCTCAGAAATTTGCTTCATTCCGCCGCGCTCGTCGCCGCCTTCATTCTGTCCGCGTCTCTTGCCGTTTCGGCGACGGCGCGAAACGGCGACACGTTGCCCCCAACGGTGGCGGTTGCCTTGAAATCCGCAGACATCCCGCCCGGCGCGGTCGCCATCTACGTTCAGGAAGCCGGCGGCGCCATTCCGCGACTTGCGTTCAACGCTACGCAAGCGATGAATCCGGCGTCGACCATGAAACTCCTCACCACGTATGCGGCGCTGGAATTGCTCGGTCCGGCCCATGTGTGGACGACGGAAGCCCGCATCGACGCCCCCGCGGATAACGGCGTGCTGACGGGAAACCTCTACATCAAGGGCAGCGGCGATCCCAAGCTCACCTTCGAGCAGTTCTGGCTGCTGCTGCGGCAACTGCGTTCGCAAGGCATACGCGACATTACCGGCGACCTCGTGCTCGACCGTTCGCTCTTCGCCAGCGCGGGCGCCGGGTCGGCCGCCCTGGATGATCAGCCGCTGCGCCCTTACAACGTCGGTCCCGACGCACTTCTGATCGGTTTCAAGACCATACGGCTCAACCTGCAACCGGACGCGGCAGCAAAAGCGGTGCGGCTGGCGGTGGAGCCGTTGCCGGCGAATCTCGATGTCGTCAATCTCATCCGGCTTGGCAACAACGGCTGCGGCAACTGGAAAGACGGCCTGCGCGCCGACGTCTCGCAGCACGGCGAACGGTTCCGGCTCGCGCTCACGGGCAGCTACCCGATGTCGTGCGGACAGAAGAATTGGCATCTCTCCGTCATGCCCCATGCCCAGTACGACTTCGGCGTATTTGCTCAGCTTTGGCGCGAACTGGGCGGCACCATCCAGGGCGGCGTTCGCGACGGTGCCGCTTCGGCGACGGCACCGCTCGTGGCCAGCATAGACTCGCCCAGCCTTGCCGAGATCGTACGCGACATCAACAAGTTCTCGAACAATGTCATGGCACGCCAGCTATACCTGACTCTGGGCGCGGCATCGGGCAGACAGCCGTGCCGTCCCGAGGATGCCGAAGCCGTGGTCCGTGCCTGGCTCGATGCCAGGGGGCTGCGCTTTCCCGAACTGGTCATGGAAAACGGCTCGGGCCTGTCGCGCCGGGAACGCATCAGCGCCGAAAACCTTGGCCGCCTAATGCAGGCCGCATGGAAAAGCCCGCTGATGCCGGAATTCGTCGCCTCACTGCCGCTGGCGGCCGTGGACGGCACGATGAAGAAACGCTTTAACGGCAACGGTGCATCGGGACAGATGCACATCAAGACCGGCACGCTGGAGGACGCCAAGACCATTGCCGGCTACGTGCTCGACCGCAACAGCCGCCACCAGATCGTGGTCTTCCTCATCAACCATGCCAACGCCCAAGCCGGCCAGGCGGCCCAGGACGCCCTGCTGCAATGGGTCTTCGAGGGCGGAAAATGAACCCACCCCGAAACCTTCGCTACGCTCGGTTCTCCCCTCAAGGGGCAAAAAACTCTTGGGGCGGCCCGGCGAGTTTCTTATGAAACGCCTCGGCTTGCTGCTGCTCGGCTTCGGCTACATCGTGTTCCTCATCGAATCAATCCATGTCGGCGTCGCCTGGTGGCGAGGCGAAATAGAACAACCGGGATGGAAAGAAGGGCTGATGCTGGCGAGCCTGCCGGTGCTGCTCTGGATCTGGTGGCAGTACCTCTCCCCCTTCGGCACCGGCCGGGGCAAGTGCCTGTTGCCCGAAGACGAACCGCCGCCGCGCTAGAAGCGGAAGTCCGAGCCATCCGACGGTAACGGCGGCAACCATCGGAGATGGCGGGGTATCATCCGTCCGCCCGCTATGGATACCGTTCTCCTCCTCGCCATCGTCGCCGTGGTCGTCGTCCTCATTTTCGACTACACCAACGGCTTTCACGACGCCGCCAACATCGTCGCCAGCGTCATCGCCTCGCGCGCCATGACGCCGGTGCAGGCCGTGCTCATCGTCGCCGTGTTCGAGTTTCTCGGCCCGCTGCTCGGCGGCACCGCGGTTGCCAACACCATCGGCAAGTTCATCGAACTCGATGGCGTCGAACCCGTGGCAGCGCTGACCATCATCCTGTGCGGGCTGGTCGGTGCCATTGCCTGGAATCTCTTCACCTGGTGGCGCGGCATTCCTTCATCCTCGTCCCACGCGCTGGTCGGCGGGCTCGCCGCTGCCGTGGTCGTCTCCGTCGGCGCCGACCATGTCGTCTGGGGGTTCGGCGAACTCGCTCACGGCCACGTCACCGGGGTCATGAAAGTCCTCGCCGCGCTGGTGCTCTCGCCGCTGATCGGTTTCTGGGCCGGCTTCGGCCTCCAGCGGCTGATGATGATGCTGCTGCGCGGCGCGCGGCCGACAATCAACCGCAATCTGCGCAACGCACAGTTTCTCACCGCAGCGGGACTCGGCTTTTCGCACGGGGCGAACGACGCCCAGAAGAGCATGGGCATCCTCACGCTGGTGCTGATGCTGGGCGGCTTCACCGACAAGTTCGAGGTACCGCTCTGGGTCATCGTCGCCTGCGCCAGTTCCATTACGCTGGGCATACTCTCCGGCGGCTGGCGCATCGTGCGCACCCTCGGCTTCGCCATCTACAAGGTGCGGCCTCTGCACGCACTCGACTCGCAATGCGCCTCGGCGGCAGTGATCTTCGCCGCTTCGGCCCTCGGCGCGCCGGTATCGACAACTCATGTCGTCGCCACCTCCATCATGGGCATAGGCGCCGCCGAACGGCCCAAGGCGGTACGCTGGGCCAAGGCCGGCGAAATCGCCACCACCTGGGTCATCACCATCCCCGGCGCCGCATTGGTGTCGGTACTTTTCTACTATCTCCTGCGGGCGATCCTCTTTCTTACCGGGAGCGCAACATGAACGAAGCCTCGAATTCCCTGCTCGCGCGCATCATCGGCCGCGTCTTCCCGAGCACGCCGAATTTCTTTCATCTGCTGCACGAACAGAGCCGCCATGTCGTCCATACGGTAAGCCTGCTGGTCACCTTCATGGAGACCGGCGACATCGCAGTCGGCCAGCAGATTCGCGAAGACGAACACGCCGCCGACCGCGTCAAGATGCAGAACATCCACATCCTCAACGAAGCCTTCTCGACGCCGATCGATCGCGAAGACATCTACCGCGCCATCACCACGCTTGACGAAGTCGTCAACGGCTGCAAAGACGCCGTCAGCGAAATGCACGCTCTCGGCCTCACGCCCGACGCCTTCACCCTCGAAATGGCGCGCCTGCTTCACAACGGCGTCATCGCTTTGGACGCCGGCTTCGGCAAGCTCGCCGTCACGCCGTGCGACGCCGCCATCGACGCCGACATCGCCCGCAAGTCCGAACGCAAGGTCGAAAAGCTCTACCGCAAGGCGCTTGCCGACCTGTTTCAGGGCGACAACTACACCCACATGTTCAAACAGCGCGAAATCTACCGCCACCTCACCAATGCCTCAGAACGCATGGCGCACTGTGCCAACACACTGCACGACATCGTGGTAAAGATGGTTTGATGCGGCCGGCGCCGTCGGCGCCGACCAACACAAGCCCGGCACGGGCGGATAAGCAGAAAACCTCTGTCGCATAGACAAAATCGCTCGCCCCTGCCGCAGTGCGTCACACTGGCGCGCATCTCCCCGGTGCATGCCGCCGCACCACCTTGCTGCGCCGCCACATGCCCCACGCTTTCGACATATCACCTTCGTCAACGGCATACGACGAATGCTTGAAATTCCATTCCCCCATGTGCTAAATGTCACACCCGAACACGAAACGACCCGCAATGCCACGGAGGAGATCGTGCTTCGGACGGGTCCCAAATAGCGCTTGCGGGAAAGTTGCATCCGCCGATTTTTTTATCCGGATCGGGAAACCAGCGCGGATCGAAGGAACCACATAGGAGGCGGCATGGAAACGATAATGTCATTGCTGACGGGCCTCGTTAAGCCCGTTTTCGACGGACTGTTCCGCTGGAAGGAAGGCCAGGACAAGATGGAGGTCACCCGCGCGCAGTTCGACCTGATGCAAAAGCAGCTCGATGCCGAGATCAGGCTGAAGCTTGCGGAAGAACTGCGCAAGCCGGATTCGGAGTTCCGGTCGTTCATGCTCGACTACGAAGGCAAGGCCGAGGACCAAACCCCGTTGATGCGCGACCTCCGTTCTTCGGTACGTCCGGTGATTACCTATTGGGCCCTCATCGTCATCACCGCCGTCATGTTCGGGTGGGTCAATGGCGATGCCCTGCAAAAGAACCTGGACTCCATTCCGGCCGAACTGTGGCAAATCTTCCTGGCCATTTTCGGCTTCTGGTTCGGCGGGCGCGCGATCCAGCAAATCGCGGAGACCTGGAAAAAGGGCGATACCGACAAACAGGCCGAGGCCAGCAGAGGCCAGACGGAGCTGAAGAAGCTCGATGTCGCACAAGCCAAAGTGGAAGCCGCGCAAGCCACCCAGACCGCCGCGAGCCCGATGGCAGCGCCGGCCGGCCAGCCGGCATCGACCCGCCAGACCCTCAACCCGTGGGACGATCAACCCTGGTAAGGAGCCGAACATGTCGGACATGAGCAAACGGCTGTCGCCCCACTTCCTGCTTGGCGAATTTCTTCGTTCCGAAACCGCGGAGCGCGACCCGGCATTGCTGCGACAACAGTACAACCCCAGCGAACCCGTATTGTCCAATCTGAGTTATCTGGTGTCGACGGTTCTCGAACCCATACGCCAGACCTTCGGCTATCCCATCCGTATCAGCTCGGGCTACCGTTGCGCAGCCGTGAACGAAGCCGTCGGCAGCAAATCCACCTCGCAGCACCTGCTTGGCCAGGCCGCCGACTGCCAGGTGGACTCCGGGTTTCTCGGCGCTCCGGCGCTGGAGCCGCTGCGGCAGAAAATCCGGCAACGCATTCTGGAACGTACCGGTTCCCCGGTACGGGACAACATCAACGCCAACTACTACCTCTTCGCCTACGTTGCGCTACGCCTGCAACATTTCGACGTCGATCAGTTGATCCACGAATACGGCGTCGATGCAGGTCGGCCGGCATGGGTGCATATCGCCGCGTCGCCCGCCCCCGGCAACAAGGGCCAGATACTCGCCTTGGGCCACAATCTGCGGCCATCGGGAATCATCGCCCTGAACGACGCGCTGGCGATGGCGACGTGATCTGGCGCGCCTGATCGACGCCCCGATCTTCTACAACGGTCCGGGCGGCAAGGGTGGCGACGGCGCGAGCCAGCTACAAGCCCAGGTCCTGCCAGAGCGCATCGACGCGCCGCTTCACCGCCTCGTCCATCGCCATGGGCCGGCCCCATTCGCGGCTGGTCTCCCCCGGCCACTTGTTGGTGGCGTCTATGCCCATCTTGCTGCCCAGGCCCGCCACCGGTGAAGCGAAGTCCAGGTAGTCGATAGGCGTGTGTTCAACGATCAGCGTATCGCGCGCCGCATCGACGCGGGTGGTCAGCGCCCAGATCACTTCCTTCCAGTCGCGGATATCGATATCGTCGTCGGTAACGATGATGAGCTTGGTGTACATGAACTGGCGCAGAAAGCTCCAGATGCCGAACATCACGCGCTTGGCGTGGCCGGGGTACTGCTTCTTCATGCTCACCACCGCGAGCCGATAGGAACAACCCTCGGGCGGCAGGTAGAAATCGGCGATCTCGGGAAACTGCTTTTGCAGCAGCGGCACGAAAACTTCGTTCAGCGCTACACCCAGCATCGCCGGCTCGTCGGGCGGCTTGCCGGTGTAGGTCGAGTGGTAGATCGGGTCGCGGCGCATGGTAATGCGCTCGACGGTGAACACCGGAAACGACGCAACCTCGTTGTAGTAACCGGTGTGGTCGCCGAACGGGCCTTCGGGCGCTGTGTCTCCTGGCGCGATGAAACCTTCGAGCACGATCTCGGCGGATGCCGGCACCTGCAAGTCGGAGTCGAGGCACTTCACCAGTTCCGTCTTCGCCCCGCGCAGCAGCCCCGCGAACTGGTACTCGGACAACGAGTCGGGCACGGGCGTCACCGCGCCGAGTATGGTGGCCGGATCGGCGCCGATGACCACCGCCACCGGGAAAGGCTGGCCAGGGTTCTTTTCGCAGTGGTCGCGAAAATCCAGCGCACCGCCGCGATGCGCAAGCCAGCGCATGATGAGCCTGTTGTGGCCGATGACTTGCTGGCGGTAGATGCCGAGGTTCTGGCGCGGCTTGCTGGGCCCGCGCGTCACCACCAGCCCCCAGGTCACCAGCGGCCCGGCATCGCCCGGCCAACAGGTCTGGATCGGCAAGCGCGAAAGATCAACGTCCTTGCCCTCCCATACCACCTCCTGGCAGGGCGCCGACGACACGATTTTCGGCGCCATGTTGAGCACCTGCTTGAGTACCGGCAGCTTGTCCCAGGCGTCCTTCAGCCCGCGCGGCGGCTCCGGTTCCTTGAGATACGCGAGCAGCTTGCCGACCTCGCGCAACGCCGCGACGCTCTCCTCGCCCATACCCAGCGCCACCCGGCGCGGCGTGCCGAAGAGATTGCCGAGCACAGGTATCGAATGCCCCTTCGGCTTCTCGAACAGCACCGCCGGCCCGCCGGCGCGCAGTACGCGATCGCAGATTTCGGTCATTTCAAGTTTCGGATCGACTTCGACGCCGACGCGCTTGAGTTCGCCGAGAACTTCAAGCTGGCGCAGGAAGTCACGCAGGTCACGATATTTCATTGGCGATGTTCTCCACAATTCAATCCTTACTGCGGCCACGGCGCTCGCAGCCTTTCGGGCGCGATCCCGGTCGATGGATCACCGCAATCCCAATGACACTCATTGGGCATCCCCCGGAGAATCCTGCGCGGCTTCAAGCAAGGCGCGGTCGCGTTCGAGTTCGATTCGCGTATCGCCTCGTCCGCATACCACTTGCGTGCCTCGGGCTTTTCCACCCGCATCAGCATGCGAAAGTGCGACCACGACAATTCTCTCCACGCCGTGGAGAAAATTGGAAAGCTCAGGTAAAAATGGCGGAAATTCCATAGGCTCTGCGCAGAAAAACCCTTGCCGAACTCGTCGGTAAGCCGTCGCGCAAATTCCGGCAGCACGCGCTTGCCATATTCCGCCCGCCGTTCGCCACACTGTTCGTTCTCGACGATCAAACGGCCGATGTGCCAATACGCCTGCACCATCGCATCATTCACCGCGCGCCGTGCCGTCGTGCGCGCCGTCACCAGCACCTCGCGGACGCTGACGTAAAGATCGCCGCCAGTTTTCTGCAATGCCGTCATGCCGAACCTCCCATGCACCCGGGGCCACACTGAGCCGACCAGTCCACCAGCAGACGGCGCAACTGCGCCTCGTTGAGGCCGTTGAGTTGGGAGAGCAAGTCGGTTGATCGCATACGCGTATTTTCGGGCTCGATGACTCGGGCAAGAGCGGTCGCAACAGCGGCATCGCCGCGGGAAAGGGTCGCCAATGATATCCCGTCGAACTACGCGGGGAACCTTTTCGCTCCATCCGCCACTAAAATGCGGCTCCCGTCGATGTTCCGCCTCATTTCGAGAACGTATGCCGAAACTCTTTCGTACCGCGTACTTCCCCTTCCTCGCCGTTTGCGTCGGCAGCCTGGCGCTGGTCGGCGCAGGTTTGGTCCTGGCGCAACTGCTGCATCTCGCCGCCTGTCCGCTGTGCATCATCCAGCGCATGCTTTACCTGCTGCTGGGAATTGTCGCCGGCATCGGCATTGCGGTCGCCGGGCACCCGGCCGGACGCCGGGTCGCGGCGGCGGTTACGGCCGTTATCGCCGCCATCGGCGTCTTTGTCGCCGGCTACCAGGTCTGGATACAGCGCTTCGCGCGCGACACCAACTGTTCAGCCGACATGCCGTGGTGGGAGCAATGGGTCGAATGGGCCGGCGAGCGCGTGCCGCTGCTGTTCCAGGCCAACGGCCTGTGCTCCGACCCGGCCTGGAAGTTTATCGGCCTGTCGATTGCCGAGTGGTCGCTGCTGGCCTTCGCCGCGTCGCTGGCGCTCGCGCTTTACGCCGCATTCCGCCGCAACTGATCAAACCTCCAGGTGCTGGTAGAGCGCGGTCGAGAGATAGCGCTCGCCGAACGAGGGGATGATCGCCACCACCAGCTTGCCCTTGTTCTCCGGCCGCTGGGCCACTTGCAGCGCCGCCCAGACGGCGGCACCGGATGAGATACCGACCAGCAGGCCCTCCTCGACGGCCAGGCGGCGCGCGGTGACGAAGGCGTCGTCGTTCGTCACGCGCACGACTTCGTCGTAGATGGCGGTGTTGAGAATGGCCGGCACGAAGCCGGCGCCTATGCCCTGTATGGGGTGCGGGCCCTTCTGGCCGCCGGAGAGAACCGGGCTGGCGGCGGGTTCGACGGCGACAATCCGCACGCCCGGCTTCTTCGCCTTCAGCACCTCGCCGACACCGGTGATGGTGCCGCCGGTGCCTATGCCGGAGACGAAGATGTCGACCTGGCCATCGGTGTCGCGCCAGATTTCCTCGGCCGTGGTGCGGCGGTGGATTTCCGGGTTGGCGGGATTCTCGAACTGCTGCGGAACGAAATAGCGCGGGTCGGCGGCGGCGAGTTCTTCCGCCTTGCGGATGGCGCCGGCCATGCCTTCGGCGCCGGGGGTGAGGATCAATTCGGCGCCATAGGCCTTGAGCAGCAGCTTGCGTTCCCGGCTCATGGTTTCGGGCATGACGAAGGCGGCCTTGTAGCCGCGCGCGGCGGCAACCATCGCCAGGCCGATGCCGGTATTGCCGGAGGTGGGTTCGAGGATGACGGACTCGGGGGTGATCCGGCCCGCCTTCTCGGCGGCGTCGATCATGGCGACCGCGATGCGGTCCTTGACGCTGTGGGCCGGGTTGAAGAATTCCAGCTTCAGCGCGATAGTGGCGTCTATGTCGGCGTTGATGCGGTTGAGACGAACCAGCGGTGTGTTACCGACAAGCTCGGCGACGTTATTGGCGATTCTCATCTTGGGCCCCCTTTTTCCGATCTACGGATGATACCGACTGCAGGTGGAATCTACACGCCGCAGGCGGATATGCCCTTGGCGATGCCATTGTTCCCACGACCGGCCCTATTAGGCCTACCATAGTCGCCATTTTTTGTATTGCAAACTGGATGGAACTGGGGCGATGCTGAATCGAACGAAAATCACCACCCGGCTGTCTTTCGGGTTCATCTTGATGCTGGTGGGCGCCCTGGTGCTGGGCTATCTCGGCGCGCGCAGCGTCGTCCAGTTGTCCCGGATAAATGCGGACATGTTCCGGCAATCGTTCGCCGTATCCACGGCGATCCTCAAGGTCAAGGCCGACGTCCTGGCAACCCAGCAGATTGTCGGCAGCATTACCAACAAGCGTGGCGGCGATGCCGACTCACGGAAACTGGCGGAAACGCTGCTGCGCATCGACACCAGCATGGCGACGGTGCGGGAGCGCTTCCAGGGCAACGCCGCGGACGTCGTTCAAATCGACCAGGGTCTCGCCGAATGGCATGAGGCACGCAACCAGACGCTTGCTCTGGCGCACAACGGGCAACGGGCCGAGGCCATCGCCTTCAACGAAGGTCGCGATGCCATGCTGGCCAACGCGGTCTTGAAGGATGTCGCCAAGGTCGCCACCGTGACCTCGTCCAAAGCCGCGGAACTCCGCGAGGAGGCCGCAAGCGAGAAGCTCGAGGCGACGGCGGTCATCACCGTTACGCTGACCCTGATTATCGTCGGCGGCGCCATCGTCGCCCTTCTGATCACCCATAGCGTCAGGGCCTCGCTGGGAATCGCCGCCTCGACGGTGGAAAACCTCATCAAGGACAGCGCCGACAAAGTGCGCGCGGCCGAGGCGGTCGGCGCCGGCGATCTTGACCGGGAGATCGTTCTTTCGAAGCCGCTGGATATCGACCTGGACCAGTTGCCGCGGGACGAGTTGGGCACCTTGATGAAGGCGGCAGTCCGCTTGAGCGAGATGCAGTACGCCCTCGACGAAGCCTTCCTGAAGATGACCCTGTCCTTGCGCAAGGCGCAGGCCTCCGAACAGGAACGCGACTGGCTCAAGTCCGGCGGCAATATTTTGAGTTCCCTGATGCGGGAGGAACAGAGTACTCACATGATGGCGGACAGCGCACTGACCTTCCTGGTGGAGTACATGGGCGCCGGCGTCGGTACGCTCTACCTGTTCGACGAAAACAGCGTGACGCTTCGCCTTACCTCGACCTATGCCTTCAGTGCGGACGTGAAGCCGTCGGAGGAGTTGCGCCTGGGCGAGGGGCTGATGGGGCAAGCGGCGCGGGAGGCGAGGATCGTCTGCCTCGACGACGTGCCCGCCGGCTATATGCCGATCGGCTCAGCCCTGGGGTCCGCCGAGCCGAAGATGATCGCCGCCATGCCGCTGCTCCACGGCAACCGCATGGTTGGAATGATAGAGATCGGGGCCTTCCGCGCGTTCAGCAAGGTCGAGTTGAGCTTTCTTGAAATGGCACGGGAGGCGGTCGCCATCGGCCTCGACGTCAACCTGGCGCGCCTGCAAACGGCCGAACTTCTGGAGCAGACCCAGCAGCAGGCCGAGGAACTGCGGGTGCAGCAGGAGGAACTTCAGCAGAGCAACGAGGAACTGGAGGAGCGGGCGCAGATGCTGGAGCAACAGCGCGAGAGCATCCGCGCCAAGAATCAGGAGATTGAGGCCACCAGCGACACCTTGCGGCAAAAGGCCACGGAACTGGAGCGGATCAGCACCTACAAGTCGGAATTCCTGGCCAACATGTCGCACGAACTGCGCACGCCGTTGAACAGCCTGATGATCCTTTCCAGCCTGTTAAAGCAGAACAAGGAAGGCAATCTGACCGCAAAGCAGGTGGAATTCGCCACCACCATCAATTCCGCCGGCGGCGACCTGCTCGATCTCATCAACGACATTCTCGACCTGTCCAAGGTCGAGGCGGGACAGATGGAATTTCATATCGCTCCGCTGCCGGTGGCAGACATCGGCGATTCCGTCCGCGCCCTGTTCGATCCCCTGGCCGACCAGAAGGGGCTCACCTTCCGGGTGGATGTCGATGCCGACGTTCCAGCAACGTTCCAGGGCGACGAGCAACGGGTGCACCAGGTCATCAAGAATCTGCTGTCGAATGCCCTGAAGTTCACGGAGAAGGGCGAGGTGGCCCTGCGTATCGGCAAGGCCGCCGAAACCGAGAATCCGTTATCGGTGCCGGCAATCGCTTTCGCCGTCAGCGATACGGGCATCGGCATTCCCGCCGCCAAGCAGCAACTGGTCTTCGAGGCCTTTCAGCAGGCGGACGGTTCGATCAGCCGCAAGTACGGCGGCACTGGGCTGGGGCTCTCGATCTCGCGCGAGCTTGCCCACAAGATGCATGGCGATATCCGCATGCGCAGCGAAGAGGGTAGTGGCAGCGTGTTCACCCTGTATCTGCCGCTTGCGGCCGGCGCCGAGCACCTGACCGAAGCTCCGCACGCCGAAACCCCGCGCCCCACCTTGCGCCCGGTGCCGACGGCGCCTGCCAAGCCGGTTTTGGCGCCGCAGCCCCGCGCGTCGGCAAGCGCCAGCCCCGAAGCGTACGCGGAGGCCCTGCTCAGCGCAGCTCCCATGCCCGACGACCGGGAGCGTCTGACGCCTGGCGACAAATGCATATTGATTGTCGAGGACGATCTCAATTTCGCCCGGATACTTCAGGACATCATCAAGGAGCGGGGCTTCGCCACCCTGGTGGCGGCAGATGGCGAAAGCGGCATCGCGCTGGCCAACCACTACCAGCCGAGCGCCATCGTCCTCGACGTCATGCTGCCACGCATCGACGGCTGGGGCGTCATGCGCAGCCTCAAGGACAGTCCGCGCACCCGTCACATTCCCGTGCATTTCATCACCTGCATGGAAGACCGGCAGAAGGCGATGTCCATGGGCGCCATCGGCTTCGCCACCAAGCCCGTCAGCGTCGATCAACTGAACGACGTCCTACAGTCCATCGAGGGTTCGCTGGCGAAGTCGGTGAGAAAGTTGCTGATCGTCGAGGACAACGCCGACGAGGCGAAGAGTATGGTCGCGCTGCTGGAGGACAGCGTCGTCGACATCGCGGTGGCGGTGACCGGACAGGAGGCCATCGGCCTGCTCGCCGCCCAGCCGTTCGACTGCCTCGTCCTCGACCTCGGGCTCTCCGATATGTCGGGGTTCGATCTGCTCGAATACATGCAGAACATGGAAGGCGCACGGCGCATTCCGGTCATCGTCCACTCCGGCCGCGACCTCAGCCACGAGGACGAAAAGCGGCTGCGGCGCTACGCCGAGAGCATCATCATCAAAGGCGCCAAGAGCCCGGAACGGCTGCTCAACGAAGTCACGCTGTTCCTCCACCTGGTTGAGAGCAACCTGCATCCGAACAAGCAGCGCATGATTCGCACCGCGATCGACAAAGAGGCTATGCTGGACGGGCGCAAGGTGCTGCTGGTGGATGACGACATGCGCAACATCTTCTCCCTTTCAAGCGTACTGACCGAAAAGAACATGGTGGTGGTCGAAGCCGAGAACGGCAATGAAGCGATAGCGCGACTGAATGAGCACGACGACATCGGCATCGTGCTGATGGACATCATGATGCCGGAAATGGACGGCTACACGGCCATGCGCGAAATCCGCAAGAATCCCCGCTTCGTCAATATCCCCATCATCGCCATGACGGCCAAGGCCTTGAAGGGCGATCACGAGAAGTGTCTGGCGGCGGGGGCAAGCGACTATATCTCCAAGCCGATCGAGGTGGAAAAGCTCCTGTCATTGATCCGCGTCTGGATTTTCCAGTACGGATGATCTGCCGACCATGACGCCGAGCGAACTGGACAACGTGGAAATCGGGCTGTTGCTGGAGGGCGTGCAGCAGGTCTACGGCTACGACTTCCGCGACTACGCCGATGCCTCGATCAAACGCCGACTCTCCCAGTGGCTGGCAGAGTCGGAGTTCGACACTTTTTCCCAGGCGCAATCGGGTCTGCTTCGCGATCCGGGTCTGTTCGCCTCTCTGCTACAGGGCATCACCGTCAACGTCACGGAAATGTTCCGCGATCCGGGGTTTTTTCGTACCGTGCGCGAACACGTCATTCCTTTCCTCAAGACCTATCCCTTCGTGAAGATCTGGCATGCCGGCTGCGCCTCGGGTGAGGAGGCCTATTCCATGGCGATCCTGCTCAACGAGGAAGGCATGGCCGGACGCTACCGCATGTACGCTACCGACATCGACGAAGCCGTACTCCAGAAGGCTGCGGAAGGCATCATGCCGATGACCGAAATGCAACGCTATACGCGCAACTACCAGAAGAGCGGCGGCACCGGCTCGTTCGCCGATTACTACACCGCGCGCTATGATCGCGCCATCCTCGCGGCCAGCCTGAAGAAGGACATCGTCTTCGCTCCGCATAACCTGGTGTCGGACGCGGCGTTCGGGGAAATGAACATGGTGTTGTGCCGCAACGTGATGATCTATTTCAAGGCCTCGCTCAAGGAGCGCTGTCTGCAACTCTTCGACAGCAGCCTGCTGCCGGGCGGGTTTCTTTGCCTGGGACTTAAGGAAACGCTGGAGAAGAAATCCATCGGGGCGCGGTATGAGGAAGTGGCGCCGTCGATGCGCCTGTACAGGAAGCGCTATGGCTCGTAGCTTCCGGGCCATCGTAATCGGCGTCTCCACCGGCGGGGTGCAGGCGCTCAAGACCCTGCTGGGACAACTACCGGCGGACTTTCCGCTGCCGATTCTCATCGTTCAGCACATCAGTCCCGATGCCGGCAACGGCATGGCCAAGCTACTGAACGGCCTCTGCGACATTCGGGTGAAAGAGGCCGACGAACAGGAGAAGATTTTTCCCGGCACGGTCTACCTGGCACCTCCCAATTACCATCTGCTGGTCGAGAAGGATGGGATGCTGGCACTTTCCGCCGACCCGCCGGTCAGCTACGCCCGCCCCTCGGTCGATGTGCTGTTTGAGTCGGCGGCCGCCGTCTTCGGGCCGGAGCTGATCGGCGTCGTATTGACCGGAGCGAACTGGGACGGCAGTCGCGGCGTAATGGCCATCAAGCAGCACGGCGGCGTTGTCGTCGTCCAGGATCCGGCGGATGCCACCGCCCGACAGATGCCCGAATCGGCGCTGGCAGCAGCAACCGTGGATCACGTCGCGCCCTTGGATGCGATGGCGGCTCTGTTGTTGCGGCTGGTTGCAGGCGATGGCGCGATACTTCCGCGCGGGCAAGCGAACCATGTCTGATTCGGTCGCGCTCCTGCTGGTCGATGACCGCCCGGAAAACCTGGTAGCCCTGGAGGCCGTTCTCGGCGACCAGGGGCTTGATCTGGTGAAAGCCATGTCGGGCAACGACGCGCTGCGGTTCACGCTGAAGCGGGATTTCGCGCTGGTACTGCTCGACGTGCAAATGCCGGGCATGGACGGTTTCGAGACGGCGGAGCTGATGCGCTCCAACCCCAAGACCCGGCACCTGCCTATCATCTTCATCACCGCCGGGGTTAAGGACATCCATCTCCAGTTCAAGGGCTACGATCTGGGCGCGGTGGATTACCTGATCAAACCCTTCGAGCCCCATATCCTGCAAAGCAAGGTCAAGGTCTTCTGCGATCTCTATCGTCAGCGCCGTCAGCTCGAAGCCCATCAGCTTGAGTTGGAGGCAAAGATCCGGGAAAGGGTGGCGCAGCTCGGTGAAAGCGAGGAGCGCTTCCGCATGTTGGCGACCCACGCGCCGGTGGGTATCTATCAGATCGACACGGAGGGCAACTGCCTGTTCGTCAATCGCCGCTGGTGCGAGATTGCCGGAATTCCAGCCGAGGAGACCATCGGAAAAGGCTGGACCCGCACGCTGCATCCGGATGACCGCGATGCTTTGAACGCACACTGGCAGGAGGCCGCATCGTCCGACAGCGAGTGGTCGATGGACTTCCGTTTCGTCAGACCCGATGGCAAGATCATCTGGGTAAGCGGCAATGCCGTTCCCCTGCGCGACGCGAAAGGCGAGATCGCGGGGTTCCTGGGCAACAACCTGGAGATCACATTACGCAAGCGCAGCGAAGAACAGGAACGGTTGCGCAGCACCGTAGCCGAATGCCTTGCTCAGGACGCGCCCTTGCCTGAGATACTCCATCTCATTGCCATGGGCGCGGAGCGTCAGGTTCACGGCATCGGCTGCTCCATCAAACTGTTGGACGAGCATGGCGATCATCTGGTCGATGTGGCGCCGTCAGGCTTGCCGGATCGCGCCGTCCGCGTGGGGATTTCCGTCGACAACAGGCATATCGCATGTGCCGCGGCCGTGCAGCGAGGAATGCGCTCGGAGGAAGGTAACCTCCGCCCCCATCCCTGTGGCGAAGATTGCCGGGCACCAGCCGATCAGGCACAGCCGGTGGCGTGCTGGTCGGAGCCCATTCTCTCCATGAACGGCGCGGTGCTTGGGGTTTTTGCCTGTTACTGGACGCCGCAGTTCGCTCCGGACACCGGCGACATCGAACTGCTGCATGAGGCGGCACGCCTTGCCGGATTCGCGATCGAGAAGAAGAACACGGCCAGCGAATTGCAGATCGCCGCCTCGGTACACCAGGCGGTCAGCGAAGCGATTATCGTGACCGACGCCAATAACCGCATCATCGCCGTCAATCCGGCGTTTACGCAGGTGACCGGCTATGCGGCGCACGAGGCCATCGGCCAGACCCCGCGGCTATTGAAAAGTGGGCGGCAGGATATTTCCTTCTATCGGGAAATGTGGCTGGCGCTGGAATCGACCGGGCGCTGGCAAGGGGAAATATGGAACCGGCGCAGGAATGGCGAGGAATACCCCGAGTGGCTTTCGATCAGCACCATTTACGATGGCAACGGCCTGGTGCTGCGGCGTATTGCCATGTTTTCCGACATCACGGAAAAGAAGCGCACGGAGGAAACCATCTGGCGGCAGGCCAATTACGATGCCCTGACCGAATTGCCGAACCGCCGCCTGTTTCTGGATCGCCTGCACCACGAGATCATGAAGGCGAAGCGCGCCGGCCTGCTCGTGGCGCTGCTGTTCATCGACCTGGATCGGTTCAAGGAAGTGAACGATACGCTCGGCCACCATACCGGCGACCTGCTATTGATCGAGGCGGCGCGACGTATCGCCAATTTCGTTCGCACCACCGATACGGTGGCGCGCCTGGGCGGGGACGAGTTCACTGTGGTCATGTCCGATCTTCACGATATCAGCCGTGTCGGCGAAGTCGCGCAGACGATGCTTGTGGCGATGGCCGAGCCGTTCTCGCTGGGCGGCGATGCGATTTATATTTCCGCCAGTATCGGCATCACGGTCTTCCCGAACGATGCCGAGGACATCGAGGCCCTGCTGCGTAATGCCGACCAGGCCATGTACGCCGCCAAGGAGCAGGGGCGCAACCGCTTCAGCTATTTCACCGCATCGATGCAGGCAATGGCTCAAACGCGCTTGCAACTGAGCAACGACTTGCGCGGCGCCATCGCCGCCGGCCAGTTCGAGGTCTATTTGCAGCCTATCGTCGAACTCGCGACGGGACAGATATTCAAGGCCGAGGCGCTGCTACGCTGGCATCACCCGAAACACGGAATGGTCGCGCCGGCGCTATTCATCCCGATTGCCGAGGAAACGGGCCTTATTGCCGAGATTGGCGACTGGGTGTTCAAGGAATCTGCGCGCCTGGCGAAGCTTTGGTATGAAGCAAGCCTGGCAGCAGGCTTTGGCGGCAGCGTTGTCCAGATCAGCGTCAACAAGTCGCCGCGCCAGTTTTTCTCGGGTAATACGCACCTCACCTGGATTGCACATCTGACAGAGATCGGCCTGCCGACCACCTGCATGGTCATCGAAATCACGGAGGGCTTGTTGCTCGATAATCGCCCCGAGGTCGCCGAAAAGCTGTCGCAGTTCCGTGACGCCGGTTTCGCGGTTTCTCTCGACGACTTCGGCACCGGCTATTCAGCGATGTCCTATCTCAAGAAGTTTCCCATCGACTACATCAAGATCGACCAGTCGTTCGTGCGCGATATGGCCACCGACCCGGGTGACCAGGCTATCGTCGAGGCCATCATCGTCATGGCCCATAAACTCGGCCTGAAAGTGATCGCCGAAGGCGTTGAAACGGTGGAGCAGCGCGATTTGCTGAAGGCCGCCGGCTGCGACTACGGCCAGGGATATTGGTTCGCCAAGCCGATGACCGCCGCGGATATGTCAGCGCTGACCACCGCACAGAACACGCCATTGCGCTAATCGGTTGCGCTCATCCGAGAATACTTAGCGCCACCGCTTCCGCAACCCGAATGCCGTCGACAGCGGCCGACACGATTCCCCCAGCGTAGCCGGCACCCTCGCCGGCGGGGTACAGGCCACGGACATTTACGCTCTCGTAGACCTCATTGCGGGTGATGCGCACCGGGGACGAGGTGCGCGTCTCAACCCCGGTGAGCAGCGCGTCTGCCATGGCAAACCCCCTGATTTCGCGATCGAAGGCCGGCAGCGATTCGCGCAGCGCAGCAACCACATAGTCGGGCAGACAGGTGGCCAGATCGGTCAAATGAATGCCTGGCGTATACGAGGGCGGCACGGCACCGAGCGCGGCGGAGGAGCGGCCGGCGAGAAAATCTCCGACCAGTTGCGCCGGCGCGGCGTAGTTGCCGCCGCCGGCAACGAACGCGCGGCCCTCCCAATAGCGCTGAAAGGCGATGCCGGCAAGCGGATCGCCTTCCTCGGCACTGGGGTAATCGGCGGGTGTGACGCCGACCACGATGGCGCTGTTGGCGTTGCGCTCGTTGCGCGAGTACTGGCTCATGCCGTTGGTGACAACGCAGCCCACCTCCGATGTCGCGGCAACCACGGTGCCGCCGGGGCACATGCAGAAGCTGTAGGCGGAGCGCCCATTGGCGCAGTGGTGCGCCAGCTTGTAGTCCGCCGAACCGAGCAAGGGGTGACCGGCGTTCTTGCCGAAGCGGGCGCGGTCGATCAGCGACTGCGGATGTTCGATGCGCACGCCAATAGAAAACGGCTTCGGTTCGATGTGAACGCCACGGACGCGGAGCATCGCGAAGGTATCGCGCGCGCTGTGGCCGACGGCCAGAACGACATGGCGGGTAGCGATGGTTTCGCCGCCGCCAAGCATGACGCCACGTACTTGGCCGTCTGCAATCTCGATATCCTCAACCCGGCTCTGAAAGCGGATATCGCCGCCCAGCGCCAGGATGCTGGCGCGCATGTTTTCAACCATCGCCACCAGCCGGAAAGTGCCGACATGCGGCTTGCTGACGTAGAGGATTTCGGCTGGCGCACCCGCCTTGACGAATTCGGTCAGCACCTTGCGCACACGATGCTGCGGGTCCTTGATCTGGGTATGGAGCTTGCCGTCGGAAAAGGTACCGGCGCCGCCCTCGCCGAATTGGACGTTGGACTCAGGATCGAGCCGTCCCTGGCGCCAGAGACCGAACGTATCCTTGGTGCGTTCGCGCACGGGCTTGCCGCGTTCGAGGATGATCGGGCGGAACCCCATCTGCGCCAGGATCAGCCCGGCGAACAGCCCGCAGGGGCCGGTACCGATCACCACCGGCCGCGGACTTGGCAGGCTTTGCGGCGCTTGTGCAACGCAATGATAGGCGACGTCCGGCGTCGGCCCGATATGCCGATCGCCTTTCAGGCGCTTCAATACGGCCGACTCGTTCCTGACTTCGATGTCCAGCGTGAAAATCAGGAAGATGGCCGCCGGCTTGCGCGCATCGTAACCGCGCCGAACGACTTCATAGCCGATCAGGTCGCTCCCGCCTATGCCGAGCCGATCGAGAATCGCGGCGCGAAGCGCGCCTTCGGGATGGTCGAGCGGAAGCTTCAGTTCGGTAAGTCGCATGGGACGATGGGGATCGCCAAATCCTCAAAGCATAAGCAGAAAAGGCCGGGTCGCCCCGGCCTTCATCGTCAAACGGCTCGCGCCGAGCTTATTCGACGGCAACCGCCTCACCCTGTTCGGGGCGATCCATGAGCTCGACATAAGCCATCGGCGCATTGTCGCCGACGCGAAAACCCATCTTCAGAATACGCAGATAACCGCCGTTGCGATTGGCATAACGGGGGCCGAGCACGTCGAAGATTTTGCCAACGATCTCGCGGTCGCGCAGACGATCAAAAGCAAGGCGGCGGTTGGCCAAGCTCGGCGCCTTGCCCAAAGTAATCATGGGCTCGACGACGCGGCGCAATTCCTTCGCCTTCGGCAGCGTGGTCTTGATCGCCTCGTGACGCAGCAGCGAGACCATCATGTTGCGAAGCATCGCCAGGCGGTGCGACGAGGTGCGGTTGAGTTTACGGAGTCCGTTACGGTGACGCATGCTATTTCCTTTATGCGGCCGCCGCGCGCTGCAAGCGGCCGGTTAATTATTATTGTTTTGTATGTCGGGACCTCAGCCCATCTTTAAGTTGCAACCAACCTGAAGGTCAGTCTTCACTGAAAGATGGGCAGTTTCATCAGCCCATCTTTTCCAAGCCGGCAGGCGGCCAGTTCTCAAGCTTCATGCCCAAGGTAAGGCCGCGCGACGCGAGCACTTCCTTGATCTCGTTGAGCGACTTGCGGCCCAGATTCGGGGTCTTCAGCAACTCAGTTTCGGTGCGCTGGATCAAGTCGCCGATGTAGTAGATATTCTCGGCCTTGAGACAGTTGGCCGAGCGCACCGTCAATTCGAGATCGTCGACCGGACGCAACAGAATCGGATCAACCGAGGCGGCTTTCGGTGCCTCGACCGACAGCGGCGTTCCTTCGAGGTCGGCGAAGACGGACAGCTGTTCCATCAGGATGCGGGCCGCATAGCGAATCGACTCTTCCGGGTCGATGGCGCCATTGGTCTCGATGTCCACGATCAGCTTGTCCAGATCGGTACGCTGTTCGACGCGAGCGCTTTCGACAGCATAGCTGACGCGGCGCACCGGGCTGAAGGAGGCATCCATAAGGATACGGCCGATGGCCTTGTTTTCCTTGTCCGTGGCGCGCACGTTGGCCGGCTCGTAACCGCGGCCGGTTTCGATCTTGATCTGCATCTCGATCTTGCCGCCAGGCGCAAGGTGGGCGATAACGTGATCGGGGTTGATGATCTCGACATCATGAGAGACTTCGATGTCGGCGGCGGTAACGACGCCCTCACCCTTCTTCGAAAGCGTCAGCACGGCTTCGCTTCGGCTGTGCAGCTTGAGCACGACACCCTTGAGGTTGAGCAGGATGTCGACAACATCCTCACGTACCCCGTCCAGCGTCGAGTACTCATGCAACACGCCTTCGATCGATACTTCGGTCGGCGCAGCGCCGGGCATCGACGAGAGCAGGATGCGACGCAGGGCATTGCCCAGCGTATGGCCATAGCCACGCTCGAACGGTTCCATGACCACACGGGCATGCACGGGGGAGAGCGTCTGCACGTCAATGATGCGCGGTTTCAGAAGTGCGTTGCTTTGCATCTGCATTCCTCGGATAAATACGTCGCGGTGCACCGGCTGGCGCACCGCAAAAATTGATTAGCGCGAATACAGTTCAACCACGAGGCCTTCGTTGATCGACGGCGGCAGATCTTCGCGTGACGGCATGGACTTGAACACACCACGGCCTTCTTTGGCGTTAACCTCGATCCACTCGGGGAAACCGCGCGACTCGGCTGCCTCCAAGGCACCCTTAGAGCGCAGGTGGCCGCGGGCGGCGTCGGTCAGCTGAATCGCATCGCCAGGACGCACGCCGTAGGAGGGGATGTTCACGCGCTTGCCGTTCACCAGCACGCCGTTGTGACGAACGATCTGACGCGATTCGGCACGCGAGGCGCCGAAACCCATACGATAGACGACGGCATCAAGGCGGGATTCCAGCAGTTGCAGCAGGTTCTCGCCGGTCTGGCCTTTCTTGCGTTCGGCTTCGGCAAAAGTCTTGCGGAACTGACGCTCAAGAATGCCGTAAATGCGGCGGATCTTCTGCTTTTCACGCAGCTGTTGGCCATAGCCGGACAAGCGCTGGCCCGACTTCTGACCGTGCTGACCGGGCGCATAGGCACGGCGTTCGACGGAACACTTGTCAGTAAAGCACTTCTCGCCCTTGAGGAAAAGCTTCTCTCCCTCACGGCGGCACTGGCGGCATTTGGGGTCTAGATTGCGGGCCACTGTTCTTGCTCCTTAACTTAGATGCGGCGGCGCTTGGGAGGCCGGCAGCCGTTGTGCGGGACCGGCGTGATATCCGTGATGCTGGATATCTTCATGCCGAGGGCATTGAGGGCGCGGACCGCAGATTCACGGCCAGGGCCGGGACCCTTGATGCGCACTTCGATATTTTTGACGCCGCACTCCTGCGCAGCCTTGCCGGCAGCTTCAGCTGCGACCTGAGCGGCAAACGGGGTCGACTTGCGCGAGCCCTTGAAGCCGGCGCCGCCCGATGTTGCCCACGACAAGGCGTTGCCCTGGCGGTCGGTAATGGTAATGATGGTGTTGTTGAAGGACGCATGCACGTGGGCAATGCCCTCGGCAACGTTCTTCTTGACCTTCTTGCGAACTTTGGTAGCGGGTTTGGCCATGTCTGTTCCTAATTATTTCTTCGAGCCGGCAATCGCCTTGCGCGGGCCTTTGCGCGTACGCGCATTGGTACGGGTACGCTGGCCGCGCACCGGCAGACCGCGACGATGACGAACGCCGCGGTAGCAGCTAAGATCCATCAGCCGCTTGATGCTCATCGTCACTTCGCGACGCAGATCGCCCTCGACGGTGAACCTGCCGACCTCTTCGCGCAGCCGATCCATATCGGCGTCGGTGAGGTCTTTCATCTTGACGGAACGCTTGACACCGGCCGCGTCGCAGATCTTCTGCGCACGAGTGCGACCGATGCCGTAGATCGCGGTCAACGCGATCTCTGCGTGCTGGTGATTCGGGATATTTACGCCTGCGATACGGGCCATAAGCTTACCTGCATGTCGCTGTTATTGAGCCGAAAAACGGGGAACCGAAAATTGTATCCGAAATGCACTGCCAGATCAACCCTGGCGCTGTTTGTGGCGCGGGTCGGTACAGATGACCCTCACCACGCGCTTGCGGCGGATGATTTTGCAGTTGCGGCAGATACACTTAACCGAAGCAAGTACTTTCATGGTGATTCTCCGGAAAAAAACCTTACTTAGCGCGAAAGACGATACGTCCCCTGGTCAGGTCATAGGGTGTTAGTTGCACGGTCACTTTGTCGCCGGGCAGGATGCGGATGTAGTGCATTCGCATCTTGCCGGAAATGTGGCCGAGCACGATGTGCCCATTTTCCAACTTGACCCTAAAGGTTGCATTAGGGAGGTTTTCCACGACCTCCCCAAGCATCTCGATAACGTCTTCCTTCGACATAAATCCCAATCAACGCATCGGGAAACCAGCGCCCTTGAAATTGGCTTTCTTCAAGAGGCTCTCATATTGGTGCGACATTACATAAGCCTGCACCTGGGCCATAAAATCCATGGTGACGACGACGATGATCAGCAGACTGGTACCACCAAAGTAGAACGGCACATTCCACTTCAGGATCATAAATTCGGGCAACAGACAAACCGTGGTTACGTAAATCGCGCCAGCCAGTGTCAGGCGCATAAGTATCTTGTCGATATAGCGCGAGGTCTGCTCGCCGGGGCGGATGCCTGGAACGAAAGCGCCACTCTTCTTCAGGTTGTCCGCCGTTTCCTTGGAATTGAAAACCAGGGCGGTGTAGAAAAAGCAAAAAAAGACGATGGCCGAAGCGTACAGCAGCACGTAGATCGGCTGACCGGGTGAAAGCGTACCGGCGATGTCCTTGAGCCAGGACATACCGTCGCCGGAACCGAACCAGCCGGCCACAGTGGCGGGAAAAAGAATGATCGAAGACGCAAAAATCGGCGGGATAACACCCGACATGTTGAGCTTCAATGGTAAATGCGAACTCTGTCCGCCATAGACCTTGTTACCGACCTGGCGCTTGGCGTAGTTCACCAGTATCTTGCGCTGACCGCGTTCGACAAACACCACGAAGCCGGTAACCAGTACCACCAAGGCACAGATGAACAGCGCGGTTATCGGGTGCATGGCGCCAGTGCGCACCAACTCGAAGAGGCCACCCAGCGCATTCGGCAGGCCAGCGGCGATACCGGCAAAAATGATGATCGAGATACCGTTACCGAGACCACGCTCAGTAATTTGCTCGCCCAACCACATCAGGAACATGGTGCCAGTGACCAGCGTCGTCACGGTAGTGAGACGAAACATCATGCCGGGATCAAGCACGAGACCCGCTTGCGACTCCAGGGCGATGGCGATACCCATGGCCTGAAACAGGGCAAGGCCGACCGTGCCGTAACGCGTATATTGCGTAATCTTGCGGCGACCGGCTTCGCCTTCCTTCTTGAGCTGTTCGAGCGTCGGCACCGCAATCGTCATCAACTGCATAATGATCGACGAGGAGATGTAGGGCATGATGCCCAGTGCAAAAATCGTGAAGCGCGACAGCGCTCCGCCCGAGAACAAGTTGAAGATACCGAGGATGCCGCCTTGCTGGCCTTGAAACAACTCAGCCAATTTGATCGGATCGATGCCAGGTACCGGAATATGCGCACCAACGCGATAGACGACGAGCGCGCCCAGCAGGAACCACAGCCGGCGCCAAAGGTCGCCGAACTTGCCGGTTTTGCCGAGGGCTTGCGCCTGCTCCATCGCAGTAGCCACGTCTTCGCTCCGCTATCCCGACTTAGGCCGCAGCCGCGACCACGGCGATTTCGGCAACCGAGCCGCCCGCCGCTTCAATAGCCGCCTTGGCACCTTTGGTGGCGCCAACGCCTTTGAGCGTGACTTTCTTGGTCAGCTTGCCGGAAAGAATTACCTTGGCCGACAGCGCGTCGCCAGGGACAACGCCCGCCTGCTTCAGGGTCAGCAGATCGACGTCGCCGACCGGCAGCTTCTCCAGGTCGGACAAGCGAATTTCCACGTTGCGGGCAGCTGTCAGGGAGACGAAGCCGCGCTTGGGCAGGCGACGCTGCAACGGCATCTGGCCACCCTCGAAACCGACCTTGTGAAAGCCGCCAGCGCGGGATTTTTGGCCCTTGTGACCGCGACCCGCCGTCTTGCCAAGGCCGCTGCCGATACCACGTCCAACACGCTTCCGGGCATGCTTGGAACCAGCGCCGGGTTTCAGATTGTTGAGTTCCATGTTCAGCCCTCGACCTTCACGAGATAGGCAACTTTATGAATCATGCCGCGCACCGCCGGGGTATCTTCCAGTACGGCACTGCTATTCAAGCGGCGCAGGCCCAGGCCACGCACGGTGCCACGGTGGTCCTGCTTGGTGCCGATAACGCTCTTGACCAGCGTCACCTTGATTTTCTTGTCGGCCATCGCTTACTCCATGATTTCCTGCACACTCTTGCCGCGCTTGGCAGCGATCTCGGCCGGCGTGCTAATCGCTTGCAGGCCATTGAGTGTGGCGCGCACGAGATTGTAGGGATTGGTCGAGCCGATGCACTTGGCAACGACATCGGTAATGCCGACCACTTCGAAGACGGCGCGCATCGGGCCGCCGGCAATAACGCCGGTACCGTGCGGGGCCGGCGACATCAGCACAGTGGTGGCGCCATGCTTGCCAATCAC
>OBOI01000053.1_pt1 | contig 46690 bp, 44 predicted proteins | sample 1670151 | NCBI WGS metagenome assembly OBOI01 (sample SAMEA104232303, study PRJEB22302) | sediment metagenome | biome: forest; feature: aquifer; material: sediment | place: USA | collected 2011-08-07 | depth 0.01 m | reverse complement strand
CAACACATACGCCCCGCAAGGGGCGTTTGTGTTTGCGCTGCTGCTAAAATACGCGCCTATGAAAACGACCTTCCTCGACTTCGAGCAGCCGATCGCTGAACTCGAAGGCAAAATCGAACAACTGCGTTTCGTTCAGGACGATTCGGCGGTGGATATCTCCGAAGAAATCAGCCGACTCGAAACCAAAAGTCAGTCGCTGACCAAGGATATCTACGCCAAGCTCACGCCTTGGCAGATTGCTCAGGTGGCAAGACATCCGCAGCGCCCCTATACCTTTGACTACGTTGAGCACATGTTCACCGATTTCGAGGAGCTGCACGGAGACCGCGCCTTTGCCGACGATCAGGCCATCGTTGGCGGCATGGCCCGATTCAACGGGCAGTCCTGCGTTGTCATCGGGCATCAAAAAGGGCGCGACACGAAAGAGAAAATTCAGCGCAATTTCGGCATGCCCAGGCCTGAGGGCTATCGCAAGGCGATGCGTTTGATGAGGCTGGCCGAAAAGTTCGGCGTTCCCATCTTTACGTTTGTCGATACCCCCGGCGCCTATCCGGGAATCGACGCCGAGGAGCGCGGCCAATCGGAGGCGATCGGCCATAATTTGTACGTCATGGCAGAGCTTAAGGTGCCGCTTATCGCCACCATTATTGGCGAGGGGGGGTCCGGTGGCGCACTGGCGATTGCGGTCGGCGATGTCGTGCTGATGATGCAATATTCGACGTATTCGGTCATTTCTCCGGAAGGTTGCGCCTCCATCCTTTGGAAGAGCGCCGAGAAGGCGTCGGAAGCCGCCGAGACCATGGGCATCACGGCGGCGCGCCTGAAGACGCTCGGTTTGCTTGATCGCGTCGTGAGCGAGCCGCTGGGCGGCGCCCACCGCGATCACCATGCCGCGGCGGTCATGCTAAAAAAGGGTTTGCAGGATGCCCTCAAACAAGTGGCGAACCTTTCTCACGAGGAGCTTATCGAGCGCCGCTTCGAGCGCTTGATGGGCTATGGAAAGTTCAAAGAGCAGGTTCATTGACGCCTTGCATTCTGCGGTCGAATCCTGCCTTGATCGCAATGTCGCGGCTGGACAGCAGTTGGCGGTGGCGCTTTCCGGTGGGGCCGATTCCGTAGTTCTCCTGCATGTGCTGCGACACATCGTCGTGCAGCGACGAATTTCGCTGGCAGCGTTACATGTTCATCATGGGCTAAGCCCAAATGCCGACGCTTGGGAAGCCCATTGCCGGGCGCTATGCGGGGAATGGGATATTCCGATAATCGTTGAGCATGTCGCGGTCGAGCGCGGCTCGCGCGATGGTTTGGAAGCTGCTGCGCGTCGGGCGCGACAGGTGGCGTTTGCGCAGGCTTCCTGCGATTGGATCGTGCTGGCACACCACCGCAACGATCAAGCCGAGACTTTGCTATTCAACCTGTTGCGGGGCACCGGACTGCGCGGAGCCGCTGCGATGCGCGAGGCCAGGGGGCGGCTGCTGCGCCCGTTTCTGGCAATAGGTCGGGATGCGATCATCGCCTACGCCAAAATTCACGGATTGCGTTGGATCGAGGACGAGAGCAACGCCGATACGAGATTCTCTCGTAATCACCTGCGCCATGAAGTGCTCGCCTCACTGGAACAACGCTTTGCCGGCAGCTCCGCCAACCTGGCGGCCGCCGCCCGTCGTTTCGGCGAGGCCGCGGGACTGCTCGACGAACTGGCGCTCATCGACCTGGGCTCGCATGCGCCAGACTTCCCCTTGGATATTTCGTTGCTGGAGTCGCTCGACGAACCTAGAGCAAGAAACGTATTGCGTTTTTTGTTCCAGCGCCGACATATTTGTATTCCAAGCGAAGAACGTCTGATCGAGGCGCTGCGGCAACTGATCCAGGCGGCCCCTGACCGGCATCCGGTCATTGCGTTTGGCGATTGGCGCATACTGCGCCGCGGCCGCATTGCTTACGTCGAGACGTTTCCGGGAGACTGACCGCCTTACGCTCCCAGCCTGGCGAGCTGTTGGGCCAGTTCGACTGCCGAGCGCACGCCCATTTTTTCGAACACGCGCGAGCGATGGACTTCCACTGTGCGCATGGCGATATTCAGTTCGTCGGCGATCACCTTGTTGAATTTCCCGGCGAGCACCAGGTCCATCACTTCGCGTTCGCGGCCGGTAAGTTGCGCCAGCCGGGTTTCTATCGTTGCCGTCGTTGCGGCCACGGACGAGCGCTCGCTGTCGATTTGTATGGCATTAATGACCCGGTCGGCGAGTTCATTGTCGTTGAAGGGCTTCTCGATGAAATCGAAGGCCCCTTTCTTGATGGCATTCACTGCTTGTGGAACGTCGCCGTGTCCGGTGAGGAAGATCGCCGGCATGCGGCAGCCCAACCTGACCAGATGGTCGAAGAGTTCGGGGCCACTCATGCCGTCCATGCGGATGTCGAGCACGAGACAGCCGCGCATGTCGTCGCGGTAATCGGCAAGAAATGACTCGGCGGAACCCCAGGCCCGCGACGCGACACCACGTGACCGCAACAGCCACGCCAGTGCATCGCGGATAGCTTCGTCGTCGTCGACGAGGTGGGCAATCATGTCGCTCATGGCTGCGATAGGGGGAAGAGAATGCGGAAAATGCTACCACCCGCGGCGTTGGCCTCGTGCCAAAGGCGACCGTGGTGGGCTTCGATAACGGAGCGGCAAATATTGAGGCCCATTCCCATTCCTTCCGTCTTGGTTGTGTAGAAGGGCTCGAACAGCCGCGGGACCGATTCTGCGGGAATGCCGCATCCTCTGTCGGCAACGCTGATCACAATGTTGTCGCTGGCAGCGCTGGCGGTAATCGTCAGCAGGCGTTGCGCTGCGGGAACGTCCCGCATCGCTTCGATGGCATTGCGCACGAGATTCAGAATCGCCTGGGCGATCAATACGCGGTCGCCCAGTACCGAGGGCATGGGAAAGGCGATTTCGATCTGGATACGCACGCCTTGGCGCCGCGCATCGGCATCAACGAAGCCGTGCAACTCCGTGACTATTTCAGCGAGGTCGCAAGGCTCCGATTTGGGCTCGGAGCGGCGTACGAATTCGTAAATGCGGCGGATGATGCGGCCGGCGCGCTGGGCTTGTTCGACGCTCTTGGCTAGTACCGATCTGAGTTCTGCTGCGCTGGCGGCACCCGACTCCAGCATGTTCAGACAGCCGGCGTTGTAGCTGGCAATTGCGGCCAGAGGTTGATTCAGTTCATGGGCGAGGCTGGATGCCATCTCGCCCATGGCTACAAGCCGGGCCGTCGCCTGCAAGCGTTCCTGCTGCTGTTGCGCCAGTTCTTCCGCATGCTTGCGCTCGGTGACATCAATCAACGAACCCATCCAACCGGTTTGATTCCCATGGGCATCGATCAATGGCGCTTCATGGATGAGGATGTCGAAAAGTTCGCCATTGCGGCGCTTGAACTTGAGTTCGAATACGTCGTCGGGCCCTTGTCCGGCGAGGATGCGATCGTGAATCTTTCGCGTCTCGTTGAAGTACTCGTCCGGCCAGTAGGGCATCGGCGGCGCGCGGCCCACAAGTTCATCGGCCGGCCAGCCGACCATCCGGCAGAAGGCTGGATTGACATAGGTAATGCGTCCGGTCAGATCGCGGGCGCGCATACCGGTCTGAAGCGAATCTTCCATGGCCTTGCGGAAGGCGTGCTCGGCGCGGAGCGCCTCCTCGGCGGCGAGGCGATGCTGAACATGCCGACGCAACGCCCAGAGGCTCCACAAAACAATGATGGCGAGGATGACCAAAGATGCCGAGAGCAGTCGGCCCGCGATTGGCGTTTGCGCCCGGTACGGCACGGCGTTGATTATTAGCCCGTGTCCCGGGGGCTCGAACGGAATCTGGTAGCTGCTGGCATCGAGGCTGGCTTCAACCTTGGAACGAACGCCGAGAACATCGCCTGTCGTGTCAGCGACGCTGATCCGGTAGCGCTCGGCCAGCCACCAGGGCACGGAATCGTCGAGTATCCGCTGCACCGAGTAGGCGCCGACGGCCGTGCCGGCGAAGCGGCCGTCCTTGAACACCGGCACATGGACCTCGAATTGCGAGTCGCCGCCGACGATGGGATAAGCTGAGCTGTAGGTCGCCCGACCGAGGGACCGAGCCAGTCGGGCGGTCTCCCGCGATGGCACGACCCCCTGGGCCTCTCCCACCATGTACGTGTCGGTGGGGCCGGGGTAGGCTTGGCGGATTCGGCCATCGGCGTCCAACCAGATTATTTGGCGCAATCCGACCTTGCGCGCCACCAGGGCACGGGCGTGGGGCTCGAAGACCTTGCTGCTGAACGCCTGTTCGGGCGTGATCTGACCAAGATACTCTTCGGTGTGAGTCAGTTGAAAGTGCAGGTTCTGCTCCAGCCAAAGGATGTCGCTGATGAGAATCGAGCGCTGCTCCTCCGTCTCCGCGCGGTCCGATAGCCAGAGCAGGGCACCCACGGCGGCCACGAACAGGGCGAAGGCAAGCCGGGACAGCCACCAGAGCCAGCCGCTGTCTGATCCCATCCTGGAATTGGCAAGAACCCGCATGGCGGCCATGTTAACGCGCCGACGGCATAAGAGGAGCCAATTTGCGGATAACCACAATAGCGCCCATCGGTGGGCATTCCGGACAATGCGAACATGCCCCAAAGGCAACTTCCGGAGGAGAATTTCATGAAACTGCAAAAACTGTTGGTTGGTCTCACTGCCGTAGCCTTCTCGCTGTCCGCTTTTGCGCAGCAGCCCATCGTCATAAAGTTCAGCCACGTCGTCGCCGTCGATACGCCTAAAGGCCACGCCGCAGAGTTCTTCAAGAAGAAAGCCGAGGAACTGACCAAGGGCAAGGTCAAGGTCGAGGTCTACGCCAACAGCACCCTCTACAAGGACAAGGAGGAAATGGAGGCGCTGCAACTGGGCGCCGTGCAGATGCTGGCGCCGTCGCTCGCCAAGTTCGGTCCGCTCGGCGTCAAGGACTTCGAGGTCTTCGACCTGCCCTACATCTTCGATGGCTATGCCGACTTGCACAAGGTCACGCAAGGGGCCACGGGCAAGCAATTGCTCGACAAGCTCGAAGCCAAGGGGATCAAGGGGCTGGCCTATTGGGACAATGGGTTCAAGTCCTTCTCCGCCAACAAGCCGCTGCATGCGCCGGGGGATTTCAAGGGCCAGAAGATGCGCATCCAGTCGTCCAAGGTGCTCGATTCGCAGATGCGCGCACTTGGCGCGCTGCCCCAGGTCATGGCCTTCTCGGAGGTCTACCAGGCCTTGCAGACGGGCGTGGTAGATGGCACGGAGAACCCCATCTCCAATCTCTACACGCAAAAGATGCATGAAGTGCAGAAGCACTTGTCGCTGACCGAGCACGGCTATCTTGGCTATGCGGTGATTGTGAACAAGAAGTTCTGGGAAGGCTTGCCGTCCGACGTTCGCAAGCCGCTCGAAGACGCGATGGAGCAGGCAACGCGCTACGCCAACCAGATCGCCAAGGTCGAGAACGACAATGCCCTCGAGATGGTGCGCAAGTCCGGCAAGACGCAGATCTACACGCCAACGCCGCAGGAGCGCATGGCGCTGAAGAAGGTCTTGCTCAAGACCCATGCCGATATGGAATCGCGCATCGGCAAGGACCTGATCCAGTCGATCTACAAGGAAACCGGCTTCAACCCGGCCAAGCTGTAGTTACCGCCAACCCGCCGCCGCGGCGGCGGGACTTTTCCTCTAGCGCGGAGTCGTTCGGATGACATTTCTCGACCATCTGGAGGAATGGCTTATCACCTTCCTCATGGGGGCGGCGACCCTGATCATTTTCGCCGCAGTAATGCACCGCTACGCGTCGGGCTATTCGATTCCCGTCGTGCAGGACTGGCTGCTCGGCCTCAACATGGGCTGGACCCAGGAGTTGTGCATCATCATGTTCGTCTGGATGGCGAAGTTCGGCGCCGCTTACGGCGTTCGCACCGGCATCCACGTTGGCGTCGATGTGCTGATCAACCGCCTTCAGGACGACATGCGCAGCAAGTTCATTATTTTCGGCCTGCTTGCCGGTGCGACGTTTACGGGTATCGTTGGTACGCTTGGCGCCAGCTTCGTCTGGGAGAACGGTTTTCACTACTTCCTTTTCAACCTGCTCGGGCTAGTTACCGGCGACCTGCCGGAGGGACCGACCACGCCCGACCTGGAATGGCCCACCTGGATCGTTTATTCCGCGGTGCCGCTGGGTTCCTACCTGATGTGTTTCCGCTTCCTGCAAGTGGTTGTCAGCTTCGTCCGCACCGGAGAACTGCCGCACCACGACCACGGTCACGTCGATGGGCTGGACGAAGAAGTGCAGAAGCCCGAGGACGTCAACTGGTTCACCGCCGATGAGGAGTTACATCCGCGCGATCTGAAGACCCCCGATCCGGCAAAAAATGATACGAGCGGAAAGGCGGGTGGCAAATGAACACCGCCATCATCTTTATCCTGCTAATAACGCTGATGCTGACCGGCATGCCGGTGTCGATTTCCCTCGGTCTGACGGTGCTGTCCTTCCTGTTCTTCATGACTCAGGTGCCGATCGAGTCTGTGGCGTTGAAGCTGTTCACCGGCATCGAGAAGTTCGAGATCATGGCGGTACCATTCTTCATCCTGGCCGGCAACTTCCTGACTCACGGCGGGGTGGCGCGGCGCATGATCAAGTTCGCCAGTGCCATGGTTGGCCACTGGTACGGCGGCCTCGGCCTGGCCGGCGTCATTGCCTGCGCGCTATTTGCGGCCGTGTCCGGTTCCAGCCCGGCGACCGTGGTGGCCATCGGCTCCATCCTGATGCCGGCGATGGTCAAGGCGGGCTTCCCCAAACGATTCGGCGCCGGCGTCATCACCACTTCGGGCGCTCTGGGCATATTGATTCCTCCGTCTATCGTCATGGTCATGTATTCGGTGTCTACCAATACCTCGGTGGGCGCCCTGTTCATGGCCGGCGTGATCCCCGGGCTTATCCTGGCGACCATGCTGGGCGCGACGACCTGGTACCGGGCCTGGAAGAATGGCTATCCGCGCCAGGCCAAGGCCTCCTGGCCCGAACGGCTGAAGGCGTTCAAGGAGTCGGTGTGGGGATTGTTCCTGATCTTCGTGGTCATGGGCGGCATCTACAGCGGCATTTTTACGCCCACGGAAGCTGCCGCCATGAGCGCCGTCTATGCATTTTTTGTCGCCGTGTTTGTGTACAAGGACCTGGGCTTCAAGGACGTGCCCAGAGTGCTGCTATCCTCGGCCAACATGAGCGCCATGCTGCTCTACATCATCACCAATGCGATGCTGTTCTCCTTCCTCATGACCCACGAGAACATCCCGCAGGAGATGGCGGACTGGATGCTCGGCAAGGGTCTCGGCGTTATCGGCTTCCTGCTGATCGCCAACGTCCTGCTGCTCATTGCGGGAAACTTCATGGAGCCGTCGTCCATCGTTTTGATCCTGGCGCCCATCCTGTTCCCCATCGCCATCAAGCTGGGCATCGACCCGGTGCATTTCGGCATCCTGATGGTGGTCAATATGGAGGTTGGCATGTGCCACCCGCCGGTGGGGTTGAATCTCTATGTGTCGTCTGGAATCACGAAAATGGGCATCACGGAATTGACTATCGCGGTCTGGCCCTGGTTGCTGACGATGCTGGTCTTCCTGGCGTTCGTTACCTATTGGCCGACGATGTCCTTGTGGCTGCCGCGGACGCTGGGCATGATTTCCTAGCGCCGAAAAGCGATATCTTGAGCCCGGCCGCGTGCCGGGCTTTTTTCGTCCCCCAAAGCCCGGACTGGGTACGAAATCTACGATAAAATAGGAGGTTATGAATTTTCACTAAACCACGTTGGAGAATCAAATGGCTGTAGAACGCACCCTGTCGATCATCAAACCCGATGCCGTGGCAAAGAACGTGATCGGCAAGATTTACTCCCGCTTCGAAACCAACGGTCTCAAGATCGTGGCCTCGCGCATGGCCTGGCTGTCCGAACGGGAAGCCGGCGGTTTCTACGCTGTGCATAAGGAGCGCCCGTTTTTCAAGGATCTCGTCAAATTCATGACATCCGGCCCGGTGATGATCCAGGTGCTCGAAGGCGAAAGCGCTATTGCCAAGAACCGTGAGCTGATGGGTGCCACCGACCCGAAGAAGGCCGAAGTGGGCACCATTCGCGCCGATTTTGCCGAGAGCATCGATGCCAATGCGGTGCATGGTTCCGACGCTGCGGATACCGCCGCGGTAGAAATCGCCTACTTCTTCCCGGCGCTGAACGTCTTTCCCGGTCGCTGAGCCGGATGCCGATGCCGGTCAACCTGCTCGATTTCGATGCCGAAAGCCTGACGGCCTGGTTTGCGCAGCAGGGCGAAAAGCCCTTCCGTGCGCGCCAGGTGTTGCACTGGCTGCACCAGTATGGGCAGGACGATTTCGATGCCATGACCGACATCGCCAAGAGCCTGCGCGAAAAGCTCAAGGCGACGGCCGTCGTGTCGCCGCCGCCGCTCGTCAGCGACAAGCTCTCCGACGACGGCACGCGCAAGTTCCTGTTTGACGTTGGCGGCGGCAATGCTGTCGAGACCGTGTTCATTCCCGAAGACGACCGCGGCACGCTGTGCGTGTCGACGCAAGCCGGCTGCGCCCTCGACTGTGCGTTCTGCTCGACCGGCAAGCAGGGCTTCAACCGCAATCTGACGACCGCCGAGATCATCGGCCAGTTGTGGCAGGCGAACCACGCGCTCGGTGCTGTGCCGAAGGCCGAGCGTGCCATCAGCAATGTCGTGCTGATGGGCATGGGCGAACCGCTGGCAAATTTCGACAATGTGGTTGCCGCGCTGCGCCTGATGCTGGACGATCATGCCTACGGGCTTTCGCGGCGGCGTGTCACGGTATCGACTTCGGGCATCGTGCCCGCCATCGATAGACTGCGCGATACCGTCCCTGTGGCGCTGGCCGTTTCGCTGCACGCGCCGGACGACGACTTGCGCAATGAACTTGTGCCGATCAACCGCAAGTATCCGCTGCGCGAACTCATGGCGGCTTGCGGCCGCTACCTGGAGAAGTCGCCCCGTGACTTCATCACGTTCGAGTACGTGATGATAGACGGCGTCAACGACAGCGATGCCCACGCCCGGGCGCTGCTGGCGCGGGTGCATGGGGTAGGTGCCAAATTCAACCTGATTCCGTTCAATCCGTTTTCGGCGTCGGGTTTTCGGCGTTCCCGGCCGGAACGCATTCGCCGTTTTCAGGAAATTCTTCTCGATGCGGGTTACGTGGCGACGGTACGAAAGACGCGCGGCGACGATATCGATGCGGCCTGCGGCCAGCTTGCCGGCCAGGTGAGGGACAAATCGCGACGCGTTGTTGCCGTCGAGGCGCAACAGATACTGGAGGCATTGGCGTGAAAATCTGGCAATTGTCGTTGCTTGTCATGCTGCTTGCCGGTTGCGGGGGCGCGTCTTCGATACAGCAGGGCACTTCCGAGCAGGCCGTATCGCAGCAGACGTCGACAAGCGAAGTTCAGCAGCGAGCCAAGATACACACCGAACTCGGCTCGCTTTACCTTCAAGGCGGTCGCTTGGGCGTCGCCCAGGACGAGGCCCGCATCGCGATCTCGGCCGATCCGAGCTATGCACCCGCTTACAATCTGAGGGGGTTGGTGCATATGAATTTGCAGGAAAATGCCGCCGCGCAGGAAGACTTCCTGAAGGCGCTGAGCCTGTCGCCGAACGACCCCGAGGTCAACAACAACTATGGCTGGTTCCTCTGCCAGACGGGCAGAGAGAAGCAGTCGGTCGGCCATTTCATGGCGGCCATTAAGAACCCCTTGTACACGACGCCAGCGAAATCGCTGACGGCCCTCGGTCTTTGCTATTTGCGGATGAAGGACGACCACCTGGCTGAGGATTTCCTTCTCAAGGGCTTGCGTGCCGATACTGCCAATCCCAACGTCCAGGCGCTGTACTGGCTGAGCGACATTTATTACCGGCATGGCCGTTATAACGAGGCGAGGCTTAGCATTGGCGATTTACACAAGGTCATGGATCCGAATTCGCAGTCGACCTGGTTGGCATTGTGCGTCGAGCGTAAGATCGGTGACCGCGAGGGTGAGGCGCGCTATGCTTCGCAATTGCGCCGCAAGTTCCAAGGGTCGCCCGAGTACCAGAAACTGATGCAGGGACAGTACGAGTGAAAGAAGTCAGCACAGATGCGCCGGAGAGCGGCGCGGTCGAGTTGCCCGTGGTGAACGATGAGTTGCTGCCGGCAGCGGATCAGCCCGAAGAAACTCTGCCGGCAACGGTGGAAGATGTACCCGTGCGCTTGCCCGGTTCGCTGCTGCGCGAGGCGCGCGAGGCGAGAGGTGTGAGTGTATTCGAGGTGGCGCAGTCCCTCAAGTTCGGCGTGCGCCAGATCGAAGCGCTCGAAGCCGACAACTATGCCGTGCTGCCCGCCGGCGCGACTTTTCAGCGCGGTTTTGTGCGCGGCTATGCCAAGCTGCTGAAGCTTGATCCGGAGCCCTTGCTGGGGATGCTGGATGCTCGCGCGCCGGCCGTGCTTCCCGATGTCAGGGAACCGCAGAACATGGGGGTCGCGCAGACGCCTGCGACCTCCGGCCGCCGCACCTCGATGCCGATGATAGTCGGATCCGCCGCGCTGGCCATTATTGCGCTTGGGTTTGCCGCCTGGCAGTTCCTTGGCGAGTCGCGGCCGGGGGTAAAACCTCAGTCGAACGTCGCCGAGGGTTCGGCCGCAGCGATACAACCGCCCGAGATACGCGTCGAAGAGACGCCGGCTTCGGCACCGGCAGGATCGACCGGGACGGCATTGAATCCTGCCGATCTGCGCCAGCTTGTTTTTGTGTTCCCGGACAAATCCTGGGTCGAGGTTACCGATGCCAGTCAGCGTGTCATTCTTTCCGGCGAGAATCTGCCGGGAACGCGCCAGGCCATTTCCGGCAAACCGCCTTTCCAGGTGGTCATCGGCAACGCCAACCGCGTCGAACTACAGTATGGCGACCGCCAGATCGACCTCAAGCCATACATCCGCGCCGAAGTGGCGAGGCTGACTCTCGAGTGATGGCCGAGCGTATTGCGTTCCCGGCCGGCCCGCTGCCGCGCCGACGCAGCCGCCGTGTCGTGGTCGGTGGTGTCGTCATCGGCGGTGGCGCGCCGGTCGTTGTTCAGGCGATGACCAATACCAATACGGCGGACATACCTGCGACTGCCGCCCAGTGCGCCGATCTTGCCCGTGCCGGCTCCGAAATCGTGCGCATTACCGTCGATACGCGCGAAGCGGCTGCCGCGGTGCCGAAAATCCGCGAGCGCTTGCTGGCCATGAACATCGATGTGCCGCTGGTCGGCGACTTCCACTTCAATGGCCATAAGCTGTTGGCCGAAGTGCCTGCCTGTGCCGAGGCACTTGCCAAGCTGCGCATCAATCCCGGCAATGTTGGCAAGGGCGCCAAACGCGACGAACAATTCGCGCAAATCGTCGAGATTGCGTGCAAATTCAAGAAGCCCGTGCGCATCGGGGTGAACTGGGGCAGTCTCGACCAGCAGCTTCTGGCGCGGGTGATGGACGACAATGCGCAACGCGCGGTGCCGAAAGATGCTACCGGGATCATGCACGAAGCGATGGTCGCCTCGGCCTTGGAGTCGGCCGCGCGCGCAGAAGAGTTGGGACTGCCGACCGACGCCATCGTGCTGTCGTGCAAGATGTCGGGCGTTCAGGACCTGATCGCGGTCTATCGCGATCTCGCTGCGCGCTGCGACTACCCTCTGCACCTGGGCTTGACCGAAGCGGGGATGGGCAGCAAGGGGATCGTCGCCTCCGCCGCGGCGATGGCGGTGCTGTTGCAGGAAGGCATCGGCGACACCATTCGCGTCTCCCTGACGCCGGAGCCCAACGGTGATCGCACGCGTGAAGTCGTCGTCGCTCAGGAACTCCTGCAAACCATGGGGCTGCGCGCTTTTCTGCCGCTGGTGGCCGCTTGTCCCGGTTGTGGACGTACCACCAGCGCCACCTTCCAGGAACTGGCGCAGGATGTTCAAGACTATGTGCGCGACAACATGCCCGAGTGGAAGCTCGCCCGCGTCGGCGTCGAAAACATGACCCTGGCCGTCATGGGCTGCGTCGTCAACGGCCCCGGCGAGAGTCGGCATGCGAGCCTGGGCATTTCGCTGCCGGGCAACGGAGAAGAGCCGGTGGCGCCGGTCTATGCCGACGGTGAACGCATCGCCACGCTGCGGGGTGAGAATATCGCAGCGGAATTCAAGAAGATCATCGACGACTATGTGGCGCGCAAGTATCCGGCGCGTATTTCTCTATGAGCCAGACACTCCAGGCCATCCGCGGGATGAACGACATCCTGCCCGACGAAGCCGAGCTGTGGGAGCAGTTCGAGGAGCAGGTGCGCGACTGGTTGCGCGCCTATGGCTACCGGCCGCTGCGCATGCCGCTGGTCGAGCCGACGCCCCTGTTTGCCCGCGCTATCGGCGAAGTCACCGACATCGTCGAGAAGGAGATGTATTCCTTTACCGACGGCCTTAACGGCGAGCAACTGACGCTGCGCCCAGAGGGCACGGCATCCTGCGTGCGCGCCGTGCTCCAGCACAACATGCTTTACGAGGGGCCGAAGCGCCTCTGGTACATGGGCCCGATGTTCCGCCACGAGCGCCCGCAGAAGGGCCGCTACCGACAGTTCCACCAGGTCGGCGTCGAGGCGATGGGTTTCTCCGGCCCGGATATCGATGCCGAGCAGATCGTCATGTGCGCCCGCCTGTGGGACGACCTCGGGCTTTCCGGCATCCGCCTCGAAATCAACTCGCTGGGGCAGTCAGAGGAAAGGGCGCGGCATCGTGCCGAACTGGTCGCCTACCTCTCACAGCATGTGGAAAAGCTCGATGCAGACGCACAGCGTCGCCTGCATACCAATCCCTTACGCATCCTCGACAGCAAGAACCCGCACATGCAGGAACTCGTCGAGGCGGCGCCCAAGCTGATTGATTTCCTCGGCGAAGCGTCGCTCAAGCACTTTGAGGGTGTGCAGGCCCTGCTACGGGAAGCGGCCATCCCCTGCCGTATCAATCCGCGCCTGGTGCGCGGGCTCGACTACTACAACCTGACTGTGTTCGAGTGGGTCACCGACCAACTCGGCGCACAGGGCACGGTGTGTGCAGGCGGACGCTACGACGGCCTCATCGCCCAGCTCGGCGGCAAACCTCAGCCTGCCTGCGGTTTCGCCCTGGGCATCGAACGCCTGCTGGCGTTGTGGCGGGATCAGGGCAACCAGCATGCGCTGCCGGTGCCCGATGTTTATGTCGTACATCAGGGCGAAGCCGCGGCGCTCCATGCCTTCCGTGCCGCAGAACGACTGCGCGACGCAGGCTTCGCCGTGCATTTGCATTGCGGCGGCGGTAGCTTCAAGTCGCAGATGAAAAAGGCCGATGCTTCGGGTGCCTTGCTGGCCGCCGTCATCGGTGACGACGAAGCGGCGGCCAATCAGGTCAGCCTGAAACCCCTGCGCGATGAGGCGGAGCAGCGCCGCATCGATTTCGACGAACTCGCCGACGCGGTCGGCAGCTTGCTTTACGAATGGGAAGACGACGATGGCAGCATATGATCTCGAAGAACAGGAACAGCTCGAAGAACTGAAAACCTGGTGGAAGATGCACGGCAACCTCGTCACCGGGGTCGTGCTGGCGGTGGCGCTCGCCCTGGCGGCCTGGCAAGGCTGGAACTGGTGGCAGCGCACGCAGTCCGTCAATGCTTCAGCGATTTACGCAGCCTTGCAGCAGGCCGTCGCGACGAAAGACACCAAGCGTGCCCGCGACCTTGCCGGCGAATTGATCGACAAGTATTCCGGTACTGCCTATGCAGGAATGGCGGCGATGCTGTCGGCGCGGGTACAAACCGACGGCGGCGACGCCAAGACTGCCGAAGCGCAGCTGGCTTGGGCCGCCGGGAACGGCAAGGATGATGCCTTGCGCGATCTTGCGCGCTTGCGCCTGGCGGCTTCGCTGCTGGACAGCAAGGCCTATGACGAGGCGCTGAAACAGTTGACGGCCGAGCCTGCCGCGCCATTCGCGCCGCGCTTTGGCGAGTTGAAAGGCGATGTGCTGGCTGCCCAGGGCAAAATGGCGGAAGCGAAGGCCGCTTACGAGTCGGCGCTGGCGAAGCTCGACGAAATGGGCAAGGCCGACGGGAGGCGTTCCGGCATCTACCGCGACGTGCTCCAAGCCAAACTCGAATCGCTTGGGAGTGGCAAGTGAGCGCCCCCCGGAAACGCCGCGCTGCCGTGTTCTCCCCTCTTGCGGCCAAGAAATGCCTGGGGCGGCACAGCGCGTTTCTCGCGAAGCGCCTGATGCCGCTGTTCCTGGCCGCCGGCTTGGCGGGCTGCTCGTCGATAGGCGAGACGATCAACAAGGTTAACCCGTTCTCGTCGCCATCCGCGCCCAAGGTCAAGCCTGCCGAACTCGGCACTATCGACGCGACGGCGCAATTGCGTATTCTCTGGCAAGCCAGCATCGGCGGAGCGGGGGAGTTCGTCTTTACGCCGGCCGTGGTCGGCAAGGTCGTATTCGCCGCCGCGCGCGACGGAACGATTGCGCGCTTCGAAGATGGCCGCCAGATTTGGCGCGTTTCGGCCGGGCAGACGATTGCTGGCGGCGTCGGTGCCGATGCCAAACTCGTCGTCGTTGGCACCTTGAAAGGCGACGTGCTGGCGTTCGACGCCGAAACCGGCCGGGAAATGTGGAAGACACGTACCACCTCAGACATTCTTGCAGCGCCGGCTGTGGGCGACGGCCTGGTGGCGGTGCGTTCCGGCGACTCGCGCATCTTCGCTTTCGATGCGGCCGATGGCCGCCGCCGCTGGGTTTACCAGCGCAGCACGCCGGCGCTGACCCTGCGCTCCCACGTCGGTGTCCTGCTCGCGGAGGGCGCCATATTCGCGGGTTTCCCCGGCGGCAAGCTTGTCGCCATCAGTACCGCCAACGGCGCGGCGCTCTGGGAAGGTACCGTGGCGCAGCCCAAGGGCGCGACGGAACTTGAGCGCGTTGCCGATATCACCAGCTTGCCCGCTGTTGTTGCACGCCAGGCGTGCGCCGCAGCGTTCCAGGGCCGCGTCGCCTGTTTCGACCTCAATGCCGGCAGTCCGCTGTGGACCAAGGAACTATCGAGTCGTGCCGGTCTCGATATGGACGAGCGGAACGCTTACGTCAGCGACGACAAAGGCAACGTTCTGGCTTTCGACCGCAGCAGCGGCGGTAGCGTCTGGAAGCAGGACAAGCTCTCGATGCGAGGACTGTCGCGTCCATTGGCGCTCGGCAGCCGGGTCGTCGTCGCCGATTTACAGGGCATCGTCCATGTGCTGCGGCGTGAAGACGGCGCGTTCGCCGCGCGCCTGGCGACCGACGGCAGCCCCGTCATGGCCGACCCCTTGCGTATTCCCGGCGGATTCCTGGTGCAGACCCGGAACGGTGGGCTTTATGCAATGGCAGTGGAATAGGTTCGACGACGATGAACCCTTTTCTTGAAGTTTTTGACCGCCGGCTCCCTGCCCGGACCGCTCACGTCAATTGTGCCGATGTCATGATGCGGCGTTCGCCATGAAACCGACCCTCGTCATCGTTGGACGGCCTAACGTCGGCAAGAGCACGCTCTTCAACCGCCTGACCAAGTCGCGGGCGGCGCTGGTGGCCGACATACCCGGACTTACGCGCGATCGCCACTATGGGCACGGCCGCGTCGGCAGAAAACCGTTTCTCGTCGTCGATACCGGCGGTTTCGAGCCGTCCGCCAAGGATGGCATTGTCCAGGAGATGGCGCGTCAGGCCGAAGCGGCCATTGCCGAGGCCGACGAGCTGCTCTTCGTTGTCGATGGCCGCGCCGGGCTTACGCCGCAGGATCGCGCCATCGCCGATCGTTTGCGTCGCAGCGGCCGACCGCTCCACCTCGTCGTGAATAAGGCCGAGGGGATGAAGCGGGAAATGGTCGCCGCCGAGTTCCACGAACTCGGTTGCGGCGAGCCGCGCGTAATTTCCTCCGCGCACGGCGAAGGCGTGCGCGAACTGCTCGACCTTGTTCTCGGCCCCTATGCCGAAGAGGATGATGAGGCAGCGGTGGGGCAGGGGCCGCGCGTTGCCATTGCCGGACGACCCAATGTCGGCAAAAGCACGCTGATCAATACCTTGCTCGGCGAAGAGCGTGTCATTGCCTTCGACATGCCCGGCACCACGCGCGATGCCATCGAGATTCCGTTCGAGCGGAACGGCAAACACTACACGCTGATCGATACCGCCGGCTTGCGGCGCAAGGGCCGCGTTTTCGAGACTATCGAGAAATTCTCGGTGATCAAGACGCTGCAAGCCGTTGAGGAAGCCAACGTCGTCGTACTGATGGTCGATGCCAGTCAGGACGTCTCCGACCAGGATGCGCATATCGCCGGATTCTGCATCGAGGCCGGGCGTGCGCTGGTCGTTGCCGTGAATAAATGGGATGCCGTCGATGCCTATCGCCGCGAGCGCGTCAAGGCCGACATTGACCGCAAGCTCAACTTCCTTGGCTTTGCGCGCCTGCACTATATTTCGGCGCTCGAAGGGCAGGGCATTACGGGTTTGCTGGCCTCGGTGGACAAGGCCTGGGCGGCGGCGATGGTCAAACTGGCCACGCCGCGGATTACGCGCGTGCTGCTCGATGCCGTGCTCAAGCAGCAACCGCCGCGCCACGGCCTCTCGCGGCCCAAGCTGCGCTATGCCCATCAGGGCGGCAGCAATCCTCCCATCATTGTCATCCATGGCTCCTCTCTGGAGCATGTGCCCGAGTCCTACACACGCTACCTGGAGCACACCTTCGTCGAGGTTTTCAAGCTCCAGGGCACACCGTTGCGCATCCAGTACAAGTCGGCGAAGAATCCCTTCGCCGAGAAGCACTGAACCGAGAGCCTGCAAAGCCAGCGTTTATCTGCGCTTCGCGAAGTCGATGACGATCTGTCCCGGCTCGCGGGCGCGGTAAGTCATTTCCACGGCATCGCCGTAGCGGTTGCGCATCTGATCCAGGAGCGGCAGCGGATCATGGTCGTTTACAAAACGCATGGTTTCGCCCGGGGTCAGCGCATCGAGTGCGCCGAAGATCGCTGCGTGACGGAAGCGTTTGGCAACGCCGCGGGCGTCGAAAGGGTAGAGGGCGTCCGGGTTGGTGTGAACGTGAATAGTTGTCATGGGTCTCTCCGTGGGATGGAGGCATGACTATAGTTGACGGCGTTGGTCGGGAACTTGACGCGAATCAGGTTTTACACCGCACCCGGCGAACCGCTGTACTTCATATCCTCGACGAGGATATGGTGGTTGAGCCAGGCGGTAAGGAAAGTGAGCAACTCCCCTTCCAGGGACGGGGATAGTCCCTGGAAATATTTCCACTTGGCATCCTCGATGCGGTGCGTGATGCTTTGGTGGATGCTGCGATGACGTTCCAGTTCGGGAAAACCGAGTTCTTCGAGGTGACGCTCTTCCCGCTGGAAATGAACCTGAGCATAGTCTGCGAGGTCGTCGAGGATGAATTCGACGATGCTGCGATTGCCGAGCTCGATGTTGATGCCCAGATGGTTCAGGATACCGATAAGTCGCTGGTGGTCGCGATCAAGGTCAGCGTGACCGACCGACATGGCCTCCGTCCACTGAATGAACTTGGCCGAAGCCTTGCGCTCATGTACGGCAAGGAAAGCCTCGACGATGCGGGGATCAAAGTGGCGGCCGGATTCCTGACGGATAAGGTCGAGCGCCTTCTCTACGCTCCAGGCCTGTTTGTACGGACGATGACTGATGAGCGCATCGAAGACGTCGACGACGGCGACGATGCGGGCGGAAAGCGGGATGGCCTCTCCCTTAAGTCCGTGGGGGTAGCCGCAGCCGTCGTAACGTTCGTGATGGCTTAGCGCCACCTCGGATGCCAGCCGGAACAGTCGTGCCTCGCCGTGGGTGCCCAGCGCTGCGGCCTTCTTCAGTATCTCGTGCCCGATGACCACGTGGCTGTTGATGATCTGGCGTTCCGCGGCGTCGAGCGCTCCCGACTTCAACAGCACGTTTTCGGGGATGGCGACCTTGCCAAGATCGTGGAGAATGCTGGCGTGGCCGATATGTTCGAGAAGGTGATCGTCTATTTCTCCCTGCTCGTCGGTCTGTTTCAGAAAGCTGGCAATCTCCGCCGTAATGCGCGCCACCCGTGCCACATGCTCTCCGGTATCGGTGTCCTTGTATTCCGCTAGCGTCGCCAATGTCGAAATCATTGCCTGCTGCGTGCGGATGAGCTGTTGTGCCAGTTGGCATTCCTCGACGGCGGGCGCGATTGATGTTGCGTAGGATTCCAGCAGGCACTTTTGCCAAGGCAGCAGTGGCGCATCGAGCGCCAGCAAAATAAGCGCCGGGTGCGCCTGTGCGTTGGTGCCGACGTAAAGCGCGGCGAAGCCGGCGACGAATTGGCTGGTTCCGCTATCCCAAGCGGTGCGGACGACCCGACGGGCGCGTTCGTCCTCGATCCGCTCGACGGGTGTGCAGTCGACCTGCGCATAGATGCCGGTGCCGGTGAGCGCAAGGAGCGCCTGCCCGGAGGTATTGCGCTGGAAACAGAACATTGCCCCGCGGCGCCCTATCTCCTGCTCCGAGAGAATACGCAATGCCAGGGTCGCCAGTTCGCCGAAACTCGCGGTCTTGGCCAATCGCGTCGACGATTCTGTGATGGCGCAGAAAGCCTGATAGCGGGCATAGCCACGCATGGCAACGGCGAGCGCTTCAGCGCATTCCGGAGATGCCGGCGACTGACCGAATTGTCTATCGGCCACACCCAGCGCCCATAGCTGATCGGCGATTTGCTCGGGCAATGCGACTTCGCTGCGAACAATTACGGCCATCAGCGGATTGCGCTTGTTTTCCTGGATTCTGGCGACCAGTCTTGGGAGACTTGACGGGTCGCCGCCGCCCCAGCGCATGAGCGCGACTGCGATATGGCTTTCAGTGTCGAGAACGGACATTGCCGCAGCGATGTCCTGCGATTCGCGGACGCCGTAGCCGGCCAGCAACGGCGAATTGCGCAGGGCCGCTGCCGTCAAGGCACATGCAGATCCAACAATCAGGATCGATGGCTGTTCCATGGCGACTTTCCAGTGAAGGCCCGTATCGTACAGGGAAATGCAGGCAGCCAAGGGTAGTCCAAAAGGACTATCTATTGCCTTGGGCTTGCCTCTTGCCCTGTTCTGGCGTGGGAGTGCAAGTTCCGGCAAAATGAATTACATTAGCGTTTCGATAAATAAGAGCCAAGGGGCCACCCATGAGCAACAAAGGCCAGATGCTGCAAGACCCTTTCCTGAATGCCCTGCGCCGTGAGCACGTGCCGGTGTCGATCTACCTCGTCAACGGCATCAAGTTGCAAGGACAGGTCGAGTCATTTGATCAATACGTGGTGCTGCTGAAGAACACCGTCACCCAGATGGTGTACAAGCATGCGATTTCGACCGTGGTGCCCGCTCGTCCGGTGAACTTCTCTCAGGAAGCTGGCGGCGAGTGAGGGCACTTCCCCCGGCGAGTCCGGCCGATGTTTGAACGGCCGGCTGCCGGCAACGGGTCGTCGTCTGGCGCGATACTCGTTCAACTCAATTTTGGCGAGAAGGACTACGCGGAACGTCTGGACGAATTTCGTATGCTTGTCGCCAGCGCCGGCGCTGTGCCGTTGGACGTCATTTCGGGCAAGCGCGACCGCCCCGATCCGGCCACCTTCGCCGGCAAGGGCAAGGTTCAGGAAATCAAGCACGCCGCAACGCTTCACGGCGCCGATCTGGTGATATTCAACCATGAGCTTTCTCCAGGGCAGCAGCGCAACCTTGAAGGCGAGATGGAACTCCTGGTCATCGACCGCAGCAGCCTGATCCTCGATATCTTCGCTCAGCGCGCCCGCAGCCACGAGGGCAAACTGCAAGTGGAACTGGCGCAGTTGCAGCATCTGGCGACGCGCCTGGTGCGCGGCTGGACGCACCTGGAACGGCAGAAGGGCGGCATCGGCTTGCGCGGCCCCGGTGAAAAGCAGTTGGAAACCGACCGGCGCCTGCTGGGCAAGCGCGTCGCCCTGCTCAAGGATCGCTTGAGCCAGCTGGAGCGCCAGCGCAAAGTCCAGCGCCGTGCGCGCGGGCGCAACGAGGTGCTCGCCGTTTCGCTGGTGGGTTACACCAATGCCGGCAAATCCACCTTGTTTAATGCGCTGACGAAAGCGGGCGCGTATGCCGCCGACCAGTTGTTTGCCACGCTCGATACGACTTCGCGGCGCTTGTATATTCCGGAGGCCGGGCAGATTGTGATCTCCGACACGGTCGGATTTATCCGTGACTTGCCGCATTCGCTCGTTGCCGCATTTCATGCGACGCTGGAAGAAACCGCTCAATCCGATCTGCTGCTGCACGTCGTCGACTCGGCCAGCCCGGATCGGGACCAGCAGATAGCGGCGGTGACGGGCGTCCTGGAAGAGATTGGCGCCGGGCTGGTGCCGCAGATCGTGATCTGGAACAAGATCGACGCCACACATGCCGAGCCGGGAGTCGAGCGGGACGAGTGTGGTAAACTCGCGCGCGTTCGCGTCAGTGCGAAAAGCGGCGCGGGTCTCGACCTGCTGCGCCAAGCCCTGTCCGAGGTGGCCCATAGCCGGGCCGAAATGTCTGTTGAGCCGGTATACGCCGATCCCGCCTGATCCCGTCGATTTCATCACTCTAAAACTCCCATCGTGATTGCAGGAATTCTTATGTCCTTGAACGACCCCGGCTGGGGTAACGGCGGCAACAAGGGCAATGGCCCCCCCGACCTCGACGAACTTTGGCGCGATTTCAACCGCAAGCTTTCCGGCCTTTTCGGCAAGAAGGGGGGCGGAGGCAATGGCGGTGGTGGCCCATCCTTCCCAAATCTGAGCCCGCGCCAGTTTGGCGGCGGCGTTGGTCTTCTGGCGGTTCTGGTCGCCGTGATCTGGCTGGCGAGCGGCTTCTATATCGTCGATGCCAGCCAGCGCGGCGTGGTGCTTCAGTTCGGTCGCTTCAAGGAAACCACCGAGCCGGGCCTGCGCTGGCGACTGCCCTGGCCGATCCAGAGCCACGAGACGGTTAACCTTTCCGGTGTGCGTACCGTCGAGATTGGCTATCGCGGTTCCGAGAAGAACAAGGTGCCCAAGGAAGCCCTGATGCTGACTGACGACGAGAACATCGTCAGCGTTCAGTTCGCCGTGCAATACCTGCTCAAGGATCCGATGAACTACATTTTCAAGAATCGGCTTCCGGACGATGCGGTGGTGCAGGCGGCCGAGACGGCGATCCGCGAAATCGTGGGTAAAAGCAAAATGGACTTCGTACTCTACGAAGGGCGCGATGTCATCGCCGCCAATACGTCGAAGCTGATCCAGGAAATCCTTGATCGCTATGAAACCGGTATCCAGGTGCGTTCCGTGACCATGCAGAGCACCCAGCCGCCGGAGCAGGTGCAGGCGGCGTTCGACGATGCCGTCAAGGCCGGACAGGATCGCGAGCGACACAAGAACGAAGGCCAGGCCTACGCCAACGACGTGATTCCGCGTGCGCGCGGCGCTGCCTCGCGGCTGGCGCAGGAAGCCGATGGCTACAAGCAGCGCATGATCGCCACGGCCGAGGGCGATGCCTCGCGCTTCAAGCAGATTCTTGTCGAATACGCCAAGGCGCCCGAAGTGATGAGGAGCCGTATGTATCTCGAAACCATGCAACAACTCTATTCCAATACCAGCAAGGTCATGGTGGATGCCAAGAGTGGCGGCAATCTGCTCTACTTGCCGCTCGACAAGCTGATGCAGGCTGCCGGTGCCCAGGCGGCAGCCGTCCAGGCCAGCGAGCCAGCGGCGGCGCCGCATGCAGCCGCTGCGGCCGTTTCCAACGAGGTGCCGCCGCAACTGGAACGTGCGCCACAGGTTGATCAGGGCGGCGTGTATTCGTCGTCGCGTTCGCGCGATTCGCTGCGTTCGCGTGAACGGGGAGACCGCTGATGCAACGCAATCTGCCTTTTGTTGCGGCCTTTTTCTTTGGCCTGATGGTTCTCGCGGCCATGACGCTATTTACCGTCGATCAGCGCCAATATGCCATCATCTTCCAACTCGGCGAAATCAAGGACGTCATCAAGGAGCCCGGCCTGGCTTTCAAGTGGCCGCTGATCCAGAACGTGCGGTTGTTCGACAAGCGCATCCTCACCCTCGACTCGGTCGAGCCGGAACGTTTCCTCACCGCCGAAAAGAAGCCGGTGCTGGTCGATTCCTTCGTCAAGTGGCGCATCGACGACGTCAAGAAGTACTACATCTCCGTCAACGGCGACGAGACGGTGGCCAAGACGCGTCTCTCGCAGACGGTGAATGCCGGCCTGCGCGAGGAGTTCGGCAAGCGCACCGTGCACGATGTTGTCTCCGGCGAGCGCGACAAGATCATGGCCGATGTGCAGCGCAAGGCCGATGCCGACATGCGCGCCATGGGCGTGGAGATCATCGATGTGCGCTTGAAGCGTGTCGACCTGCCGCCGGAAGTGTCGGAGTCCGTCTATCGCCGCATGGAAACGGAGCGCAAGCGCGTCGCCAACGAGCTGCGCTCGCAAGGTGCGGCCGATGCCGAGAAGATCAAGGCCGACGCCGACCGGCAGCGCGAGGTGATCGTCGCCGAGGCCTATCGCGATGCACAGAAGATCAAGGGTCTGGGCGATGCGAAAGCCGCTTCGCTCTATGCGGGTGCTTTCGGCCAGAATCCGGAGTTCTACGCCTTCTACCGCAGTCTCGAAGCGTATCGCCAGAGCTTCAAGAGCAAGAGCGACGTTCTGGTGGTCGAGCCGAATTCCGACTTCTTCAAGTATCTCAAGAGTGCCGGCAGGTCCGGAAAATAAGGCGGCCGTTCGCCCGAACCGATGGTATCGACCCTGCTGCTTGCCCTTGCCCTCATGCTCGTCATCGAAGGTGCGCTTCCTTTCCTTGCCCCGCACATCTGGCGCGAGACCTTCCGTCGTGCCATCGAACTGGCCGACGGCCAGATCCGCTTTATCGGCCTGGCGTCGATGACGGTGGGATTGATACTGCTGTTCGCCGCGAGTTGATATGAGCGTCAAACGCCGCTGGCTCCTGCCAGAAGCTATCGAAGACCTGCTGCCGGTCGAGGCGCAGCAGGTGGAGATTTTGCGTCGCCGCGTGCTTGACGCTTTTGCCCGCAGCGGCTACGAATTCGTGGCGCCGCCATTGCTCGAATACGTCGAATCGCTGCTCACCGGCAGCGGCCACGACATGGACTTGCGCACCTTCAAGCTCGTCGACCAGCTTTCCGGGCGCACCGTCGGTATTCGTGCCGATATCACGCCCCAGGTGGCGCGGATCGACGCGCATCTGCTCAACCGCCGCGGCGTCGCCCGCCTTTGTTATTGCGGCAGCGTGCTGCATGCCTTGCCGGCGGGCCTGACGGCTTCGCGCGAGCCGATCCAGATCGGCGCCGAACTTTACGGCCATGCCGGGATCGAGGCCGATATCGAGATCGTCCGGCTCATGGCGCTGTCGCTGTCCTTGTGCGAAGTGCCGGCGGCTCGCATCGACCTCGGGCATATCGGCATTTTCCGGGCATTGGCGGTCCAGGCCGATGTGTCGGGCGAAGCCGAAATGGAGTTGTTTTCCCTGCTCCAGGCCAAGGATGCGTCTGGCCTGCGGGAAATGGTGGCCGCTATGCCCGCGCCGCTGCGCTCGGCCTTCCTGGCGCTGCCCGAATGTTACGGCGGGGTTGAGGCGCTGGACAGGGCGGCACGCCACCTGCCCGACGTGCCCGAGATTCGCGCGGCACTCGACGACCTGCGCCGTCTGGCAGATGCCGTGTCCGACCAGCCGCTGGGCTTCGATCTGGCCGATCTGCGCGGCTACCATTATCACAGCGGCGTCGTCGTTGCCGCCTACTGCGCCGGCAGCCCGGGTGCCGTGGCGCTGGGCGGACGCTACGATCAAGTCGGTGCCTCATTCGGTCGCGGCCGTCCGGCTACCGGTTTTTCTCTGGATCTGCGCCAGCTTGCGCGTCTGTCGCCGCCGCCCGCCGCAAGTAGTGCGATACTCGCGCCCTGGGCCGACGATGCGGCCTTGCATGCGGAAGTTGAGCGTCTCCGTGCGGCAGGTGAAAACGTAATGTTTGCCTTGCCCGGACATGACGGCACCTGGACCGATGCCGGTTGCGACCGCACGCTTGTGCGGCGCGGTACTGAATTCATTATCGAAACCTTGAAGGAAGACTGACATGGCTGTAAACGCCGCTCGCAACGTCGTCGTCATCGGCACCCAATGGGGCGACGAGGGCAAGGGAAAGATCGTCGACTGGCTGACCGATCACGCTCAGGGCGTGGTGCGCTTCCAGGGTGGACACAACGCCGGCCATACGCTGGTCATCGGCGGTCACAAGACCGTCTTGCATCTGGTGCCCTCGGGCATTCTGCGCGCGGGCGTCACCTGCTACATCGGCAACGGCGTGGTGCTCTCGCCGGACGCGCTGCTGAAGGAACTCGACAAGCTCAGGGAGGCGGGTGTCGATGCCGAGGCGCGCCTCAAGATTTCCGAAGCCTGTCCGCTCATCATGCCCCATCACCAGGCCCTCGACGTGGCGCGCGAGGTGGCGAAGGGCGCGAACAAGATCGGCACTACCGGCCGCGGCATCGGCCCGGCCTACGAAGACAAGGTGGCGCGGCGCGGCTTGCGCCTGCAAGACTTGATGCGGCCCAAGCGCTTTGCCGAAAAGCTGGCGGAGGTTCTCGATTACCACAACTTCGTGCTGAAGAATTACCTCGGCGCCGAGACCGTCGACTTCCAAAAGACCCTCGACGACGCCATGGCCATTGCACCGCGCCTGACGGCGATGGTCGCCGATGTGCCGCGCGCGCTCTACGATGCGCACAAGGGCGGCGCCAACCTGCTGTTCGAGGGCGCGCAGGGCACTCTGCTCGACATCGATCACGGCACCTATCCCTTCGTCACCTCGTCCAACTGCGTCGCCGGCGCGGCCTCGGCCGGTGCCGGCGTCGGCCCGAGCATGCTGCACTATGTTCTTGGCATCACCAAGGCCTACACCACGCGCGTCGGCAGCGGCCCCTTCCCGACCGAGCTGTACGATGCCGTCGACAAGCAGGATCCGGTCGGTAAGCATATGGCCACCAAGGGCCACGAATTCGGTGCCACCACAGGGCGTGCGCGCCGCTGCGGCTGGTTCGACGCCGCAGCGTTGAAGCGCGCCATCCAGATCAACGGCGTTTCCGGCCTGTGCGTGACCAAGCTCGACGTACTCGACGGCATCGAGGAGATGAAAATTTGCACCGGCTACAAGCTCGACGGCGGCATGACCGACATCCTGCCGGTCGGCGCCGACGACCTAGCGCGTTGCGAACCGGTGTACGAGGTGCTGCCGGGCTGGACCGAGAGCACTGTCGGCGTCAAGACGCTGGATGGCTTGCCCGCCGCCGCTCGTGCCTACATCAAGCGCATGGAGGAAGTCTGCGGCGTTCCCGTCGACATGATTTCCACCGGGCCGGATCGCGAAGAGACCATCGTTCTGCGCCATCCCTTCAAATAGTCTGCGGATTGACATGGGTCTCCGGCAGGTACTAACCTGCCGCCATGTCCTCCAATGACCGCAACTCCATCGGATTTGTCACGCTCCTGGCGTGCGGGGTTCTGAGTCTGTTCGTCGGCGGTTCAGCTTACTGGAACTACCGTCAGGAGCACGGCAAGACGCTGGCGCTCGCACGTCAGGAGGCGCTCGACAACATCAACAAGGACTTGTCGTTTCGCCGCTGGGCGACGTCCCATGGTGGCGTCTATGTGCCGATGGACGAAAACACGCCTCCCAATCGTTATCTCAAGATACCGGATCGGGACGTAGAGACGACGACCGGCAAGAAACTCACCCTGATGAACCCCGCCTACATGGTGCGGCAGTTGCACGAGCAGCAGGGGCGTACCTTCGGCGTCAGGGCGCACCTGACCAGCCTCAAGCTGATGAATCCCAACAACGCGCCCGACGACTGGGAAGAGAGCGCGCTGCGGGAATTCGAGCGTGGTATCAAGGAGGTGTCGGCGGTCGAGCCGATCGACGGCAAACCGCACTTGCGGGTGATGCAGGCAATGTTCATCGAACCGGGCTGCCTCAAATGCCATGGTGCCATGGGCTACAAGGTGGGTGACGTGCGCGGCGGCCTCAGCGCCTCGGTACCGTTGGAATCCTACGTGACGCGCGAACGCGAAGCTGAGCGCATCCTGTTCTATTCTCACGGCGGTCTCTGGTTGCTCGGATTGTTCACCATCGGCGTTTTCTATCGTCGAGCGTTGTGGCGACAGCAAGAGCGGGAGAAAGTCGAACAGGAAGTGCTCCGGCTTAACGACAGCCTGGAGCTGCGCGTGCAGGAGCGCACCGCCGATCTGGAACGCGCCAACAAGGAACTTGAGTCGTTCTCCTATTCGGTTTCCCACGATCTGAGGGCGCCGCTGCGGGCACTTAACGGCTACGCGCAGATTGTTCGCAGCGAGGAATGCGGGAACATGAGCCCGGAAGGGCGCGAGATGCTCGAACGGATAGCGATCAACGCCGAAAGGATGGGGCAGTTGATCGACGACATTCTCCAGTTTTCGCGCGTCGGCCGCAGCGATATGAATTGGGCCGACGTGGATATGGATGCGCTGGCGCGTACCGTGGCGGAGGAATTGCGCGGCGACTATGCGGCAACGCAGATAAGCATCGCCGACTTGCCAGTAACCAGCGGCGATGCAGCCATGCTGCGCCAGGTCTGGGCGAACCTGATTGGCAACGCGCTCAAGTTTTCAGCGAAGCGCGAACGGCCGGAAATAGAAATCGGCGCCGAAATGCAAGATGGTGAAACGGTTTTTTTCATTCGTGACAACGGTGCCGGTTTTGACATGGCCTACGCCGGACGACTTTTCGGTGTTTTCCAGCGTATGCATGCGGCGAGCGACTATCCGGGCACCGGTGCCGGGCTTGCCATCGTCAAGCGCATCGTCGAGCGCCACGGAGGGCGCATCTGGGCGGAAGCGGCAGTCGATAGAGGTTCAATCTTCCGCTTTACCCTGACGGGATAGTCAGATCGGCTGTGGCATGCGAAACCGCAGTTCGTAGGAAATACGGGCGACCATCTGCATCAACAAGGCTTCCGGCACAGGACGGGCGACGCTCGCCATCAGATTCTGCAAATGCCCGTGTTCGGCCAGAAGTTCGTTGGCGTCGGCATTGCGCAAGAAGCGTTCGACCTCGGCGCGGTCATTCAAATTGGCGACCATGATCGTTCTCCTTTAATTTCGTTTCCAGTATGTTGATTAACGGCTCGGCGCCCGGAAGGTTGAGCAGATACCGCGGGCACCACACTTCCTGCAGCTTCCGTGCCAGCCGATCTTGCGACTGAAATTCGCGCGCTGACCGCTATTCCTCGGCAGTGGCTGCCAAGCGGCACGCTATTGGCTGCAATTTAGCGGCAATTCCTGCCGTTATTGGGCGATAGCGAAGGTCTCGGCGGACGACTCCGCCGCACAGATATCGGAGGGAGCGCGTAGAATGCGCGCAGCCCAAAAACAAAAGGCCCCGGAAATCGGGGCCTCGCTGCTTTAAGACTGGTGCCCAGGAAGGGACTCGAACCCCCACGGTGTTACCCGCTAGTACCTGAAACTAGTGCGTCTACCAATTCCGCCACCTGGGCAGGCGTGAAACGAGGCGCGAATTCTATCGGAATCGACCGAATTGTCAAACCACAAGACCCCCAAATATTCCAAGATACGCCGCGCCGACCCGATGTTCGAGCGCGAAACTGCGAAATACGACACTCCGCTGCCGAGTCGCGAATACATTCTTCAGACGCTGGCCGAACAGGGTGTGCCTGTTTCAGTCATGCGTCTGTGCGAACTGCTTGACGTCAAGGACGTCGAACACGACGACTTTCAGCGCCGCCTCGGCGCTATGGCGCGCGATGCCCAACTGCTGCAAAACCGCCGCGGCGACTGGCTGATTCCGGATAAGGCCGACCTGATTCGTGGCCGCGTCGAGGGGCATCCCGACGGCTTCGGCTTTCTCGTTCCGGAGGAGGGCGGCGCCGACCTGTTTCTGCCGACCAAGGAAATGGACAAGGTGCTGCACGGTGATCGTGCCATCGCTCGCGTTGTCGGCATTGACCGCAAGGGTCGTCCCGAAGGCAAAATCGTAGAGGTTACCGAGCGTGCCAACCGCAAGCTGGTGGGGCGCGCCTATCAGGAACACGGCGTCTGGTACCTGGTGGCCGAGAACCGGCGCATCAGCCAGGACATCCTGCTGGCGCCGCCGGAGAAGGGCAGCAAGGCGCCCAAGCCTTCGAGCGGCCAGGTGGTGGTGGCCGAGATCGTCGAACAGCCTTCCAAGCAGTCGCAGCCTATCGGCCGCGTGGTCGAAATCCTCGGCAACTACGCCGACTCGGGCATGGAGATCGAGATTGCGCTGCGCAAACACGAACTGCCCTTCGAGTTCGCTAAGGCGGCGCTGGAAGAGGCGAAGAAGCTTCCCGACGAGGTGAAGAAAGGCGACTGGAAGGGCCGCGAGGACCTCACCGAACTGCCGCTGGTCACCATAGACGGCGAGACTGCCAGGGACTTCGACGATGCCGTCTATTGCGAGCGTCAGGGCAAGAACTTTCGCCTCATCGTCGCCATCGCCGATGTCTCGCATTACGTGCATGCGGGCGGCGCGCTCGACCGCGACGCCTATGACCGCGGCAACTCCGTGTATTTTCCGCGCCGCGTCATTCCGATGCTGCCGGAGAAAATTTCCAACGGGCTGTGCTCGCTCAATCCGCAAGTCGAGCGTCTTTGCGTCGCCTGCGACATGACGGTTTCCGCTGCCGGTGACATCAAGCAATACCGCTTCTATAACGCGGTGATCTTCTCCCATGCCCGGCTCACCTATACCGAGGTGGCTGCGGCCTTGTATGAGAAGGAAGCGCCGACGCGTCGCAAGCTCGCGCCTCTGCTGCCGCATCTGGAAAACCTCGATGCGCTTTTCCGCGTGCTGCTGAAGGCGCGCGAAAAGCGCGGCGCCATCGACTTCGAGACGCTTGAGACGCGCATGGTTTTCGACGACCACGGCAAGATCGAAAAGATCGAACCCTACGAACGCAACGACGCCCACCGTCTGATCGAGGAGTGCATGCTGGCGGCCAATGTCTGCGCCTCCGACTTTCTCAAGGAGCGCGGCCACGCGGCGCTCTACCGCGTCCATGAAGGACCGACGCCGGAGCGCCTGACGAAGCTGCGCGATTTTCTCGGTACCTTCGGCCTGCAACTCTCCGGTGGCGATGCGCCGACGGCCAAGGACTACGCGCAACTGCTGGAAAAGCTGCAGGGCCGTCCCGACAAACAACTGTTGCAAACCGTGATGCTGCGCTCGTTGCGCCAAGCCATCTACAGCCCGGACAACGTCGGCCATTTCGGGCTGGCCTACGAGAGCTACACGCACTTCACTTCGCCGATCCGTCGCTACCCCGATCTCATGATCCACCGTGCCATCAAGGCCGTACTGGCCAAGGGTCAATATCAGCCGGGCGCCTGGGATCAAATCGGCCTGCACTGTTCCGCCACCGAGCGCCGTGCCGACGAGGCCACGCGCGATGTCGAGGCCTGGCTCAAGTGCTTCTACATGCAGGACCGCATCAACGAAATTTTCGAGGGCAGCATCTCGGCGGTGGTGCCCTTCGGCATTTTCGTCGCGCTCGACGGCGTCTTCGTCGAAGGCCTGGTGCATGTCTCGGAACTCGGTGCCGATTACTTCCATTTCGACGAGTCGGCGCACGCCATGGTCGGCGGCCGCACCGGCAAGCGCTATCGCCTCTCCGACCGCGTGAGGGTGCAGTTGATGCGGGTGGACATGGAGCAGAACAAGATCGATTTTCGGCTGGTCGACGACTCGGCTGCTGCTGCCAGGGACGACAAGCCGCGGTCGAAAGGCAAACGGCGGGGATAGTGCCTGGCATGCAGGGCGCGACAGGCTAAAATCGCGTCTGATCCGAAGGAAGCCCCATGACCGATACCCGTCTTATCCACGGCTTTCATGCCGTTACTGCCAAGCTGCGTTTTGCCGCCGGCGATGTGAAGGAAATTTATCTCGCAGCAGCGCGGCAGGACGGGCGTGTGCGCGACCTGCTGCGTGCGGCGGAAGGCGTGGGCGTACGCGTGATGCCGGTGGATATGGCGCGGCTCGACGGCATGGCCGGAGGCGCGAGCCATCAGGGCGTGATCGCGCGCGTGGCGGCGGCGCAGCGCCATGTCACGCTCGACGACGTGCTCGATACGCTGACGGATTCGGCACTGCTGCTGGTGCTGGACGGCGTTACCGATCCGCACAACCTCGGTGCCTGCCTGCGTGTGGCGGATGCGGCAGGTGCGCATGCGGTGATTGCGCCCAAGGATCGCGCCTGTGGGCTGACTGCGACGGCGATCAAGGTGGCCTCGGGCGCCGCGGACACGGTGCCTTACGTGACGGTAACCAATCTTGCGCGCAGCTTGCGCGAGATGCAGGAACGCAACATCTGGGTGGTCGGAGCGGCTGGGGAGACGGAACGCGAGCTTTATGCGGTCGATCAGAAGGGGGCACTGGCCTGGGTGCTCGGCGCCGAAGGCGCGGGCTTGCGGCGATTGACGCGCGATACTTGCGACGAACTGGCGCGAATTCCCATGTATGGGTCGGTGGAAAGCCTGAACGTCTCGGTGGCCGCCGGCATTTGCCTGTTCGAGGCGCGGCGGCAGCGCCGCGGCGGTCGATAGTGTGCGTGTTGCGATCTGGTGAAGTTCCGGCCGAGTTGCCTTGAGGTCTGTTCGGCGCGGCGAGGGAAGCGCCTTCCCAGCTTATGATATAGTGCTCGCGCCCGTTTACCACTGTGAAGCCAGCATGGCTGGCCCTGGCCGAATCTCCGAAATGAAGAAGTTCATCGTTCTCCTTGCTTTGCCCATATTTGCAGCCTGTTCCAGTATGCCGGATACGTCCCGCATTACGGACGGGATTTCCAATGCGCTCGATATCACGCCCTATCTGGATCCCTACCGTATCGATGTGCGCCAGGGCAATATGGTGACTCAGGAGATGGTGGCGCAGCTTAAGCCCGGACTGACGAAGGATCAGGTGCGCTTCGTCCTTGGGACGCCGTTGCTGACGGACGTCTTTCATGCCGACCGCTGGGATTATGTCTATCGTTTGCAGACCGGTACCGGCCAGGTTCAGCAGCGTCGGTTCATCGTCTTTTTTGCCGACGGCAAACTCGTTCGCGTCGGTGGAGATGTTGTCGGCGATACCGCTGCGCTTTCCGGTGCCGCGCCGAAACCAACGGCCCGGGTGATCGAAATCAAGGGCCCGGAGACGGCCGCCCAGCCTGAAGATACGGGAGCTCAGCCGCAGGTTGTGGCCCCGGCGAACTAGTCCTACCGAACCATGACCAACAAAATTCGTTTTGCCATTGTCGGCAGCGGCGGCCGCATGGGTCGCACGCTGATCGAAGCGGTATTGACTGCGGCCGACGCCGAGCTCGTTGCCGCCCTGGAGATTCCCGGGAGTCCGTTGCTGGGCAAGGATGCCGGGGAACTGGTCGGCGCTCCCTGTGGCGTGGCCATCACCGACGACGTCGATGCTGCGCTGGCGCAAGCCGACTGCCTGATCGATTTCACTCGCCCCGAGGGCACGCTCGCGCACCTGGAAATTTGCCGCAAGCACGGCGTGCACGCCGTGATCGGCACCACCGGCTTCACGACCGAGCAGAAGCTGACTATCCAGGATATTTCCCGCGATATCCCCATCGTGTTTGCCCCCAATATGGCTGTCGGTGTCAATGCCGTGTTCAAGCTGCTCGACGTGGCGGCGCGCATTCTCAACGACGGCTACGATGTCGAAGTGATCGAGGCGCATCACCGCCACAAGGTGGATGCGCCTTCCGGTACCGCTCTGCGCATGGGCGAGGTTGTTGCCGCGGCGTTGGGCCGCGATCTTTCGGCGTGTGCGGTCTACGGCCGGGAAGGCCATACCGGCGAACGGCCGGCGACCCAGATCGGTTTCAGCACGATACGCGGCGGCGACATTGTCGGTGACCATACCGTGCTGTTCGCCGGCACCGGCGAACGCATCGAGATTACTCACAAGTCGGCCAGTCGTGTGCCCTATGCCCAGGGTTCGCTGCGTGCCGCGCGCTTCATGCGCAACAAGTCGCGCGGCCTGTTTGACATGCAGGATGTCTTGGGTTTGCGGTAAGCCGCTTCTTGCCGTGTAGTCTGATCAAGACGCCGGGCAGAAGGATGCCGAGCCAAACCGGTCGATAAGGCCAAGTCCCGCGGCAAGGGCGTCAGACGCGGAAGCGGCCGACGATCTGCTGGAGTTCCTGTGCCATCTGCGCAACGTTGCGCGTCACCTCGTCGGCACGACCGAGACCGACGCTGTTTTCCGCGCTTATCGCCGATACCTGTTGCATGTCGCGGGCCGAATCGTCGCTGGCGCTCATCTGCTGCCGTGTCGCTTCGGCAATCTGTTGCGCCAGTGCCGTGGCGCGCTCCGCGGCGGCAACGATACCGTTCAGCGTCTCCTGCGTCTCCCGGTTGTAGCGGGTGCCGTCGGCAACCTCGCTGCGCACGCGGCCCATCGCATCGACTGCCGAAGCGGTCTTTTGGCGTATCGTATCCACTGTCGAGGCAATCTCGGCCGTGGACGCCGACGTGCGCTCGGCGAGCTTTCTCACCTCGTCGGCGACGACCGCAAATCCCCGCCCCTGCTCGCCGGCGCGCGCCGCCTCGATTGCGGCGTTGAGCGCCAGCAGGTTGGTCTGGTCGGCGATTTCGCGGATGACCTGGGTCACCTGATTGACCCGGTCGGTGGCGGTCGACAGATCGGCGATCACCGATGCCGAGCTATCGACTGCGGTTTCGACGCGCTGTGTGGCGGCGATGGTGTCGTCCATCCGCGCGTTGCCGTTGACGGCGATGCCGCGCGCCTCGCCGGAAGCGGCCGCGACATGGCCCGATCCGGCCGCAATTTCCCGCGCAGCGGCGTTCATCTGGTCGATCGAAGCGGTCGCGCGCGCCATGAGCTCGCTGCGCGATTTCCCTCGCTGCATGATGTCGCCGATGCCACCCGCAAGTTCGGTGGAAGTCTCGGCCAGCGTCTTCGCAGCGTGCTGGACGGCAACAATGATCTCGTGCAGACGCTGGATCGTGACGTCGAGCGATCGCGCCATGTCACCGAGCTCGTCCTGGCGACTGAGGTCGGGACGGGCATTGAGGTCGCCTTCGGCGACACGGGCCAGTACGGCCTTGAGGCCGTCGATGGCCCTTGCCAGCGAGCCGATCAGGGGCAGCATCAATATTGCGAGAACGGCCACGCAAACGAAATAGCTGACGATTGCCAGCGTATTCAGCTTGCGTCCCTCGGCGGTGCTTGCGTCGAACGTCGCCTTGACTGCCGCCGTGCGCGCGGGAACCAGTTGCGATAGCGGCTTGACGAGCTTCTTCTGGATCGGCGGCCACTTTTCCTGGAGCAGGGCGCTCAGGGCGGCCTTGTCTTCCTTGGCGTAGGCGGCATCGAGCGCATCGAAGAAAGGTTTGATGCCGTCGAGTTCCTTGCCGATGTCTTCCACCAGTTTGCGTTCCTCTTCGGGTACCGCGGCGGCATCGAAGCCCGCTTTGAATTCCTGCCAGGCACCGGGCAAACGCTCGCGTACCTCCTTGAGGTGATTGCGTCCGCCGATCATGGACATGGCGTCGAGTACGGTAGCGGCGATGCGATAGCGGACTTCGCGCAGACTGGTATCTATTTCCTGGATCGCGATCAGCGGCTGGACTTCCTTGGCCTGGACATCGGACAGGGCGGTGCTGCCCCGCTGTTGACCATAGAGGCCGACGCCCGCGAGCAGGGTAAGGAAACCGATGGACATGATGACGGTTGCCAGCAGGCGGCTGCGGATGGACAGGCTGTTCAGCATGGGGATTCTTTCTTTGCCCGGGATTCAAGGACGTCACACCAAGGACATATATCATAATCCAAGGGTGCTTGACGACATAACCCCCTTCGCGGTTATATGGCGGGCATTCCGGTCGTCGTCGCTGCGGCCGGTGAGAATGACGGGGCTATGCATTCCGCTTCGGTCCTGTCTGAAACAACCAAAAGGAGAACGCCATGAAATCAGTGAAGCATCTGCTGCTCGCCTTTGCCGGAACCGCCTTCCTTGCCGCTGCCGGCCTCGCCTCCGCTCAGGAAACGCCGACCGCGGCACCGGCCGGCGTCAAGCTGGTGGAAGCGAAGGACGTACAAGCGCTGCAAGCCAAGGGCGCCACCATCGTCGACACGCGCCGTGCCGGCGAATACGCCGAGGGCACGATCAAGGGCGCGATTTCGGTTCCCTACGATCCCGAGAAGAGCGCCAAGGATGCTTCGTTCGACCCGGCCGCTGACAAGTTCGACCTCTCCAAGTTCGCCGACAAGAACGCCTCCATCGTCACCTTCTGCAACGCCGGAAGCTGCTGGAAGTCCTACAAGTCGGCGGTCGTGCTGGCCAAGGCCGGCTACAAGAACGTCCATTGGTATCGCAACGGCTTCCCCGACTGGAAGGCGCGCAAGCTGCCGATGGAGTAACGCCGGTCCTGTCGTTGTCCCTTACCCCGGCCCGGCGGCCGGGGTGTTGTGCGCCTTGGCGGGCGCACCCGATTTCGATAGTCGTTGAGGGGGGGGAGATCATGATCTATACGAAGAAGTCGCCTGCGCTACTGATCATCGGCGTGCTGATGCTCGTCTGGGGCTGGCTCAACGCCGGCGGTGGCGTGGACGACATGCAGAAATGGCTGCAAAAGAGCGCCTATTCCGATCACGTCAAGGTCAAGGAAAAGTTCGAGGCCGAACTGCGGGTCGCCACCGAGATGGCCCAGGCGGAAGGCAAGCCGGCGCCGACGACGCAAATGCCGGCATCGAAATTCGACCACGCCAAGGCCAGCCAGGCCCAGCTCTCCTTCATCTTCGGTGGCTTGTTCTCGGTGCTGGGCCTTGTGGTGCTACTGAAGGCGCCGCGCGAAGGCCACGCCGACTACTACCTGGCGGTCTTTCCCGGCATTGCCTACATTCTTGGCATCGCCTTCATCGTGCGCTGGGGGCTCGATCCCGTCTTCGCCAACTGGGGCAAGGCGGTCAAGGATGCCGGCATTCTCAGTTGGGACTTCGCCAAGATATTCAACCTCAATTACGTGGTGTTGGGCATCGTCATCGGCATCCTCGCCGTCAACGTTTTCAAGATTCCCGACTGGGCCGCCAACGGTGTGCGCACGGCGCGCTTCTTCCTCAAGACCGGTGTCATTCTGCTTGGCACGCTCTACAGCGCCGCCGAGTTGGCCCAGCTCGGCATGTTGTCGGTGGTCATGATCGGCGTCTTCGTGCTCGGCTCGGTCGGGCTGGTGCTGTTCATGGGCAAGCGCATGAACGCCGGCAACTCGATGACCGGCATACTTTCGGCCGGCGTCGGCGTCTGCGGCGTCTCGGCTTCGGTGGCGGCGGCGCCCGTGGTGCAGGCCAAGGCGGTCGAGATCGCCTACACCATCGGCACCATCCTGGTCTGGGGCGTCGGCTGCATGTTCCTGTTCCCGACCGTCGGCCAGATCCTCGGCATGGGGCCGGTGCAGTTCGGCGCCTGGGCCGGCACCGGCATTCTCAACTCGGCGCAAGTGGCGGGCGCAGCGCTGGCCTTCGACTCCAAGGGCATCGAGACGCTGAAGGTCGCCGAAATCTTCAATATCACGCGCGTGCTGTTCCTGCCCATCATCGTACTCTGGCTGGCGGCGTGGTACGTCAAGCATGAGGTGGGTGCCGAAAAGGTAAACCTCCAGCAAGTGCTGATTTCCAAGTTCCCGGTTTTCGTCCTTGGCTTCATCGGCATGTTCGCGCTCTCCTCCATGGGCTTGTTCGCGCCAGCCGACCACTATCAGGGCAAGTACTTCAGCGGTGATCAGGTCAAGGAGGACAACCTGCTCAAGCCCAAGGAAGTACGTGGCCTCGAAGCCATCGCCGACAAGATGAAGACGCCGCAGGAGACCCAGGCGTTGCAGGACTTGATCGCCCAGCGCAAGCTTTCCAGTCGCGACCAGGACAACACGCTGAAGACCGTGGTCAAGCGCGAAGGCGCCGACGCGCCGCTGGCCAAGGCCGCCATCGACAAGGCCCACAAGGTGGCCTGGCACGACTCGAAAATCATCCGCGCGTATCGTGACTGGATCGCCTGGCTGTTCGCCTTCGGCCTCATTGGCTTAGGCATGCAGATCACCACCAAGGCGCTCAAGCAGGCCGGCGGCAAGCCGCTCATCATCGGCGGTGTAGTGGGTACCATCAAGGCAGTCGGCTCGCTGGTCGTCGTGCTGCTTTTCGTGCGCGAATTCGTCTGAGGAGAACGGCATGGAACAGAAACCTTTTGAACGCGGCACCAGCCTTTCCATTTTCGTCAGCGACCGCTTCGAGGATGTCGGCGCGCTGATCGCCGCTCTCGTCATCGCGCTGGGCGTACTCTTCTTCGTCGGCAAGTGATGGCACCGGCAACGCTGCTGCTCTGCCATCACGGCACGGCAGGGGCGGCGCGCGCCGAGGCGCTGGCCTATGAACTGGCCAGTCCCGGCGCGAGCGCCGTTGTGCATTGCCTTGTCGTCCCCGACCTGTGGGACGGCATGCAGGGCGATGACTGGCTGAATAACGCCTCCACCCGCGATACCTTCGCCCGCTACGTCGAGGGCGTGCTGGAACGCGACGCCCGTGCCCAGCTCGAAGGCGTCGCCGCGCGCTGCGCCGAGCGCGGACTCTCCTACCGTTCGGTGCTGCGGGTCGGCGATCCGGCCACCTGCGCCGTTGCCGTGGCGCGGGAAGTGGCGGCGGACATCGTCGTTATCGGCCCGCCGCGGCCGAAGGGCGAGACGGGGCTGCGCTCGCGCATGGAGTTGGAAACCCTGGTGCGTGGCTTGCTCTGCCCACTGCTGGTAGCTAACGCTGCATGACGACGGACGAGAAGAACGCGGCCTGGGTGCAGGCCGACATTCCGCTGCCGGCGGAGCAACTGCTCGAATTTCTCGCCGCGACGGAACGCCTCTGGCGCATGAATCCCTACCTCGCCATCGAATCCTGGCGTAGCGAAAGCGACGATGCGTTTGCCGTGGTCGCCACCAACGAGTCCAACGACTGCCGGCTCGATGTCTCCGTCAGCCGTGAAGCCCTGCCGCAACGAGGTTTCCGTTTCTCCTACGACAAGGGCTTGAAACGGACGACGGAATTTCTGGTCGAGCCCAAGGGAACGGCATCGCTGCTCACCGTCACCGAGCGTTACGACGCCGTGGCTGACTCCACCGATCCACGCGTCAAGGAATCGGACAAGTCGCTGGTGCCCTGGGTCGCCAGCTTGCGTCGCCACCTCGTCGCCCGTGCGCGCTGGAGCGTCCTGCCGGGCTGGCTGTGGTGGAGCGAACGCTTTCTGCCGTCGATGCCGCCGAGCCAGCGTCGCACCGTGCGCCTGATCGTCTGGGCGACCGTCATCGAGTTCGTCATCTTCTTTGCCCTGGTGTTGTTCTGGCAGTTTGCCGCATGAGAACGGCGCTACTTGCCGACATCCACGCCAACCTCGAAGCGCTACAAGCCTGTCTGGATCACGCACGACGCCAGGGCGCCGAGCGCTATTTCTTCCTCGGCGATATCGTTGGCTACGGCGCCGACCCGGTCGCATGCCTCGATCTGGTGCGCGACCTGGGTGCCCCCTGCATCCTGGGCAACCATGATGCCGCCGCACTGGGCGGCTTGTGCGAAACCATGAGCGACGTTGCCCGCGAGTCAGCCTATTGGACGCGTAGCCAACTGGGGACCGCCGAGCGCGACTTTCTCGCCGCGCTGCCGTTGACGCAGCGCGACGGGGATCGCCTTTTCGTTCACGCCAGTGCCCACCAACCCGGTGACTGGGCGTATGTCGCCACCGCCGTTGCCGCGCAGCGCTGTGTGGCCGCCACCGATGCCACCGGGGTCTGCGCCGGACATGTGCATCAGCCGATGTTTTTCTTCGGTGCCCGCAACGCCATGGAATGCTTTGTGCCGCGCGCCGGCGTGCCGGTTTCGCTGCCACGGCGGCGACGCTGGATCGTCATCGCCGGTTCGGTCGGTCAGCCGCGCGACGGCAATCCGGCGGCGTCCTACGTCCTGGTGGACGACGCAAAGCGCCACGCCACATTTTTCCGCGTCGCCTACGACCATGTGCAGGCGGCGCGCAAGATCATCGCCGCCGGCTTGCCGGAAGCGCTGGCCGCGCGGCTGGCGAGAGGAATCTGAAATGGAGATTCCCGCCTGCTTCAAACCCGGCGACACGGTGGCAGGTTATCGTGTGCTGGCGAAATGGCTTGAAGGCAGCATGGCGACGCTCTATCGCGTCGCCGCCGCCGACGGTGGCGAACATCTGCTCAAAGTGCCCAAGCTCGGCTTCGGCAGTCATCCCGCCTGCTATGCGGGCTTCGAGACCGAGCAGGCGATACTCGAACGCGTCAGCGGCGCCCATGTGCCGGTGCTGCGCGCGAGCGGAGAGGGTGATTGCGGGCCATATCTTGTCATCGACCAAGTCGCCGGTACGCCGTTGGCCGAGATTGCCGCCACGGCGCCCTTGGCGGCGGCGGAAGTTGCCCGCCTTGGTATGGCGCTGGCCGACGCGCTGCATGACTTGCATCGGCAGGAGGTCGTGCATCACGACCTCAAGCCCTCCCACGTTATATTGCGCGCCGATGGCGCCGCCGTGCTGCTCGACTTCGGCCTCGCCCGCCATGGCGGCTTGCCCGACCTGGTGGCGGCGGAAGCCGACGAGCCGCTCGGCACTCCGGCCTACCTCGCGCCCGAGCAGGTGCTGGGCGTGCGCGGCGATCCGCGCAGCGACATCTTTGCCGTCGGCGCCATGCTCTACGAACTGGCGACCGGCCGCCTGCCCTTCGGTCATGCCGAGAGCGCCTGGGGCCGGCATCGGCGGCGCTGGTTCGATCCCGCACCGCCGCGCACGCTGAATCCGGCCATCCCGGAATGGCTGCAAGAGATCGTCTTGCGCTGCCTGGCGGTACGCCCCGACAACCGCTACGCTTCGGCCGCACAATTGGCCCACGATCTTGCCCACCCCGACCAGGTCGTGATCGGCGAGCGTGGCCGGCGTCTGCGTAGCGGCGGCATCGTCTTGGCCGCCCAGCGCTGGTGGGCCGAACAAGCCCCCGGCGCGCGCGAACACAAGCGACCCGCGGTGCAGCTCGCGCGGGCGCCGCATGTGCTCGTCGCCATCGATACCGACCGCGCGGACGAGGCGCTGGCCGAAGCCCTGCGCCTGGCCGTGCGCCGATTGATCGCCCAAGATCCGCACTGGCGCGTCACCTGCGTCGGCGTGCTTGAAGCTTCGCTCATCACGGAACAGGAAGAGAGCGGAGAGATCGAGCGCGCCTTCCATACCCGGCAACTGGTGGCGCTGCACCACTGGGCGCGGCCGTTGGCGCTGCCGCCGCAACAGGCGCGTTTCCATGTCCTGACCGGCGGCGATGCGGCATCCAGTCTTGTCGACTATGCTTGTGCCAGCCATGTCGACCATATCGTCATGGGTGCGCGCGGCAGTTCCAGCCTGCGCCGGTTTCTCGGCAGCGTGTCGTCGCGCGTCGTCGCCGAGGCGCCGTGCAGCGTCACCGTGGTGCGCGCGCCGCGCGCAGACGGCGGCTAGTCCGGCGTCCGCGCCGGATTCCGTACCCATGGAATGGTCAAAACCGTGCAACGAAGCACGTGCTTGGGCTGTGTTGATCAGGTATAATCGAACGGTTTGCCTGCAATCGCGGCAGATACTTGTTTAGGAGCCCGATCGTGTCCCAGTTTCCGCCCGCCTTACTTGCTTTAGCTGACGGGACGGTTTTTCGGGGGATAGGTATAGGCGCCGTCGGCGCCAGCGTCGGCGAAGTGGTGTTCAACACCGCCATGACCGGCTACCAGGAAATCCTCACCGATCCCTCCTATTGCCGCCAGATCGTTACCCTGACCTACCCGCATATCGGCAACACCGGCGTCAACCGTGAGGATTGCGAGGCGTCCAGGGTACATGCCGCCGGCCTCGTCATTCGCGACCTGCCGCTGGTGGCCTCGAATTTCCGCTCCGAGCAGACGCTCGATGCCTATCTCAAGGCCGAGAACATCGTCGCCATCGCCGACATCGATACCCGCAAGCTCACGCGCATCCTGCGCGAAAAAGGCGCTCAGGGCGGTTGCCTGATGACTGGCGACCCTCTCGATGCCGATGCTGCCGTGGCCCAGGCGCGCGCCTTCCCCGGCTTGGCTGGCATGGATCTGGCGAAGGTGGTGACGGTCGACCAGCCCTACGAATGGCACGAGGGCGAATGGAAGCTGGGCATGGGCTATCTGCCGCAGAACAAGCCCAGGTTCCATGTCGTCGCCTATGACTTCGGCGTCAAGCGCAACATCCTGCGTATGCTGGCCGAGCGCGGTTGCCGTTTGACGGTGGTGCCGGCGCAGACGCCTGCCGCCGACGTGCTGGCGCTGCATCCCGACGGCGTCTTTCTTTCCAACGGCCCCGGCGACCCGGAACCTTGCGATTACGCCATTGCCGCGATCCGCGAATTTCTTGACCGCAAACTGCCGACCTTCGGTATCTGCCTCGGCCACCAGTTGCTGGGCCTTGCCGGCGGCGGCAAGACGCTAAAAATGAAATTCGGCCACCACGGCGCCAACCATCCGGTGAAAGACCTCGAATCCGGCCAAGTGCTGATTACCAGCCAGAACCACGGTTTCGCCGTCGATCCGGCCACGCTGCCGGCCAACGTCAAGGTGACGCACGTCTCGCTGTTCGACAACAGCCTGCAAGGCCTGGCCTGGACCGACCGCCCGGCGTTCTGCTTCCAGGGCCACCCCGAAGCCAGCCCCGGCCCGCACGACGTCGGCTACCTGTTCGATCGATTTATGAAGATGATGGAAAAAAGCTAAACCACGGCGACACGGCGAGCACGGCGCAATCAGAAACCAAAGATTTTTCGTCGTGTCGCCGTGTTCGCCGTGGTGAAAAAATTATGCCCAAACGCACAGACATACATTCCATCCTTATCATCGGCGCCGGCCCGATCATCATCGGTCAGGCCTGCGAGTTCGACTATTCCGGCGCCCAGGCCTGCAAGGCGCTGCGCGACGAGGGTTACAAGGTCATCCTGGTGAATTCCAACCCGGCGACGATCATGACCGACCCGAACATGGCCGACGTCACCTACATCGAGCCGATCACCTGGCAGGTGCTGGAAAACATCATCGCCAAGGAACGGCCCGATGCTGTTTTGCCGACCATGGGCGGGCAGACGGCGCTGAACTGCGCGCTCGACCTCGCTAAACATGGCGTGCTGGAGAAATACGGCGTCGAGATGATAGGCGCCTCGAAGGAAGCCATCGACAAGGCCGAAGACCGCGAGAAGTTCAAGCAGGCCATGACCCGGATCGGCCTCGGTTCGGCGCGCTCGGCCATTGCGCACAGCCTGGAAGAGGCGTTGCAGGTGCAGGTGGTGCTCGGCTTCCCGTCCATTATCCGGCCGTCCTTCACCATGGGCGGTAGCGGCGGCGGCATCGCCTACAACCAGGAAGAATTCGTCGAAATCTGCAAGCGCGGCCTCGAAGCGAGCCCGACCAAGGAACTCCTGATCGAGGAAAGCCTGCTCGGCTGGAAGGAATACGAGATGGAAGTCGTGCGCGACAAGCACGACAACTGCATTATCGTCTGCTCCATCGAAAACCTCGACCCGATGGGTGTGCACACCGGCGACTCGATCACTGTCGCCCCGGCGCAGACGCTGACCGACAAGGAATACCAGATCATGCGCAACGCCAGCATCGCGGTGCTGCGCGAGATCGGCGTCGATACCGGCGGTTCCAACGTCCAGTTCGCCATCAATCCCGACGACGGCCGCATGATCGTCATCGAAATGAATCCGCGCGTGTCGCGTTCCTCGGCGCTGGCCTCGAAGGCGACCGGCTTCCCCATCGCAAAGATCGCTGCCAAGCTGGCCGTCGGTTACACGCTCGACGAACTCAAGAACGACATCACCGGTGGCGCCACACCGGCCTCGTTCGAACCGTCCATCGACTACGTCGTCACCAAGGTGCCGCGCTTTGCCTTCGAGAAGTTCCCGCTTGCCAACGACCGCTTGACGACGCAAATGAAGTCGGTCGGCGAAGTCATGGCCATCGGCCGCAGCTTCCAGGAGTCCTTGCAGAAAGCCCTGCGCGGTCTCGAAGTCAGCGTATACGGCCTCGACGAGATCGATGCCACGCGCGAGGAGATCGCCCACGAGTTGGCCAACCCCGGCGCCCAGCGCATTTGGTATCTCGGGCAGGCATTTCGTTCCGGCTTCACGTTCGACAAGATTTTCAGCCTGACCAAAATCGACCCGTGGTTCCTGGTGCAGATCGAAGAACTCGTCAAGATCGAAGGCGAAATCACCGGCCAGGCCCTTGAAAGCATTGACGCCGTGGCGTTGCGCCGTCTCAAGCGCAAGGGTTTCTCCGACCGCCGCATCGCCAACCTGATCGGGGCGACCGAAACGGCCGTGCGCAACCACCGTCACAGCCTGGGTATCCGCCCGGTGTTCAAGCGCGTCGATACCTGCGCCGCCGAATTCGCCACGTCCACCGCCTACATGTACTCGACCTACGAGGAAGAGTGCGAGGCGCGGCCGACCGACAGGAAGAAGATCATGGTGCTGGGCGGCGGTCCCAACCGCATCGGCCAGGGCATCGAGTTCGACTATTGCTGCGTGCATGCGGCGCTGGCGATGCGCGAAGATGGTTACGAGACCATCATGGTCAACTGCAACCCCGAGACCGTGTCCACCGACTACGACACCTCCGACCGTCTCTACTTCGAGCCGCTGACGCTGGAAGACATACTCGAAATCGTCGAAGTCGAGAAGCCCTACGGCGTCATCGTCCAGTTCGGCGGCCAGACGCCGCTGAAACGGGCGCGCGAGCTGGAAGCCAACGGCGTGCCCATCATCGGCACGACGCCCGACATGATCGACGCCGCCGAGGACCGCGAGCGTTTCCAGCAGCTCTTGCACGAACTCGGACTCAAGCAACCGCCCAATCGCACGGCGCGGAACGAACAGGACGCCATCCGCATGGCGACCGAGATCGGCTATCCGCTGGTGGTGCGTCCGAGCTATGTGCTGGGCGGCCGCGCCATGGAAATCGTCCATGAGCAGAAAGACCTCGAACGCTACATGCGCGAGGCGATCAAGGTTTCCAACGATTCGCCCGTGCTGCTCGACCGCTTCCTCAACGACGCCACCGAGGTGGATGTCGACGCGCTGTCCGACGGCACTCAGGTCATCATCGGCGGCATCATGGAACACATCGAGCAGGCCGGCGTACATTCGGGCGACTCGGCCTGTTCGCTGCCGCCCTACAACCTATCGAAGGAATTGCAGGACGAACTGCGCCGCCAGACCGAGCAGATGGCCAAGGGGCTCAACGTCGTCGGCCTGATGAACGTGCAGTTCGCCATCCAGGGCCAGGGCGACAACGCGGTGGTCTATGTGCTGGAAGTGAATCCGCGTGCTTCTCGTACGGTGCCCTTCGTTTCAAAGGCCACCAGCTTGCCGCTGGCGAAGATTGCCGCGCGTTGCATGGCCGGACGCAGCCTCGCCGATCAGGGCGTGACACAGGAAGTCATCCCTCCCTATTTCTCGGTCAAGGAGGCGGTATTCCCGTTCATCAAGTTCCCCGGCGTCGATACCATCCTCGGCCCGGAGATGAAGTCCACCGGCGAGGTGATGGGCGTCGGCCGCACGTTCGGCGAGGCCTACATCAAGTCGCAGGTGGCGTCCGGCACAAAATTGCCGAAGACGGGCAAGGTTTTCATCAGTGTCAAGCCGGCCGACAAACCGAAGGCGGTGCTGCTGGCGCGCGAACTGCACGAACTGGGTTTCGCCTTGCTGGCCACCAAGGGCACGGCGACTTCGATTGCCGAAGCGGGCATTCCGGTGACGGCGGTGAACAAGGTCAACGAAGGCCGGCCGCATGTTGTCGACATGATCAAGAACAACGAGATCGTCCTCATCATCAACACCGTGGAAGAATCGCGCACGGCAATCGTCGATTCGCGCTCGATCCGCACCTCGGCGCTGGCGCAGAAAGTGACGCTGTTCACCACGGTGGAAGGTGGTCGCGCGGCCTGCGAAGGCATGCGCCACAAGGGACTCGAAACTTACTCGCTACAGGATTTGCACAAGGAATTAGCATGATGGCTCCCTTCCCCCCGCCCCCCTTCCCTCAGAAGGGGGTGACGACGGTTCAGCCGCTGACGCGGCTTCCGGTCGATGGACTGCTGCCTCCTTGGGACGGCCCGGCGGAGGCAGCGTCGTGAGCAAGTTTCCCCTGACCCTGCACGGCGCAGAAATGCTGCGCGAAGAACTCAAGCGCCTGAAGACGGTCGAACGTCCCAGCGTTGTCGCCGCCATCGCCGAGGCGCGCTCGCACGGCGACCTCTCCGAGAACGCCGAATATGATGCGGCCAAGGAACGCCAGGGCTTCGTCGAGGGGCGCATCGCCGAAGTCGAGGGCAAGCTGGCCAACGCCCAGATCATCGATCCCAAGGCGCTCGACGCCGACGGCCGCGTCGTCTTTGCGGCGACGGTTGAGCTGGAGGACATCGAAGGCGGCCAGACCGTCACCTACCAGATCGTCGGCGACGACGAGGCCGACCTCAAGCGCGGCAAGATTTCCCTGAATTCCCCCGTGGCCCGCGCCCTGATCGGCAAGTATGCCGGCGATGTCGCCGAGGTACAGACGCCCGGCGGCCGGCGCGAATACGAGATTCTCGACGTTAAGTACGAGTAGTTCTGCGGCGGGGGCGTTCCAGCGCGGCGGCCGCCTGTTTCTTGGTTTTCGGCTTGGCCGCGCGTTTGGGTGCGGGCGCGGTCTTTTCTTCAGCGGGTTTCTCGCGCCACAGGATCAGGATGTTGCCGATATGCTGGACCGGCGCGCATTTCAGTTCCGCGCAGATTTGGTCGAGCAGGGCGGCGCGATCCTCGCGTTCGATGCCCATGAGTTTGACCTTGATGAGTTCGTGCGCAGTCAGACAGCGGTCGATTTCCGTCATCACGGTGGGCGTGAGCCCTTTGCCGGCGATGGCAACGAGTGGATGCAGGTGGTGGGCGGCCGCGCGCAGGGTGCGGCGCTGTTCAGGTGTGAGTTCGATCATGTCCGTATTCTAGCGCGATGACCCAGAAATCCCGTCGAACCAAGAAAAGCAATGTGTGGATGCACGAGCACGTTCGCGATCCCTACGTCCTCAAGGCCAAGGCGGAGGGCTGGCGCTCGCGTGCCGTGTTCAAACTGATCGAGATTGACGAGAAGGACAAGTTGTTCAAGCCCGGCATGACCGTGGTTGACCTCGGCGCGGCGCCCGGCAGCTGGTGCCAGTACGCGGCCAGGCGCATCCAGCCGGGTGGCCGGCTGCTGGCGCTGGACCTGCTGGAAATGGTCCCTATGCATGGCGTGGAATTCATTCAGGGCGATTTCCGCGAGGATGACGTCTTGCGCCAATTGGAAGCGACCCTGGCGGGGCGCGCCGTAGATCTTGTATTGTCGGACATGGCCCCCAATATGTCGGGTATAGCGGCTTCGGATCAGGCGCGGGTGATGCATCTGGCGGAACTGACGCTCGAATTCTGCAAGGATCATTTGAAACCTGGCGGCGATTTGCTGGTCAAGGTCTTTCAGGGGTCTGACTACATCGAGTTGCTTAAGGCCGTGAAACAGGCATTCGAGCAGGTCACGGTGAGGAAGCCGGCGGCCTCGCGCGACCGCAGCGCCGAAACCTATTTGTTGGCGCGGCGCAAGCTGGGCAGCAGCGTTTGCAAGCCGTCTGAAAGCGTCTAGAATGCCTGTTCGCAGGGCAAAATGTGAGGTAAGGCTTTGAACAATCTTTTCAAGAATTTCGCTGTCTGGCTGGTCATCGGCATTGTGCTCATGACGGTGTTCAATCAGTTCAATTCCCGTCAGACCGTGCAGGCCGCGATGGAATACTCGCAGTTCCTCGAAGAGGTCAAGCAGGGTCACGTCAGCAAGGTCATCATTCAGGGCCGCACCCTCGAAGCCACCACGCTCGAAGGCAAGAAGATCACTACCTACGCGCCGCCCGATTTGTGGATGGTTTCCGACCTGCTCAAGAACAACGTAAAGGTGGTGGCGAAGCCCGATGAGGAACAATCCTTCTTCATGAGCATTTTCGTCTCATGGTTCCCGATGCTGCTGCTGATCGGCGTCTGGGTCTTCTTCATGCGCCAGATGCAGGGCGGCGGCAAGGGCGGCGCCTTCTCTTTCGGCAAGAGCAAGGCGCGCATGATGGATGAGTCGACCAACAGCATCACCTTTGCCGACGTCGCCGGCTGCGACGAGGCCAAGGAGGATGTTTCCGAACTCGTCGAATTCCTGCGTGATCCCTCCAAATTCCAGAAGCTGGGCGGACGCATTCCGCGCGGCGTGCTGATGGTCGGCAGCCCCGGCACCGGCAAGACGCTGCTGGCCAAGGCCATCGCCGGCGAAGCCAAGGTGCCGTTCTTCTCGATTTCCGGTTCCGACTTCGTCGAAATGTTCGTCGGCGT
>OBOI01000052.1_pt1 | contig 47215 bp, 38 predicted proteins | sample 1670151 | NCBI WGS metagenome assembly OBOI01 (sample SAMEA104232303, study PRJEB22302) | sediment metagenome | biome: forest; feature: aquifer; material: sediment | place: USA | collected 2011-08-07 | depth 0.01 m | reverse complement strand
CGTTTTGGGCGGCTGCCAGTCTCTCCACACCAATTCCTATGACGAGGCTTTAGCCTTGCCGACGGAGCAGGCGGCGCAGCTTGCCCTGCGCACCCAGCAGATTATCGCCCATGAGATCGGCGTGACCGAGACGGTCGATCCCCTGGCCGGTTCTTATTATGTGGAAAATCTGATGGACAGGATCGAAGCGGCGGCGGTAACCTACATCAAGAAGATTGACGAGTTGGGGGGCATGGTCAAGGCCATTGCCGCCGGTTATATACAGAAGGAAATCAGCAATAGCGCTTATGCTTATCAGAAAAGCGTGGAAACAGGCCGGCGCATCACGGTGGGTCTCAACAAATACAGGATTGAGGAGCCGCCGCCCACGGGACTTCTTAGGGTAGGCCAGGATATCGAGGCGGTCCAGGCCCTGAAGCTGAAGAAGTTGCGGGCTGAACGCTCGTCAGGGGCGGTTGCCGCAGCACTGGACAAGGTCAAGCAGGTGGCGGCATCGGAAGCAAACCTGATGCCGGCAATTATCGACGCGGTCCGGGTGGAGGCCACCGTCGGCGAAATTTGCACGGTGTTGCGAGAAGTTTTCGGAGAATACAGCGGCGCCAATTATTACTAAGGCCGGTTCGTATAAAACGCGAACCCTGGTGGGGATAAGTATATGGAAGCAAAAAAGGTAATCCGCGTCCTGTTGGCCAAGCCGGGCTTGGACGGCCATGATCGGGGGGCCAAGGTGATTGCCCGGGCCTTAACCGAGGCGGGCATGGAGGTTATCTACACGGGGCTCCGGCAAACGCCGGAGATGATCGTTGCGGCGGCGGAACAGGAGGATGTGGATGTGCTCATGCTAAGCATTCTTTCGGGCGCCCATAACGCCATTTTCCCCAGGGTGCTGGAAGGTCTGAAGAATAAAGGTTTGGACGATATCCTGGTTTTGGGAGGAGGGATTATTCCGGAAGCGGATATTGCCCCCCTGAAGGCGATCGGCATCCGGGAAATCTTTGGGCCGGGGACGGAGACCGGCGAGATAATCGCCTATGTTAAGGCCAATCTGTCGGCACAGAGGAGAGGACGATGAAGACATTAAAGATTGATCATATCGGCATTGCCGTGACCAGTATTGAAAAGTCGCTGAAGTTCTATGAGGGAGTGCTTGGCCTCAAGTGCGCAGGCAAAGAGGTGGTGCGCGCGCAGCAGGTGAAGACGGCCTTTTTACCCACGGGAGATTCGGAGATCGAGCTTTTGGAGGCGACGGATCCGGAAAGCCCCATTGCCAAATTCATCGCCAAGAAAGGCGAAGGCATTCAGCACATCGCCCTGCAGGTGGAAGACATCGAGGCGGCTTTGCAGGAGCTTGCCGCCCAAGGGGTGCGCCTCATCGACACGGCGCCGCGTCCGGGCGCCGGCGGTAAAAGCATTGCCTTCCTGCACCCGGCTGACACCTCGGGCGTCCTGGTGGAGTTGTCGGAAAAAAAATAAAAAACCATATTTTTTTCTTGACAAAAGGGGCTGCTTTTTTGTTCATAGGCGACGCGGTTATTTTTCCCAGTTGCCGATTGGTAGTGGAAGATATTTTTCTTACGGAAGATTAGGGGTTCTTGCCATGTTTGTCTGGCTTTTTCACCGCATCAGCGGCGTCGCGCTTATCATCCTGTTCGGCACAAAGATTTTTAGCAGCTTTTTCCTCCACACGCATGACAAAAAGCTCGACTGGGCGTTGAGCCTCCATCGCCATCCCGTCCTCGATGTGTTGATCCTCTTGCTCTTTACCTTCCACAGTTGCTATGGCCTGAGAACCGTGGCCGTTGACCTGGGCTACAAAAAAGAAAAACAACTCCTGTGGGTCTCCAATGTCGCGGCATCGGTCATTTTCATCACCCTTGCCTATCTGTATTTCCGGGTATCCTGATTATGCTTGGCCACGACGTGCTCATTGTGGGCGGCGGACTGGCGGGCCTGCGGGCGGCCGTCGGTTTGTGCGACCAATTCAAGGTGGCAATCATCACCAAGGTTCATCCCCTCCGCTCCCATTCGATCGCCGCCCAGGGCGGCATCAACGCCGCACTGGCCAATCACCCGGAGGGGCGGGACGATACGTGGGAAAAGCACGCCTTTGATACCGTAAAGGGCAGCGACTACCTGGCGGATCAGACAGCGGTGGAAATCATGTGCCGGGAAGCCGTCAACATCGTCTATGAAATGGAACACTGGGGCGTGCCCTTCAGCAGATTCGACGACGGCTCCATTGCCCAGCGCCCCTTCGGCGGGGCGGGCTACCCCCGGACCTGTTATGCCACTGACATCACCGGTCATGTGTTACTGAACACGCTTTATGAGAAGGCCATTTCTAAAGGTATTATCTTTTATAACGAATGGCATGTCCTGGAGCTGGTGGTCCGGGACGGCGTTTGTCACGGCGTGACGGCCCTGGACCTGCGCCGGGGCGAGATCGTGCCCCTCAAGGCCAAGGCGACGGTTTTTGCCACGGGCGGCTATGGGCGGGTTTACCTGCACTCCACCAATGCCTTAATCAATTCGGGCAGCGGCATCGGCATGGCCTATCAGGCCGGCGTTCCTGTGAAGGACATGGAATTTGTCCAGTTCCATCCCACCTCCATTATCGGCGCCAATATTCTCATGTCCGAGGCCTGCCGGGGGGAAGGCGGCTATCTGGTGAACAACCGCGGGGAACGCTTCATGGAACGCTATGCGCCCACCGCCATGGAACTCGCGCCGCGCGATATCGTGGCCCGGAGCATCACGACGGAAATGGAAGAAGGCCGCGCCTTCGAGCATCCGCTGGGCGCCTATATAAAACTCGATTTGCGCCATCTGGGCGAAAAGCGTATCCTCGAACGGCTGCCCGGCATCAGAAACATCTGTCTCGACTTCATCGGCATTGACCCGGTTACCGATCCTATTCCCATTATGCCTTGTCAGCACTATTCCATGGGCGGGATCGACGTGAACGAGCGTTGCGAAACGGCGGTAAAGGGCTTCTACGCCGTGGGCGAGTGCGCCTGCGTAAGCGTGCACGGCGGCAATCGGTTGGGCGGCAATTCGCTCCTCGACACCATCGTCTTTGGCAAGCTGGCGGCGTTGTTCATCCCGGAGTATCTGACGGGGCAAGCGGCGCCACCGAGCGAGAAGCTCTTGCGGGAGAAAGAGACCCAGGCGGCGGCCCGGCTGCGCCAACTCACGGAGGGCAGCGGCGGAGAAAAATATTACCGGATCTTTGCGGAACTGGCCAAGACCATGAGCGATAACGTGGGCATCTTCCGCAAGCAGCAGGAGCTTGAGGAGGCTTTGCGTATTATTGTCGGCCTGAAGAAAAGATACCCACAGGTCAGGGTCTCCTCCCCCAAGCGGCAGATGAACTACGAGCTGATGCATGCCCTGGAATTGGGCGCCATGCTCGACGTGGCCCAGACGATCACCCTGGGAGCTCTGCTGCGGGAAGAAAGCCGGGGGGCGCATTTTCGTCGTGATTTTAAGACCCGGGACGACGAAAAATGGCTCAAGCACACGCTTGCCCGCCCAGGGGAGCAAGGCGAACCGGAGATTTCATTCAAGGAAGTTTCTTTTACCAAGTATCAGCCGATGGCGAGGCAATATTGATTAAAGACAACTATTACACCTTTAAAATTCTGCGCTATGACGCCATGGAACGGTCACGGGAACCATTCCTGGCTTCCTACCGCATCAAGGTCATCCCGGGGCTGACGGTGCTGGCCGTGCTCATCCGGATCAGGGATGAGATCGACGGAACGCTCGCCTTTCGTTCTTCCTGCCGGGCGGCGGTTTGCGGCTCCTGCGCCATGGTGATCAACGGCAAGATCGATCTGGCCTGCCGCACCCAGGTGGCGCCCTTCGATACCGATACCATCATTCTGGAACCCCTGCCCAACCTGGAGATCATTAAAGATCTGGTGGTTGATCTCACGCCTTTCTGGGCAAATTACGAGAAGATCATGCCCTGGCTGGTGCGAAAAAGTCCCGACCCGGAAAAAGAAATACCCCAGTCCGCCGCCGCGCGGCACAGCTTTGACCAGTACGTGAACTGCATCCTCTGCGCCTCCTGCTATGGGGCTTGTCCCGTCCCGTCGCGCGATCCCGGCTATCTGGGGCCGCATGCCTTTGCCAAGCTGGAGCGATTCATGGGGGATTCCCGCGATGAACGCGCCGAGAGTACGCTCGCGGCGGTGAATTATGAGCAGGGCGTTTGGGGTTGCGATACCGTCTTCCGCTGTATCGACGCCTGCCCCAAGAAGGTGCGGCCGACCGATGCTATTGTTGCCTTAAGAAAACGGCTCGTAAAATATAAAACGAAGCAGGTATTAGGCATGGGCAAAGATGAAGATTGATTATTCCCTCATTACCAGGCGGAGATTTCTGAACACCCTTTTCGGCGGGTGGCTGACGGCGTTTTCTGCCGGAGCGCTCTATGCCGTGGGCAAATTTGCCTTCCCCACCCTGGGCAAGGAACCGGACTTTGTGGTCTTGAAAGCGGCGGATTATATGAACCTGGCGCCCAACACGACCAAGCTCTTCGCTTGGGGCGGCAAACCGGGCATCTTCTTCCGGAAGGCCGACGGCGCTATCTTGGCCATTAAGGGCGTCTGCACCCACATGGAATGCAATGTGACTTATAAGCCCGCCGAGAGAAAGTTTTACTGCGCCTGCCACCAGGGCTGGTTTGATGAAAACGGGCAGAATATCAAAGGACCGCCGCCCAAACCGCTGGAGATTTTTGTCCATACCATTGAGGGTGATAAACTCATCGTAGCCCGGAAAGGGGTAAAGGTTGAACTTCCGAAGGCTTAAGAACTGGTTTACCGACCGCTACGATTTTAGCGACCTTGTCAAGCTGGCGCAAAGCAAGACCGTGCCGGTGCACAGTGGCGATTTTTTATATTACACCGGGGGCATGATCCTTTTCCTCATCGGCTTGCAGTTTATCACCGGCATGATCCTGGCTTTCTACTATGTACCCCATCCGGATTTTGCCCACAAGAGCATCGTGGAGATCGTGACCAAGTTGCATCTGGGCTGGTTTTTTCGCTCTTTTCACCATTGGGGCGCGCAATTAACCCTCCTGTTTCTCTTTATCCATCTCTTCGGTACCTTGCTCGTCAAGTCCTATCGGAAACCGCGGGAATTTATCTGGTTCACCGGTTTTATCCTCCTGGGCATCCTGATCTTCTTCGGCCTCAGCGGTTATCTCCTGCTCTGGGATGAACGCGCCCTGGCGGGCGTGAAGGTAGCCACGGGCGGCGTCAAAGCCCTGCCTCTTGTGGGAACGTTTCTGATGGCCTTTTTAAGGGGAGGCGTCGATGTGACCGGGGAGACGCTCACCCGTTTTTACGCCTTTCACGTTGCCGTGCTGCCCCTGGTGACGCTTCTTCTGATCGGCCTGCATGCCCTTCTGGTGCAGTATCACGGCCTGAGCGTCCCCCGGCGGGAAGAAAAAAACAACCCCGCGTCCATCCCCTTTTTCCCCAACGCCTTTTATCACGACCTGATTGTTTGGCTTTTGCTGCTGGGGGTGACGGTCACGCTTGCGGTATTTTTCCCGCCGGAAATCGGCATCAAGGCAGACCCTTTGGCCCCCACCCCGGAAAACATCAAGCCGGAATGGTATTTTCTTTTTGTCTTCCAAACCTTGAAATTATTCCCCGGTGAGATTTTAGGTCTAAACGGCGAGGTCATGGCGATTCTCCTCATCGTGACAGCCATGGGGCTGCTTTTCCTGCTGCCTCTTTTTGACAAGAAAAGCAGCCGTGGCGAGGCGAGTCCGCTTTTCACCTGGATCAGCGTCGGCTATATCGCCTACATCGTGACGATGACCATAATCGGGTACCTTAGTTAGGAGGGATGATGAAAAAACTTTTTTATACCCTGATTTTCCTCTTGCTGAGTATTGCCCCGCTCTGGGGGGCGGCGGCCAAAATAGAGGTCTTCCCCAGCGCTCCTTATACCCGTTACATCATCTATGAGAGTCTGGCCATCTTCTGGCTCTTTATCCTGTCCCTCGTTGTCATTATCAAGCTGAAACTCCGGGAAATCGCAAGAACTCAAAAACTGGGCATTAACCGGGAAGAGGCGCCAATCCCCCAACTCGAATAGGCAGATTGTGACGGCTGGGTGAGACAAAAGCAAGGATAATTAAACTTTTTACGAGGGCATCAGGTTTTAGAACGCCAACAAAAAAGGCGCCCGCAGCAACAAGCTGGGGCGCCTTTTTTAATCTCTTTACGGAGGTCAGGAAACGTCCGCTTCCGCCTCCGTTTTCGGCATGTGGCAAACACCTGCCGGACAGCGTTTTTCATTTATGTGGGTTTCATATTCATCCCGGAAAAAACGGAGTGTCGTCAATACCGGGTTCGCAGCGGTCTTGCCCAGCGCACAAAGAGAAGTATTAGTCACTGCCTCGCCGATTTCCAGAAGCACTTCGAGATCCTCCGGCTGCCCCTGCCCCTTGGTAATGGCATCCAGAATTTCAAACATTTGTTTGGTGCCCAAACGACAAGGTACGCACTGGCCGCAGGATTCCCGTTGGGTGAAGTCGAGAAAATAACGGGCCACATCAACCATGCAGGTTCCCTCGTCCATGACCACTATGCCGCCCGATCCCATGATGGAACCTGTTTCGCTCAAGGAATCAAAATCAATGGCCATATCGAGATAATCGGCGGGCAAACAACCGCCGGAAGGTCCGCCGGTCTGAACGGCCTTGAATTTTTTACCCTCGGGAATCCCGCCCCCGATGTCATAGATAATCTCCCGGAAGGTGACGCCCATGGGCACTTCGATCAGGCCGCAGTTGTTAATCTTGCCCGTCAGGGCAAAAACGGCGGTACCGCGGGATTTTTCCGTGCCGATACCGTTAAACCAGGAGGCGCCTTTTTGAATAATCGGGGCCACGCAGGCATAGGTCTTCACATTGTTCAGCAGGGTAGGCTTATCCCATAGCCCCACTTCCGTAGTTCTTGGCCTGGGCATGGCCTTAGGCATCCCCCGACGTCCCTCGATGGAAAGCACCAAAGCGGTGGACTCGCCACAAACGAAGGCGCCGGCGCCTTGAAACAGCTCGATGGCAAAGTTAAAACTTGTGCCCAGAATTTTTTTTCCGAGAAAACCCTTTGCCTTGGCCTGGGAAATGGCCGTGCGCAATCGTTTCACGGCCAGGGGATATTCTGCGCGCACATAGATAAACCCCCGCTTTGCGCCGACGGCATAGGCGGCAATGATCATGCCCTCAAGAACCGCATGAGGATCGCCTTCCATCACGGAACGGTCCTGAAAGGCCCCGGGGTCGCCCTCATCACCATTACAAATTACGTATTTTTCCTCTCCCGGCGCCTGATAACAGGCTTCCCACTTCCTGCCCGCCGGAAAGCCGGCGCCGCCCAGCCCGCGCAAGCCCGACTTTTTTATTTCCTCTATGACCTCTTCCCGGCTCATCTCGGTAAGCGCCTTGCGCAGCCCCTCATAACCACCGACATTGACATAATCATCGATCTTTTCCGGATCGATATTGCCACATTTTCCCAATACCACCCGCTTTTGTTTGTTGTAAAAAGGGATATCCTGATGATGGACAAGAACCTCATCCGTTACCGGATCCCGATACAGAAGCCGCTCGGCAATTTTACCTTCCGGCAAAAGCGATTGTGCCACTTCCGCCACATCATCGGGGCCAACTTTAGAGTAAAATATTCCTTCCGGCTCGACCACAACCAGCGGCCCGCGCTGGCAAAAGCCGTGGCAGCCGGTGGGCTTTAACTGAACACTTTCCCCCAAATCCAGCTTGGTGATCTCCTCCTGGAGCAAAGCCAGACTTTCCGCCGCTCCTCCCGAGATGCAGCCGGTTCCCTGGCAAACAAGCACATTGCGCTTTTCAGGCATTTTTCTTACCTCATCATATTTCCATGGCAGCCAGGAAGGCGGCCTTGATGGCATCCTTCATGTTGCCGGGTTTATTCGAGTCGCCCACGTTATAAACGGGGAACTTGCCGGTAAATTCCTCGAACATTGCCTCCGGTTTTTTATTGCCTGCGGCAATGACCACCGTGTCCGCCTCGTAAAAATCTTCATTGGGGCCATGCTGAAAAGATCTCCTGATCCCCCAGACGCCGTATTTCGAGATGCGTGTCACTTCCAGATCGGTCTCCATCTGGATACCGGCTTTCCTCAGTCTCATGATCAGATCGAAGCGCAGGGCGCGCGTGACATCACCGGCAATCCTCGGCATCATTTCCAGGATAATAATTTTTTTACACTTCGGCGCCAGGAACTCGGCAACTTCCGAGCCCACCATGCCGCCGCCCACGACCACCACCGTATCGCCCACCGACTTATTTCCCAAAAGCACATCTCTGCCCAGCACCACCTTCGGGTCGTTGATGCCCGGCACCCTCGGGATGAAAGGCGCAGCGCCGGCGGCGATAATGACCGCATCGGGATTCATCGCCAGCACGTCCGCTGCCGTGGCCGCCTTGCCCAGACGCAAATCAATTCCGCTCTTGCCGATCTGGGCGCGATAATAGTCAAAAAGGAACTGCGTGTCCTCCTTGTGAGGGGCAGTCGCCGCCAGCTCGAGCAATCCGCCCACATGCGCTTCCTTCTCCAGCAGTATTACCTGATGGCCGCGCCCTTTGGCGATCAGCGCTGCTTCCATGCCGGCCGGACCAGCGCCGATGACCACCACCCGCTTCGACTGCTTGGCTACCTCTCCCTTATTGTAGATCGTTTCGCGACCGGTACGGGGGCTGATCGCACAGATACAGGGTGTATCTACGGTCTCCAGACACCAGGCACAGCACATGCAGGGTTTGATGTCCTCAAAACGTTCTGCCTGGGCTTTCTGGCAAGTCTCCGCATCGGCCAGCAATTGACGGCCCAGCGTAATCATGTCAATCTTGCCGGCGGCGATTGCCTCCTCCGCATCACGGAGGTCATTGGTCCGATCGCCACAAATCACTGGAATTTTAACCTTCTTCTTCACGGCTTCGCCCAGGTAGAGATACTGCCCCGGCTTCACGGAATTACTCATCATACCGCGGGGGGCTTCGTGCCAGCCAACCACGACATCGATGGCGCAGACGCCCAGCGCCTCCAGACGGGGACAAATCTCTTCCGCGCATTCTTCCAAAGTATAACCGCCCTTCGTAAACTGCGCCCCGGAAATCTTCACGAAAATCGGGAAGTCACTACCGGCGTATTTTTTGATCGCACCGATGATCTCGCGGTGGATGCGCATCCTGCCATCCAGATCACCCCCATATTCATCGGTCCTCTTATTCGTCTCCGCCGAAAGGAAACGCGCCAGCGTATAACCGGCGCCTAACATCAATTCCACTCCGTCACAACCTGCCTCGCGCAACCGCCGGGCGCTCTGCCCGTAGCCTTCCACCATCTCGTGAATCTCCTCGATGGTCAGGGGGCGTTCTGCAAGTCTTTGACGATTGGTAGGCGTGCCGACACGGTAGGGCGTGCTGGCACGTCCGAGCAGGCTGACCCCGGAAGGCCCCACGATCTCAACCACGCCACCTTTAAAAGCCCACCCATAACCCGTGCCAATCTGTCCCACGATCTTCGTGCCGTGCTTATGTACGGCGTCCACCACCAGCTTGATGCCGGGAATGAATTTATCGTCGAAAACCCAGGGAAAGTATCCGTGCTCCGTCCGATAGGGCCATAAAGCCCAGGAAATCAACCCGACTCCCCCCCGTGCCCGCTCTTCGAAAAAATGGGCAAAAACTTCCGTCGCTCGCCCATCCTCTGCGTAACCTACCGCCATCGGCGACATGCGCACCCGGTTCTTGATCTCGATGCCGCCGATGGTGATGGGGGTAAATATATTTTTCAGATACATTACATTTCTCCTTGCTGTTTACTTGCAGGCATTTGCCAAACATGTCGCCCTCTCTACAGAGAGCGGCGTCTGCTGCTTTTTTTCTTTATTGTTGAGAAGACAAAAAACCGTTGCAGGGCCCTGTTTGGTCAGGACCCTGCAACGAGTTATAACAACACTGAATTTCGCAGGTGAAGATTAAAGGAATCGATCCTTACACCTTAACCCCGACCTTATAACCGTCGTGAATGGACTCATAGAGCTTTCTTATTCCGGCGCAATCGCCGACGGCATAAATCTCCGTCGCTGCACTGGCTTTCAGCTCATTCAGCAGGGCGTTATTTTCCGCCATGCCTTCCGCATTTACAATCGTATCAGCCTCGATGGTCGCCTCTTTGCCTCCCAGGGTCGATATTTCCACGCCCTCGTCGGTAATAGCTTCCACATTAACGTTGACCAGCGTTTTGACTTTCAAAGCCGCCAGGGTACGGCGATGTGACAGAGTATTGAAGATATTGACGTCATAGCCCACGAACTTGTTCTTTTCCAGGATCGTGACCTCTTTACCCTGTTCGGCAATCCATTCTGCCGTCTGCACGGCGATCTCGGAGCCGCCGATGACGACCACCTTGTCGCCCATAGTTACTTTACCATTCAAAACATCAAAAACATTAGTCACGTTTGCTTTGTCGCAACCCGGGATCTTGGATTCAGCCGGTTTGGCGCCTGTCGCCACAATCAGAGCATCAGGCGCTTCCTTCTTGATTATCGCCGCCGTCGCCTCCTTGCCCAGCTCCACTTTCACGCCCGTCTTTGCCATCTGGGCCACATAATACTTGGCCAGGTGGTCCCAATCATAGAGCAAGGGTGTCTTCGCCCCCAGCAGCAGCTCTCCGCCCAGCTTATCACTCTTTTCATAAAGGGTTACATCGTGCCCGCGCAGAGCCGCGACGCGTGCCGCTTCCATGCCGGCTGGCCCGCCGCCGACTACCAGCACCTTCTTCTTTTTCTCCGCCGGCCGGATATCGTAGGTAGCATCCCACTCTCTGTTCACCCGCGGGTTTACCATACAGCCCATCAGCACATCGGTGAAGACGTAATAGAAACAACCCTGGTTACAGGCCGTGCAGATGACGATATCCTCGGGACGTCCTTCCGTGATTTTCTGGGGCAAATAGGGATCGGCTATGCCAGGGCGGCACATTTCCCAATAATCGATCGTGCCTTTGGCAACGGCCTGCTCCGGGACGTCCGGCGTGTTGAGACGATAAGCCATGCAGATGGGAGACTTGATCCCCGCCGCCTTCCACTGCTCAGGCAGAAACAGCCACTCGCCCGGTCTCTTTTCCGCCGTGATGGCGGCCCCGGGGGATTCGTGCCAACCTACTGTAATGCTGAAGAGATCTATCCCCAAGGCTTCGGCCCACTTGCCCAACTGGATGTATTCCTCATTTGTGTTGCCGCCATCGATCAAATCCGTGGCATTAATCCGCATCAGGAAGGGATAATCCTTACCCACGACCTCTTTGATTCTCTTGATGATATCGAGCATGAATTTCGCACGTTTCTCCAACGTGCCGCCATACTCGTCCGTCCGTTTGTTCGTCCAGGGGCTGAGGAAATTGGCAATCAGATAACCGACGATGGAGCATAGTTCCACGCCGTCAAACCCGGCTTCTTTAAAGCGCCGGGCCGCCTGTGCGTGGGCTTCCACTTCTTCCACGATCTCTTCCACCGTCATTGCACGACAGGTGCCATAACGCTTCATGGGGCTCGTCACCTCGGAGGGGCCCACCGGCAGGGCCGACACCTTCTTGCCGCCGGCAATCGCCTCATGTATTCCGTATTCGTGGGCGTGGGCGTAACGGCCGGTGTGCATGATCTGGCCTACCGCCATGGCGCCTTCCGCCTTGATGGCATCGGCGATTCTCTTCAGGCCGGGAATCACTTCGTCCCGGTCCAGAGCCATCTGTCCCCTGTATCCCTTCCCCAGGATATGGGTGTAACCGCCCGCGGAAACAACGATCCCCGCCCCGCCCTTGGCCCTATCAGCCAGATAGGCTACCTCCCGATCCGTCACCAGGCCCGTCTTCTCATCACAAAAATTATTCACCGTGGCGGCATACTTCATCCTGTTCTTCACGGTGAAATTCCCGATCTTGCCGGGCTTCAGCAAATTCTCAAACATCGTCAATCCTCCTTGCTTATCGTTATTTGCCAGTTTAACATATGCGGCTGTTCCTTGCGAGACCCTTGAATTTCATCGCGTACGCTCTAAGTTGTCATTCCCGCGAAGGCGGAAATGACAAAGTGGGGCATTTTTCGAAGGTCTCCCTGCGGATTAGCAAACGTTCGTTTTCGCATACATCAGCTTCTCACCCTCCGTCAAGGAAAATTTATCACCCCATCTATATCTGTCTGCGGACGCGGGGAACTATCCCTTCGCACTTCGCCGCCGACGGAACTTCATCGCGGACCCGAATGTGACTAAGTAATTGACAGGAGGTCTTCTAATCATTATATCAAAACGGAACGGGCGCCTTATGGCCCCCGAAATATGTTTTCACGAGGCAACCATGGCAAACGGCAATATCTTACTAAAAGGCAACGGTGATTTTTCGCCTGAACAATTTCTGGAAGTAGTGCAGGGGAAAGATGATGCGCATCAGCTCCTTTCCCTGGGACTAACCACCTCGCCGGGCTGCAACATGGATTGTATCTACTGCTACAACGACGGGGGAAGTCAGGAAGCAGGCCAATCCATCGTGGAACGCATGACCTTAAAGGATTACGAAAAGGCCATCCGGGAGGCTGCCGATTTGGGAGCGCAATCAGTGATCATGGTGGGAGTGGGTGAAACCATGCTGGACAAAAATTTCCGGAAGCTCGTGGAGTTAACGAGCAACCGGGGCATGATACCGCTTATCTTTACGAATGGCACCCTGCTCGACCGGGACATGGCCCGGTTCCTTTTTCAGCATCAGGCCAGTATCTATCTGGCCCTGGACAGCACCCGCGAGGCAACCTTCGATCGCATTACCCGCTCTAAGGGACTCCTGCCCAAGGTACTTAAGGGCATCGACCATTGCCTGGCAGAGGGCTTCGGTAAAGTGACCGCCCGCAACGGTCATCAGGTCACGGATTTTGCCGTTAATGCCATGGTCATGAAGCTGAACATGGATCACCTGGGGGAAATGGAGGAGTTCTGCCGAAAGAAAGGAATGCTTTTTACCTGCCGTTTTCCGGAAAAACTGGGGACAGCCCAGCAAATATGGGAAGAGTTGATCGTCACACAACCGGAGGAAGAGGCCGCCATGCGGGACCTGGCGACGAAATATTCCCTGGGCAATGAAGTCTTCCAAACCGATCTCGGCTGCCTTTTCTGGATGGTCGGGCTGCTGCTGGGGGTAGATGGGAAAGCGCGACTTTGTTATTCTCTGAACCAGCGCATCGAATTCGGCAACAGCAGGGAGGATAGCCTGCGGGAAATCATCCGCCAGAAGCGCCTTTTATACCCCTATCGCGATGGTTCCTTTTGTCCGCTCCATCTGGAAACAATATCCCTAGGCCCCAGGGAAGGAACGGAACTGCTGTAATCATGGAGATTCTTGTCTATCCCAGTCCTCTGCCGCCGCACTGGCAAATCCCCGGCTCCTTCGTGGACCGTAACCCCAACCTTTGCTATCTTGCCTTTGCCGACGGACAGGGAGTGCTGATCGATGCTTGCAGCGACCTCGAAAAGGTCCTCCAGGATGTTAACTCGCGTCATCTGCACTTAGACGTCCTGCTGATTACCCATTATCATGACGACCATACCTTCGCCCTCGCTGACTGGCTTGAGAAATTTCCCGATTTGACCGTCGGGGCGCCGGCCTCATCCTTAAAAGACCTGGTGGCCGCCGGGATCGGGGCAAGCCGCCTTTTTCCCCTGAACGAAGGCACGACCGTCCCGGTGGGAGGCGAAACCCTGCGGGTGCTTGCCACCCCGGGTCATACCAAGGACTCGCTATGTTTCTGGGACGAAAAGGGCTCTAACCTCTGGACCGGTGACACCATTTTCGGCGGCAATATCGGCTGTGCCGACTATCGCCGGGGCGGCAACCGCAATGTCTTCTACCACACCATCCGGAACTTATTGAAGATATTGCCCACCACCACCGAAATTTACCCCGGCCACCTCTCCGAACATTACCTGACTGTTCCACCCTACTCTTGGAACAGGGAAAAAATCAACAACCCCTATATAACCAATGCCCTGTCCGGCAAAAGGGGTAATTTCGACCGTGCGCTAAAATACTTTTCCCTCGAATTCGAAACGGCGGTCGTGGTAATGCTGGATGACTCCGCCCTCGACACTATCTGTGAACTGGAGGAAGAGATTTGGATACCGGAATTGCAGGCCTCTCGGGAACTCATCCGGGAAAGGTTGCGCAACGGACACCGCTTGCTTACTGTCAAGGAGGAAACCGGCTGGCTAGGCATGATCGGCTGGTGTTATTCACCCTTTTCCCTTGCGGACGGTCCCGACCTTTTTCCTCATAATTTTCAGCAATTCTCCAACTGTAAATCCTGCTGCCTGGACAATGCCCGCTCGGCCTTTATCTATAACGTCGGTGTCCTCCCGGAGCGCCGCCGTAAAGGCGCCGGCAGCCTGTTGCTGCAGGAAACATTTGAAAAGATTAGAAAAGATGGCATTTCTCAGGTATTTATCGACAGTAGGATGGCTTCCTACAACGGCAGCGCGCAATATTTACAGGAAAAGGTTTTACCACAACAAATCTTTCGTGAGGCCGTAAACAGGTATTTTTCTACCGGCCAAATGCCGTCAGAGGCGATCCTGGCATCGGATTCCACCGTTAATTTTTATATAAGGAACGGCCTTACCCCCTGGCTGCTCCGGCAAAACTTCATCCCCGATGAACCCAGCGGCAACATGCGGGTCATCTGCCAAGCCAACCTGGACCAGGAAACGCCGCTTATTGACACCCAAGCCTCGGAGGGGAATAACTTCCTCCCATTTGCCAAATGATAATAAATTGATGGCAATAAACCGGGGAATGCGCTGTAGGCTCGCCCCGGACCCTACCGGATCGGCCATCTTCTGGCGCAATGCATTATCGAGCAACGCAAGATCCTGTCCTTGTCGAATCGAGAGTTGACGTTCCACTATTCAGCGACTCCGGGAAAGATCACCATACTGGAATCACTCATCGGACAATCGGGCTGGCTATGTGCCAGCAACGTGACGATCGCCTCCTTTGAAACGGAAGATCATTTGATCCTGCACGGCTGCCGCTACGATGGGAACGAACTCGATGAAGATACCTGCCGGCGGTTTTTCTCTATTCCGGCAACGCCGCGCCGTAGGCAATGCAGTTCAAAATTTTCTTGACAAACGCCATAGCAACTTTATCTCGATAACGCACATTTACCCCCCGTCGGACCAGCCGCAAGGCCTTTGGCGGGGTTTTGTTTTTTATGACCTTTGCAGATGATTCTTGACTTTATTCCGGGAATGAAGATAATGAAAATTAACAATAATATAGAAGGATTGTGATGGATTGGCGCCGGACGTTGCATATTTTAATTCAGTGGATTTCCGAGATAGAGACAGAAAAGAGGTGGCACAAATGGAACAGGTAAACATTATGGGCCGTATTACCGCGCACCCGGATGTGATGGTAGGGAAACCCACTATCAGGGGAATGCGCATTACCGTCGAACAGCTTCTTAAGGCCATGGCTAACGGCATAACAACGGATCAACTCCTTGATGACTATCCGGATTTGGAAAAAGAGGACATACGGGCAGCCCTTCTCTATGCATCTCAATTGGTAGATGAAGAACGCGTTTACGCTGTTGGTTCAAATTAATCCGCTTACAGGTGACCCATGAAATTCCTGGTGGACGTGGGTGTCGGTAAAAAGGTCGAAACCTGGCTGAGGGAAAACGGTTTTGATGTTATTTCCGTGAGGGATATTGACGCGCGCGCAAAGGATTCCCAGATATTGCACTGGTCTGAAGAGCAGCGGCGGATGATCATTACCATGGACAAAGACTTTGGTGAGTTGGTTTACAATTCGGGAATGCAGCATGCCGGTGTTCTGATCTTACGCCTCGATGATGCTGATAGTGACACCAAGGTCGAGGTTATCAAGAAACTGCTCACCGAATATTGCGATAAAATTGAATCCCATTTTTGTGTATTTCAAGACGGGCGACTCAGAATCAGAGGATAGGACTTTGGTGAGCTTCCGGAACGCCGCAGTAAAGGCGCCGGCAGCCTGTTGCTGCAGGAAACATTTGAAAAGATTAGAAAAGATGGCATTTCTCAGCTATTATGATATTGGTAGCGCAGTACTTGGCATCCAACTTTGCAAGAGTTGCGAAGGAAGCCACGTTATTCTCTCGATATTAGTTGAAGAGTCCAAATAAACAAAGGAACTTATGACAACAAATGACCCGAAAGTGTAGTCCAGTGTGTAAGTGATGTAAGAACCGCCCCACGGAAAATACATGAACCATAACGGCAACAACATTGAATCCCGTCTCTGGGCCGCAGCGGATGAGCTGCGGGCTAATTCCAAACTGAAATCCTCGGAATACTCAGTACCGGTGCTGGGGCTGGTCTTTCTGCGTTATGCCGACCACAAGTTCCAGGTGGCGGCTAAGGAACTGGCGGGCACAAGGAGCGGACGGCGCACCATCGGGCCGGCGGACTATCAGGCCCGGGGCGTCCTCTACTTGCCGGAAGCGGCGCGTTTCTCGACGCTGATCCAATTGCCGGAAGGGGGCAATATTGGCACGGCCATCAACGATGCCATGCGCGCTATCGAGGCGGATAATCCGGACCTCAAGGACGTGCTGCCCAAGACCTATAACCGCTTCGAGAACGCCCTGCTCAAGGAACTGCTCAAAACCATGAATTCCGTCCCCATGGACATCGAGGGGGACGCCTTCGGCAAAATTTACGAATACTTCCTCGGCCACTTCGCCATGAGCGAGGGACAGAAGGGCGGCGAGTTCTTTACCCCTACCGCCATCGTCCAGCTCATCGTCGGCATCATCGAGCCCTTTCACGGGCGCATTTTTGACCCGGCCTGCGGCTCCGGCGGCATGTTCGTGCAGAGCGCCCGGTTCGTCGCGGAACATCAAAAGAACCCCGGCGCCGAACTGAGCGTCTATGGCCAGGAGAAGGTGGGTGAAACTGTCAGGCTGGGCAAGATGAATCTCGCCGTGCACGGTCTGGCCGGCGACATTCGCCAGGGCAACGCCTACTATGAAGATCTGCACAGCTCCACGGGTAAGTTCGATTTTGTCATGGCCAATCCGCCCTTCAATGTGGATCGGGTGGACAAGAACCGACTCAAAGACGACCCGCGCTTCCCCTTCGGCCTGCCGCGCACCGACAATGCCAACTACCTCTGGATTCAGCTCTTCTACAGCTCCCTGTCCGCCACGGGCCGGGTTCGTCATGGCCAATTCCGCCTCCGACGCCCGCAGCTCGGATCTGGATATCCGCAAACAGCTCATCGCCGCCCGCGCCGTGGATGTGATGGTCGCTGTGGGTTCCAACTTCTTCTATACCGTGACCCTGCCCTGCACCCTCTGGTTCTTCGACCGAGGCAAAGGCAAGACTGACCGTGCGGAGCAGGTGCTCTTCATCGACGCCCGCCACCTCTACCGACAGATCGATCGCGCTCACCGTGACTGGACGCCGGCACAGATTGAGTTCCTGGCCAACATTGCCCGGCTCTACCGCGGCGAGGCGCCGGAGAACCTGCACGACAGTGCTGCATTGATGGCCCAGCATTTTCCCGCCGGCAGTTATGCCGATGTGGCGGGCCTGTGCAAGGTGGCGACGCTTTCCGAGATTGAAGCCCAGGGCTGGAGCCTCAACCCCGGCCGTTATGTGGGCGTCACCGCCCGTGCCGAGGAGGATTTCGACTTCAAGGAACGGCTGGAGGAGCAGAACGAGGAGCTGGAAACCTTGAACGCCGAGGCCCGGGAACTGGAAGCGCGGATTGCAGAAAATGTCGCCAAATTGTTGGAGGCGGAATGATGGCAATCAAAAAACGTGAGCTGGGGAAAAAGGAACCTGTGCCGTCCGTAGTAGCACCACCGCTTATGGAAGACCTCCGCCAGATGATCGAGGAGACCCGCCAGGGTGTCGCTGTCACGGTCAATGCCGCCCTGACCATGCTCTATTGGCGCATCGGCAAACGCATCAACGAGGAGATTCTCAAAGGTGGGCGGGCGGAGTACGGTGAACAGATTATCTCTACACTGTCGAGACAATTGGAGGCGGAATATGGGCGGGGGTTCTCTGAAAAAAGTCTGCGCCATATGCTTAGATTCGCGGAGGCTTTTCCTGATCGACGAATTGTCTCAGCGCTGATGAGACAATTGAGCTGGACCCATTTCCTCTCCATCATCTACCTTCGGGATTCCCTTCAGCGCGACTTCTACGCCGAAATGTGCCGGATCGAACACTGGAGCACCAGAGCCCTCCAGAAAAAAATCGATTCCATGCTCTACGAGCGCACCACCCTGTCGAAAAAGCCGGAAGAGCTGGCGCGGATCGAGTTAGACGCCCTGCGAGACGACGACGAACTGACACCTGATCTGGTCTTTCGCGACCCCTATTTCCTTGATTTTCTTGGACTCACAGGGGCCTTTCAGGAAAAAGACCTGGAAGCGGCGATTCTGCGGGAGATAGAGGCTTTCATCCTGGAGCTAGGCGTAGATTTCTCCTTTGTCGCTCGTCAGAAACGAATTACCCTGGACGGCGACGACTTTTACATCGACCTGCTCTTCTTTCATCGGCGTTTGCGATGTCTGGTTGCGGTTGAGCTCAAACTCGGCAAATTTCGCCCCGAACATATGGGGCAGATGGAACTCTATTTGCGCTGGCTGGACAAATATGAGCGTCATGAAGGGGAAAACACGCCCATCGGCATGATCCTCTGCGCCGGTAAAAAGCAGGAACAGATCGAACTGCTCGAATTGGGCAGCTCCGGCATCCACGTTGCCGAATACCTCACTGCCCTGCCTTCCAGAGAGCTGCTGCGGGAGAAACTGCACAAAGCCATTGCCCTCGCCCGCAAGCGGCTGGAGAATCGTGCAGGCGTGAGCATTGCCGAGAATGTGGTGAAGTTGCTGGAGGGGGAGTGATGGCGAACCACGTTCACAAAATGCGTGAACTTTGCGAGATTACATCAAGTAAGCGGATTTTCGCAGCCGACTATAAATCAGAAGGCGTGCCCTTTTATAGAGGGAAAGAAATAAGTGAGAAGTACCGAGGAAATCTGGATGTCTCGACAGAACTTTTTATTGATCGAGATAAGTTTGAGCAAATCCGCGCCAAATTCGGCGCACCTGTGGCCGGTGATCTTCTGCTAACCTCTGTGGGCACTCTCGGATCGCCATACGTAGTCAATGAGAGAGAAGAGTTCTACTTTAAAGATGGTAATTTAACGTGGTTCCGAAATTTCAAACACCTTGATAGCTGGTTTCTATATTACTGGCTTCAATCGCCGCAGGGTAAGGCGGAACTGAAAAAGTGTACCATTGGGTCATCGCAATCGGCCTACACGATTGTATTGTTGAAGGCAATAGAGATATCCCTTCCCCCCCTCCCCACACAGCGGAAAATTGCGGCCATTCTCTCGGCCTACGACGACCTTATCGAGAACAACCTGCGGCGGATCAAGATTCTGGAGGAGATGGCGCAGAACCTCTACCGCGAGTGGTTCGTCAAGTTCCGTTTCCCCGGCTATGAACAAGCCCGCTTCACCGACTCCCCCCTCGGCAGGATTCCGGAGGGGTGGGAGGTAGTGTCGTTTACCGAAATCGCGGACGTATTAAGTGGGGGTACTCCAAAGACAACTATGCAAGAATACTGGGGCGGCTCTATCCCCTTTTTTGCGCCGAAAGACGCACCGGAGTCTTTCTATGTTACAAACACCGAGAAAGCGATTACTGAGCTTGGCTTGAGGAAATGCAACAGTAAACTTTATCCAAAAGATACGGTCTTCATTACTGCCAGAGGAACGGTTGGAAAAGTCGTAATGCCCTCTATGGACATGGCGATGAACCAATCGTGTTACGCACTTCGCGGAAAACAAGGGATCAGACAACCATATCTCTTTTTGGTGACGAGGGAACAGATTGATTACCTCAAAAAGAACACTGGTGGCGCAACGTTTGACACAATCGTCGTTGATACATTTAGAAGAATGCTTGTTGTCAAACCGGTAAATGAGGTTATTGTTAGATTCTCACAGTTGATTCAACCAGAAATGGATTCGATTCTCAATATACTCAAGAAAAATGCGACACATCCGCCGCACCCGCGACCTGCTTTTACCCAAACTCATCTCCGGCGAGGTGGATGTGTCGGAGCTGGATATCGCCGTTCCCGAAGAGGCTGAGGAAAGAGTATGAGACGTTCTGGAAAACAGACGATAGAAAGGCTAAAGCCGCCCCGGAGGACGGCTTCGTAACTCCGTTTACACATGGTAAATGAGCTGGCGGAAAGATAATAGACGCGGCCAGCAAAATCAAGGGATTTTTATATGGGGGTTAATTTGTCAGATTACTCCGAAGACGCCCTGGTCGAGCAACCGGCAATCGCCCTGCTGAAGGAGCTGGGCTGGGAGATTGTCAACGCCTTCGGCGAGTTTGACCACGGCGCGAGCACGCTGGGACGCGAGACCAAAGCCGAAGTGGTACTGAAAACCCGGCTGCGTGAGGCGCTGCTGCGGCTCAATCCGGAAGTTTCCGTCGAAGCCATCCATCAGGCCATTGACGAACTGTCCCGCGACCGCTCGCGCCTGAGTGCGGTTGCCGCTAACCGTGAGATTTACCATCTGCTCAAGAACGGCGTGCGGGTGCCGGTGCCCGATCCCGAGGGGGACGGTGAAACGGTGGAAGTGGTGCAGGTGGTGGATTGGAACAATCCCGCCAACAACGACTTTCTGCTCTGCTCACAGTTCTGGGTCACGGGCGAAATGCACACCCGGCGGGCCGACCTGGTGGGCTTTGTCAACGGTTTGCCGCTCTTGTTCATCGAACTCAAGGCCGCCCACCGCCGTCTGGAGACCGCCTTCACCGGCAATTTGCGCGACTACAAGGACACCGTACCGCAGCTTTTCTGGCCCAACGCCCTGATTATTCTTTCCAACGGCAGCCAGAGCCGGGTAGGCAGTGTCACCGCCGGTTGGGAACACTTCGCCGAGTGGAAGAAGGTGGGCAGCGAGGGTGAGGTGGGCAGGGTGTCGCTCCCGACTTTGCTACGCGGTGTCTGCGACCCGCCGCGGTTCCTGGACCTGGTGGAAAACTTTTGCCTCTATCAGGAAGTGCCGGGCGGCCTGATCAAGCTGACGGCCAAAAACCACCAATATCTGGGCGTCAATAACGCGCTTGCCGCCCTGGCCGACATCCGGCAGCGGGAAGGCAAGCTGGGCGTGTTCTGGCATACCCAGGGCAGCGGCAAGAGCGTGGCAATGATGTTCTTTGCCCAGAAGGTGCTGCGCAAGATGCCGGGTAACTGGACCTTTGTGGTGGTCACCGACCGGCAGGAGCTGGCCGGACAGATTTACAAGCACTTCGCTTCGGCCGGGGTGGTGACCGAAACCCGCGCCCAGGCGGAAAGCAGCAAGCACCTGCGGGAATTGCTTCGCGAGGATCACCGTTACATCTTCACCCTGATCCACAAGTTCCGTGAGCCGGAGGTGGTTTCCCCCCGGAACGACATCATCGTCATCACCGACGAGGCCCACCGCAGCCAGTACGACACCTTAGCGCTGAACATGCGCACGGCTCTGCCCAATGCCGCCTTTCTCGCTTTTACCGGCACGCCGCTGATCGTGGGCGAGGAGAAAACCCGGCAGGTCTTCGGTGATTACATCAGCGTCTATGATTTCCAGCAGTCGGTGGCCGACGGTGCGACGGTGCCGCTTTACTACGAGAATCGCATCCCGGAACTGCAACTGGTCAACGACAACTTGAACGAGGACATGGAGCGCCTGCTGGAAGAGGCGGAACTGGACGAGGCGCAGGAGAAGAAGCTGGAGCGGGAGTTTACCCGGGAGTACCACCTGATCACCCGTGACGACCGTCTGGAGGCGGTGGCAAAAGACATGGTCACGCATTTTACGGGGCGGGGTTTTCAGGGCAAGGCGATGATGATCTGCATCGACAAAGCCACGGCCATCCGCATGTACGACAAGGTGAAGAAACACTGGGGCGAGAAGATCGCGGCGTTGCAGGCGGAATGGACCGGGGCCAACCGAGACGCCCGGCGGGAGATCGAAGAGAGCATGGCCCGGATGCAAGAGACCGACATGGCGGTGGTCGTTTCGCAGGGGCAAAACGAGATTGCCGATATGGCGGAAAAAGGGCTGGACATCCGCCCGCACCGTAAACGCATGGTGGAGGAGGATCTGGAGACGAAGTTCAAAAAGCCGGACGACCCCTTCCGGCTGGTCTTTGTCTGCGCCATGTGGATGACCGGCTTTGATGTGCCCAGTTGTTCGACTCTCTACCTCGACAAGCCGATGCGCAACCACACGCTGATGCAGACCATCGCCCGGGCCAACCGGGTCTATCCCGGCAAGGTGAGCGGCCTCATCGTGGACTATGCCGGGGTGTTTCGCAACCTGGAGCAAGCGTTGGCCATTTACGGCGCCGGCAGTGGCGGCGATAAGCCGGTAGAGGATAAGGCGGCACTGGTGGCGGCGTTGCGACAGGCGTTGGCAGAAACTCGCGGGCTATGTCAAGAACAAGGCGTGAAGCTTGCGGCCATCCGGATCGCCGCGGGATTTGACCGCATCGGCCTGCTTGATGATGCCGTGGAAGCATTGGTGGCCTCCGAGGAAACTAAACGTCGCTACCTCGATCTGGCCAATACGGTGCAGCGACTCTATAAGGCCGTGCTGCCCGACCCAACCGCACGGGAGTTTGCCGCCGAAGTTACGCCCGTTCAGGTTATCGCCGATAAAATCCGCGCGCTGATACCGCCGTCGGACATCTCCCTGGTCATGCAGCAGGTGGAAGGACTGCTTGACCGCTCCATTGCCACGGAGGGTTATGTATTCCGCGGTCCGAGCGCACCTTACGGTGATGAATATTGGATTAACCTGAGCAACATTGACTTCGAGAAGCTGGCCGAAAAATTCAAGACGGGCCGTAAGCGCACCATGAACGAGAAACTCAAGGGCGCCGTGGCGCAAAAGCTCATGGCGATGGTACGGCTCAACCGCACGCGCATGGATTATTTGGAAAGATTCCAGGCGATGATCGATGCCTACAACGCCAGCAGCCTCAACGCCGAGGAGTTCTTCCAGCAACTGGTCGCCTTTGCCGGGAGTCTGAATGAAGAAGAGCAGCGGGGTGTGGGCGAACAATTGAGCGAGGAAGAACTGGCGCTTTTTGACCTCTTGACTAAGCCGCAGATCGATATGAGCGGCGCGGACCGGGACAAAGTGAAGTCCACGGCCCGGGAGTTACTGGCCACGCTCAAGGCGGGGAAATTGGTGCTTGATTGGCGCAAACGCCAGACCGCCCGCGCTGATGTGCGGGTGACCATCGAAAAACTGCTGGATCATGGCTTACCGAGAGCCTATACCCCGGAATTGTTTGAACAAAAAACGACGGCCGTATTCCAGCATGTCTATGACGCTTATTATGGTGCGGGGCGCAGTATCTATGCGGCAGCATGAGGGAACGATGAATGAGTTTGAAATGAGCGCTCATCTCGGGACGTACGAGCTCGGTTTTGGTTTATAGTTACTTCCGACGACCCGCCGCGAAAGAATGGTCTTACTTATATTTATCGAACCTGCGTGGCAGCCTTCAATAAAAAGACAATCATCAGGGGGGCGGTTAGCAGGGTTGCTGTATTGATTATTTGCATAAACTCGTAAATATTGTTAGCTTCCATAACGATGCATCCCCAAGAAAAGGATTCATCATAGGGAGGTAAGAGAGGATCGAATGCCCGGCAAGTCGCTATATTTGCCGGATGATTATAAATTATTTTTCATCAAGGAGGAAAAATGGAAGATATCAATACCCGCAATCTTGAAAAGGCGCTCGCTAAGACGCAAGCCGATGTTGAGGCAACATTAAAAACCGCTGTTTCGGTCGTTAATTCCTTAAAAAAATTCCGCGTGAACATCCAGACAGGAAATCTCCGCGACTTGAAAAAAACGATTGAATCCGCAGAACAGGCAATCGCTGCGCTTAAGCAACAATTTATCAATACCAAGGAGGGATGGGATTTCGATAGTGAAAGCTATGTGGTCAGCCGCGCATTTATCGCGGAGATTTTGGAAATGTCCAAATCTTTGGGCGTAAAAATGTTTGAGCAGGATGAAAGACTCTATTGCTACCCTTTTCTCATCCGCATTCTGCCTAATGATTTTGCAGTTCAGATTGATAAACAAAAAGAAAGGCGGCTGCGCCCTTCAACCCTGGTAAGTCACCTCAGGACCCTACAAAATAAGCCCGTAAGATTCAAGCCGGATGCATTTTTAGAGAGTCTTTATTCGGCCTATGAAACTCTGATAAAAAGTCGCGGCAAGGATCAAGTCGGCAAGGGAATCGTCATCAAGCTTCTGGATATTTACAACTTGTTAACACTATTACCGGGGCAGTCCAAGGATTATTCACGTCAGGAATTTGCACGAGATATTTATCTTCTCGATCAGAGTGGTAAAACCGCAACGAAGAATGGTCTTTTCGTCAGCTTTCCAGCGAGCACCGGCACACGATCGACAACCGGCACGATACGTGTCATCACACAGGAAGGTCAGGATAAACCATATTACGGGATATCATTTTCCGAGGGTTAGGAGGCTACTGCCATGTATATCACACCACAGGAATGGTTAGACACGCTTTCCAGCGAATATTTGCAGACCTTTGTTAAGCGCGGCGGGGCGGCCGTGAAATTTGTCGTGCCGACGTCATGTGTTGATCATAAGAATTTACGGAACACACTTAAGTTATATTCAGAACAAGAAAATTTTATTTTTACGTCTGTTGATGCCGTATCGACCAAGATTCATATGACCGATAAGTTATTCCACGAAATAGCCCGGCAGATTGATTGGGATGAATTGTCACGTGCATTTGTTAAAAAGGTTTTTTGGGAAAACGGTTACCAACTGCCCGAACAACGTGAAGACTTTAATCTTCAGCGTATCGCAGCACTCAACAACCGTGAGGAAACATTTCTAAGAAAGGAAATACACTCATGGCTTGAAGAAAAAATCTTCCACGATTTTGAAATGTGCCAGGAATTCAGAATCGCAATGATTCGTCTCTGCCTGGATCAGCTTGACGCGGGAGCGGCCACCCCTTTCCTCAGCAATGCTGTAAAAGAATGGTTGCGGGGTGAACTCCGGTTGATGTCAACCTTGAAGGAAGCGCTCATCTTTCAAAAGATTGCCAGGCACAATGCGCGTCACATGTTGTTTTCACTTGCCCATTGGCTGCGGGCAAACGGAAAAAGTGGGCTGGTAATTGCGATCGACATCACTCGCTATCTTATTTCGACAAAGTCGAGAAATCCGGAGGATGGATTCTTCTATTCCATTCCTGCCCTGCTGGATGTTTATGAAGTTCTTCGTCAATTCATTGATGGCACCGATGAAATGGAGGGTTGCTTGGTTGTGGTGCTTGCATCAAAAGAATTCCTGAGTGACGACCGGCGTGGTTTGGATCGATATGATGCCCTAAAATTGAGGATCTATGACGAAGTGAGAGATAAACACAGGCAAAACCCTCTGGCATCGCTTGTCCGTATAGGAAACGGGATGGCGGATTGAGTAAATTGTATGCAATGGGAGGTGCAACATGAATGTCGATGAACAAGTAAGAAATAGACGCGCCATCGAGGCGTTGCGCAATGGCGTGCCGAATCGTGATGCCGTGACGGTTTTGGGATGTAATCAACGGGAAATAGAAGATAAATTTCAAAGCCAACTTCAAAGGGCGAAGCAAGCCATTGCCAATGGAGGCAAAAACGAAGGCATTATGATCGCCGGTGATTTTGGCGCCGGGAAATCTCATTTATTAGAATACTTGATGCATCTTGCTTTGGAACAAAATTTTGTATGCAGCAAGGTGGTAATCAGTAAAGAAACGCCCCTCTTTGATCCATTGAAATTATATCGGGCAGCAGTGGGCAGCGCTGTTGTTCCTGGAAAACGGGGAAACGTCATGACAGAAATTGCCACCGATTTGAAATTTAACGGCGGCCTATATGCTGATTTCTATAAGTGGGTCCATCAGGAGGCGGGCCTTAATGCAAGATTTGCCGCCTCTCTTTTTCTGTTTGAGCGGATGCCAAATGATCCTGAACTTCGCAATAGAATTACTCGCTATTGGTCTGGTGATAAGATGGGCGCCGGAGAAATTAAAAAATATCTCAGAGCATGCCGTGAACCGGTAACCTATAAAATAGACAGTATCTCCGGAAAAGAGCTTGCCTTGCAATCGTTTAAATTTGCCGCACGCTTAATTATGGCGGCCGGTTATTCCGGATGGGTTTTACTGATTGATGAGGTGGAATTGATCAGTAGGTATTCACTTATGCAACGGGCAAAATCCTATGCGGAATTGGCTCGCTGGATGGGAAAGCTTGACGAATCCAACTATGCCGGTTTGACTGCGATCTCTTCTATTACAGCGGATTTTCAGAGTAAAGTCTTAGAAGGAATCGATGATTTTGAAAAGGTTCCAGGTAGATTAAGAGCTAAAGGAACGGAAAGTGATCTGCTATTAGCGAGCCAAGCAGAAAGGGGAATGCGGGTCATTCAAAACGAATTAACTCGTTTAAAAGCGCCGGACAGCAATACGTTAGATCAGACTTACGAAAAAGTGCGATCCATACATGCCAAAGCCTATGATTGGAGCCCACCGCCGGTGCCATCCATAGAACGGTTGGGATCTACACGGATGCGTCAACATGTGAGGGGTTGGATTACGGAATGGGATCTCAAGCGGCTTGATAGAGAATACAATCCGGAGATTGAAGTAGGAATTGTTGAACAGGATTATAGTGAGGATAAGAACTTGGAGGTTGAAACCGAAGGTAACGAAACCAACAGCGCTCAAGAATAAACAAGGTGGAGGCTTCGATCAATGCCCATACCCTATCATGATTCAGGCGTTGAAATCCCACTTTCAAGGCGATTAGCTTACCTTTTCCAACCACCAACGGACTTTTTGCTCTCAAAGTCAGGATCCTTGGAGTGGCCGGCATCGCTGTTCGACTACCAAATCGAAGGAATAAAAACCCTGCTGTCCAGAGATGCTTTGTTACTCGCTGACGACATGGGACTCGGGAAGACAATTCAGGCAATAGGCGCCCTAAGGATTCTTTTTCTTCAAACCCCCATTGAGTCTTGTCTGTTGATCGTTCCAGCAAGCCTCGTCGGACAGTGGCGCAAAGAGATTCACCATTGGGCTCCAGAATTACGTGTCTCCACCATTCGTGGGATAACGGCAGAACGAACGTTGCAATGGGCAACCCCTGCTCATGTTTATCTCACGAGTTATGAAACTTTCCGCTCTGATTGTACGAACAATCCTCAATCCCCTCCCCGTCGTCGTGTGTGGGACGTAGTTATTCTTGATGAAGCTCAAAAAATAAAAAATCGTGATGTAGAAATAAGTCGTAAATGTAAACTTTTGCATCGAGCCCGGGCATGGGCACTTACAGGCACACCGCTGGAAAATCGGGAAGATGACCTTGCCTCGATTCTCGAATTTGTAACAACTATGCAAGCAGGCGAAACGCCGCCAAGGTTCAAGCCAGGCTTAGAACTCCGAGAAAAACATAAATCTTTACAACTGCGTCGAAAAAAACAGGACGTGCTTACTCAACTTCCGCCTAAAATTGTAAGCCAAATATCGTTAACAATGGATGGCAAACAGCGCAGATATTACGACCGGGCCGAAAAAAAAGGCATTATCCAACTTAAGGAAAGTGGGGAGTTGGTTCGCGTAGAACATGTTCTCGCACTCATTATGAAATTGAAGCAGATATGCAATTTTTGCCCATCTTCGGGGACGTCAGTTAAACTTGACGACGTCCTGGAACGTTTAAATATTCTCGCCTCTGAGGGATATCGTGCCCTAATATTCTCACAATTCACGGATTCGCGGTACGGGGCGCATGCAATAGCATCCAAACTCGAATCCTTTAATCCGCTTCTTTATACAGGCGAATTATCCACAGGACAACGAGATGCGATCATCAATGCCTTCAGGGAGGATCAAGAACATAAAGTTCTCATCCTTTCCCTGCGTACCGGGGGACAGGGACTTAATTTACAGGATGCTTCGTATGTTTTTCATTTTGACCGCTGGTGGAATCCTGCCGTTGAACTTCAGGCTGAGGGCAGAGCGCACCGCCTGGGCCAAACCTTTCCTGTGCACGTTTATAAGTATATTATCGAAGATACGATTGAAGAACGGATAGAGAAAATATTGGCGGAAAAACAGATGCTTTTCGATGAGTTGGTGGACAGCGTTTCGATTGACCTAAAATCGAAATTGTCAAGTGAAGAGCTTTTCGGCCTGTTTGGTTTGGTCCCCCCCGAAAATCTAAAAACCTGAAAAGCACGATTGCACTTGATTAATCTGCTTGACCTCAACGTTAATCATAAGTATGATCGGGGCCTGCAGTTGTCATAATAATCTTAGTTAAGGAGGATCAGGAATGAACAAGGGTGAATTGGTTGACGCGGTGGCAAAGGTTGTGGGCAAGAAGAAGGTGGCGGAAGAAGCGGTTAACTGTGTTCTGGATACGATTGCCGCGTCCCTGAAACGGGGAGACAAGGTAACCCTCATTGGTTTCGGCACCTTCTCGATCTTGAAGAGAGCCGCCCGTACGGGTAGAAATCCTCAAACCGGCAAGGCCATCTCGATCAAGGCTAAAAAAACGCCCAAGTTTGTGGCCGGGAAAAAGCTGAAGGACCTCGTAGCCTAGATCGCACGGAAGGGCCTTTTGACATTAGTCTTGTCAGAGGCCCTTGCTAAATTATGGACGAAATCAAAATAAATAAAATCGTCCGCTCCCGGCGCAAGACGGTGGCTTTAATCGTTACTCCCGAGGCTACACTGATCGTCAGAGCGCCCCTGCAGGCGCCGCTGGCATATCTTCAGGATATTGTCCGTGCCAGGAGCGGTTGGATCAGGCAAAAGCTGCTGGAAGTTTCCAGCAGGCCAAGACCTCTGGCTAAAACATATGTGGACGGCGAAGAATTTCTTTATCTGGGGAAAGCTTACAAGTTGCGCATTCTTCCGGAAGCGGCGAGGAATATCGAGCTGAAAGACAATCTCTATATGGCGGCAAAAGTGCTGCCCATAGCGCGCCGCATTATCCTCCGCTGGTACAAGGCTGAAGCCTTGCGAATAATTACGGCCCGCTGCGCATTTTATCAAAGCATCGCCCCTCAGGCGCCGGCTGGCATCAAAATCAGTAATGCCCGCAAACGCTGGGGGTCCTGCGGCGCAAGGGGGACACTCAACTTTTGTTGGCGTCTCATTATGGCGCCTATGGAAATCATTGATTATCTGGTTGTGCATGAATTAGTGCACATCGCGTACCTTAACCACTCCCCGCAATATTGGCAAAAAGTGGCATCCATCATGCCTGATTACCGCCGTCGGGAAAAATGGCTCCGGGAAAATGGCGGTTTGTTGGCCATATAGGCACAACGTACTGTCATAGACAAGGTCCCCGGAGCGCCACAGGGAATAGGCCGCCCGGGATGTGACAACCAGCTCTGCCCATAGGAGAAGGCCGGTGATTGTAAGAGTCGCGAGCGGCACGGTCGTCGGGATTGACGCCTATCCGGTGGAAGTGGAGGTGGATTTGTCGGCCGGGCTGCCTCAATTTTCCACCGTCGGCCTTCCCGACGTGGCTATCCGGGAAAGCCGGGAACGCATTCGTTCCGCCATCAAAAATTCCGGTTACAAATTCCCCCGCCACCACGTTACCGTCAATCTGGCTCCGGCGGATATCAAAAAAGAAGGCACGGCCTTCGATCTGCCCATTGCCGTCGCCATCCTGGCGGCGGAAGGCCATATCGACTCTCCCACCCTGCATGATTATGTCTTTATGGGGGAGCTTTCACTGGACGGAGGCATCAAGGAGGTCCGCGGGGTGCTGCCGGTGGCCTTGCAAGTGGAAAGGATGGGCAAGAAAGGGATCATCGTAGCGGCGGCCAACGCCACGGAGGCCGCCTTTGCGACAAGCATCGATGTCATCGCGGTTTCCCGACTTTCCGAGGTCGTAGAGTTCCTGGCCGGCCGCCTGATAATCCCCGTGTTGAAACTTGATCTGCAGGAGCTTTTTCATAATACCCGCCGCCATCTTGTCGATTTCGATGATATTCGCGGTCAGGAACAGGCCAAGCGGGCATTAGAGGTGGCGGCGGCCGGCGGCCACAACATTATCCTGATCGGCCCTCCCGGTTCCGGCAAGACCATGCTGGCCCAGCGGCTCGTTACCATCCTGCCGGAGCTTTCCCTCCCCGAGGCCATCGAATGCACCAAAATATTCTCCGTTGCTTCCCTCCTGAACAAGAGCGAAACGGTGCTCATGAACCGGCCTTTCCGGGCGCCGCACCATACCATTTCCGACGCGGGGCTGGTGGGCGGCGGCAAAATCCCCAAACCGGGCGAGATCAGCCTGGCGCACCATGGCGTACTTTTTTTGGATGAACTGCCGGAATTTAGAAAGAATGTGCTGGAGGCGCTGCGTCAACCTCTGGAAGACGCCAAGGTCACCATTACCAGGGCCGCCATGACTGCCACTTATCCGGCCAACTTCATGCTGGTTGCGGCAATGAATCCCTGCCCCTGCGGCTACTACGGCGACCGGCGGCGCGCCTGCCGCTGTTCCAGCACGCAAATCAGGCAGTATCAGTCCCGTATCTCCGGCCCGCTCATGGATCGCATCGATCTTCATGTGGACGTTCCCTCTCTGCCCTACCGGGAACTTGCCGGACCGGGCAGCAGCGAAAATTCCCAAACGATCCGGGCACGCATCCGGCAGGCGCGGAACCGCCAAACAGAGCGCTTTATCGATCAGGTCACGGGGATCAATGCCGGCATGTCAGACCGGCAAATTAAAGATTTCTGCCCCCTTGATGAGGATTGCCGCCGCTTGCTGGAAATGGCCATGGAAAAACTGGGTTTAAGCGTCCGGGCCTACTCGCGCATCATCAAGGTGGCCCGGACCATTGCCGATCTGGAAGGCGAGGCCGCCATCGGCGCTTCCCACATCGCAGAGGCCATCCAATACCGAACGCTGGACAGAAGGATGGGTTAGTTAAATTAAAAGCTGATAACCGTCTTCACGAAATAATTTCAGGCAGACTTCCGCGACTTCCGAATCATAGATGACGCCCTTCCCCTTGACAATCTCGTCCAGGGCAACAGCGATGCCGAAGCCGGGACGGTAAGGCCGGTGCGAGGCAATCGCCTCCACCACGTCGGCGACGGCGATAATGCGTGCTTCGATGCTCAGGTCCTTACCGTACAGCCCGTTGGGATAACCGGAACCGTCGATCCGCTCATGGTGCTCCAGCACCATCTGGGCAATAGGCCAGGGAAACTCGATATCTTTCAGGATATCGAACCCTTTTTGAGAATGGGTTTTTATCAAACTAAATTCGATCTCCGTCAATTTCCTCGGCATGCTCAAAATCTCGGCCGGAACCGAGATTTTGCCGAGATCATGGATTGTGCCAGCCAGCCTGATACCGTCTATCTGATCCGCCGCAAGGCCCAGCTTTGTGGCGATGGTGCGCGCTAAATCCGCCACCCGCCGCTGGTGGCCGGCCGTATAAGGATCTCTGGTTTCCGCAGTCACGGCTAAGGCCTGGATAGTTGCTCCCAAGGCAGTGCGAATGCGTTTAATACTGGTTTCCCGCTCTTCTTCCGCAATTTTTCTTAAAGTTATATTCTCAATATTGCCTTCATAGTAAAGAATCTGCCCCTTGTCATTTTTTACGGGCAGCACGTTGGTGGAAACCCAAACCGGCTTGCCGTCTTTTCTCAGAAACTGCACTTCATAGCATTGCAGGGAACCGGACCAGGCCAATGTTTTCAACATGATCCGCCGGTCTTCTGGCGACGCGCAGAGTTGTTTGGGAATGCTGGTAACGGCAGCCATGAGTTCCTCCGGCGACCCATAACCCAGCATCTTTGCCAACGCCTGGTTGGTTTTGATAAATCCTCCCTCGGAGGTCGTCTGAAACATGCCTTCCATGGCGCGATCAAAAATCGCGCGATATTGTTTCTCGCTTTTTCTCAGGGCCTCTTCAGTCTGTCGGCGTTGGGCCTTGTCAGTGCGCTCCCGGAGCAAACGTTTTAAGCGGAGGATCAATTCCGTAGGCCGCACCGGTTTTTCGATGAAGTCGTCAGCGCCGTTTTCGACAGCCTCCTCATAGTTAAAATCATTATAAAAACCGGTTACAATGATGACGCTCACATCATATTTTTCTCTGATAATTCTGGTCAATGCCAAGCCGTTCATATTCGGCATCTGGAGATCCGTGATTACCACATCGAAGGTGCGTTGCGCCATGATGTCAAGGGCTTCTAAGGCGCAGGAGACCAGAGAGCAGTGATATTCGGTAATGCCGTTGAGGACTTGCTCCACCATCTTTCCGAAGGAGACGTCATCGTCCACAACCAGTATTTGTGCCTGTTTTTGGTCTTCATTCATTTCTGCCACCTGTATTTGATGTCATGTTTTATCAGCCTCTCCAGAGATGCTCAACGGTGTAGATGGAGATGTTAATATCCAGCGCCGGGATCAGGGTGGCCGCAAGCGTGGCACTCAGGAAGTAGGGCGTTCATCGACGGTAAAGGAAAATTTCAGTTCAGGTATGGCGCCCAGTCGGTTCCGCAGTTTGCCGAAGCCCATTAATTCCCCGATAGAAAAAAGTTTTGATTCTCAGAACGATAAACTTGTGATAGCTTCTAAGGCATTTAGATAACTTTTTCAAGGGTTCTTTTTTTATCGCATTTCTTCTTCACCCCGTCGGCGGCATAAATCTGGCACCGGGAAAGCAGTAAAAGTTTTGTTATAAAGGGGCAATATGCATGGAGATTAAGGTTATCCCGGCAACGCCGGAAAAAAGAAAGCCGAAACCGCTTGATGAAAGCAAGCTGGGATTCGGTAAAATATTCACCGATCATTTTTTTACTTTGCCTTACAGCGACGGCCATTGGCATGATCCTGTCATCGAGCCTTACCGCCAGCTTTGCCTTGATCCTACGGCAATGTGTTTTCATTATGCCCAGGAAATTTTCGAGGGCATGAAAGCCTACCGCGGTAAGGACGGGGCTATTTATCTTTTTCGCCCCGCCGATAACGCCCGGCGGCTTAATGTGTCGGCCCGGCGCATGTGCATGCCGGAATTAGACCCGGAGCTGTTCCTCGCAGCGGTGAAACAGTTGGTGATCCTGGAAAAGGATTGGATTCCCCGCGGAGAGGGCTCCTCACTGTACGTGCGTCCGACTATGATCGCCACAGAGGCCGCCCTGGGTGTTCATCCCGCCGGCGAATATCTTTTCTTTATTGTTGTAGGGCCGGTGGGCGCCTATTATCCGGAAGGTTTTGGCCCCACGAAAATCTACGTAAGCGAAGAATATGTGCGGTCGGTGCGGGGGGCAACGGGAGCATGCAAGGCGGCGGGAAATTACGCCGCCAGCCTTTACGCCTGCAAGATCGCCAAAGAGATGGGCTATACTCAGGTTTTGTGGCTTGACGCCCTGGAAAGAAGCTACGTGGAAGAAGTCGGAACGAGCAACGTTTTTTTTGTCATCGATGATGAACTCATTACCCCGCCCTTGGATGGAGGGGCGATTCTGGCCGGCATTACACGCGATTCGGTTCTTCAGTTAGCCAGGAGCTGGGGCGTCAAGGTTTCCGAAAGACCTCTGGCCATGGAGGAGATATTGGCGGCGGCGGCCCAGGGTCGTCTCCAAGAGGCGTTTGCTTCCGGCACAGCGGCCATTATTTCTCCCATTGGCCACTTTTTTTATAAGGGCCGGGAACAGACGGTAAACGGCGGCCAGACCGGCTCCCTGACGGAAAGGTTGTACAAGGAGCTTCTCCGGATTCAATATGGCGAGGGAGAAGATCCTTTTGGTTGGCGATTAAAGATTTCCGGCTAAATGCCGACAATCCACAATGATGTGTACAACCCTGTTGATAAGTTTGTTGATAAAAGCCGCAAGCCCTCGATAGCTCGAATTTTATAACGCCTTGCCTAAAAAATAGGCATTTATTTTTTAAATAAATTCAGGTGGTTACAGTAACGCCTCGGATTTTCATAGCTTATCTGGCTCTTTAGAAAAGTTATTAACTGAGGGAAAAAATCGTGCTATTTATGCACTGTGGGGTCCCCTGTGTTTGATACTGATCGTTTAATTATTTTTATGGCCGCTTTAGCACTGGGAATCGCTCTCGTTATCTTTCCCCAAACGGTCATGGCCCTGAGTCTTGCGGAAGTGATAGCCGCGGCCCAGAAAGTTTATGACCAGGCGGACGATCTCAAGGCTGACTTCATCCAGGAAGCCACCATAAAATCCGTTAATAAAACGAATCGGGAAGAGGGCGTCTTTTATTACAAAAAACCGCGCCGGATGGTATGGGCTTACACCCTCCCCAAGGATAAAAAACTGGTCATTAATCCGCAAACGGCGTGGCTTTATAACCCCGACGACAACGTCGTTTACATCCAAAATGCCGCAAAAGTTTTCCGGGGAGAAGTAATCATGAATTTTCTTTCCGGATGGGGCAAGCTGAGGGATGACTTCACCATCTCCTTCGCCGATGCCTCCGGCATTGACAGGGAAGGCAATTTTCTCCTCCTCTTTGCGCCGAAAAAGCAGGATTTCGGCATCGACAAGTTTTTTCTCGTCCTTAACAAGGATTCCTTCCAGATTTCCCGTCTAAGCTTTACGGACAGCTATGGCAACGAGACGCGCTTGTCTTTCCGTAACATAAGGACTAATAACCATCTGGCGGATAAGTTTTTTACCTTCATTCCGCCGGCGGGGGTGGAAATACAGAAATGACGGATTAGTAAAAAGAGGACCCCATGTTGGATTTTGACCACGAAGAATTTTCCTGCCTCTATCCTCAGCACGCTCTGTCCTTGGAGTGGCTGGAGACCAACGGACAAGGCGGCTATGCCTCCAGCACCGTCATGAATTGCCATACCCGTAAATATCACGGCTTGTTGGTGGCCAATCTCGAAAAACCGGCGGGACGGCATGTCATGCTGTCGAAGTTTGAAGATTCGCTGGTCCTGGGCAAGGAAGAACACTTTCTATCCTGCCATCAATATCCCGGCCTTTTCTTCCCGCAACCCCGGCACTGTCTCAGCTCTTTTGAGAACGATCCGGCCCCCTCCTTTCTTTATCGCATGGCCGACATGGCAATCCGTAAAACGTTCATGCTGCTGGACGATGAAGATACCCTGCTGATCCGCTACACCCTGGAAAACACGCAAGCCCCTCTATTATTGCGTTTGCGTCCTTTTCTCGCGTTTCGCGGGTTTCACTGTCTGGCAAAGAAAAACCCTCTTTTAAACGGCAGAACCAGTGATCTCAAAAATGGTTTTCAGATTCATCCCTACCAGGACATGCCGGCTTTGAGTATCACGGTCCAGAGAAGGGCCAAGTTTTACCCGGCCCCAAACTGGTATTTGAATTTTGAATATGCGGCAGAGTTGGCGCGGGGGTACGACTGGCGGGAGGACCTTTTTAACCCCGGCATCCTCGAAATTCCCTTAAAGAAAGGGGAGAGCGCGATCATTGCCGCTTCCCTCCATTCCCCTAAGGCCAACCTGGCGCAGCGCTGGAAGGCTGAGCACGGCAGAAGACTGACCGTTATGGAAAAAGATGCCGCCCTGCTTATCGGCTTTGCCGCCGCAGACCGGGAAAATGTACGTCAATTGCTGCGGGCAGGCAGCCAATTCGTGATCCGCACCAAGGCAAGGACTCCTGCCATCATTGCCGGCTACCACTGGTTTGGCGCCTGGGGCCGGGACACCCTCATTGCCCTTCCCGGCCTCACCTTCTGCAGCGGACGCCACCAGGAAGGCATGGCGATAATGGCGGCCCTGGGCAGGCAAGAAAAAGAGGGACTTCTGCCTAATTTCTTCGGCAACGACGAACATAATCCTGCCTACAACACCGTGGACGCTTCCCTCTGGTACTTCTGGGCGGCCCAGCAGCAACTCAAACACACTGGTGATTTGCCGGAGATAAAACAATCCCTCTGGCCGGTCATGAAAAAGATCATCAGAAAATTTATGTCCGGCACCCTGTACAATATACACATGGCGGATAACGGCTTGCTGCATGCCGGGAGCGCAGGCACGCACCTTACCTGGATGGATGCCTGTGTCGGCGGGAAACCGGTAACGCCGCGCAGTGGCTTCGCGGTGGAAATAAATGCTCTGTGGTACAATGCCCTGTGCTTTGCCGGTGAGCTGGGGCGGGCCTTCGGAGAGGAGGACTTATTCCCCGCCCCATTGCCCGACCAGGTGCGGCAATCCTTCCGGGAGATATTCTGGATTGCCGAGGGCGCCTATCTGGGAGACGTTTATAAAGACGGCAGCCTGGATCAGGCCATCCGGCCGAATCAGATATTTGCCTTGTCCCTCCCTTTTTCACCCCTCACACCTGCCCAGGCCAGCGGCGTGCTCCAATGCCTCCGGGGAAATCTCCTTACACCCTGTGGCTTGCGAACACTCGCCCCTGGGGATAAGGCCTATCGGGGACGTTGCGAAGGAGACCCCGCCCAAAGGGACAGCGCCTACCATCAGGGAACCGTTTGGCCGTGGCTGTTGGGAGCCTTTGGGGAAGCCTGCCTACGCTTTGCAGAGGACCAGGAGGCCACCCGTCATTTTCTTTTGGAATACCTCCGGACCTTGCTGCAGCGGCATCTTCGGGAAGCCGGCCTGAGCACTCTATCGGAGATATTTGATGGCGACACGCCCCATGTGCCGCGCGGCTGTATTGCCCAGGCCTGGAGCGTGGGCGAGTTGATCAGATTATACTTTCTTTTAAGGGAGGAATGATGACAAGCGTTTGCATCTATCTGCAGGTCCACCAGCCCTATCGCCTGCGTCCCTTTTCTTTTTTTGACATCGGCAGCGCGCAGGACTACGATGCTGAAGAGCAAAATCGCACTATTTTGAATAAGGTTTCCGATAAGTGTTATTTGCCTGCCAATGCCGTCTTGTTGGCGCTCATCAAGGAGCATGAGGGTGATTTCCGTTTTGCCTTCTCGCTCACCGGGATCATCCTGGAGCAGTTGGAAAAATATCGCCCCGACGTCCTGGCGAGCTTCCAACGTCTGGCAGAGACCGGTTGTGTGGAATTTTTAGGCGAAACCTATTTTCATTCCCTGGCTTTCCTCTTTGACCGGCAGGAATTTAAGGCGCAAGTCAAGCTGCACCAGGAAAAAATCCGGGCGCTCTTTGGCCGGAAGCCCGTTACCCTGCGCAATACGGAACTGATTTACAGTGACGCGCTGGCGGAGATGGCGGAAAAGATGGGTTATCGGACGATCCTGGCGGAAGGGACAGATCGCCTCCTGGGTGAACGCAGCCCCAACTTCCTCTATCGTCCTGCCGGGTGTGACCAAATCAAACTACTGCTGCGAAATTACCGTCTCTCTGACGATATTGCCTTTCGCTTCTCCGACAAGCAGTGGCGCGAGCACCCGCTGACGGCAGAAAAGTTCGCCCGCTGGCTGCAGCAAATTCAGGACAACCCGGCCGTGGTAAATCTTTTTCTGGATTATGAAACCTTTGGCGAACACCAGGGGCAGGAAACGGGCATTCTGGATTTCCTCGCCGCCCTGCCAAAAAAAATCCTGGCTAATCCCGGTTTTTGTTTTCGGACGCCCGCTGAAATTACCCGGGATTATGACCCAATGGCAACACTTACGGTTCCCGAGGTAAGTTCCTGGGCCGACAGGTCACGGGACGTAAGCGCCTGGCTGGGCAATGCGATGCAGCGAGATGCCAGCCGCACGCTCTATGAGTTTGCAGGAAAGGTGCGGCGGAAACAAGACCCGGCGCTGCTCCATGCCTGGCGCAAGTTGCAGTCCGCCGATCACTTTTACTACATGTCCACCAAATGCTGGGAAGACGGCGCCGTGCACAATTATTTTAATCCCTATGCCTCTCCCTATGACGCCTACATAAATTATATGAACATCCTGGATGATTTTTCCCGCCGCGTGACGCGCGGCGGCCGTAAATTTACTAATAACCGTAAACAAAACGCTGTAAAGCGGCTTGAACGCCTCGCACAGCCATAACTAAGGAGAGCTCCAAATGGAAGAAAAACGGAAAGGTTATCTTTTCGAGGTAAGCTGGGAAGTTTGCAACAAAGTCGGAGGGATCTATACGGTCATTACCAGTAAAGCCCGCGAAGCCGTTAAGGCCTACGGCGAAAACTACTATTTCCTCGGTCCGGACCTGAAAAATAATATGGAATTTGAGGAAACGGACGAGGAGTGCTGGGTAAAAATGCGGGAAGGCACGGCCATCCGGGACATTCCCTGCCGCTTCGGCCGCTGGCGCATCCCCGGCAACCCCAAGGCGATCCTTGTGGGCTTCGCCAAAAAATACGACAAGGATCAACTGCTTTTCCGCCTCTGGGAAAGATACGGCGTGGACTCCATCGCCGGCGGCTGGGACTACGTAGAGCCCGTCATGTTCAGTTCTGCCTGTGCAGAAGTTATCGATACGATTAACAATCTGTATGTAAAACCCCGGGGGGTGACGGCGGTGGCGCATTTCCATGCATGGGTCTGCGGGGCGGGGCTCCTGGAGATCAAGCAACTGGCCCCGGAAGTGGGTACGGTATTTACCAGCCACGCCACCATCCTCGGCCGAACGCTGGCCGCCTCCGGGATGGATATCTACCTGAACATGGAGTACCTCTCGCCCCAAAGGGAAGCAGGCGCCCATAATATTACCGCCAAGTGTTCCCTGGAAGCAGCCGCCGCTCGGGAGGCGGACTGCTTTACCACCGTGAGCAGCATTATGGCTGCCGAAGCGAAAAATTTTTTGGGACGGGAAGCGGATATCATCACCCCAAACGGACTGGATCTGGAACGTAGTCCCGACCTGATCGCCAACCGGGCACCAGCTCTGAAAGCACGGGAACGCCTCCTTGAGGCCGCTTCTCATTTCCTGCGTCTGGAGTTTTCGAAAAACACCAGGATCATGGTTATTTCCGGGCGCTATGAATTTCACAATAAAGGCATCGATATTTTTCTTAATGCCCTCGGACAGCTGGAAAAAGAATTGCCGACCGGTCAAACTGTCCTGGCATACCTGTTCGTCCTGGGAGGACATCGTGACCTCATCCCTTCACTGCAGTGCACGGAACCATCGCTTTATTGTGATTACTCAAGCCATGAAACCACCGCACCGCCCATTGCCACCCACCGCCTGGAATACGAAGCCTCCGATCCGATTCTGCAAACTTGCAGCAGATTAGGACTGCTAAATACCCGGGAGAACAAGGTCCATGTCATTTTTATGCCGGCCTATCTTAACGGTCACGACGGCTTGATCAATATGCCCTACTACGAAGCCCTGTCCGGGTGTGATCTGGGAGTATTCCCCTCCTATTACGAACCCTGGGGCTACACACCGCTGGAATGCGCGGCCTATGGCGTGCCCACCATCACCACCGATCAGGCGGGATTCGGTCTCTGGGCGCAGCAGGAAAATCCCGAAAACAACGGTGTCCTGCTCTTGTCACGCCGCGGCCAGAAAACGGCAGTTATTGAAGAAAGCCTCTGCGACATCCTTCATGATTTCCTCAACTGGACAGAAGTGGAGCGGGACGCGCGCAGAAAAGCGGCCCGCTCCATCGCCGTGCAGGCCAACTGGGAAAACTTTATTGCTTACTACTTACGTTCCTATGAATTGGCCCTGGAGGTAGCGGGAACGCGCCAGAAAAAACTGTCGGCAGTCGATCCGCTGGCGGAAAAAAGGCTTGTTTTTGCCGGTACGGCATCCATGCAGCCGCATTTTCGCACTTTTGCCGCCGTTGTGCCCCTGCCGGCGAAACTGGACCGATTGAGGGAATTCGCTTACAATGTCTGGTGGTCATGGCATCCCCGCGCCCTGGATATTTTTGCCACCCTGGACATGAAGATATGGGAGGAAAGCGGCAAGAATCCCGTCAAGATGCTGGAGGCGATGCCTCCGGAAAAACTGCGGGAAGCCGCCGAAAATGCCAGTTATCTCGCGCTGTATAACCAGGCGTTGGAGCAATTTGACGACTACATGGCGGAGACGCGGCATGCCGCCTGCCATGAGTCAGCCGCAGATATCAAATGCACCACCCCCGTCGCTTATTTCTCTACTGAGTATGGCCTGCATGAGACCATTCCCCTCTATTCCGGCGGTTTAGGCACTCTCTCCGGCGACCACCTGAAAACGGCCAGTGACCTCAATATTCCCCTGGTGGCCGTAGGTTTGCTCTACAAGAGCGGTTTCTTCAAACAAGTGATTGATGATAACGGCATACAGGTGGCGGAATATCCCGAAAACGATTTTTCCACCATGCCGGTGCAATTGGTGAAGGACGATCGCGGCAAAGCCGTCCAGATTTCCCTTGATCTGCCGGGACGCACCCTTTACGCTAATATCTGGGAACTGAAAGTGGGCCGTGTTTCCCTATATCTCCTAAGCAGCGATGTGCCGGGCAATACACAGCAGGACATGCGGATTACCGACCGTTTGTACTGCGCTGACCGGCGCACCCGGATCGAGCAGGAAATCCTGCTGGGCATGGGAGGAGTCAGGCTGCTCACCAAGCTGGGCATTAAACCGCGGCTCTTTCATATCAATGAGGGCCATTCCGGTTTTCTCGTCTTTGAACGGATTGCCGTGCTGATGCAGGAAGAGAAACTCAGCTTCGAGGAAGCCACCGAAGTGGTGCGCAGCAGTACTGTCTTCACGACCCATACGCCGGTGGAAGCCGGCAATGAACGCTTTTCCCACGACCTGATGGAATATTATTTTTCGGGATTTGTAAAAAAATGCGGGATTTCCTGGTCGCAATTCTGGGAACTGGGCGCCAGGGAAAGAGGCGAAGACAAGCCCTTCCTGCTGACGATTCTGGCGCTCAAAATGAGCTATCTGAACAATGCCGTGAGCCGCCTGCACGGCCATGTTTCACGCCGCCTCTGGCGCGACGTCTGGCCTGGATTCCACGAATCAGACGTGCCGATTGGTCACATCACAAACGGCGTGCATATGATGTCCTATCTCTCTCCCCGGATGCGGGAAATTCTGGAAATCTTCCTGGGCATGGACTGGCATATGCACCTGTCGGATAAGGAGCGCTGGGAGAAAATCCAGGATATCCCCGATACCCTGCTCTGGCGTACGCGTCATGAGCTCAAACAAAGAATGGTGGATTTTCTTGTCGAAAATCTGGCGCAGCATTGGTTGCAAGACGGCCATACGAAAACCTGGCGCCAGGATTTGCTTGGCACGATAAATCCTTCCGCTTTAATCATCGGTTTTGCCAGACGCTTTGCCCCTTACAAGCGCGCCGATCTCCTTTTCTCCGACCTTACCCGCCTTGAACGCCTTTTGAGTGACAAAAACCGTCCCGTCCACATCATCATGTCCGGCAAGGCCCACCCCAGTGACGAGATGGGTAAAAACCTCATCAAGCAGGTCATCGACATCTGCCGGGAAGAACGGTTCCGGGGGAAGATTCTTTTCATCGAGAACTATAACCTGCGCGTCGCCCGCCATTTGGTGCAGGGGGTCGACGTCTGGTTGAACACGCCCCGCCGACCTTACGAAGCGAGCGGTACCAGCGGTGAAAAAGTGATTATCAACGGCGTCCTTAACCTGAGCATCTCCGATGGCTGGTGGAGCGAAGGCTATGATGGCGCCAATGGCTGGAATATTGGGCCGGTTGCAAGCAACCATCTGGCAGAAAGCGTCCATGCGGACGAAGAAGACAGCCTGGCGCTCTTAAATCTGTTGGAGCATACCGTTATTCCGCTATTCTATGACAGATCGGCCACCGGCATCCCGGAAAAATGGATCGCACTGGTCAAACGTTCCATGCAGACTCTGGGACCGCAATTCAACACGGAAAGAATGTTGACGGAATACTATGATAAAATGTACGTGCCGGCAGCCAAAAGAGAACAGGCAGTAGCAGCCGACTCTTTCCAGGTTGCCAGGGAACTGGCGGATTGGAAGCGAAAGGTCCCCATGCGCTTTTCTTCTCTCAAGATACTGGAGGTTGCCGTTGAGGGCCTCTACGGAGAGGAAATGCAGGTCGGCCAGTCAATTATCGTCAATGTCCGGGTCGCACCCGGCAAAATGGAAAGGGAAGAAATCTTCGTGGAGCTGATGATCGGCCCCGTGGGAGGAGGCGGAGAGTTTCTGAATGATCCAGAAAAGATACACTTGGAAACAGTAGCGGCGGAGCAGGACGGCGTCCTGAAATTCTCCACGGCTTACGTCATCAAGCAAAACGGCGCCTATGCCTATGGAATCCGCGTGGTGCCTTTTCATCGCGATCTGCCCTACAATTATGACAGCGGCTTAATGATCTGGGGCTGAGAGGAGCGCGCCGAACCTACCAATTAAAGGGCGCCCCTTTTTCGAAATCGGGCGAGAGCGACCGGTCATCTACTTCCTGATAGCGGCAGTACGTTACATAGAGCGGAATCCGGTGCGGGCGGGCATTGCAAAAGAAGCCTGGGATTACCGCTGGTCAAGTGCAGCTTTCCATATTGGCAAGGTGCAGGAAGCTGGGATTGTCAGTTCAGATAATATGCTTCAGGAATTGCTTGGAGACTGGCAGACGTACTTGAGAGAGAAGGATGAACAAGGCTTTGTGGAATCCGTTCGTCGGGAGTCATTCGTCAATCGACCTTTGGGTGATGCTGCCTTTATCAGTGCCCTTGAGGAACAGTTTCAATTAAGGCTGTCGAAAGATAAAGCCGGGAGACCAGCCAAAATAAAAGATGTGGCTAAATAATCAGTGGCTGTCCCCAATAATCCATCAATGTTCTTCGGAATTATCGTTTTCATTTTCTATGGAGATAACGAACAGCACCATACGCCGCACATACATGTGCGATACCAAGAGAAAAAGGCTTCAATAGCCATTAACGACGGCAGTGTTCTTGCCGGTGATTTTCCACCTCGCCAACTTCGGATGGTACAGGTCTGGATCGACATTCACCGGGATGAACTGACGGCAGACTGGGAACTCGCCGTTGCCGGTGAGACGAACCGTTTCGTATCGCGCCGCTTCAATAGGGAGGTTATCATGGAAACATTACTTGATGTCATCAGCGTAAAAACTCGAGACGACTACACCTTAGAACTCGTTTTTGAGAATGGGGAAAAGCGTATATTCGACATGAAGCCCTTATTCGATAAGAAGCCCTTTGTCAAACTCCTCAACTCGCCGCTGTTCTTCAAGGCTTCTGTCCAATATGGCACTGTGGTTTGGCCGGGAAATATCGATATAGCACCGGAGACACTCTGGATCCGATCCGTGCAGACCTAACATTAATACAGGGACGCTTCCCGTATTAATTATCATTCAGCTTTTTGGGGTGGCCTGCATCATAATACGGGAAGCGTCCCTGTATTTCCTATATTATTGATTAATCTTGTGTCAAGTACATAATCACCAAATAATATGCTTGCAGAAGGGTATTTATTTTGATACATTCCAGTCATGACTGAGCCAATCCTATCTGTAAAGTTCTTCCGTACGGAAGCAGCCAATGAGCCGGTTCGGGAGTTCCTGCGTGATTTGCCGCCAAGAGACCGCAAAGTAATAGGAACAGACATTAAAGAAGTTCAGTTCGGTTGGCCCTTAGGCATGCCACTGGTAAAAAAGATGGAAAAGGATTTATGGGAAGTGCGTAGCCATCTCGAAGGTCGAATTGCGAGGGTATTGTTTACTGTTATCGAGAAGCAAATGGTGTTGCTGCATGCTTTTATCAAGAAGTCGCAGAAGACGCCACAATCCGATTTAAATACTGCGAAGGCCCGCAAGAGCCGGTTATAGGAGGTATATCTATGAGCAATCCACATATCGGTAGTGATTTTGATGATTTTCTCCAGGAAGAAGGCATTCGGGAAGAAGTTACGGCCGCCGCCATTAAACGGGTGATTGCCTGGCAGTTGGCTGAGGCCATGAAAGCAAAGCGCATAACTAAAACAGAAATGGCTGCTCGGATGCATACAAGCAGGGCTGTTGTAAATCGCCTTTTGGATGAAGACGACACCAGCGTCACCTTGGCGACATTAGCACGTGCCAGTGTGGCAGTGGGTGTGCCACTAAAGATTGAATATGCCTGATTCCGGAATTCTGAATTTAGTATGGTGTTCCTTTTTTTCTTATTCGACGGTGAGCAGGGTAGTCAAGAGAGTTGCGGTGGGGATGCATCATTGCAAGACCTGCCCCCATGATTCGCTCGTTGCCCTTACACGCGCGAGGAGGGAAGTCTTTCTGATATCGTCGGAGCGAAACAAGGAGCCTATGTTCTTGCAGTGGATCGACAAGGCACGCATCTGCACAGTAGTGTGAGAAGGCGAGGAGTGTGGGCCGAACAATGTGGTGGAACATTACGCCGCGAAGCGTGGCGAGGTTCACCGCGGATGTTGGGTCCCTAAATCGTAGATAGTTGGGAGAGGCGGAATAATGAATAGATGGCCTCACATAGTCAAATCGGCTCTGAATCGACCTTCTGGAGCGCGCTATTTCCGCTGTGCTTTGCAGGTCAATCCTTTCGAGTACGTTAAAAGGCATTCTATCGGAAATACGTTTCCTAATGAGGATGCATACAACAATGCTTTGCTCGATGCTTTGCAGGTTGAAGGTATCGAAGTCATTGCAATTACCGATCACTACCGTGTGAAAAGCGGCGCGCGCTTGTGCGACGCTGCAAAGAAACGAGGCATCACCGTTTTCGGCGGTTTTGAGGCCGTAACCAAAGACGGGGTTCACGTGCTTTGCTTTTTCGATCCCACCCATAACATCAGTAAGATCGATCGCTTCATCGGTGATTGCGGCATACACGACGATGATGACCCGTCTCCAACCGGAACCAAGGACATCGACGAACTTCTTGTCGCCTGCGCTGAGCAATGGAGCGGGATCGCCATTGCAGCTCACGTCTGCTCTAAGGGGGGCTTGCTCATTACGCTTAGCGGGAAAACCGCCATAAAAGCCTGGACCCACAAGCATCTTCACGCCTGTGCACTGCCTGGTCCCATCAAGGACGCCCCGGATGGCCAACGTCCGATTCTGCTAAACCAGAATCCCGACTATATCCGCGACCGTCCCATCGCCGTTGTCAACGCCCAAGACATTAGCAGCCCAGAGGACGTGGAAAACCCTGGGGCCTGCTGCTGGATTAAAATGACGACAGTCTCAATCGAAGGTCTTCGTCAAGCCTTTCTAGACCCAGAATCCCGCGTGCGACTCGTCACGGACGATAAGCCCAAGGATCACACCGAGTTGCTCGCCATTCTTTGGGAGGGAGGCTTCCTAGATGGTATTGCCATCCACTTCAACGAAAACCTTAACGTCCTTATCGGGGGACGTGGCACCGGCAAGTCCACTATCGTAGAAAGCATACGCTTCGCGCTGAACTACTCGCCCCTTGGCGATGACGCTGCTAAACAACACAAGTCCTTTGTCTCCCATGTTCTCGGAAGCGGTACCAAAGTCTCGTTATTGCTCCGATCACACACGCCATCTGACAGCGAGTATCTGATTGAGCGAACCGTCGGCAGCCAACCAACCGTCAAAGATGCCGAAGGGAACCTTACCGATTTAAAGCCGCACGACATAGCTGCCGAAGTTGAGATCTACGGCCAACACGAGATTTCTGAGCTTGCCCGCAACCCGGGACACCTGACCGGCCTGCTTGATCGTTTCGTAGACCGCTCAATGGTCGACGACACCCAACGTACCAAGATAAGACACTGCCTGGAAGACACTCGCAGCAAAATCGGCAACATCGAGAAATCTCTCCATAGAATCGACGAAGAACTCGCCGCACTTCCCGGCTTAAGAGAAACCCTCAAGCGTTACAAAGAACTCGGTTTGGACGAGCGTCTAAAAGATAAGAAGCAGCTCGTTAAAGAAGAAGCTACTCTTGGCGCAATAGACAAATCACTCTCTGATATCGTCGAAATACGAGACGAGTTCAACCTTCATCTACCCCTTGACCAGACCCGACTGGAAGATGACAAGCTCAAAGATCTCGGAGGCGCGGACATCCTACGCGGGGCTCGCCCCGTCCTAGACAAATGCGAAGTCGCTATAAACGCTGCTCTATCCTCTTTCGACACAGCAATCGTAGCTGCCCGTTCCAGTCTTGGAACAGTTCGATCCGAATGGGACAAGCGACGCGATCGGGTGAACGACGCCCACACAAAAACCCTTCGTGAACTACAAAAAGAAGGAATCGATGGCAGCGAATATACCAATCTGTTGGAGAGAATTGAGCAACTTGAACCCAAGAAGGAGGAACAAATCCGGTATAATGGTCAACTCAAGGAAGTTCAAAAGAGACGTCGCACCGCCCTAAAGGATTGGGAAGATATCATGTCTGCGGAATTCCGGGCTCTTGAAAAGGCTGCGAAACGTGTAACACGCAAACTCGCCGATCGCGTCCAGGTAAACGTTACGGCTAATGGTGATCGTACTGAGTTAGATAATCATATCCGATCACTTTCTGGCCGCATGGCCGACACGGTCAGTGTCTTGAAAGACACCACTCCGCTATCCCTTCAAGCGCTTTCTCAAGCCTGCCGCGAAGGTAAGGACAGTCTTGTCGCGCAATATAGCATACCGCATGCCCAAGCCGAAAAACTCTCTACCGCAGGAACCGATTTCATAATGCAGCTTGAAGAAATTGAGATGCCAGCTACCACAACCATCAAGCTAAACGTCGCCATAGAAGGTGCCCCCCCAATATGGAAAACCCTCAACGCCCTTTCTACTGGGCAAAAGGCAACAGCCGTGCTTCTGCTTCTGCTTCTGGAATCCACTGGCCCCCTAATCGTCGATCAACCGGAGGACGACCTAGACAACCACTTCATCACTGAGGATATTGTCCCTCAGATAAAATCCGAGAAGCGTCGCCGCCAGTTTGTTTTCGCGACCCACAATGCCAACCTCCCTGTTTTAGGAGATGCGGAGCTAATTGCGGCTCTAATCCCGCAAGATACCTCCGATTGTGGAGAAGTTTACCTCCCGGACGAGAATCTTGGC
>OBOI01000050.1_pt1 | contig 48319 bp, 50 predicted proteins | sample 1670151 | NCBI WGS metagenome assembly OBOI01 (sample SAMEA104232303, study PRJEB22302) | sediment metagenome | biome: forest; feature: aquifer; material: sediment | place: USA | collected 2011-08-07 | depth 0.01 m | reverse complement strand
CGTTGCCGCCGCGGCCGTAGAGCACATTGCTGGCGCCGTTGCCCGTGAGGCGGTTATCGAGATCGTTGCCCAGCAGCGTGCCGTTGGTGTCGCCGGCAAGGAACAGGTTTTCGACGTTGTCCGGCGTCTGGAGGCGGGGCGCGGAGAATTTGGTCGAGCCGAAAAGCGCAAACACCGTGCTGACGAAGCGCGTGATCCCGTTCTGGCTGACATTGGCCTGGATGGTGTCGATGCCGGCGTTGGGTGCCTCGATCACGCGGTCGGCGGGGGAATCGATCAGGTAGGTATCGTCGCCGTCGTAGCCGGCCAACATGTCCCGTCCTGGCGTGCCGCTTAACGCGTCGGCGCTCTGCGTGCCGTAGATGCGGTTTAGCGCAAGGGTCACGGCCGCCGTCGTCGCGCTGCTCACCGAGGTCGCCGTGCCATGGCCGTCGGTATAGCTGGCGACGACCCGTATCTGCCGGTCCACCTGGGCTGCGGCGAGATTCCAGGTATTGCCGCTGCCGAGGGTGGTCCAGGTCGTGCCGTTAATGCTGGCCTGCCACTGGTAGCTGACGGTGCCGAGCCCGTCGGCATCGGTCAGGGAATGGGAGGCAACGAGCGCTTGCCCTTCCTCGGCACTGCCGCTTACGACGACGCTGCCGCCGGGCAGGTCGTTGATGTTGGCGACGGACGCGGTGGCGGTGCTGGCGACGGATTCGGCGCTGCCCTGGGCGTCGGTGTAGCTCGCCAGCGCGCGGATGCGCAGGCCCACCAGCCCCTCGCTCAAGCTCAAGCGGTTGCCCGTTGCGCCTGCCAGAGCGGCCCAGGTCGTGCCGTCGGGACTCGTCTGCCACTGGTAGGCGACGGTGCCGATACCGTCGGCGTCGGCGATCGCATTGGCGGCCGTGAGCGTCTGTCCCTGGGCGGAAGTGCCGCTGATCGTCACGCTACCCGTCGGCGCGCGATTGAAGACAATGTCGCTGCCGATCAGCCCGAACGACGATGCGCCGTAGATTCCGGCCAAGGTGATCTGTACATCGGCGCCGGGCGTGTTGTCGGTGCCGATGGACAGGATGCTGGCGTAGAACTGAACCTGGTTGCGGCCGACTTGCGTGCCGTTGCCGACGACGACGGCCCCCGAGAGTGCGGCGCCGTCGATGCGGATGCGGTCATTGACGCCAAAGTCCGTGAGGGTGTCGGTGCCGTTGCCGCCAGCCGCGTAATGGAAGACGTCCCGGCCGGTGCCGCCGGTGAGGGTGTCGTTGCCGGTGCCACCGTCGATGAAGTTGTCGCCGGCATTGCCGACGATGACGTTGGCGAGCGCGTTGCCGATGCCGGAAAGGCCCGCTGTCCCCGTCAGGGTGAGATTCTCGACATTGTCGGGGAGCGCGAAGTCGACCGAGCTTCGTACCGTGTCGGTGCCTTCGTCGGCATTTTCAACGACGATATCGCCGATGTTGTCGACGACGTAGGCGTCGTTGCCGGTGCCGCCGACGAGGGTGTCGGCACCCGCTCTGCCGTCCAGGGTATCGTTGCCGGCAAATCCGCGTAATTCGTCCGCGCCCGCACTACCGAAGGCGTTGTCGTTTCCGGCGAGCATGCCGTGAAGTGTGTCCAACGGATCGTGCGTCGAAGGATCGCCGAGGACGGTGAAGTTCAATCCGGAAACAGCGATGGAGTGACCGTTGCCGTCGGCCATCGAGGCTGTTGATATTGTTGTCGAATAGTGGGGCGTGGTGCCGGAGTACGAGAGGGTCTTGGTTCCCGTTGCGTCGGACGAAACGTTCCCCGAGGCGGTGGGAGTTGTCGAATACCAATGTGTCAACGTGGCGGCGGAGCCGAATGGGATATTGCCGACGCCGGTTTCGGAATACCCATGACTGTCGATTCGTATCGAGGATATGTACCCGGTAATCCGCGCGCCGCTATAGGTTATGGAGCAGGTGAAGTTGAGGGTTGTGGTGCCGTTGGTGATCGTCGCGGCGGAAATGACAGCGCTCGTCGTCCCGAGACCGGTGCCGCGTAGCGTGGCGGTGATGTTCCCGGTGTAATAGTTAAGCCGTGCTTCCGTGTTGCCATAGGCCGTTGTAGTCCAGCCGCTGCTGGTGGTGAATAACAACTGAGTAAGGTAGGTGACATCGGACTTGATCGCTGAACCGGTAGGACTATCCTCAAAAGCATGCTCGGCGATAAGCAGATTCTCGAAACTGTTCCAGTCTGCGAAATTGCTCGTGTAGGTAGGCATCTACGTGATCCTTGGTCCAAATTCGTAAGATTCCATGTCTTGCCGGGCGCCCCGGTAAAGCTTTCGGAATTTTCGGTCAAGCACCTGCATGCGTTTTCCTACTCGCTACTCCGATTGCATTCTATGCCATCGGATTGATTTTTGGGTGGCAGGCCGGTAACGACGCGTCATGCCGTTGGCACCCTTATAGGCGGCGGTGAGAAAGTCCGCGCCGTGGGCGAAGACGAAGGCGGTGGGGTAGTCCGGCTCGCGCCGGCGCTCAACCCGCCTGATACAACTGCCGACGCGCTTCTTCCTGTAGCGCCAGCTTGACCTCTTCCAGCACCGCGTCGACGTCGGCGCTGCGCTGCTCGATTTCGATGCGTCCCGTCAGTTCGCTCTCCGGGCTCAAGCGGCCGGCCTGGTAGAGCTGCCAGATTTCCTTGCCGTATTCGCTGCCGTCCAGCTCGGGGGCGAAACGGCTGAAGTAGCTCGCCAGGTTGGCGACATCGCGCTCCAGCATCGTCCCGGCGTTGCTGTTGCCGGCGGCATCGACGGCTTGCGGCAAGTCGATGATGACCGGGCCGTGGCAGCCGACCAGAATGTTGTATTCGGACAGGTCGCCGTGGATGATGCCGGCGCACAACATGCGTACCACCTGATTGAGCAGCCCGGCATGGAATTCCCGCGCCTGCGCCGCCGATAGTTCGATGTCGTTAAGCCGCGGCGCCGGATCGCCCTCGGCATCGGTCACCAGGTCCATCAGCAGCACGCCTTCGTGGCAAATGTAGGGCAGCGGTACGCGCACCCCGGCAGCGGCCAGCCGATACAGGGCATCGACCTCGGCGCTTTGCCAGGCTTCCTCCTGCATCTGGCGCCCGTAGCGACTGCCTTTCTCCATGGCCCGCGCCTGCCGGCTGTTCTTGGTCTTGCGGCCTTCCTGATAGAAGGCATTCTTGCGGAAGCTGCGTTGATTGGCCTCCTTGTAAACCTTGGCACAACGAATCTCTTCGCCGCAGCGAACGATGTAGACGGTCGCCTCCTTGCCGCTCATCAACTGGCGAATCACCTCGTCCACCAAGCCCTCGGCAACGAGAGGCTGGATTCTCTTTGGAGTTTTCATTGTCCTGCGGACAAGCCCTTGCGCAGGAGTTCCTCGACCAGTTCGTTCAAGCCGGTCTGCCGCGACTCGGCCAGGGCACGGATTTCTTCGGCCAGTTGTGCGTCCAGCTTGACGGCAAAGGGAATCAGGCCCTTCGCCTGGTCGAGCTTGCGTTGCTCCTTGCGGTCGGGCATGGCGGCGCCGGCGAAACGCTGTGGCGTTCCAGCGTGTCTCATGCGCTCGTCGAGTTTGAGGCCCAGGTTCTTTGCGAGATCGGTTCGTTTCATCGGGATGACTCAGGTGGGTGGGCGGTCGGTGATTACCGCCGCCGGAGAAGAAATGCCTGCCGTGGGGCGGGCTGGAATGGAGAAGTCCGGAAGTGTCTTCAGGCGCAGAGGCGCTTATCGGCTGGCCGGATTGTAGCGAATCCGCTGCGGCTTACCCATTTGTTTGCAGGGACGGGCAGGAAGAGACGGTGTTCGTTGCCGCCACCCGGAGCGCCGGCGGCGATATGCGGCCGGGGGCGCTCATGCGTGCGTGCTTTGCCGGTCCCCGGGTTCCTGCGCCGCACATGGCGGCGTCTATCGGCGCAGGTTGGAGAGCGCGGTCCGCAGCCGCTCCGGTTGCACGGGCTTGTGCAGAAGCAGAAAACCGCTGGCGCTCGCTTCCCTCAGCCTTTCAGGGGCCGTGTCGCCGGTCAGGATTGCGGCCGGCACGGCGCGGCCCAGGACACGCCTGACCTCCTCGATGGCCTCGGTTCCGGTGTATCCCTGCCGCAAGCGGTAGTCGGCGATGATCGCGTCGGGCGAGAACTGTTCGCTGGCGATTCGTGCCAGTGCGTCGGGTGCGCTCTCGGCCGCGATCACGCGGCAGCCCCAGCGTCCGAGGACATCGGTCATGGCCGCGCAAATGGCAGGCTCGTCGTCGATGACCAGAACCGCGAAGCCTTGCAGATCGTATGAGATTTTCTCCTGTGCCGCTTCCTTAAGCGGTTTGTCACCGACCGCCACGGGTACGACGACTGAAAACGTGGTGCCGTAACCGAGGCGGGATTTGAGCTCGAGCGGATGATCGAGAACCCGACAGAGGCCATCGACGATGGCGAGCCCCAATCCCAGACCCTTGCGCCGATCGCGCTCCGGGTTCCCAAGCTGATAGAACTCGCGGAAGATCGCCTGGTGGTATTCGGGCGCGATTCCCGGGCCGGTGTCGCAGATCGATATGGTCACATGGTTGCCCTTGCGGCGGCAACCCACGAGTACCGCGCCCCGTTCCGTGTAGCGGATCGCGTTGGCGATGATGTTGCGGAGGATGCGGCCGAGCATCTTGGGATCGCTCTCGATTTGCAGGCGCGTCGCAACGAACTTCAGTTCTATCCCCTTTTCTTGCGCCACCGGCCACAACTCGTGATCCAGTGCGTCGAAGATATCCTGGACCGAAAGTACCCCGACTTGCGGCTTGAACAGTCCGGCCTCCAGCTTGGATATGTCGAGCAGTTCATTAAGCAAATCCTCCAGCGACTGGGCAGACGTGCTCAGGTGTTCCAGCATCTTCTCCGTTCTCGCGGGATCCTTTTCGTTGCGAAGCACCTCGACGAAAAGATTCATGGCATGCAGTGGCTGGCGCAGATCGTGGCTGGCGGCGGCGAGGAACTTGGATTTGGCCAGATTTGCATCTTCGGCCCGGGTTCGGGCCAACTGCGCGGCGGACATTTCCGCACGCAACTGTTGCACCAGTTCCTGCTTCTCAAGCCGCAGCCGTATGGAGTCGATCAGCGTCTGCGAAAGCTGGCGCGCAAAGGCGAGCACGTTGAACAGGTAGACCAGGCACATGAGCCCAAGAACCCACAGCTCGCCGCCGCCGAACAGGTAGCGCAACGCGATCGGCGTCATGGTCAGAATGGCATAGGCGTACTGCGCCGCGGGCCAGGAGGAATGTGACGGTATGGAGCCGGCGGCCATGCCCGCGAGTATGACGGTGACGAAAACAAGCGTCGCCGGAGAATCGGGAAGAAAGAACACTACGCCCGCCGCTCCCCAGACCACTCCCGAGCAGGCAGCCGCTCCGGTCATGAGCGTGCTCCAGGCTACATGGGTGTCGGCGTTGCGGCGCCGATAGAGAATCGCCAGTCCCAGTCGGAACAGGACGAGCGAGGTGACGGCGCTCCACCAGAGAAGCAGTATCTCGCGTGGGACGATATTCCATAAGAACCAGATGCACACTGAAGCGACCAACAGGTTGGTCGCCTGCGCAAGCGGCGCATGCCGGAACAGAATCTCTATCTGTTCGGCTTGAATCTGTTGCTGAAGGGAGGGCTCTCCCAAGGTTTCGGTCGTCATTCTTCAGTAATCGTATTGGCGAGCGGGCCAGGCAGCGTGACTGGAACTTGCGCTCGGGGCGAAGGCTACACCAACAACGGCAGGCACGGAACGCGGTACTTTTCGAGAACAAGACGGTGGCAGCATCCGAGTCATATCGCCTTGGGAGGCGCAATCTGAAATGCGCCGAATAGTGTCGTCCTGGCGGTTCTTGGTTTGCCGGGGGGATCGATGCGTGTGGCGCAAGCATAACAGTGCCCGGTCGAATATGACGGGCTTGTCGCGCGACTTCCATCGTCGGCCGTCTTGTCGTATTTGCGACATGACCTGATGCCGTCAACTCATTGAATCGACGCGATTTCGCAACTGGCACACGGCTTGCGAATAAGGGGGCAAGCCCACTCTTTGTGCTGCCCCCGACATGGCCGAAATTCTCAAACGCGCAAAACCCCTGGCGGTGAATCCGCTCAAGGCAAGCCAGCCGCTGGGCGCGACGCTGGCCTTTCTCGGCTTGCGTAACGCCATCCCGATGCTGCACGGATCGCAAGGCTGCACGGCCTTCGGCAAGGTGTTCTTCGTGCGCCATTTTCGCGAGCCGATTGCTTTGCAGACTTCGGCGATGGACCAGATTTCGACGGTGATGAATGCCGACGAGAATGTGGTCGAGGGCCTGAAGACGATCTGCGAGAAGAGCCAGCCCGAAATTATCGGTGTGCCGACGACGGGGCTTTCCGAAACTCAGGGCACGGACATCCGGCGTCTGGTGCGGGAGTTTCGCGCTAAGCATCCGCAGTTCGCGCATATCGCCGTGGTGCCGGTGAATACGCCGGACTACTCGGGTTGCCTGGAAACCGGCTTTGCGCTGGCGGTCGAGGCCATCATCGATACGCTGGTGCCGGAAACGCGCCATGGCGGCCGCCGCAAGAAGCAGGTGAATGTGCTGGCCGGCTCAATGCTGACGCCGGGCGACATCGAGACGATCAAGGACTGGATCGAAGGTTTTGGCCTGCGGCCCGTGGTGTTGCCGGATATCGGCGACGCACTCGACGGACACCTGGTCGAGTCCGAGACCTCGCCGCTGACGCTGGGCGGTACGCCGAAGGGAGAAATCGAGACCATGGGCGATTCGGTGGCGACGCTGGTGATCGGACGCTCGCTGGAGCGCGCTGCGGATCTGCTGAAGTCGCGCACCGGCGTTCCCGATTTCCGCTTCGATCATCTGATGGGCCTGGCGGCCTGCGATGTCTTTACGCAGGCATTGGCCGAACTTTCAGGTCAGCCGGTGCCGGACCGGATAGAACGCCAACGCGCCCAGTTGCAGGACGCGATGGTGGATACGCATTTCATGCTCGGCTTTGCGCGCTTTGCCGTGGCGGGGGACCCGGACATGCTTTTGGCGTTCTCGCAATTCCTTGCTGGCATGGGCGGCGAACTGGTGGCCGCGGTGTCGCCGGTGCGCGCCGACGTGCTGGCCGACATGCCCTGCGCCAGCGTGCAGGTCGGCGACCTCGAAGACCTCGAACACCTGGCGCAGGCGGGCGCGGCACAAATCGTGGTTTCCAATTCGCATGCTGCGCAGTGTTCGCAGCGCCTGGGGCTGCCGCTGCTGCGCGCCGGCTTTCCGCAATACGATTTCGTCGGCGGCTATGCGCGCGGCTGGGTGGGCTACCGCGGCGCGCGCCAGGCCTTGTTCGATATCGCCAACCTTTTCCTGGGGCAGCACCATGACATCCCGGCCTATCGATCCGTCTTCCGCACCGAACCCGTCGGCGCGCAAGCTGGCGTTGGCGTGGTCTGCCACTGACAACGTGCCCGCCATGCTCAAGGTTGCCTTCGCCACCGATGATCGCGTTGCGGTGAATCAGCACTTTGGCGCCACGGAGGGCTTCGCCATCTACGCCCTCGACGGCGAACGTGCCCAACTGGTGCAAGTGGCCGAGTTCGCCGCCGAGGCGATGGACGGCAATGAGGGAAAGCTTGCCGAAAAGATCGCCGCATTGTCCGGCTGTGCCGCCGTGTATTGCCTGGCGGTAGGCGGCTCTGCCGTGCGCCAGTTGCTGGCCGGCGGCATACAGCCGATACGCATGGACGAGGAGGCGAGCATAGAGTCCTTGCTTGCCGTGTTGCGCAAGGCCATTCGCGAGGGGGGTATCCCCTGGGTGGATAAACTCGTCAAGCGCGAGGGCGATGCCGCCCGCTTCGACCGCATGGCCGAGGAAGGGTGGCAGGAATGACGGACCTCGTCGAACGCGGCGGCCAAGTGGTGGGTTTCGACGGCGGGCAGGCGCTGGTGCGCCTGGAGAATGCGTCGGCCTGCGGCAACTGCGGCAGTCGCGGTACTTGCGCTTCCGGCGGCAAGGCGGCTCAGGTGATACGCATGGATTTGCCTGCGGGCAGCAAGCCCGGCGACCGGGTGACGGTCAGCATGCCTTCGTCGTCGATTGCCCAGGCGGCGCTGTTGGGCTACCTGCTGCCGCCCACGGGTCTGCTGGCCGGCGCCATTGCCGGGGCCACCCGCTACGGCGGCGATGCCGCGGCAGTCCTTGGCGCCGGGCTCGGCCTGGTGGCGGGCGTGCTGCTGGCGCGGCTGCTTTCCCATTTTGTTTTCGGCCGCGGCATGGTGCCTGCGGTCTGCGGCCCCGACTCAAATTACGGAGAACACCCATGAGTGCAATCGACCCCATTCTCGACACCGATTTCATCAAGGAGATGGTGCGCCAGATGCGCGCTCTCGACAGCTACGGCCAGTACGACGGCCAGCCGGCGGAGAAGCTGCTGGCGCCGCTCATCCTTACCAAAGAACGCAAGGCGGAGATTCCGCTGGTCGGCGATCCGGACGAAACCACGCTGGCCTGCGTCAAGGCCTACTACAACGCCATCGCCACGCTGATCGAAAAGGAATGCGGCCTGATGGCGGTGCCGCTGGTCCATCTGACTTACGAGGGCTTCGGCCGCGTCGTGATCAACGTCGGCAAGCTGGTGGTGCTGGACCGCAGCCTGCGCGACGTGCATCGCTTCGGTTTCGAGAGCCTGTCGAAGATGAAGACCGAGGCCGACAAGGTCTTGTCGGTGGCGCTGGAAATCGTCGGCAAGTTTCCCGAGGTCGCCGGACTCTAGAGAATTAACGTTTGACCACTTTGCAGAAAGGATGAGGAAATGACGACAGCAGTGACGCGGGGCGGTACGCCCTGGACCCCGCAGTACGTGGAAGCGGTTAATCCGAAAAATTGCATCGGCTGCGGCCGTTGCTTCAAGGTTTGCCCGCGCGACGTGCTGACGCTCGTCGACCGCGGCGAGGACGACGCCATGGACGAGGATGATTGGGACGACGAAGACGCCAAGGCCCTGATGACCGTCAAGGACGCGATGGACTGCATCGGCTGCGGCGCTTGCGGACGCACCTGCCCGAAGAATTCCTTTACCTTCGTCACCGCCTGACGGCGGTTGCGCTATTGCGCGCGCTCTTCTGCTACTGGCAGAGGAGCGCGCGCAAGCGCTTGGTGCCGGCGGTAGGCACCCAATTGATCGTCTCCGCACGGATTTTGCTGGTGATTTATATCTTTAGGGGTATATCATCAGTAATAGATGGGTCGTAGCGGATGGTGGATCGGCAGCGATAAACGGAGGATGACTACCGTGTTACGAAGTCTGAGTGTCAGGTCGCAGTTGATTGGCATGCTGGCGGGAGTCGTCTTTCTGCTGGTCGTCTTTGCCGCCGTCGTCTGGGTTGCCGTTGGCTCGATTTCCTCGGCCGCGGACGGCATGGGCCAGGGCAAGGATGTGGTGGCCGACATTCTGCCGCCGCCGCTCTACGTTCTGGAAGCCGAACTGGCGGTACTGCAGTTACAGGACGCGAAGGCCGACGGCGTGCCGCCGCTGCTGGAGAAGTTGGCGGCGCTGAAGAAGGACTACGACGCGCGCAATTCCTTCTGGGACAAGGCTGCGCTTGACCCCGCCGTCAAGAAGTCGCTCCTGGGAGAACAAAAGCAGGCGGCGGACAACTTCTGGAAGCTCGTGCTGGGCGATTATGCCGCCGCGGTCAAGCAGGGAGACAAGGAGCGTGCGCGACAAATCGCAGAGGAAGTGAATAGGGCGTATGTCGCGCATCGCGGTGGTGTCGACGCCACCGTCAAGGCCGCGTCGATGTATGCTGACGGCACGCTCAGCTCCTTGCAAAGTACGTCCGCGCAAGTCAGGATGCTCGTCCTCTTGCTGGCCGGCGGCGGTGGGCTGCTGGCGGCGATTTCGATGATGCTGGTGATCGGCGAGATCATGCGTCGGCTCGGTGGCGAACCTCTGGAAATGCAGTCAGCCGCGCACCGCATCGCCGACGGCGACCTGACCGTGCGGCTGGCCGTCGCGGCGGGCGACAACAGCAGCCTGCTATCGTCGATCATGCATATGCAGTCCAACCTGCGCAACACCATCACCCAGTCGCGCCGGGCCGCAGAGCAAGTCGCCGATGCGGCGCGCAATCTCGCCGCCAACTCGCAGCAGGTATCGCAGAGTTCCTCGCAGCAGAGCGAGGCGGCGGCTTCGATGGCGGCTTCGGTAGAGCAGATTACCGTCAGTCTCAGTCATGTCGCCGACAGCGCTGCCAACGCCCGCAGCATGGCGGAGGAAACCGGCCGACTGTCCACCGAGGGCAAGGGTCTGGTGCAGGATACGGTGGGCGAGATCAACAAGATTGCCGACTCCGTCACCCGTTCGAGCGGTGTCATCGAGACGCTGGGCGAGCAGTCGAACCAGATTTCCAGCATCGTCAATGTCATCAAGGAAATCGCCGATCAGACCAATCTGCTGGCGCTGAACGCGGCCATCGAGGCGGCGCGTGCAGGTGAGCAGGGGCGCGGCTTCGCTGTGGTCGCCGACGAGGTACGCAAGCTCGCCGAAAGGACGACCTCATCGACACAGGAAATCGCGACCATGATCAACGCCATCCAGCACGGTACGCAAAGCGCAGTGCACGGGATGGAGGACGGCCGCAATCAGGTCGGCGAGGGTGTCCAGATGGCGGCGAAGACCGGCGAGTCCATGGCCCGCATCCAGGCGGGGACGCAGCAGGTGCTTGACGCCGTCGAAGACATTTCGAGCGCCCTGTCCGAGCAGACCTCCGCCAGTGTGCAAATCGCCAGGGATGTCGAGACCATCGCCCAGATGACCGAGGAAAACAGCGCCGCGGTTAACGCGGTATCCCAGTCGGCGAACCAGCTCGAACAACTGGCCGGCGACCTGAAGCGCTCAGTCGATCAGTTCAAGGTTTGAAGCCAGGCACGCCAGGAGGCGCGACCATGAACGGCAAGGCCATTGAGCGGATCATCAAGGCCTTGTGCACGGCGCCAGGGCTTTCGCGCGAGGAAATTGCCTGCCGCGCTTTCGTCGGCGAAACCACGCTCTCGGGTGGCGGATACCTGAAAATGATGAAACAGGCCGGCCTGATTCACATTTCCGGCTGGCGGCGCAATGCTTCCAGCGCATTCACCACGCCGCTGTATAGCGCCGGGCAGGACGAAGACTGCAAGCGTCCGAAGGTGACGAAAGAGAACCGGGCCGCGCCCGGTATGGAACGATTGCTCGCCGCGGTCAGGGACTTCGGCCCGATCGACTACCGGCAGGCAGCGAAGGTCGCGGGCCTGTCGGCGAATACGGCAAAGAACTCGGGCTATCTGGAGGCGCTGGTTTTGCAACGGAAGATCCACATCGCCGACTGGCGCCGGGGACGTAACGGCCCGATGCGGCCGGTGTATGAGTTCGGTCCGGGCAAGGAAGCGCCACGGCCGATCCCCCGCAGCCATGCCGAGAACTCACGGACTCACCGTCGGCGCAAGATGGCCTCGTCCGGAAGCCTCGCCGTTCAAGCACGAATGGCGGCTGACGCGCCCTGATCGTACGGCGGGTTTGCTGAACGGTGATGACCGAAACCGGGTGATGAGATTGTCGCATTCGCGACAAGCCCGGTAGCGAAGGCTATTCACCGCAAGCCCCCTTCATTACTGCATTTCAGCGCGTCGAAGGCCGATGGCACGGCGATTGCACTTCTCCTGAAAACACCCCGACAGGAGAGACGCCATGTGGGACTACTCGGAAAAGGTTCGCGAACACTTCTTCAACCCGCGCAACGCCGGCCCGCTGGATGGCGCCAATGCCGTGGGCGATGTCGGCTCGATCAAGTGCGGCGACGCGCTGCGGCTGATGCTGAAGGTCGATCCGGCCAGCGAATGCATCGTCGATGCGCATTTCCAGACTTTCGGTTGCGGTTCGGCCATCGCGTCGTCGTCGGCCTTGACCGAGATCGTCAAGGGCAAGACGCTGGACGAGGCGCTCCAGATCAGCAATCAGGACATCGCCGACTACCTCGACGGCCTGCCGCCCGAGAAGATGCACTGCTCGGTGATGGGGCGCGAGGCGCTACAGGCCGCGGTGGCCAACTTTCGTGGCGAGGTATGGTCCGACGACCACGAAGAGGGCGCCATGGTCTGCAAGTGCTTCGCCATCGATGCGGTGATGATAGAGGACGTGGTGCGGGCCAATGGGCTGTCCACCGTCGAGCAGGTGACGAACTACACCAAGGCCGGCGGCGGCTGCTCCAGTTGCCACGAACCGATAGAGGAAATTCTGGCGAAAGTGGCGGGGGAGCGCTGCACGGCGCCGGTGGCCGAGACCAAGCCGTTGCCCGCCGACGTGCCGGCGGGCAGGCCCAAGCTCACCAATTTCCAGCGCATGCGCAAGATCGAGGAGACCGTCGCGTCGATACGACCGATGCTTCAGCGCGACCATGGCGACATCGAGATTGTGGAGGTCGACGGCAAGACCATCTACGTCAATCTCGTCGGTGCCTGCAAGGGCTGCATGATGGAGGCGGCGACGCTCTCCGGCATCCAGACCCAGCTGGTCGAGGCGCTCGGCGAATTCGTGCAACTGCTGCCGGCGAGTTACCTGGCCGTACGGGGAGCCTAGGATGAAACACATGCTCGGATCGACACTCAGTTGCGCCCGTACTAATGCAACGCTTGGCGCGCGGGCCGGCGGGGTGTCCTGCTGCGCTCCGTGTCCCCCGGCGGACAAAAGCGATAAGGCGTCCGACGGGGGCCACGAAGCGGCGACGCCCCCCCGTCGCCCGCGGCGGTTACAACCCGCGCGGCGGAGCAACTGACATGGAGCCCATCTATCTCGACAACAACGCCACCACGCGCTGCGACGACGCGGTGGTCGCAGCCATGCTGCCTTTCTTCACGGAACAGTTCGGCAACCCGTCTTCGATGCACAGCTTCGGCAACAAGGTCGGGCAGGCGTTGAAGGAGGCGCGCGGGCAAGTGCAAAGGCTGCTTGGTGCCGAGCACGATTCCGAAATCGTATTCACCTCCTGCGGCACGGAGTCCGATTCCACCGCCATTCTCTCGGCGCTGAAGGCGCAGCCGGAGCGCAACCAGATCATTACCACCGTTGTCGAACATCCGGCCATCCTGGCGCTGTGCGAATACCTGGAGAAAGACGGCGTCGCGGTGCATCGCCTCGGCGTGGACAAGAAGGGTCGCCTCGATCTCGACGAATACAAGTCGGTGCTCGGGCCGCGCACCGCCATCGTTTCGGCGATGTGGGCGAACAACGAAACCGGCACGCTGTTTCCGGTCGAGGAGATGGCCGAGATGGCGCACGCTGTCGGTGCCATGTTCCACACCGACGCGGTGCAGGCGGTGGGCAAGCTGCCCATCGATCTGAAGAAAACGAAAATCGACCTGCTCTCGCTCTCCGGCCACAAGCTGCATGCGCCCAAGGGCGTCGGCGTGCTCTACCTGCGCCGCAATACGCGCTTCCGTCCGCTGCTGCGCGGCGGCCACCAGGAGCGCGGGCGTCGTGCCGGTACCGAGAACTCGGCGTCCATCGTCGGGCTCGGCGTTGCCGCGGAACAGGCGCTGCAACACATGGCTTTCGAGAACACCGAAGTCATGCGCCTGCGCGACAGGCTCGAAGCCGGGATACTGGCCCAGGTGACGCGCGCCTTCGTCACCGGCGACATCGGCAACCGCCTGCCCAATACCGCCAATATCGCCTTCGAGTTCGTCGAGGGCGAGGGGATTCTGCTGCTGCTGAACAAGGCGGGGATTGCCGCATCGAGCGGGTCGGCCTGTACCTCGGGTTCGCTGGAGCCCTCTCACGTGATGCGCGCGATGGGCATTCCTTACACGGCGGCGCACGGGACGATCCGATTTTCGCTGTCGCGCTACACCACCGAGGCCGAGATCGACCGCGTGATCGAGGCCGTGCCGCCCATCATCGCGCAGTTACGCAAGCTGTCGCCCTATTGGGGCGAGAACGGCGCGGTGGAGGCGGGCGCGGCGTTTGCGCCGGCCTACGCCTGAGCGCGGGCTACGCGGCAGCCAGTGCCTGGCGCAAGTCGTCCAGCAGGTCGACGGCGTCTTCGAGCCCGACCGACAGGCGCACCAGTCCTTCGCCGATCAGGTGATGCGCCCGCTGTTCGGGCGTGTAGAACGAGTGCGTCATGCTGGCCGGATGCTGGGCGAGGCTTTCGGCGTCGCCGAGGCTGACGGCGCGGGTGAAGACCTGGAGCGCGTTCATGAAGCGGCGTCCGGCGTCGATGCCTGCGGCGAGTTCGAAGGCGATCATGCCGCCCGGCTGCGCCATCTGGCGGCGGCCGAGGTCGAACTGGGGAAACTGCGCCAGGCCGGGGTAATGCACGGCGGCGACTTTGGCATGGCCGGCGAGGAACTCGGCCACGGCTTGCGCGCTGGCACAGTGGCGGTCCATGCGCAATGCCAGGGTCTTGAGACCGCGCAGGACGAGGAAAGCGTCTTGCGACGAGAGCACGGCGCCGGTCATGTCCTTGAGGCCGTAGAAGCGCACTTGGTCCAAGGTTTCCTTGGGGCCGACGACGGCGCCGGCCAACAGGTCGCCGTGACCGCCGAGGTACTTCGTCGCCGAGTGCAGCACGAAGTCGGCGCCGAGTTCGATGGGGCGCTGGAGGTAGGGCGTGCAGTAGGTGTTGTCGACGACGGTTTTCGCGCCGTGGCGCCGTGCGATGTCGGTCACAGCGGCGATGTCGATGAGCCGCATGTTGGGATTGGCGGGCGACTCGAAGAAAACGACGCGCGTGGCGGGATTGATGGCGGCTGCCAGATTGGCCGGATCGGTCATGTCGACATGGGTGACGCGCACGCCGAATTTCGCCAAGCCGTGGTTGAGAAAGCCGAAGGTGCAGCCGTAGAGCGTTTTGTCGGCGATGATTTCGTCGCCGGGCGCGAGCAAGGTCCACAGCAGCGAGGTGGTGGCGCCCTGACCGGAAGCCGTGACCAGCGCGGCCTCGCCGCCTTCGAGATCGGCCAGGCGCGCTTCCAGCAAGGCCGTGGTCGGATTGCCGACGCGCGAATAGACGAAGCCGGCCTGTTCGCCGGCAAAGCGGGCGCTGCCGTCTTCGACGGTGGGGAACGTGTAGGTCGAACTGAGATAGAGCGGCGGATTGAGCGATCCATGCCCGGCATAGGCATCGTAGGCGTGGTGGATGGCGCGGGTGGCAAAACCTTGGCGGGATTTGGATTCGATAGTCATGGGCGGATCGGGACAGGAAAATGAAAGCATCTTACCGCCAGCCGATTTCCGGCGCGGGACTTTGTCCGTCCTGCATCGTCGATTGCATTTCCGGTCGAGGCTTGTATGAGTCCGAACCATCGTGCGATCATTCGGACTGCGATTGCCAACGGATAGACGATGGACAAGGTATGCGTTCTGCTGGTGTGCATGGGCAATATCTGCCGGTCGCCGACCGCGGAAGGCGTGTTGCGGCACATGGCCGATCGGGAAGGAGTCGCCGGGCTTTTCGAGATCGATTCGGCCGGCACTCATGGCTATCATGTCGGCGCGCCGCCCGATACCCGCGCCCAGAAAGCCGCGTTGCGCCGCGGTTACGATTTGTCGGCGCTACGCGCCAGAAGCGTGAATGAACTCGACTTCACACATTTCGACTGCATTTTGGCGATGGACCGGGACAACCTGGATACGCTGCGCCGGGCTTGTCCGACGGAGCATCGCCACAAGATCGGTCTCTTTCTCGAATATGCGGCGAACTATGACGACGAAGAAGTTCCCGATCCCTACTACGGCGGCGACGCTGGTTTCGAGCGCGTGCTCGATTTGGCGGAGGACGCGGCGCGCGGCTTGATCGCCGCGATGCGCACAAAATAAAACGGGCACGCGTGGCGTGCCCGTTCGTTGTTGTTGCCGCTACGCTTAATCGTTCTTGGTTTCCACCATCTGTAGCGGTTCTGCGGCGACGACCACGACCGGCTTCGGCTTGCGGCCAAGCGGCTTGGGCGTTTCGGCGACGGGCGCGGGTGCGGCGACGCCAGCCGTTTCTATCATCACCAGACCGGCTTGCTGCAGGTTGGCGGAAAGATCGACAGGCGCAGGCGCGGGAGTCGGCGCTACCGGTGCGGGCGCCGGCGCGATCTCGACGGCAACCGGTTTCGCCGCGGGAGCGACGGGCGCCGCCACAACCTCAACCACGGGAACCGCGGCTGCGGGCGGCGTAACCTGAACCGGCGCTTCGACGGGCGTCGCCATGGGCGTTGGCCACGGCATGGGCCGCGGTGCGGCTACGGGCTCGACGATGATCGCGGCGGGGGCAACGGCAACTTCGGCGACGGGAGCGACCGGCTCGGCGGACGAGGCGTCCGCTGCCACAGCCTGGGACACCATGGCGCCGGCTTCGGTGTCTGCGTTGGGTGTGCCTTCCTCGTTGCGGCGTTCTCCGCGACCACGACCGCCGCGGCGTCCGCGACGGCGGCCTTCGCTTTGAGTCTCGCTTTGCGGTGTGCCGTTACCGTTAGCCTCGGCCGGCTGCGGTGCGGCGGCTGCCACTACGGCAGGCGCGGCAGCCTCGGCGCGAGGCGCCTTGGGCGGACGCTCGGCGCGTTCCTGGCGTTCGGGACGCTGACGGCGGCTGCCCGACTGGCCTTCCGCCTGATCGTCGCGCTTGGGCTGATCCTCGCGTTTGGCCTGATCGTCGCGCTTGGGCTGGCGCGGTTCGCCGCGTTCCTTGCGTTCGCCGCGCTCGCTGCGGCCGGAGCGCTCTTCGCGATCCTCACGGCCATCCTTGCGACCACGACCACGCTCACCGCCGCGGCCACGTTCTCCGCCTCGTTCGCCGCGCTCGCGGCGGGCAGGCTTCTCGGTCTTCTTCTCGACCGCCGGCTCGGCTTCCTTTTTGCTGCTATTGAACCAGGAGAATATCTTGGCGAAGATGCCGGGTTCTTGCGGTGCCTGAGGCTTGACTTCGGCCTTGGGCTCGACGATGGGCGCCGGCTGATCGGGCGTGATGCCCTTGACGGCCGCTTCCGGCCTCGTCACCTTGGCTTCGTTCTGCGCAGAAGGCGGCTGATAGGTTTCTTCGGCGGGCTTTTCGGCCATCTGGTAGCTCGCCAGCGCGACACCTTCCTGATTCAACTGGTCGTGGCGCAGGCGAATGATTTCGTGCTGCGGCGTTTCCAGGTGGCGGTTCGGCACGATCACCAGATTGATGCGGTGGCGCATCTCGATGCGGGCGATGTCGGCGCGCTTTTCGTTCAGCAGGAAGGTACCGACGTCCACCGGCACTTGCAGGTGCACGGCGCCGGTGTTTTCCTTCATCGACTCCTCTTCGAGGATGCGCAGGATATGCAGCGCGGCCGATTCGGTGGAACGGATGTGGCCGGTGCCGGTGCAGCGCGGGCAGGTGATGTAGCTGGTTTCGGCGAGTGCCGGACGCAGGCGCTGGCGCGACAGTTCGAGCAGGCCGAAGCGGCTGATCTTGCCCATCTGGACGCGGGCGCGGTCGAAGTGCAGCGCGTCGCGCAGGCGGTTTTCGACTTCGCGCTGGTTCTTGGTCGATTCCATGTCGATGAAGTCGATGACGATGAGGCCGCCCAGGTCGCGCAGGCGAAGCTGGCGGGCGATTTCGTCGGCGGCTTCGCAGTTGGTGCGCAACGCGGTTTCCTCGATGTCGCTGCCCTTGGTGGCGCGACCGGAGTTGACGTCGACCGAGACCAGGGCCTCGGTATGGTCGATGACGATGGCGCCGCCGGAGGGCAGCGTCACCTGGCGCGAGTAGGCCGACTCGATCTGGTGCTCGATCTGGAAGCGCGAGAACAGCGGCACGTCGTCGCGGTAGCGCTTGATGCGATTGACGTTGTCCGGCATCACGGTGGCCATGAAGTGCTGGGCCTGCTCGTAGATGTCATCGGTGTCGATGAGGATTTCGCCGATTTCGGCGTGGAAGTAATCGCGGATGGCGCGAATCACCAGGCTCGATTCGAGGTAGATCAGGAAGGCGCCCGACTGCGTGGTGGCGGCGCCTTCGATGGCGCGCCACAGTTGCAGCAGGTAGTTCATGTCCCACTGCAACTCTTCGTAGCCGCGGCCGATGCCGGCGGTGCGGGCGATCAGGCTCATGCCTTGCGGCACGTCGAGCTGGTCCATGACGTCGCGCAGTTCGGTGCGGTCGTCGCCCTCGACGCGGCGCGAAACGCCGCCGCCGCGCGGATTGTTCGGCATCAGCACCAGGTAGCGGCCGGCGAGCGAAATGAAAGTGGTGAGCGCCGCGCCCTTGTTGCCGCGCTCGTCTTTTTCGACCTGGACGATGAGTTCCTGGCCGACATGCAGCGCATCCTGAATGCGTGCCTTGCCGGCATCGATGCCTTGTTTGAAATTGGAACGGGAGACTTCCTTGAAGGGCAGGAAGCCGTGACGCTCGGCGCCGTAATCGACGAAGGCGGCTTCGAGGCTGGGCTCGATGCGGGTGATGATCGCCTTGTAGATGTTGCTCTTGCGTTGCTCTTTGGCGGCCGATTCGATGTCGAGGTCAACCAGTTTCTGACCATCAACGATCGCGACGCGGAGTTCCTCGGCCTGCGTCGCATTGAATAACATGCGTTTCATTTTGTGCTCCCGCGCGCAAGGCAGGGCACGGCACATCGTCAGACACGGTTCGTATCTGACGGTTTAGATTAGCTTGTTGGTGACAGTGTCATTCGGTGAATGAAAATAGTGTCGTCAAGTTTTTCGTTGCAGGCCTTGGTATTAGAAGGAAGGCCTGCCTCAAGCATTCTGTGCCGGTAAAGCCGGGTGCGCGCAATTCTAGTAGTATCGCTGCTTCGGGCCAGCGAAGTGCCCTGGGTTGGGCTGCTGCGAGCGGGGTTTTCGACGGAGCCAATATTCAGGCCACGGGGTCCCACACCAAAGTTGCGCCGTCGTACCGGATTGGCCGGAGGGTGCAACAACATTCCAGGATCGTCGCCGCCGACGCCACTTCGGGCCGTCGGGCGCGCCGTCGCGGAACGGCAAACCGAGGCGCATTGTATTTGAGATGAATGATTTATGCAAAGATTCGGCAACATTGCTCGAAGTCGGCGAGGAGTCGGCCGGGCAGCGCATCGATAACTTTCTGCTGCGCCTTGCCAAGGGCGTGCCCAAGAGCCATATCTACCGCATCCTGCGCAGCGGCGAGGTGCGGGTCAACAAGGGGCGGATAGGCGCCGACTACAAGATCAAGCTTGGCGACGTGGTGCGGGTGCCGCCTATCCGCATCGCGGAAGCGCCGTCCGGCAAGGCGGCGGCGCCGGCCCGGGAGTTCGACGTCGTCTTCGAGGACGAGGCGATGATCGTCCTCGACAAGCCCTCCGGTGTTGCGGTACATGGCGGCAGCGGCGTGAGCTTCGGCGTCATCGAGCAACTGCGCCGGGCCCGGCCCCAGGCCAAGCTGCTGGAGCTGGCCCACCGGCTCGACCGCGAAACCTCGGGTTTGTTGCTGGTGGCCAAGAAACGCGCGGCGCTGACCCGCCTGCACGACATGTTCCGGGACGGCGAGATCAGCAAGCGTTATCTGGCGCTGGTCAAGGGCAGTTGGCGCAATGCGCTCCAGCATGTGCGCCTGCCGCTCAACAAGTACCTGACGGCGGCAGGCGAGCGCCGCGTCAGCGTGGCGGCGGATGGCAAGGAGGCGCATTCGATCGTCCGGCTGGTTGCGCGCTGGCAGAACTTCAGCCTGGTCGAGGTGGAACTGAAGACCGGGCGCACGCATCAAATCCGTGTCCATCTCGCCCATCTCGGTTTCCCTCTGGCAGGCGACGACAAATATGGCGATTTCGCCCTCAACAAGGACTTGCAAAAGGCGGGACTCAAACGCATGTTCCTGCATGCGGCGACATTGGCGCTGCCGCATCCGCTGTCGGGCGAGGGGCTTGCGTTTGCGGCGCCGCTGCCGCGGGAACTGACGGAATTCGTCGCCCGCCTCGACGCCAACGAAAAAAGGGAATGGGGCCAATGGCCAAAAGATTCGAACTGATCGTCTTCGACTGGGACGGCACGCTGATGGACTCGGCGGGCTTGATCGTGGATAGCGTTCAGGCCGCCGCACGCGATCTGGACCTGCCGCCGCCCAGCGAAGAACGCGCCCGCCACATCATCGGCCTCGGCCTGATCGACGCCCTGCGCCATGCGCTGCCCGGCCTGGAGTCCGCGCGCTATCCCGAGGTGGCCGAGCGTTACCGCCACCACTACCTTTCCCGCGACCACGAGTTGAACCTGTTTGCCGGCGCGCAGGAATTGATCGCAGAACTGGCGCGGGGAGAATATCTGCTGGGCGTCGCTACCGGTAAAAGCCGCGTCGGCCTGGATCGTGCCCTGGGCGACAGCGGCCTCGGCAGCTATTTTCACGCCACGCGCTGCGCCGACGAATGCCATTCCAAGCCCCATCCGCAGATGCTGGAAGAACTGATGGACGAGTTCGGCGTCGGGCCGGAAGCGACGTTGATGATAGGCGACACCACCCACGATCTGCTAATGGCGAAGAATGCCGGCGTTGCGGCGCTCGCGGTCGCCTACGGCGCCCATCCGCGCGCATCGCTCGAAGCGGAAGCGCCGCTGCATTGCGCCGGCAGCGTTGCCGAGATGACGGCATGGTTGCGCGCGAACGCCTGATCTGCGCCGGCAGCGATCTCGTCGATGGCGGCGATGGCGTGCGTTTCGAGGTGACCTGGCAGTTGGGGCCGGCACCGGCTTTCGCCATACGCTACCGCGGCCGCGTCTACGCCTACCTCAATCGCTGCGGCCATGTGCCGATGGAAATCGATTGGCAGCCGGGCCGGTTCTTCGACTTCACGGGTTTATACTTGGTTTGCGGTACACATGGCGCGCTCTATGCCCCGGAAACCGGAGCGTGTGTCGGAGGTCGCTGTAATGGCAAGGGTTTGCGGCCACTTGTCGTAGAGGAAAGAGATGGCCGCGTCTATCTGATCGAAAGCGATTGACGTGTCCGACACCCGCCCCAACGCCCCTGACTGGGAACGCAAGATCATCGAGAAACTGGCTCTGGATGCCCTGACGGAGCAGCGCCGCCGTCGCCGCTGGGGGATATTCTTCAAGCTGCTGGGCTTTGCCTACCTGACCGTGATTCTGGTGTTTGCCATCGATTGGGGCGATAGCGATAAATTGGGTGATGGCACCAGGTACACAGCGCTGGTGCAGTTGAACGGCGTCATCCGCGAGAAGGGCGATGCGAACGCCGAACATCTGGTCAGTTCCCTGCAATCGGCTTTCGAGGACAAGGGCACGGCGGGTATTGTCCTGCGCATCAACAGCCCCGGCGGCAGTCCGGTGCAGGCTGGCATCATCAACGACGAAATCCACCGGCTGCGCGCCAAGTATCCGCAGGTTCCCCTGTACGCAGTGGTCGAGGACGTCTGTGCCTCCGGCGGCTACTACGTGGCGGTCGCGGCGGACAAGATTTTTGTCGACAAGGCCAGTATCGTCGGTTCGATAGGTGTGTTGATGGACGGCTTCGGTTTTGTCGGCACGATGGACAAGTTGGGCGTCGAGCGGCGCTTGCTGACGGCTGGCGAGAACAAGGGCTTTCTCGATCCCTTCTCGCCGCAGAATGCCGGCCACAAGGTGCATGCGCAAGAGATGCTGGGCGAAATCCACCAGCAGTTCATCGATGTCGTGCGCAAGGGTCGCGGCAAGCGGCTCAAGGAAACGCCGGACATGTTCTCCGGTCTGATGTGGACAGGAGCCAAGAGCGTCGAACTGGGGTTGGCCGATGGGCTGGGTAGCGTGGATTCGGTAGCCCGCGACGTCATCAAGGCCGAAGAGGTGCGCGACTACACGGTGAAGCCGAATTTCGCCGAGAAATTTGCTCGGCAGTTCGGCGCCGAGATGGCCGAAGGCGCGGTGGGGCTGTTGTCGCGCGTCAGCTTGCGCTGAGTAAAAGGAAGACGGTAGGCCGTTTCTCGAACGCGGGCGGCGGCGCCTTGTGCCAGTCCGCGATGCTACGTGTCGCAATGGTTTCCGTCGGCAAGCTGAGGTCGCTGGCGAGGCATAGCAGCGTGTCCGTCCGACAAGTGGACAGCAGTGCTTGAAACAGCGGCGTATTCCGGTAGGGCGTTTCGATGAAGAGTTGCGTCTGCTTCTGACGTTGCGACTCTTTTTCCAGTGCGGCGATCTTCTGGCCGCGCTCCGGTTCCCGCTGCGGCAGGTAGCCGTGGAAGGCGAAGCGCTGACCGTCGAGGCCGGAGGCCATCAATGCCAGCAGCAGCGACGACGGTCCGATCAGCGGTTTGACGGGGAAGCTTAGCGCGTGAGCGCGTCGCACCAGCAGTGCGCCGGGATCGGCGACGCCGGGGCAGCCCGCTTCGGACATGATGCCGATATCCGTGCCCGTCGCCAAGGGGGCCAGCAGGCGCTCGATCTCGCTGATCGTAAGTTTTTCCGGCAGTTGTTCGATGGACAGTTCGCGGATCGGCTGCGGATGACCGATACGCTTGAGTTCGGCGCGGGCGGTCTTGGCGTTCTCGACGACGAAATGCGTCAGGCGACAGGCGATGTCGTGGGTTGCCTGCGGCAGGTAGGCTTGCCATGCAGTGTCGCCCAGCGCCGTGGGCAGAAGGAACAGGGTTCCCGGGGTCAAGGCAGCGAAACCCCTTCGGCGCGCAGCATGTCGCACAGGGCAATCAGAGGCAGGCCGACCAGCGCGTTGGGGTCGTCACCGCGCATGTATTCGAGCAAGGCGATGCCAAGTCCCTCGGAGCGGGCGCTGCCGGCGCAGTTGAGGGCGTCCTCCTTGTCCTGGTAGCGCAGGATTTCCTCGTCGGAAAGCTCGCGGAAGCGCACTTCCGTCGGAATCCCGCGCAGATGGACGCGGCCGCTGGCGGTGTTGAGCAGGCATAGCCCGGTGTGGAAAACGATGCTTTTCCCGCTCATGGTGCGCAATTGGGCGATGGCTTTGTCGCGGGTGCCTGGCTTGCCGAAGCGCTTTTCGCCCATGTGGGCGACCTGGTCGCTGCCGATGATGAGACTATCGGGGAAGCGCGTGGCAACCGCACGGGCTTTGGCTTCGGCCAGCCGTTCGGCGGTCGCGGCGGGAGTTTCGCCGGGCAATGGAGATTCATCGGCATCCGGTGCCACGGTTTCGAACGGGACTTGCAGCCGGCCCAGCAGTTCGCGGCGATAGGGTGAAGTGGAGGCCAGGACAAGGCGCGACATAGGTGTTTTTCCCCTGTAATTTCTTTGACTTGGAAGCGGGGGGCATGATAGCATCCGCACCCTTTATGTCGTACCAAACGAATCAGTTGTTCGACCAGTCGGTCATCGCCAGCCTGGAATTTGCGCGTGACGGCGGCGTTATCGCCGGGGCTGTGCCGGTAGCGAAGCTGGGGCGTTTGGCGGATGCACTTTTCGACACTGCCGGTTCGCTTGAATGCGAACTGCGCGGCGGCAAGGATGGCGAAGGCAAGCCGTTTCTGGATTTGCGCATCGTCGGCAGTTTGAACTTGCGTTGCCAGCGTTGTTTGTCGTCGCTGCCCTACCCGCTCGACATCGACAGCCGGTTGATGCTGTTGGCGCCGGGCGCGGAATGGCCCGACGACGAACTGGAAGACGACGGGCCGGATGCCATCGAGGCAAGTGGCGCACAGGCTGTGTTGCCGCTGGTCGAAGACGAGGTGCTGCTGGCGCTGCCGATTGCGCCGCGACATGAGGATTGCCAGCCGCCCGTTGCGGCTGAAGAACAGAGGCCATCGCCGTTCGCGGCGCTGGCTAAATTGAAAGATCATTGAGTAAGGAGTAGCAATATGGCCGTCCAGCAGAACAAGAAATCGCCTTCCAAGCGCGGCATGCATCGCGCCCATGATTTCCTGACCAATCCGCCGCTGGCCGTCGAGCCGAACACGGGCGAGGTGCATCTGCGTCACCACATCTCCCCGTCGGGCGTGTATCGCGGCAAGAAGGTGCTGAAGGCCAAGGGCGAATAATTTTTCCCGCCCAATACGGCCGGTTGCGGTAAGCGCACCCGGCCGTTTTTTACGATGGCAGTTACCATCGCCGTAGATTGCATGGGCGGTGACCATGGTCCCCAGGTCACCATCCCGGCAGTCTTCGACTTCCTCCGCTGCGACACCGATTGCGCCGTCATTCTCGTAGGCCGCGAGGACGACTTGCGCCCCTATCTCGCCACCAAGTCCGGCGCGGAGTTCGGCGAGCGCTTGCGTGTGCGCCACGCCAGCGAAGTCGTGGCCATGGACGAGCCCGTCGCCAGCGCCCTGCGCAACAAGAAGGATTCGTCGATGCGCGTGGTCGCCAACCTGGTCAAGGAAGGCGCCGCCGACGCGGCCGTGTCGGCCGGCAACACCGGTGCGCTGATGGCGATTTCTCGCTTCGTATTGAAGACCCTGCCGGGCATAGACCGGCCTGCCATCGCCAGCATACTGCCCAGCGCCAAGGGCTACACGTATATGCTCGACCTCGGCGCCAACGTCGATTGCCAACCCGAGCACCTGCTGCAATTCGGTATCATGGGCGCCATGCTGGTATCCGCGCTTGAACACAAGGAGCGTCCCAGCGTCGGCCTGCTCAATATCGGCGAGGAAGATATCAAGGGCAACGAAGTCGTCAAGCGCGCCGCCGAACTGTTGCGCGCGAGCGGTCTCAACTATTACGGCAATGTCGAAGGCAACGACATTTTCAAGGGTACGGTCGATGTCGTGGTCTGCGACGGCTTCGTCGGCAACGTGGTGCTCAAGGCTTCCGAAGGATTGGCACAAATGATAGGCAACAGCCTCAAGGAAGAGTTTTCGCGCAACGTATTGACCAAGCTCGGGGCGCTGATGGCGCTGCCGGCGATCCGCGCCTTCAAGCGCCGTTTCGATCACCGCCGCTACAACGGCGCCAGCCTGCTGGGGTTGAAGGGCATCGTCGTCAAGAGCCACGGTTCCGCCGATGTCCTGGCTTTCTTCACCGCGCTGGAGCGGGCGGCCGAGGCGGCTCGTCAGCGCCTGCCGGAAAAAATTGCATCGCGCATGGCCCAATCCATGTCTCTCGCCGCATGACAAAACAATTCTCCCGCATCACCGGCACCGGCAGTTACCTGCCCGGCACCGCTATCAGCAACAGCGAGTTGATCGCTGCGCGTCATCTTGAGTCTTCCGACGAGTGGATCGTCGAGCGTACCGGTATCAAAATGCGCCACCTCGCCGGCGTCGGCGTCACGGCCAGCGACCTTGCGTTGCCAGCCTGCCGCAACGCACTGGAAGCGGCGGGGCGCAAGCCGGAAGATGTCGATCTGGTCATCGTCGCCACCTCGACGCCCGACTACATTTTTCCCAGTACGGCAGCACTGTTGCAGGCCAAGCTCGGCATCGCCAACGGCGCCGCCGCGTTCGACCTCCAGGCCGTATGCAGCGGCTTCGTCTATGCGCTATCGATTGCGGAGAAGTTCATTCGCTCCGGTTCCCACCGTTGTGCCCTGATCGTTGGCAGCGAGGTGTTCTCGCGCATTCTCGACTGGAACGATCGCGGTACCTGCGTGCTTTTCGGCGACGGCGCGGGCGCCGTGATACTGGAAGCAAGCGACGAACCGGGCTTGCTGGCCACTGCGCTGCACGCCGATGGCAGCCATCACGGCATTCTTTCGGTGCCGGGTCAGATCAGCGGCGGGCAAGTGACCGGCGATCCCTTCCTGCGCATGGACGGCCAAGCCGTCTTCAAGTTTGCGGTGAAAGTGCTGGCGGATGTCGCCCATGAAGTCTTGGACGCGGCGGGCATGACTACCGACCAGTTGGACTGGCTGCTGCCGCACCAGGCCAACGTGCGCATCCTTTCCGCGACGGCGAAGAGGCTTCATGTGCCGGCGGAGAATTGCATCGTTACCGTCGATAGGCACGGCAATACCTCCGCGGCCTCGATTCCGCTGGCCTTGGACGAATCCGTACGCAACGGCAAGATTCAACGCGGCCAGTCAGTGCTGCTCGAAGGCGTCGGCGGTGGGTTCACCTGGGGCGCGGCGCTCCTCAAGTATTAGATTTGGACAGGGATATGAAATTTGCACTCGTGTTTCCCGGTCAGGGCTCGCAATCGCTAGGCATGATGGCGGCCTATGGCGATAGTCCTGTCGTTCGCGCCACTTTTGCCGAGGCTTCGCAAGCGCTTGGCCGCGACCTGTGGCAGTTGGTGACTGAAGGTCCAGCGGAAGCGCTGAACCAGACGGTCAATACCCAGCCGCTGATGCTGACGGCGGGTATCGCGGTCTATCGGCTCTGGTTGGAAAAGGGTGGACCGCTGCCGTCCATGGTCGCCGGCCACAGCCTGGGCGAGTACGCGGCGCTCGTCGCTGCCGGCGTGCTTGAACTTAAGGACGCGGTGCCGCTGGTCGAGCTGCGCGCCAAGGCGATGCAGGAGGCTGTACCGGCCGGGACGGGCGCCATGGCGGCGATTCTCGGCCTCGATGTTGGGGCGATCAAATCCGTATGCGAGGAATCCGCGCAAGGCGAAGTGGTCGAAGCGGTGAATTTCAACGCGCCGGAACAGACAGTAATCGCCGGCAATGCCGCCGCCGTGCAACGCGCCGCCGATGCCTGCAAGGCCAGGGGCGCCAAACGGGCCGTGATGCTGCCGGTTTCCGCACCTTTCCATTGCGCGCTGATGCAGCCAGCGGCCGAGAAGCTCAAGCTGCGGTTGGCCGAACTGACGTTCGCCGCCCCGAAGATTGCGGTGCTCAATAATGTCGATGTCGCTACGCTCACCGATCCGGCTGCGATCAAGGATGCGCTGGGCCGTCAGGCTGCTGCGCCGGTGCGCTGGGTTGAAACCATGCAGGCGATGCAGGCGGCTGGCGTGACGCACATTTATGAATGCGGGCCGGGCAAGGTGCTGGCCGGTTTGGTCAAACGTTGCGCCGACGGTATGATCGGCGGCGCCATGGCTGATCTGGCTGGCGTTGATGCGGCCCTGGCTGCGGTGAAAGGATAGGGAATGAACTCGCTGCAAGGACAGATCGCACTCGTTACCGGAGCCACGCGCGGCATCGGCCGCGCCATTGCTCTGGCGCTGGGTGCCGAAGGCGCCACGGTGGTTGGTACCGCCACCTCGGCGACCGGTGCCGTAGAGATACAGAAGGCACTCGACGCAGCAGGCGTTGCCGGTGAGGGAACCGTGCTGGACGTGACTGATGTGGCGGCCTGCGAGTCAGCCATCGGCGGCATCGAAAAGAAATTCGGCGCCGTCTCGATACTCGTGAACAACGCCGGTATCACCCGCGACAACCTCTCTATGCGCATGAAGGAAGAGGAATGGGATGCGGTGCTGGATACCAATTTGAAGGCGGTATTCCGTCTTTCCAAACTTGTCATGCGTGCCATGATGAAGGCCAGACATGGGCGCATCATCAACATTACCTCGGTGGTTGGTTCGTCGGGTAATCCCGGGCAGGCGAATTATTGTGCGGCCAAGGCCGGCGTCGCCGGTATGACCCGCGCCCTGGCGCAGGAACTGGGCAGTCGCAACATCACCGTCAATTGCGTGGCGCCGGGGTTGATCGATACCGATATGACCAAGGCGCTGGGAGATGCGCAGCGTGCCGCGATTTTGCAGAAGATTCCGCTGAACCGTCTCGGCCAGGCCGACGACGTCGCCGCCGCCGTGGCGTTCCTGGCCGGCCCCAGGGCAGGCTATATCACCGGAACGACCCTTCATGTGAATGGCGGCATGTTCATGGTTTAGCGCATGACTTTAGTTGTAACGGGACTGTCGTCCGCTTTTTGATAAAATAAACAAGTTTCGCTTCGCCGCATCGGCCTGCGCTGAAACTGAAGTTTTCACACCACACCCGACTATCAGGGAAGGAGTATTAAATGGAGAACATCGAACAACGTGTCAAGAAGATCGTCGCCGAGCAACTGGGCGTCAACGAGGCCGACATCAAGAACGAGTCTTCGTTCGTCGATGATCTGGGCGCCGATTCGCTTGACACCGTCGAACTGGTGATGGCCCTCGAAGAAGAGTTCGAGTGCGAGATTCCGGACGAAGAAGCCGAGAAGATCACCACGGTCCAGCAGGCCGTCGACTACATCAACAAGAACGACAAGAAGTAAGCCGCGCGATCCTGCGCATCACAACCCCCGTCATCGCTGGAGATTATCTTGTCGCGCCGTAGAGTCGTCGTGACCGGCCTGGGTGTCATCTCGCCGGTTGGCAATACCGTCCCCGAAGCCTGGGACAACATTCTTGCCGGCAAGAGCGGCATCTGCGCCATCACCCGTTTCGACGCCACGGCCTTCAAGTCGCGCGTCGCCGGCGAGGTGAAGGGTTTCGATGTCGGCGCCTACCTGTCGCCCAAAGAGGCTCGCCGTATGGATACCTTCATCCATTACGGCATGGCGGCGGGTATTCAGGCGATCCGCGATTCCGGCCTGGTGGTGACGCCGGAAAACGCCGAGCGCATCGGGGTGAACATCGGCTCCGGCATCGGCGGGCTGCAACTGATCGAGGAGACGCACAACGACTACCTCGGCGGCGGGCCGCGCAAGATATCGCCCTTCTTCATTCCCGGCACGATCATCAACATGATCTCCGGCAACCTGTCGATCATGTTCGGCCTCAAAGGACCCAACATAGCGGTGGTGACGGCCTGCACGACGGGCCTGCACGCCATCGGTACCGGCATGCGCATGATCCAGTACGGCGACGCCGACGTCATGGTTTGCGGCGGCGCCGAGTCGACCGTGACGCCGCTGGCGATAGGCGGCTTCGCTTCGGCGCAGGCGCTATCCACGCGCAACGACGATCCGGCCACGGCCAGCCGTCCCTGGGATAAGGGCCGCGACGGCTTTGTCCTCGGCGAAGGTGCGGGCGTCATGGTGATCGAGGAATACGAACACGCGATTCAGCGCGGCGCGAAGATTTATGCCGAGCTTATCGGCTTCGGCATGAGCGGCGATGCCTATCACATGACGGCACCCGATACCGACGGCCCACGGCGCAGCATGGTCAACGCGCTCAAGGATGCCGGCATCAACGCCGACGCAGTGCAGTACGTCAATGCTCACGGCACCTCGACGCCGTTGGGCGACAAGAACGAGACCGCCGCCCTCAAGCTCGCCTTCGGTGACGCGGCGAAAAAGCTGGTGGTCAGCTCGACCAAGTCGATGACCGGCCACCTGCTCGGCGGTGCCGGCGGTCTTGAATCCGTGCTAACGGCCCTGGCGGTTCATCATCAGATTGCGCCGCCGACCATCAACATTTTCGAGCAAGACCCGGAGTGCGATCTCGATTACTGCGCCAACCAGGCGCGGCCGATGAAGATCGACGTCGCGGTGAAGAACAACTTCGGTTTCGGCGGTACTAACGGCACGCTGGCTTTCCGGCGGGTGTAGCGGAGGAGAGGGCAGTGCAACTGCCCTTGACGCTGCGACCGAAGCCGTCGTTTGCGCTGGCTGCAGCACTCGTTCTTGCACACGGCCTTGCGGCGGCAGGGGTGGTGCCGACAGGGCTATCCCTTTTCATTAAGTTCACGCTTTGGGCGGTACTGGCGTCGTCGCTGACGTTCTATTTGCGGCGCCATGTTCTACAGAGCCCCGTCCGGGCGTTGACGCTCTTGGCCGACGGCAGTCTCGATGTCGAACGGCATGACGGAACGAGCGCCAAAGCGGCAGTTCATCCGCAGACGACCGTATTCCCGTGGTTGTGTGTGTTGCGGCTGAAACTGGCAGATCGCAGCCTAGCGCTGACGCTTCCGCCCGATGCGCTCGATGCCGAGGACTATCGGCAACTACGTTTATGGCTGCGTTGGAAAGCCGCGCAGGGCGGTTGAATCAGTGCGGGCGCAGCACCGTGTCCCTGGCCTTGGTCAGCATCTCCGGATAGTCGCGACTGAAGTGCAAACCGCGGCTTTCCTTGCGCTGCTGGGCACTGCGGATGATGAGGTGAGCTGTGAGGACGAGGTTGCGCAACTCGATCAGGTCGTTGCTGACGCGGAAGTTGGCGTAGTACTCGTCGATCTCGCGTTCCAGCAGCTTGATGCGGTGCAGGGCACGTTCGAGGCGCTTGTTGGTGCGCACGATACCGACGTAGTCCCACATGAAGCGACGCAGTTCGTCCCAGTTGTGCGAGATGACAATCTGTTCGTCGGCGTCGCCGACCCGGCTCTCGTCCCAGGTCGGCAGCTTGGGCAATTTTCTTTGCCGGTCGGCCAGTATGTCGCGGGCGGCGGCTTCCGCGAACACTACGCACTCGATCAGCGAGTTGCTCGCCAGCCGGTTGGCACCGTGCAGGCCGGAGCACGCGGTTTCGCCGATGGCGTAGAGACCGGCGATGTCGGAGCGCGCGGCCAGGTCGACGAGGACGCCGCCGCAGGTGAAGTGTGCCGCGGGAACGACGGGAATCGGCGTGCGCGAGATGTCGATGCCGAGCTTCTGGCAGCGTGCGTAGATGTTCGGGAAATGATGGGCGAGGAAGATCGGCGACTTATGCGTGACATCGAGGAAGACGCAGTCGAGACCGTGCTTCTTCATCTCGAAGTCGATGGCGCGGGCGACGACATCGCGGGTCGCCAGTTCGGCGCGCGGGTCGTGGTCGGGCATGAAGCGGGTGCCGTCGGGCAGGCGCAGGATGCCGCCCTCGCCGCGCATTGCTTCGGTGATAAGGAAGGACTTGGCGTGCGGGTGGTAAAGACAGGTCGGATGGAACTGCACGAACTCCATGTTGGCGACGCGGCAACCGGCGCGCCAGGCCATGGCCACGCCGTCGCCGGTGGCCGTATCCGGGTTGGTCGTGTAGAGATAGACCTTGCCGGCGCCGCCGGTGGCGAGAACGGTGTGTTGTGCGCCGAGCGTAAAAACCTGGTCGTTGTCGATGTCGAGAACGTAGGCGCCCCAACAGCGCTGGCTCTTTAGGCCGAGCTTGGCACCGGTGATCAGGTCCACGACGATGTGGTTTTCCAGCACCGCGATATTGGGATGATTGCGGACTTTCTCCGTCAGCGTTCCCTGCACGGCAGCGCCGGTGGCATCGGCGGCATGGATGATGCGGCGGTGACTATGACCGCCTTCGCGCGTCAGATGGTAGCCAAACGGCGTGTTGTCGCGCGTGAACGGTACGCCCTGGGCGATCAGCCATTCGATGGCGGCAGTGCTGTGTTCGACGACGAATTGCGTGGCGGCCTGGCTGCAAAGCCCGGCGCCGGCGGTGAAAGTGTCCTGAATATGCGCCTCGACCGAATCGGCTTTGTCGAGTACTGCGGCAATGCCGCCCTGCGCCCACGCCGTCGCGGTGTCTTCGAGGGTGCGCTTGGTGACGAGAGCGACGCGCCGGGATTCGGCGAGGCGCAATGCAATCGATTGCCCGGCGAGGCCGCTGCCGATTACAAGAACGTCATAGTGGCGAAGGTCGTCGCGTGCCATAGGCGGCAGAATATAGCATGCAGATTGCTGCAAGCGCCCGTAACGGCGAAGGAACTATTCGCGCGGGGCTGGGTCTTTTAACCAGCGGAAAGACGCTGTGGGAGCGGAATTCCCGAGTACCTTGTTCAGGTATACTGACCCAATCAGCCGCAAGGCTTGCACAGTCAAACAGGGCACATGGGAGACCGCGAAGCAGATCAGGCGCTCGTTGAGCGCGTACAGTCGGGCGACAAGCAGGCTTATGGCTTGCTGGTGGCAAAGTATCAGCGCAAGTTGATGCGTTTGCTGTCGCGCATGATTCGGGATTCTGCCGAGGTGGAAGATGTGGCTCAGGAGACGTTCATCAAGGCTTATCGGGCTTTGCCGAATTTCCGGGGCGAAAGCGCGTTCTACACATGGCTGTATCGCATCGGCGTCAATACCGCGAAGAACTGGCTGGTGTCCAACGGCCGCCGCACGCCGACGACGACGGAGATCGACAGCGAGGAGGCCGAAACGTATGCCGAGGGCGATTTGTTGCGCGATACCGATACGCCTGAACGCCTGCTGATGTCGAAGCAGATTGCCGAAACGGTGAATGCCGCGATGGACAGATTGCCCGAAGATTTGCGTACCGCAATTTCGCTGCGCGAGATCGACGGTCTGTCGTACGAGGAAATTGCGCAGGTTATGGACTGCCCGATCGGTACCGTTCGGTCGCGTATTTTCCGTGCGCGCGATGCGATTGCCGATAAACTGCGCCCCCTATTGGATACTGGCGCCGATAAACGTTGGTGAGAAGGTGACGAGAGTATGAAAACCAAGCTATCCGGGCTTCTTGACGGCGAACTCGACAAGCATGACGAGAGGCTTCTGTTCGATGCGCTGAAACGCGATTCCGACTTGCGCGACCGCTGGGAAGAATACCTGTTGATCGGGGAGGCGCTGAAGGGCAAGGACATGCTCGGTGCGGACATCGCTTCCCGCGTCATGGCTACGCTGGTTGACGATCCCGTCGTCCTCGCCCCGCGCCAGACGACGCGCGCAAGGGGCTGGCAGCGTTCCGCGCTGGCATTGGCGGCGACGCTGGCGGGCGTCACGGTGGTGGGCTGGATGGCGTTCGGAACCCCCGGCAGCCAGGGGCCCGACGCGGTTGCCTTGCTCGCGCAGAACGAACCCGTCGTCGCTCAGACTGTGCGCACGGCTTCCGGCGACATGCAGGAATACCTTGTCGCTCATCAGGCGCAATCGAGTTTTCTCCAATTCCGCGGCGGTACCGGGAACATTCGCACCGTGGCCGCGACGAGGCCGGCAAGCGCGAAATGAAACACCGGTTGGCCGTAGCACTCGTCGGTCTATGCCTGGCAATTCCCGCCTGGGCCGAGGCGTCCGCAGATGCGTTGCAATGGCTGCTGCGGGTTTCCGATGCGGCCCGCAAACTGACCTATGCCGGTACCTTCGTCTATCAGAATGGCGCCCAGACCGAGACCTCGCGTATCACCCATCTGGTGGAATCCGGCAACGAGATGGAACGCCTCGAAGTTCTCGACGGCAGTCCGCGCGAGGTGCTGCGTCATAACGACGAGGTAAAGTGCTTTCTGCCGGAGAGCCATCTGCTCATCATCGAGCGGCGCAGTTCGAGCCGCCGGGCGTTTCCGGCGCTCTTGCCGGCCGGCCTCGCCGGTCTTTCCGAGTACTACACGCTACGCAAGGGGGCGACGGACAGGGTGGCCGGATTCGAGAGTCAATCCATCGTCATCGAGCCGAAAGACGGCCTGCGTTACGGTCACCAGTTCTGGATCGACACCCGTTCCGGACTACTGTTGAAGGCCGGTCTGGTCGGCGCCCGCGGCGAGGCGATTGAGACCTTTGCCTTTACCGAGTTGCGCATCGGTGGCCCGGTCGATCGTAGCGCACTGAAGGCGCGTGCGGACGAACATGCGCCCGGCTGGAGGGTGGTCAACGTGCGTACCGCGCAAGGCGAGGACAACCACTGGGCGTTCCACACGCAGTTGCCCGGATTCCGCAAGGTCATGGCGATGCGGCGCCAGGTACGGCCGGAAATGCCGGAAATGACGCACATCCTGCTGTCCGACGGGCTGGCGGCGATATCGGTTTTCATCGAGCCGCTGGCGGGCAACAAGCCCGAGACGGGGCCATTCGTGATGGGCAGCGTCAATATCTACAAGCGCGTCGTCGGTGACTACCTGCTCGTCGTCATGGGAGATGTTCCGCCGGCGAGCTTGAAGATGCTTGCCGACGGGATAGAGCGGAAATGACGGAGAACGAAGCCATTGTCACCCGCCTCGATGGCAGATTTGCCGTGATCGAGGTGACGGAAATAGCCTCGGCCTGCGGCCAGTGCGGCGACAAGGGGCACTGCGGCAAGCCGCAGGCGGGACCGCGCCGCTATGCGGTGCCCAATACCATAGGGGCGCGGCCCGGCGACCGCGTGCTGGTCGCGGTTCCGGACGGCGCGGTGGTCAAGGCTGCCGCACTGTCCTATCTGATGCCGCTGCTGTTCGTCATCGGCGGCGCAGCAGCAGGGACGGCATGGGATGGCGAAAGCCTGGCGGCGGTGGCTGGTGCGGTAATCGGCCTGCTGATCGGGCTGGTGCTGTTGCGCTTCTCGGACCGCTTGTTTGCGCGCGGCAGGGAACCCTGGATAGAACTGCGACTCAAAGACCCCGTTATCATTTTCAACAAGGAAGCCTGAGTATGTTCAACCGACTTCTCGTATTTTTCTCCCTGATCGCCTTCCCGCTCTGGGCTGCGGCTCAAGGCAGGGAATTGCCCGACTTTACCGACCTGGTCGAAAAGCAGGGGCCGGCAGTGGTCAACATCAGCACGACTCAGGTGATCAAGCAGAGTCGAACGGCGCCGCAATTTCCGTTCGACGAGGACGATCCGGCCGCCGAGATGTTCAAGCGTTTCATGCCGCACCCCATGCCCGGCGTACCGCGCGAATTCAAGAATCAGTCGCTGGGTTCGGGTTTTATCATCAGTGCCGACGGTCACATCCTGACCAACGCCCATGTTGTCGACGGCGCCGACGAAGTACTCGTCAAGCTGACCGACAAACGCGAATTCAAGGCCAAGGTATTGGGCGCGGACAAACGTACCGACGTCGCCTTGATCAAGATCGACGCCAGCGGTCTGCCGGTCGTCAAACTCGGCGATCCCAACAAGATGAAAGTCGGCGAATGGGTGGTTGCCATCGGCTCGCCGTTCGGTTTCGACGCCAGCGTGACCGCCGGTATCGTCAGCGCCAAGGGCCGTTCGTTGCCGCAGGAGACCTACGTTCCCTTCATCCAGACCGACGTCGCGATCAATCCGGGCAACTCGGGTGGCCCGCTGTTCAACATGAAGGGCGAGGTGGTCGGCGTCAATTCGCAAATCTACAGCCGCTCCGGCGGCTATCAGGGTATTGCCTTCGCCATCCCCATCGATGTGGCGATGGAGATACAGAGCCAACTCAAGTCCAACGGCCGGGTCAGCCGCGGTCGTCTCGGTGTGGTGATTCAGGAGGTCACCAAGGAACTCGCCGATTCGTTCGGCCTTCAGAAGCCGCACGGTGCGTTGGTGACGACGGTGGAGAAGGGCAGTCCCGCCGACAAGGCCGGCATCGAAGCCGGCGACATTGTCCTCAAGTTCGACGGCAAGACGGTGAACCAGTCGAGCGACCTGCCGCGCGTCGTCGGCAATACCCGGCCGGGAGCCAAGTCCGTCATGCAGGTCTGGCGCAAGGGGGCGACTCGGGATATATCCGTCACCGTTGGCGAAATACAGGAAGACAAGGTGGCGGGGCGCGCCACGCGCGGCGGCAAGTCGGCAGCCGCGGCCGCCAACAAGCTGGGCTTGATTCTCGCCGAGCCGAATGCGGAACAGAAGCGACAATTGGGAATCCAGCATGGCCTGGTCGTCGAGGATGTTCGCAATGGCGGCCTGCGTACCGACCTGCGTCCCGGTGACATCATCCTGGCGCTGATCGACAAGGGCGTGCAAAGTGAGGTGAAGTCGGTCGAACAGTTCAACGGACTGATCGCCAAGCTGGACAAGACATCGACGATCACGCTGCTGGCGCGTCGCGGCGAGGCCCAGACCTTCATCACCATCAAGGGCGTCGGTGACAAGTAGGGCGAAGCTGACGCTCTTCGGCCGGACATACTGTCACTTGTGCGCCGATATGCTCGCCGCGCTGGAAGCCCTGCGCGGCGAGTTTTTCTTCGACGTCGAGGTAGTCGATGTTGATGCCGATCCGGTGCTCGAAGCGAAATACGACCAGTGGGTGCCCGTGCTGGAAGCCGACGGGATAGAACTTTGTCATTACTTCCTCGACGGAGCGAAAGTGCGTGAATATTTGGGCCGTTTAAGCTAAAATCCGCACCTCGTCAGATCGCCCAAGGTGCTTGAAGAATAAGCACCTTTTTTATTTCCCCCATGCAGCACATCCGCAATTTCTCGATCATCGCCCATATCGACCACGGCAAATCCACGCTGGCCGATCGCATCATCCAGCGCTGCGGCGGGTTGTCCGATCGCGAGATGTCGGAGCAGGTGCTCGACTCCATGGACCTGGAGCGCGAACGCGGCATTACCATCAAGGCGCAGACGGCCGCGCTTTCCTACCTGGCGAAGGATGGGCAGCGCTACAACCTGAACCTGATCGATACGCCGGGGCATGTCGACTTTTCCTACGAGGTGAGCCGTTCGCTGTCGGCATGCGAAGGCGCGCTGCTGGTTGTCGACGCCTCGCAGGGCGTCGAGGCGCAGACGGTGGCCAACTGCTACACGGCCATCGAACTCGGCGTCGAGGTGGTGCCGGTGCTGAACAAGATGGATCTGCCGCAGGCCGATCCCGAGGGCGCGAAGGAGGAAATCGAAGACGTCATCGGCATCGATGCCACCGATGCCGTGCCGTGCTCGGCCAAGACCGGCATGGGCGTCGACGACATCCTCGAAGCCGTCATCGCCCGCATCCCGCCGCCCAAGGGTGATGTGTCCGCGCCGTTGAAGGCGCTGATCATCGATTCGTGGTTCGACAACTATGTCGGCGTCGTCATGCTGGTGCGTGTCATCGACGGTACGCTGAAGGCCAAGGATCGCATCCAGTTGATGGCCGCAGGCTCCGTGCATTTGTGCGAGCAGGTCGGCGTGTTCACGCCCAAGTCGCTGCAAAAGGAGACGCTTTCCGCCGGTCAGGTGGGCTTCATCATTTCCGGCATCAAGGAACTCCAGGCGGCGAAAGTGGGCGACACCGTGACGCTGGCAGATCGGCCTGCCGCCGTCGCGCTGCCGGGTTTCAAGGAAATCAAGCCGCAGGTGTTTGCCGGCCTCTATCCGATCGAGGCCAACCAGTACGACGGCCTGCGCGAATCGCTCGAAAAGCTGCAACTCAACGATGCCTCGCTGCACTATGAGCCCGAGGTTTCGCAAGCGCTCGGCTTCGGCTTTCGCTGCGGCTTTCTGGGGCTTTTGCACATGGAAATCGTGCAAGAGCGCCTCGAGCGGGAGTTCGACCAGGATCTGATCACCACGGCGCCGACGGTGGTCTATCAGGTGTTGATGCGCGACGGTACGGAAATTTTCATTGAGAACCCCTCGAAGCTGCCGGATGTCCAGAAGGTCGAGGAAATCCGCGAGCCCATCATCACGACCGAAATCTTTGTGCCGCAGGACTACCTCGGCGCGGTCATCACCCTGTGCATCGGCAAGCGCGGCAACCAGAAAGACCTGCGCTACCATGGCCGCCAGGTGCATGTGACCTACGAGATGCCGCTGGCCGAGGTCGTGTTCGATTTCTTCGACAAGCTCAAGTCGGTGTCGCGCGGCTATGCCTCGCTCGACTACGAGTTCAAGGAATACCGGGCGGCCGACGTCGTCAAGCTCGACGTGCTCATCAACGGCGAGAAGGTCGATGCGCTTTCCGTCATCGTGCATCGCGCCAACGCGCACTACCGCGGACGCGAACTCGCGGCCAAGATGCGCGGCATCATTCCGCGCCAGCAGTTCGACGTCGCCATCCAGGCTGCCATCGGTGCGACCATTGTCGCCCGCGAAAACGTCAAGGCCATGCGCAAGGACGTGCTGGCCAAATGCTACGGCGGCGACATTTCGCGCAAGAAGAAGCTGTTGGAAAAACAAAAGGCCGGCAAGAAGCGCATGAAGCAGGTCGGCCGCGTGGAGATACCGCAGGATGCCTTCCTGGCCGTGCTGCGCGTCGACGACAAATGAGAGTCCAAGAAATTATGCCGAGGACGCCCGAATGAATTTTGCCCTGATCCTTTTTCTGCTGCTGGTCGCGACCGCCGTGCTGTGGCTTGCCGACCGCTACGTGTTCCGCAAGCGGCGTGCGCCGGATGCCCGCGAACCCTTGTGGGTGGAATACGGCGCGAGCTTTTTTCCGGTGATTCTGATCGTTTTCGTGCTGCGCTCCTTCCTCGTTGAGCCGTTCAAGATTCCGTCGGGCTCCATGATTCCGACGCTCCTGGTCGGTGACTTCATCGCGGTCAATAAATTTACCTACGGCATTCGCCTGCCGGTCATCAACAAGAAGATCGTCGCAATGAATTCGCCGCAACGCGGCGATGTCGTCGTGTTTCGCTGGCCGGTCGATCCGTCGCTCGACTACATCAAGCGCGTGGTCGGCCTGCCCGGCGACAAGATCGAATATCTCAACAAGCGGCTGACGATCAACGGTCAGCCGATGGCGGTGAAGCGGGTCGATGACTACAAGGACAAGGACCGCATGATCGTCACGCCGCGTTTCCGCGAAACGCTGGCGACGGTCGAGCATGAAATCCTTATCGAAGAAGAGGCGCCGCCGTTCGTCGGCCAGACCATGCAGTTTCCGTTCCGCGATAAATGTCACTACAATAGCGAAGGCTTCGTTTGCGAGGTGCCGCCCGGAAACTACCTCGTCATGGGCGACAACCGCGACAATTCCCAGGACAGCCGGGTGTGGGGCTTCGTGCCCGACGCGAATCTGGTCGGCAGGGCATTTTTCATCTGGTTCAATTTCAGCGACCTTCAGCGGATAGGGGCGTTTCGATGAGCGAGGGGAACATGAAACAACAGCGCGGGCTGACGATGGTCAGCATGATATTCGTTTGCGCCCTGCTCATTCTGGTGGCGCTGGTCGGCATCAAGGTCGCTCCCGACGTGATCGAGTACTACGCAGTCACGAAGTCGATCAAGGCGACGGCCATGGACCCCAACACGCGCGGCGCAAGCGTGGCCGATATCCGCCTCAACTTCGACAAGCGCAAGTCGATAGACAACGTGACGGCCGTAACCGGCGCCGATCTCGACATCAGCAAGGAAGGCAACGAGATCGTCATCGCCTTCTCGTACTCGAAGAGGATTCACTTGACCGGCCCCGTCAGCCTGGTGATCGACTTCGAGGGTTCTTCGTCGCAGTGATACCCGTTGGCCGCTTGGTGTCGGTACTTGGGCACGAGTTCGCCCGGCCGGAATTGCTGCTGCAAGCCCTGACCCATCGCAGCTTCGGTTCTCCCCACAACGAGCGCCTGGAATTCCTTGGCGACTCCGTCCTCAATTGCGTGATTGCCACGCTGCTGTACCAGCGCTATAGCGGGCTGCGGGAAGGCGAACTATCGCGGCAGCGCGCCAACCTCGTGCGTCAGGAAGCCCTGGCCGGCGTCGCGCAGGTGCTCGACCTCGGCAACTACTTGCGCCTGGGCGAGGGCGAGCTGAAAAGCGGCGGCTTCAGACGGCCCTCCATTCTTGCCGACGGCCTGGAAGCGATTTTCGGCGCCATTTATATCGATGCCGGATTCGAGGTCGCAGCGGCCATCATCGAGCGGCTTTACCAGCCGCTGCTGGACAAGGTGGATCCCAAGGATTCGGGCAAGGACGCGAAGACCGAGTTGCAGGAAATCCTGCAGGGGCGCAAGTTGCCGCTGCCGCAGTACGCTCTGGTTACCACGCGCGGCGAAGCCCATGCGCAGGAATTCGAGGTCGAATGCAGCGTACCGGCGCTGGGCATCCGTGTCAGCGGACAAGGCGGCAGCCGGCGCGCCGGCGAGCAATCGGCGGCGCACGCGGCGATCGCTGCGCTGAATCAATCCAAATGACGACGCGAACCGGAACGCTCGCCATTGTCGGCCGGCCCAACGTCGGCAAATCGACGCTGACCAATCGACTGGTCGGTGCCAAAGTCACCATCACCTCGAACAAGGCGCAGACCACGCGCCATCAGGTGCGCGGCATTCTCACCACAGTTATTCGCGACGACGATTGCCAGTTCGTATTCGTCGATACGCCGGGATTCCAGCACCAGCACAAGAACGCGCTCAATCGCCTCATGAACCGCAGCGTTACGCAGACGCTCGCCGGCGTCGATGTCGTATTTTTCCTCATCGAGGCCGGGCGCTGGAGCGGCGCGGAACGCGACATGCTCAGGTTGATGCCGGCAGGGCAGCCGGTGCTGCTGGTCATCAACAAGGTGGACCGGATGGCGGACAAGGCGGCCTTGCTGCCGTTCATCGAGAAAATGGCGCAGGAATACGAGTTCGCGGCCATCGTCCCCGTCAGCGCCGAGAAGGGCCTGGCGCTGGACGAGTTGCTGAAGACGGCCGCCCCCTATCTGCCCGAAGCCGAGCATATGTTCGACGCCGACGACATCACCGACCGGCCCGAGCGCTTCCTCGCCGCCGAACTGCTGCGCGAGAAGCTGTTCCGCAATCTCGGCGAGGAACTGCCTTACGGTATTGCCGTCGAGATCGAGAAATTCGAGCAGGAAGGGGACTTGCGCCGCATCCATGCCGCCGTCGTCGTCGACCGGGCGGCGCACAAGGCCATCGTCATCGGCAAGGGCGGCGAGCGCCTGAAGCGCATTTCGTCCGACGCCCGCCGCGACATGGAAGCGTTGTTCGGCGGCAAGGTCTGGCTGGAAACCTGGGTCAAGGTCAAGGGCGGCTGGGCCGACGACGAAAGAGCGCTCAAGTCGCTCGGTTACGAATGAATGCCAGGCAGCGCATAGACGGCGCAGCGGCCTTTCTGCTCCACGCGCATCCCTACAGCGAAACCAGCCTGATCCTCGACGTCTTTGCGCGCGCCTATGGCCGGCTGGCGTTGCTGGCGCGCGGCGCGCGGCGGCCGCGCTCAAGCTTGCGCGGCGTGCTGATGAGTTTCCAGCCCCTGGAACTGTCGTGGTTCGGCGGCGGCGAGGTCAAGACGCTGGCGCGTGCCGAATGGATAGGCGGCCTGCCGCTCCTGAACGGCAAATGCCTGCTGCTCGGCTACTATCTCAACGAGTTGCTGCTCAAGCTGATGCCGCGCGAAGACGCGCATGCCGGGCTCTACGATGCCTATGCCGACGCGCTGACGGCACTGTCGCGCGGGGCGGCGGAAGCCGCCGAACTGCGCCGCTTCGAGAAGGCCCTGTTGCGGGAAATCGGCTATGGCCTGGCCCTGGATCGGGATGCGCTCAGCGGCGAGCCGGTGCGACCGGACGCCCGCTACATCTACCTTGTCGAGCGCGGCGCTGTGGCCGCGCGCGGCGACGAGGGCATGCCGGCGGTCGCGGGCAAAACGCTGCTCGACATGGCGGCCGACGACTACAGCGATCCGCGCACGCTGTTGGAGAGCAAGGGCTTGATGCGCCAACTGGTTGCCCATTACCTGGACGGAAAGCCGCTGCAATCGCGGCGGGTCTTTGTCGAACTGCAAGAACTATAAGAGCTGGGGAGTGCTTCATGATTGAACTGGGCGTCAATATCGACCACGTCGCCACCATCCGCCAGGCGCGGCGCACCTACGAGCCGGACCCGGTATGGGCCGCCGTCGAAGCGCATCTGGGCGGTGCGGACGGCATCACCGTGCATCTGCGCGAGGACCGGCGCCACATTCAGGATCACGATGTGCGGCGTCTGCGCGAACTGACCCACATCAAGCTGAATCTCGAAATGGCGGCCACCGCCGAGATGGTTGGCATTGCCTGCGAACTCAAGCCGGAAATGGCGATGCTGGTTCCCGAAGGCCGCCACGAAATCACCACCGAGGGCGGACTCGACGTTGCCGGCCAGGAGGCCAAGCTCAAGGACGCGGTGGCGCGGCTGGCCGACGCCGGCATCGTCACCAGCGTTTTCATCGACGCCGAGCTGGCGCAGGTTGAAGCGGCGGCGCGCATCGGCGCCCGTGTCTGCGAGATACACACCGGCCCTTACGCCCACGCCTTTCACGAGCGTGGGCGCGATGCCGAAAGCGCCGCCGTGCAGGCCGAGGTGGAGAAGATTCGCAGCGCCGGCAACGCCATTCGCGAACTCGGCATGCGTTTCAACGCCGGCCACGCCCTCAACTACTTCAACGTCCAGCCGGTTGCATGCCTGCCGGGGATACGCGAACTGCACATCGGCCACGCGGTTGTCAGCCGCGCTGTCTTCGTCGGCATGCGCGAGGCGGTGAGGGAGATGAAGCGCCTGATGCGCGAGGCGGCGGTAACGTGACGACCTGCTCCCCAGCCCCCTTTCCGATGCCGTCTCCTTGGGACGGCCCGGCGGAGACGGCCGCATGATCTTCGGCATCGGCACCGACATCGTTGCCGTTGCGCGTCTGGCCACGATGCTGGAGCGTCACGGCGAACGCGGCATCGAGAAGCTCCTCGCGCCCGAGGAAAGGGCCGACTGCCGCGCCAGCCCCGATGCCGCCCGCTTTCTCGCCAAGCGTTTCGCTGCCAAGGAGGCGCTCGGCAAAGCCCTCGGCACAGGGCTGCGCATGCCGACGCTGTTGCCGGCCATTGCGGTTACGCACGATGCGCTGGGCAAGCCGATATTCCGCTTCGCGCCCGAACTCGATGCCCATCTCGCGGCGCAAAACCTGCACGCCCATCTTTCTATCAGCGACGAGCGCGACTACGCCGTCGCCTTTGTCGTCGTGGAGAAGACATGAACACCCTCGGCCCCTTGATGATCGACATCGCCGGCACGCGGCTCTCCGACCTCGATCGCGAAAGACTGTGCCATCCCCTGGTCGGCGGCATCATCCTGTTTTCGCGCAACTACGCGTCGCGCGAACAACTGGCCGCGCTCTGCCGCGACATCCACGATTTGCGCGCCATGCCGATCGCCGTCGACCACGAGGGCGGCCGCGTGCAGCGCTTCCGCGAAGGCTTCACGCGGCTGCCGGCGATGCGCGAACTCGGCGTGTGGTGGGACCAGTCGCCGCGCGCCACCGTCGCTTCTGCGCAAGCCGTGGGTTATCTGCTGGCCGGAGAATTGCGCGCGCTCGGCGTCGATTTCTCGTTTGCGCCGGTGCTCGATCTCGACTGGGGACGCAGCGGCGTCATCGGCGACCGCGCCTTCCATAGTGATCCGCAGGCAGTGATCGACCTCGCCGGCGGCCTCGTCGCCGGCATGCGCGAAGCCGGCATGGCCTGCTGCGGCAAACATTTTCCGGGGCACGGCTGGGTGGCGGCCGACTCGCATGTCGCCATCCCCATCGACGAGCGCAGCCTCGAACAAATGGCCGCCGACCTGCGGCCCTATCGCGAACTCAAGCTCGATGCGGTGATGCCGGCGCATGTGATCTATCCGCAAGTCGACAGCCGGCCGGCCGGCTTTTCGCCGGTGTGGATGGGCAAACTCAGGGAAGCGTTCGGCTTCGACGGCGTCATTTTTAGCGACGACCTGTCGATGGAAGGCGCCTCGGTCGCCGGCGACATCGTCGCGCGCGCCGAAGCGGCCTGGGGGGCGGGGTGCGACATGCTGCTGGTCTGCAATGCGCCGGATGCCGTCGGCGAACTGCTGGCGCGCTGGCATCCGGCCGCCGATCCGGTGCGTAGCGCCCGCATCGCCCGCCTGATGCCGACGACACCGGCACCGACCTGGACCGAACTTGAAAACGAAGTCGCCTACAAGGCCGGCTGCGCGGTGGTGAAGCGCTTGTCCGGCATCCTGCCCTCGCCGGAAAACGGCTGACCTGAACCTGGGGAAAGCAGTTCACCACGGCGAACACGGCGGGCACGGCGAGAAATCGTGGTATTGCGACATACGCGCCTTCACCCAATGGGTGAGTTCATGAATGTCTCGAATGAGTTGTAGTTTCGCCGTGTCGCCGTGTTCGCCGTGGTTCAAGTCAGGTTTTTAGGCTGAATAGACGAAGGGCAGCCGAAGCTGCCCTTGTCGTTGCGGCGTAAGGCGAATTACTTGACGCGGTTCTTGTACTCGCCGGTGCGGGTGTCGATTTCGATCTTGTCGCCGGTGCTGACGAACAGCGGCACCGGAATCACGAAGCCGGTGGCGAGCTTGGCGGGCTTCATGACCTTGCCCGAGGTATCGCCTTTGACGGCGGGTTCGGTGTAGATGACTTCGCGCACCACCGAGTTGGGCATTTCCACCGAGATCGCCTTGCCGTCGTAGAACACGACTTCCATCTGCATGCCGTCCTCGATGTAGTTGAGCGCGTCGCCCATGCTGTCGCCCTCGACTTCGTACTGGTTGAAGTCGGCGTCCATGAAGACGTACATCGGATCGGCGAAGTAGGAATAGGTGCATTCCTTGCGGTCGGGCATGACCTGCTCGAATTTGTCGTCGGCCTTGTAGACGAATTCGGAATTGGCGCCTGTCAGCAGGTTTTTGAACTTGAATTTGACAACGGCAGAGTTGCGGCCGGACTTGTTGTACTCGGCCTTTTGTACCACCAGAGGATCGTTGCCGACCATGATTACGTTGCCGACGCGGAGTTCCTGTGCGGTTTTCATGTTGCGTCCCGGAGCGAAAAAATAAAGAGCGGAATTATAACCGCCAGCGGCAGAAGCGCGCCAGGTTTTCGGCGAGATTCCCGGCTTTGGCAAGGCGTTCCGCCCATCGATCCGCATGGGTGTTCAGCACCGGCAAGGCGGCGCGAAAGGCGGGCCACGCGGCGGCGATGTCGCCGCTGCCGTTCCACGCCTGCCAGAACGTATCGACCGCCTTGCGCTCGGGCGGTGGCAGTTCCGCGCGATAGAGGCCGAGGAATGCGTCGAGCTTGGCGCGATGCGCATCTTCGTCCTGCGGATAGATTTGCCAGACGAAGGGCCGCTGCGCCCACTGGGCGCGCACGAAGGAGTCTTCGCCGCGCACGAAGTTGAGATCGCTGGCGCCGAGCAGGCGGTCGTAATCCGGCTGCGGCAGGAAGGGCAGGGCGGCGAGGTTCAGCGCGCCGCGCCGGACTTGCGTGCCGGACGGCAAATCCGTACCCAGCCAAGCCTCGACTTGCCGCCGCGGCAAGCCGGACGCGACGCGGCAGGAGACGGGCTCATCTCCCCGCGCCCACGTATCGAGCAGGCGCGGCAGCGCCGGGTTGTCGTAACAAAACAGCGAAACCGAAAGTGCCGCGCCTATGCTGCGGCTGCCGAAATCGGCATCGCGATCGCGGAGCAATCCGCCGGTACCGGCAACGAAGCCGGGAAAGAAAAAATGCTTGACCAGCGGCAGCACCGGATGCGGCGAGCCGAGGCCGTGGCAGCCGGCGACCCAGTCTTCGGCCGAGAGATATTCGAGATTGAGCCACACCGGCGGGCGCGGCTGTCGCGCCATTGCCGCGACATAGGATTCGGGCAGCGAACAGGCGAAGGCTTCGATCACCACCGCGCCTGGCATCTCGTCCGGGAATGGCGCCGCCCAGCGGCGAATGTCGACGCCATCTACCTCCTGGAGGGACAACAGCGGAGCGATGCCGGGGCGCAGCAGGGCGAGCGGCGCCACGTCGTCCATCCACAAGCGCACGCGCCAGCCGTGCTCGCACGCCAGTTGGCGCGCCAGCCGCCAGCAAACGCCGGCGTCGCCGAGGTTGTCGACGACGGCACAGAAAATGTCGCAATGGATGTTCATGGCTCGCTCATTGACCAGTATCCTATCGCAATGGACGACCTTTTCAGTTGTACCGCCTGTCCGCGGCTTGCCGGTTTTCTTGCCGACGTGCGCTGCCGCCATCCCGATTACCATGCCCGCCCGGTTGCGCCTTTCGGCGATGGGCAGGCGCGGCTGCTGATCGTCGGTCTCGCGCCCGGCATGCACGGGGCGAACCGTACCGGCCGGCCTTTCACCGGCGATTTTGCCGGCATCCTGCTCTACGACACCTTGCACCGTTTCGGCTTTTCCAATCGCCCCGAATCCGTGGCACGCGGCGACGGCCTCGAATTGCAGGACTGCCGTATCAGCAATGCCGTCAAATGCCTGCCGCCCGAAAACAAGCCGGAGCCGGCGGAGATCAAGACCTGCAACCATTTTCTTGCCGACGAGTTGCGCGTCGCGCCGGAGGTGCGTGTCGTTCTCGCACTCGGCCTCGTTGCCCACAAGGCGGTGCTGATGGCGCTGGGGCTGAAGCAGAGTGCCTTTGGCTTTGGCCATGGCGCGCGCCACGAACTGCCCGACGGCCGCGTACTGATCGACAGTTACCATTGCAGCCGTTACAACACGCAGACCAAACGGCTGACGAGCGAAGGTTTCCATGACGTCTTCCGCGCCATCCGCGCCGAGCTCGACTGAAGCCGCCGCGGCATCGTTCGACGCCAGGACCTTTCTCGCGACGCTGACCGAGGCGCCGGGCGTTTATCGTTTCATCGACGCTGTCGGGCATGTGCTCTACGTCGGCAAGGCCAAGAACCTCAAGAAGCGCGTCTGCACCTACTTCCAGAAGAGCGGCCACAGCCCGCGCATTACGCTGATGCTGCAACAGGTGGCGAACGTCGATATCACCGCCACGCGCTCGGAAGCCGAGGCGCTGATACTCGAAAACACGCTGATCAAGCGGCTGGCGCCGAAATACAACATCCTGTTCCGCGACGACAAGTCGTACCCCTACATCATGCTTTCGGGCGATGCCGCGCCGCGCCTGGCTTTCCATCGCGGCGCCTTCGAGAAAAAGTCCCGCTATTTCGGGCCCTTCCCGAGCGGCCTGGCGGTGCGCGAGAGCCTGCAACTGTTGCAGAAGATATTCCTGCTGCGCACGTGCGAAAACGCCGTCTTTGCCCACCGCTCGCGGCCGTGTCTGCTGCATCAGATCAGGCTCTGCAAGGGGCCGTGCGTCGGCCTGGTGTCGGATGCCGAATATGCGCAGGATGTGCGCATGGCCGAACTGTTTCTGCGCGGGCGCCACGGCGAAGTGATAGAGCGCATGACGGCGCAAATGCAGGAAGCCGCGGAAGCGTTGCGCTTCGAGGAGGCGGGCGCGTTGCGCGACCAGATCCGCTCCCTGCAAGCGGTGCTGCACCGGCAGTACGTGAGTTCGACCGGTGCAGAAGACGTCGATATCCTCGCCGCGGTCGTGCTGCGCGGCGAAGTCTGCGTCAATCTGGCGATGGTGCGCGGCGGCCTGCATTTGGGCGACCGCGCCTTTTTTCCCCAAGCGGCCGAGGGCGATGCCGATGCGGCGGAAGCGCTGGCGGCCTTCATCGCCCAGCATTACCTCGATCATCCGCCGCCGGCACGCCTGATCGCCGGACTCGAACTCGGCGACGAGGTTGCCGCGGTGTTTGCCGACAAGAAGGTCGGCATCGGCCTGCCGAAGAACGAAATGGAGCGCGCCTGGCTGGCGATGGCCGAGAAAAACGCTGGCCTTGCCATCGAGTCGCGCCGCCACGCCAAGGCGCGTGCCGGCGGGCGGCTGGAGGCGCTGCGCGCGGCCCTCGATCTGGCGGAACTGCCGGCGCGCATCGAGTGCTTCGACATCAGCCATACGATGGGGGAGGGCACCGTGGCCTCGTGCGTCGTCTGCGTCGATGGCGCCATGAAACACAGCGACTACCGGCGTTTCAACATCGCCGGCATCGAACCCGGCGACGATTATGCCGCCATGCGCCAGGTGCTGACGCGGCGCTACGAGAAGGTTGCCACCGGCGAGAGCCTGGCCCCCGACCTGGTGCTGATCGACGGCGGCAAGGGCCAGCATCGCATCGCCCGCGAAGTGCTGGCGGAGCTCAACCTCGGGCATCTGGCCAGCGTCGGCGTCGCCAAGGGCGAGGAGCGCAAGCCCGGCCTGGAAACTCTGTTCGTTCATGGCCGTGCGGAGCCGCTACAATTGGCGCAGGACAACGCAGGCTTCCACCTGATCCAGGAAATTCGCGACGAAGCGCACCGTTTCGCCATCGCCGGGCACCGTGCCAAGCGCGCCAAGGCCCGCGGGCGTTCCCGGCTGGAGGACGTGCCCGGCATCGGCCCGTCGCGGCGGCGCAAGCTGCTGGCGCATTTCGGCGGGCTCGACGGCGTGCTGGCGGCAACGGTGGAGGACTTGCGGCGTGTCGATGGGATCAGCCGCAAGCTGGCCGAAGATATCTATACTGCATTGCATTGAAAATATGGTGTTCAACCTCCCGAATCAACTGACCTGGGCGCGCATCCTGATGATTCCGCTCGTCATGGGCGTGTTCTACTTGCCGTCTGCATGGATGACCTCGGTGGAACGCAATCTTCTCGCCACGGTTTTTTTCACCATCGCCGCCCTGACCGATCTGGTCGACGGCTGGCTCGCCCGCAAGCTGGGGCAGACCTCGGCCTTCGGCGCCTTTCTCGATCCCGTGGCCGACAAGCTGATGGTGGCGGGGGCGCTGTTGGTGCTGCTCCAACTCGAACGTGTCGACGCCGTGATCGCCTTCATCATCATCGGCCGCGAGATCACCATTTCCGCGCTGCGCGAGTGGATGGCGAAAATCGGCGCGGCAAAAAGCGTGGCGGTGTCGATGATAGGCAAGCTGAAAACGACGGCGCAGATGATCGCGATTCCCATGCTGCTGTTCCACGATCCGCTCGGCCCGTTGGCGCCGCATGTACTCGGCACCTGGCTGATTTACGTCGCCGCTATCATGACCCTTTGGTCGATGGTGTACTACCTGCGCAAGGCGTGGCCGACGATTCTGGCGCGCGCCAATGGCTAGGCTGCCGAACACCAAATAAAATGCGGCGAAAGGCGTTGACACTATGAGGCGGGCCGCTATAATTCGCCTCCGTTCTGCGGGAGTAGCTCAGTTGGTAGAGCGCAACCTTGCCAAGGTTGAGGTCGAGAG
>OBOI01000049.1_pt1 | contig 48409 bp, 40 predicted proteins | sample 1670151 | NCBI WGS metagenome assembly OBOI01 (sample SAMEA104232303, study PRJEB22302) | sediment metagenome | biome: forest; feature: aquifer; material: sediment | place: USA | collected 2011-08-07 | depth 0.01 m | reverse complement strand
TGTGCGCTTTTTGCACCGTGAGCCGGGGCGGGATACCGGGTCGGCGCCCCCGCGATCGGTAGCAATGCGCCAGCGCATCACCCCGAATTCCGTCCGACAGTTCCGAATGCACCCTCGGCGCATACCCGATACGTCGGACACCGGCAAGGATGGCACAATAGCCGGATGACCGAGAATGCCATTCCCCTGGACAGCCTGCGCCGTGCGCTGGTCGTCAAGCTGCGCCACCATGGCGACGTGCTGCTTGCGGCGCCTGTGTTTTCGGCGCTGAAGCGCGCCGCGCCGCAATGCGAAATCGATGCGCTGGTTTATGCCGATACGATGCCCATGCTTGCCGGCCACCCGGCCATCGCGCGGTTTCACGCCATCGACCGCAACTGGAAAACCCGCGGCGTGCCAGCCCAGGCGGCGGCGGAGTGGGGGCTGCTGGCGCAATTGCGCGAACGCCGTTACGACCTCGTCGTTCATCTCACCGAGCATCGTCGCGGCGCCTGGATTTCGCGTCTCGCGGGCGCGCGCTGGTCGGTGGCGCCCAAGCGCGCCGGAAGTTTTTGGCGCAACAGCTTTACGCATCTCTACGGTCAGCCGGCGCATGCGTGCCGCCACATGGTCGAGCGCAACCTGGATGCGCTACGGCGCATCGGCGTGCAACCGGAGTCCGCCGACAAGCGCGTGCTGCTCGTGCCGGGCGTTGAGGCCGAAGCCCGCGTCGCCTTGCTGATGGCGCAGCACGGTCTGCCGCGGCGAGGTTTTGTCCTGCTGCACATGGTTTCGCGCTGGCTGTTCAAATGCTGGCCTGCCGACAGGATTGCGGCGCTGGCCGATGCGCTGCAAGAACGCGGTCTGGCGGTGGTGCTGACGGCGGCACCCGAGGCCGCCGAACTGGCCTTGATCGCCCAGGTGATGAAAGCCGCGCGCCGGCCGCCGGTCGATCTCTCCGGGCAGTTGAGCCTCAAGGAACTCGCGGCGCTGGCGGAGAATGCGCGGCTGTTCGCCGGCGTCGACTCCGCCCCCATGCACATCGCGGCGGCAATGGGCACGCCCACTGTCGCCATCTTCGGCCCGTCCGGCGAACTGGAATGGGGGCCGTGGGACGAAACCGGCACCGGCCGCCATCGCATTGTCGCCAGCACCGTCCATCCCTGCCGCCCCTGCGGCATAGACGGCTGCGGCGGCAGCAAGATTTCCGAATGCCTGACGACGCTGCCGATGGAACGCGTGCTGGCTGCCTGCGAGGAACTATTGTCACCATGAAAATTGCCATTGCCCGCCAGAAATACACGCCCTACGGCGGCGCCGAACGCTTCGTGGCGCGTGCGCTCGACGCGTTGCGCGCACAAGGCGTTGAAGTCACCGTCATCGCTCGCGAGTGGACGGGAGACCCCGCCGGCATCCTGCAAGTCAATCCTTTTTTTCTCGGCCGCACCTGGCGCGACGTCGGCTTTTCGCATTACGTCCAGCGCATCATCAACGCGGGCCGCTTCGATCTGGTGCAAAGCCACGAGCGCATTCCCGGTTGCCATGTCTATCGCGCCGGCGACGGCGTCCATGCCACCTGGCTTGAGCTGCGCAACCAGGCGCGCGGCGGCCTGGCGCGCTTTCTCACCGGGCGCTCGCCCTGGCACAGCTATGTGCTGGAAACCGAGGAGGCGATGTTCCGCCACACGGCCTTGCGTGCCGTGATCTGCAATTCGCAAATGGTGAAAGACGACATCGCGCGCCGCTTCGGCGTGGCCGCCGAAAAGCTGCATGTCATTCCCAACGGCGTCGACCTCGAAGTCTTCCATCCCGGCCTGCGCGCCGAACATGGCAGCCGCGTGCGCGCCGAACTCGGCATTCCGGCGGATGCGCCCGTCGTTCTGTTCGTCGGCTCCGGCTTCGAGCGCAAGGGTGTGGCCGTGCTGCTACGCGCCCTGGCGGCGATGACGAACCCGGCAGCCCACCTGATCGTCGTCGGCAAGGATCGCGGCCAGTCCCTTGCCGAGAAGCTCGCCCAGACCCTGGGCGTGGATGAACGCGTGCATTTTCTCGGTGGCCGCGAGGACGTGCGCCCCTATTACGGCGCGGCCGACGTCTTCTGCCTGCCCACGCTCTACGATCCCATGCCCAACGCCGCGCTGGAAGCCTTCGCCTGCGGACTGCCGGTGGTGACTTCCACAACCTGCGGCGCGGCCGAACTCATCGTGCCGGGAAAGAACGGCGCCGTTTGCGAGGCGCTCGACCATGCTGCCATCGCCGCGCAGCTCGACGCGCTGCTTGCCCCCGAAGGGCGCGAAGAGCGCCGCGTTGCCGCTCGTGCCGCCGTCGAAGCATTGGGTGCCGGGGTCATGACGGAACAGCTCCTCGCCCTCTACCGCTTGTTGCTTCAGCCCGGTCAGCTATAATCCGCCGCCCATTTGTCGGGCCAGTCTGTTCAGAAACCGCGAAGACTTGAGCCATAAGAGACGCATGACATCCCCGCCCCCATCGAGCCGCGAGATTTACCTGCGCCTGCTGAGCTACGTGCGGCCCTACTGGCGGGTATTCGGCCTCGGGCTGGTCGTCATGGTCTGCGTCGCCGCCACCGAGCCGCTGTTCCCGGCGCTGATGAAGCCGCTGTTGGACAAGGGCTTTTCGGGGGCGCCGCGCGACAACCTCTATCTCGCGCCGCTGGCCATCATCGGCATTTTCCTGGTGCGCGGGGTGCTGGGCTACCTGTCTTCCTATGCTTTCGCCTGGGTGGCCAATCGTGTCATCACCGATTTGCGCAGCCAGATGTTCGCGCGCCTGGTGCGCCTGCCTGCCAGCTACCATCTGGCGCATCCGTCCAGCGTGCCGGTGACCAAGATCGCCTTCGACGTCACCGGCGTCTCCTCGGCGGCCACCAGCGTGCTCACCGTCGTGGTGCGCGATTCGCTCGGCGTCGTCGGCCTCACCGCCTGGCTGCTGTATTTGAACTGGCAACTGACGCTGGTCAGCCTTGCCATCATTCCCCTGGCCGGACTGGTGATGCGCGGCTTCAGCGCGCGTCTGCGCGCCTTGAGCCGCGCCACCCAGATCGGCATGGCGTCCCTGAACCAGTCGCTCCAGGAGAGCATCCACTGCCAGAAGGTCGTCAAGATTTTCGGCGGCGAGGTCCACGAGATGGCGCGCTTCGATAAGGTGAACAACGCCCTGCGCGGCTATGGCATGCGCCAGGCCATTGCCGCCGCCGCCGCGGTGCCGATTGTGCAGATGCTGGCCGCCATTGCGCTGGCCGTCGTCGTCTGGCTGGCGCTGTTCCAGTCCCAGGCGGCAAACACGACGGTCGGCAGCTTCGTCTCTTTCATCACCGCCATGCTGATGCTGATTTCTCCCCTGAAGCACTTGGCGGACGTGAATGCCCCCTTGCAGCGCGGGCTGGCGGCGGCGGAAAGCGTGTTCCAGTTGCTCGACGAGGCGCAGGAGCCGGACGAAGGTAGCGAAACGCTGGGCCGTGCCCGCGGCGAGCTGGTTTTCGATCAGGTGAGCTTCGCCTATCCGGGTGCCGAGCGGCAGGCGCTGGCCGGCATCGACCTTGCCATCCAGCCCGGCGAAACCGTGGCACTGGTCGGTTCCTCGGGTGGCGGCAAGACCACGCTCGCCGCTCTGGTGCCCCGCTTTTTCGCCCCGACGGCAGGACGGATTCTCGTCGACGGCCATGACATTACCGCGCTGAAAGTGGCCAGCCTGCGCGCCAACATCGCTCTGGTGAGTCAGGAAGTGCTGCTGTTCGACGACACGGTCGCCGCCAACATCGCCTACGGTACGATGCGCGCTGCGCCAAAAGATGCCATCGAAGCGGCGGCGCGTGCCGCCCATGCGCTGGACTTTATCCGCGCCATGCCGGAGGGGTTCGACACCATGATCGGCGAGCACGGCGCGCGGCTTTCCGGCGGCCAGCGCCAGCGCATCGCCATCGCCCGCGCCATTCTCAAGGACGCGCCGATACTGATTCTCGACGAGGCCACCTCGGCGCTCGACAGCGAGTCGGAGCGGCAAGTGCAGGAAGCGCTGGAAGTGCTGATGCAGGGCCGTACGACCCTGGTGATCGCCCACCGGCTGTCCACCATCGAACGCGCCGACCGCATCGTCGTGCTGGCCCATGGCCGCATTGTGGAAGTCGGTAGCCACGCGCAATTGCTGACGCAGAACGGCACCTATGCCCAGCTCTATCGGCTTCAATTTTCGGAGGCGGCATGAAGATAGTCCACACCGAAGCCTCCTGCGGCTGGGGCGGCCAGGAAATTCGCATCCTGGAAGAGTCGCTCGGCATGATGGAGCGCGGCCACGAGGTCGTCATCCTGTGCCCGCCGGAGGCGCGTATTTTTGGCGAGGCGCAACGCCGCGGTATCGCCGTCACGGCGCTGCCCATCGGGCGCAAGAGGCCGGCCGGCCTGCGCGCGCTGCGGCGCTGGCTGAAGCTCAATCCGGTCGATGTGGTGAACACCCACAGTTCCACCGATTCCTGGCTGGCGGCGCTGGCGTGCAAGACCTTGCGCGGCGCGCCGCCCATCGTGCGCACGCGCCACATTTCCGCGCCGGTTCCCAAGAATGCCGCCAGCCGCTGGCTCTACAGCGGCGCGGTGCGTCACGTCGTCACCACCGGCGAGGTGTTGCGCCAAACCTTGATCGAGCAGAACGGCGTCGCTCCCGCGCGTGTCACCTCGGTGCCGACCGGCATCGATCCGGAGCGCTTTTCGCCCGGCGACAAGGCGGCGGCGCGCGCGGCCCTCGGGCTGGATGCCGCCGGACATTACATCGGCATCGTCGCGACGCTGCGCAGCTGGAAGGGGCATTCCTACCTGATCGAGGCATTCGCCAAGCTCGATCGACCCGGCTGGCGGTTATTGATCGTCGGCGATGGCCCGCAGCGACCCGCCCTCACCCGGCAAGTTGCGGATATGGGTCTCCAGGAGACCGTCGTATTGGTTGGTCAGATGGCGCACCCCGAAGAATGGCTGCGGGCACTCGACATCTTCTGCCTTCCTTCCTATGCCAACGAGGGCGTGCCGCAGGCGCTGCTGCAAGCCATGCTGACGGCCTTGCCTATTGTCACCACGCCGGTCGGAGCCATTCTCGAAGCGGCGACGGACGGCGCCACCGCCCTGGTGGTGCCGCCGAAAAGCAGCGAGGCATTGGCGGCGGCCCTTGCCCGCTTGATCGATGCGCCGCAACAGGCAAGCGAACTCGGCGTGGCGGCCAGGCACGAAGCGCAAGCCAGGTTCTCCCGCGTGGCCATGCTGGACAAGATGGAGCGCGTGTTTCGGGAAGCTGTCATCTCGTGAGCATTGCGGCGATCGAGCCCCCGCGGGAGATTCTGTTCATCAACGTCTCGCGGATCGGCGATACGCTGCTGATGACGCCGGCTGTGCGTGCGGTAGCGGCGCGGTGGCCGCATGCGCGCATCGATTTGCTGGCGCATCCCAAGCGGGAAGAAGTGCTGCGCCATCTGCCTTTCGTCCGCCGCGCCGGACCCATCACCAAGCAGTGGGCGCGGTTTATGGGGCATTTCGGTGGCAAGCGCTATCAACTGGCCTTTGTCTGTAATTTCGACAAGCCGCTCATCGACTATGCGCTACGCGTCGCCGACCGCGTTGTGGCGTTTCGTCAGGGTGATGCCGCGCTCGATGCACGCCTGTTCCGTGCTGTGGAACATGTGCCGGCGCGCACCGAGCATGCCGTGGATACTCTGCTGCGCCTGCCGGCGGCCATCGGCATTGGGCATGCGGGCAAGGCCCTGGCCTATCGGGTAACGCCGGAAGAAGCCATCTGGGCGGGGGAATTTCTCGCTGCCAACAAAGCCGCCGGCAGGCGGCCCCTGATCGGTCTACAGGTGGCCAGTTTTCCGACCAAGGCCTACCGTGACTGGCCGCTTGCCCATTTTTCGGAGTTATGCCGCCGCGTCCTTGAAGCTTGGCCGCAGACGCACTTCCTGATTTTCGGCGGCAATCTGGAGCACGCCGTCACGTCGGCACTCGCCAGCACCCTGGGCACCAGCGCCACGCTCTGCGCCGGCAAGCTCAGTCTGCGGGAGACGGCGTCCCTGATGAATTGCGTCGATCTCTATGTGGGCGTCGACACCGGCCCGACGCACATCATGGGCGCCCTCCATCGGCCCATCGTGGCCTTGTACCATGGCTACTCCCCCTGCCGTTGCTACGGACCGCTCGACCATCCCTGTCTGTACGCCATCGATCATCCCGGACTCGATCAAAATTGCTCGCCCGAGACGCCGATGGCCGAAATCACGGTGGACCGCGTTTGGGATACTGTGCAGCAGGCGCTGGCCGAGCATCCGCCGCGATGAAGATACTCGTCATCCGTCGCGACAACATCGGCGACCTGGTGTGTACGACGCCGGTATTTTCGTCGCTTCGCCGCGCGTTTCCTGCCGCCTATATCGCGGCCCTGGTCAATACCTACAGCGCGCCGGTCATCGACAATAATCCCGATCTCGATGACGTTTTCTCCTACACCAAGGCGAAGCACGGTTCGGCGAGTCAGGCGAGGTTGCTGATCTGGATCGGAACATTGTGGCTGGTGTTGAAGCTGTTTGCGCGTCGATTCGACATTGCCATTGCGATAGGGGATTCTTCCGTAACGCTTGCCCGGTTCATATGCCCGAAGCGTATCGTCTTTGCGGGGACAACAAAAACGGGGGGCGACGTCATTCCATTGGCGGAAATCGAATCGTTGCATGCCGTCGAGGCCGCTCATAAATACCTGGCGCCGCTTGGAATATCGTCTGCGCCGGGTTCGCTGGTCGTGTGTCCGGAGCCGTCGCGGCTGGCTCAGCTTCCGGCCTCCGTGCACGCCTGCGCCCGGCCGATCATTGGCCTGCATTTATCGGCACGCAAGCTGTCGCAGCGCTGGTCGGTCGAGAATTTCTCTGCATTGGCGCGAAAACTCAACGGCGAGTTGCAGGCGTCCTTTCTGATATTGTGGTCGCCCGGTACGCAGACCAATGCGCTGCATCCGGGGGATGACGAAAAAGCCGGAAGCTTCGAGAAGGCATGCGCGGGATTGCCCGTCCTGCTTTACCCGACGAACCGCTTGGCCGATCTTGTCGCCGGGATGTCTATCTGCGATCTCGTCATCTGCGGCGACGGTGGTGCCATGCATATTGCGGCGGGACTGGGCAAATCCGTAGTCGCGCTCTTCGGCGACTCGGATCCGCAACGGTGGCGGCCGTGGCATGTGCCCAGCCGGGTTCTTCAACCCCTATCGAGAGACGTCGCGGACATCCCGGTTGAAGAAGTCGCCGCTGCTGCAATGTCGCTGCTTGCCACGTACTCGCCGTTCCCGGAGGTTCAATCATGAACTCCAGCAGGGGCATGGTCTATCAGCTCAATCTGTCGCCCGTGCTGGGAGGCGCCGAGGTATTTACCGGTTTCTTCTCGCGTGCGCTCTCGGAAATGGGATGGCCGACCGAACTCATCGTTTCTCCCAAGGCGGACTATTGGAAACGGATGGATCTGGGAAATACACGCTTGGTCTTGTTCGACGATGAACGGGTGGCGAATCTTCCCGACCGGGCGATGCTGGTAATCCATGCGCCAGCGCCGGAGCCTCTGGTTCGGGCGTTGTCCGGGAAAACAAGAATCTTCGCACTCGCCCATCAGGCGCTTTATAGCGACAAGCAGCCCAGCTATTACAGATACGCCGATACCTTGATCCCGGTTTCCAATTACGTTGCCGAAACCTTGAGGCGTCGAAATTACTCGAACGTTTACCCGGTTCCGCTCTATGGCATCGGTTGCGTCAGCGGGACAGGGCATGGAAGCATCTTCCAGGGCCCCGGGGTTGATTGGGATCGACGGAAACTGCGGGACAGGGTCTTGTCAACCGTGGAGGGTATGTCGCGACCGTTACGTCGGCACGCAGAGTACAAAAAGCGCCCAGGCCTGACGCTGGGCATCGTTTCCAGAATTGCAGAAGCCAAACAATTCCCGGCGCTGTTCGCTAACATTGCGGAACACATAAGGGCTCGTCCTGAGGTCTGGATCGAGGTATTTGGCAGCGCTGTGGGCTTTCGCGCGCTAAGGGAATTTCGACGTGCGGTTGCGCCAATCAAAGACCGCGTCCGCTACTGGGGACTTCAAAACGACGTTGCCTCCGTGTACAGGAACATCGATTACCTGATCACCGGTCTTCCGGAAAGAGAGGCTTTGGGATTGAATGTGATTGAGGCCCAGATGTGCGGCACACCGGTTCTGGCGCCGCGATCGGCCCCGTTTACCGAGACTGTGATCGAGGGCAAAAGCGGTTATCTTTACCTGGATCCGCGCCAGGACGGCGGGCAGGATTTTGCCCGGGTTCTGGATCGGATACTGCAACCGGACTCGCGCCCGGACCCCTTGCGCAATACCGTACATTTGGCCCAGTTCGAATTCCCCGTTTTTTGCCAAAGAGTGGATCAATTGATGAACACCTTTTCCAAACAAAGGCTTTGCACTTATGCCGATTCGCACTGACTGGCCGAAACAAGCCGCCGCAGCGGGCACCCACGAGAAAGTATTGTCGGTCATTGCCGGCCTGATTCCTGACGCGGCCAAAGGCACCATCCAGGCGTGCGACGTGCCATGCGGGGCCGGCGCATTTTCGCAGCGCCTTGCCGAAACGGGAATCAAGGTAACTGCCGTGGATATCGCGCCGGCGGATGTGTTCGTGTTCGATCCCGCCCGGCGCGTACTGCACGACTGCAATCTAGGCCTCCCCTTTCCCGACCAGAGCCTGGATCTGGTGGTATCGATCGAAGGTATCGAGCATCTTGAGAATCCGTCGCATTTTCTGCGGGAATGTGCGCGGGTGGCAAAACCCGGAGCCCTGATCATCCTGACGACGCCCAACGTCGACAGTTTCCGCTCCAGGAAGTACGCGTTCTTTCGCGGCTACCACAAGTATTTCGGGCCGGGTCACGACGGCCAGAAAGACTCCGGGCACATGCTTCCGGTCGACGCGATGTTCGTCGTGAATACGGTTCGGAAATTGGGACTCGACGTTATCGAAATCACCTCGAACCGGCAATCGGGACAGTCATGGTTCAAAGAACTGCTGCGCCGAAAACTACAGGCCAACTTGCCGGAATATATGCGCAATAGTTCCCTTTATTTCGGTGAGGTGGCGATCTACATTCTGCGCAAGGCTGGGGGATCGGCGCAATGAGTACGCCCGACACAGACATCGGCTGCCGTTGCCGCATCTGCGGTGCCGACAACGGTCATGTCCATTGCCGAGTGCGCGAGATGTATTTCGGCACGCGCGAGCAGTTCGACTACTTCGAGTGCGGCCACTGCGGCACGATTCAGATCCGCGATATCCCCACGGATATGAGCCGGCATTATCCGCAGGACTATTATTCGTTTGCCAACGTGCAGCCCAAGCCGGCTTCGAGACTCGAGATCGCTTTACGCCGCCGCCGTAGCGACGCCTGGCTGGGCGGTGGCAGCGGGCTTGTCGGACGGTTGCTGGCAAGGCTCTCGAAGAGAAAATCGGACTATTTCGCCTGGTTTGCCGGCATGCCCCTGAGTACCGATTCGCGCATTGTCGACGTCGGTTGCGGCGGCGGCGCACTGCTGCTGAAGATGCGGCGGGATGGGTTTCGGCGGCTCACCGGGCTGGATCCGTTTATCGCCGAAACCATCGAATACCCCGGTGGTGTGACGGTGTACAAGCACGGGCTGGCCGAGGACGGCGGCCGTTACGACCTGATCATGATGCATCACTCCCTGGAGCACATGCCCGATCCGGTGGCGGCCATGAGCGACATCGCGCGCCACCTCACGCCGTCGGGCCGGGCCCTGATCCGCCTGCCGATCGCCGGCGGCCAAGCCTGGCGCACCTACCGCGAGGATTGGTATGCGCTCGACGCGCCCCGGCATCTGGTGATCCCGACGGTTCGGGCCATGCACCTGCTGGCGGCGAGCGCCGGCCTGGAAGTGGAGCGGCATTTTTTCGATTCGGACACCGGCCAGTTCCTGGCCAGCGAAGCCTATCGCCAGGACATTCCGCTTGTCGATCAGATGCGTTCGCCGCTGCCCGCGCCCAGCGCGGATGAAATGGCACGCCTGGTTGCGCTGACCGACGAACTCAACCGCAGCGACGACGGCGATAGCGGCGGATTCGTGCTCAGGCGGCGAGAGCCGGAACCCCGGTCATGAGGGACTTTCTGGTCTTCGTTCGCGCCGGGGCCAATTCTCTGCACCGGCGCTGGCTGATGGACGACCCGCAACGCAATTGGGATTGCTGCGTCAGCTGGTATTGCCCGCCGCCGGACGAGTCCGGCGCCGAGTTCTACGTCGACGAGGGCGACAACAAGTTCGAGGCCTTCGCCCTGTTCTTCGAGCGTACGCGCTCCTTGCATTCGTATCGCTACTATCTGGTGATCGACGACGATATCGCCTTCGCCGCCGGCGACATCTCGCGCCTGTTTTCGCTGTGTGCGCGCTACGGCTGTTTCCTGGCGCAGCCGGCCCTGCGCTGGGGCACCAACGCAAATCATGATGTGACCCTCTGGAACCCGCTTTGCCGCATACGCAAGACCAGTTTCGTCGAGGTCATGACGCCATGCTTTTCCCGCGAGGCCGTGGCGGAACTGCTGCCCACCTTTCGTCTGGCACGCAGCACATGGGGCATCGACTACGCTTGGGCATCGCAGTTGCAGCGGCAGGGACGCATCGTGGTGATTGATTCCGTGCGCGTCGCCCATACCAAGCCGGTGGACATGGGTGGGGGCGCCTTCTATCGCAAGCTGCTCGCCCAGGGCATCGACGCGCAAAAGGAATATGGCGAGATCAAGAAGCACTTTTTGCCCTTCGGACCGTTGCGCACGCAGGCAAGCGGGCATGTGCTGGTTTGGCCGTGGATACCCGGTTGGCTCGGTCTTCCCTTCATTCGTCTGTTGGAAGGCGTGAAGAAGCGCGTTCATCGACGCCTGCTGAAGGGACCCGGCGCCGCCGCTACGTCGGCACACGGCGCGTGACATGCGACGCGACGTCCTATTTCACCCCGTCGGCCGGGGCCTGACTCCGGCGCTTGAATCGGCGCTCGAAGATCTTGGCCTGGTTTTTCTGCCGCTCGACGCCGACACGGGCGATGCCGACCTGCGCCGCGGACTGGCCTGCCTCACCTGGTTTTACGAGCCCTTGCGGCATCCCGTCGGCGTCTGGCGACTGAAACAGCGGCTGAAGTGCTTCGACATTCCTTTGCTGGCATGGAACCGCGACGCGCCCCATTACCTCAACCGCAAGCCCTGGCGCCTCGATTTGCTCGACCGTTTCCGCCTGCTCGACATCTACGCCACCCATACGCTGATCGATCAGGAGCGTCAGTTTGCCGACCTGATGCTCTACCTGCCCAATGCTGCCAATACGGCCAGCTACAACCTGCGCGGCGCGGCCGATGAAGTTCTGCCGCGCTTGCGCGCCGCCGCCGCTTACCGCTGGGACGTCAGCTTCTTTGGCGGCATGGATGGCGTGCGTTACAAGGAAGACGCGGCGCGCGCCGAATTTTTCGCCGCCCTGGCGGATCGCCTCGATGCGAAAGGCATCAGCCACTGTTTTCGCGAGGCCGCGGGCATGAGCACCGACGAGCAAGTGGCCTTCATCCAGGCCTCGCGCATCAACCTGAACTTCGGCGCCCGCTGCGAATACGGCGCTCCGGTGGCCTCGGGCCTGCCGGAACGCTGTTACGGCATTCCCGCCAGCGGCGGCTTTCTGCTGTGCGACCGGCGCACGCATGCGCGCGACGATTTTTCCGTCGGCGACAACTGGGCCGAGTTCGACGGGCTGGACGACTGCGTGGCGAAAATCGAATACTGGCTCGCCAATTTTGCGGCGGCGCGCGATCTGGCCGAGCGCTGCTGCCATCACGTCATGTCGCATCACACCTACGTCCAGCGCGCCGCCAAACTGCACGCGGCGCTGCAAGACTGGCATGAGGGGCGGCGTGGGATGATCCGGTAATACCCGACTCCCCTGCGCTTCATCCTTGCAATTTGACTGTTGGTGCATCAAAATGCAAGGCTTATGTACGCCCGCCATCGCTTGGACACACTCCGGAATCGCCTGGATTTTTATCCGGGCATGGTGTTGCTTGGGCCGCGCCAAGCCGGAAAGACCACGTTGGCGAGGCAGCTCGCGGCGTCCCACCCGGACGCCGTGTTCCTCGATCTCGAACGGGCGGGAGACCGCGCCGCGCTGGCCGAGCCGGAACTCTTCTTTCGGCAAAACCGGCACCGTCTGGTGGTGCTCGACGAAGTGCAGCATGTGCCGGACCTGTTCGCCGCCTTGCGCCCCGAAATCGATGCCGAGCGGCGGCCCGGACGTTTCCTGCTGCTGGGATCGGCCTCGGGCAAGTTGCTGCGGCAGAGCGCCGAATCGCTGGCCGGCCGCGTCGGCTACCTGGAACTGAGCCCGCTTCTCGCCAGCGAGGTGCAGGCAACGTCGCACCATATCCAGACCCTTTTGCTGCGCGGCGGCTTTCCGCCAAGCTTCGACGCGCCGGACGACGCCCTGTCCATGGTGTGGCGCGACGACTTCATCCGCAACTTTCTCGAACGCGATCTGCCGCAACTGGGCGTGGGAACGCCGGCGGCGACATTGCACCGCTTCTGGCGCATGCTGGCCCACGTGCATGCGCAGCAGTTCAATGCCTCGCAACTGGGGCTGGCTCTGGGCGGGGCGAGCCATTCCACCGTCGGCCACTATCGCGATCTTCTGGTCGATGCGCTGCTGGTGCGCTGCCTGGAACCCCTGGTGGCCAATCTCGGCAAACGCCTGGTGAAAACGCCCAAGGTCTACATACGCGACAGCGGGCTGCTGCACGCCTTGCTCAATATTCCCGACAGCAACACCCTGCACGCCCATCCGGTACTCGGTGCATCGTGGGAAGGCATGGTGGTGGAGCAGATCGCCGCCCATGCACCGCCCGGCGCCGAGCTCAATTACTTCCGCACTTCGGCCGGCGCCGAGATCGATCTGGTGCTGACCTTGGGTCAGCGGCGTTATGCCTTCGAGATGAAATACTCGTCCGCACCGAAACTGGCCAGGGGATTTTGGAATGCCATGACGGACCTTGCCGTCGAGCGCGCCTGGGTCGTGGCGCCCGTCGAGCGTGCCTATCCACTTGCGGAAGCCGTAAACGTTGTTCCGCTCGACGATCTTCCCGGCATCCTTGCCGCGCTGGCTGAGACATGAGGCGCCGCCGATGAACGACAAGCCGTTGCGCCTATCCCTGGTGGTGCCCATCTACAACGTCGCCGCCTATCTGCCGGCCTGTCTCGACAGCCTGGCGGCGCAGACGCTGGCGCCGGACGAGATCATCGCGGTGGACGACGGTTCCACCGACGCCTGTCCGCAGATACTCGCCGACTACGTCCGGCGCATGCCGAACCTGCGCATCGTGCGCCAGGAAAACGGCGGTCTTTCGGCGGCGCGCAATACCGGCCTCGATCTGGCGCGCGGCAAGTGGCTGGCCTTCGTCGATTCGGACGACTTCGTGGCGCCGGACATGTACCAGCGCCTGGTGGAACTGGCCGAGGCCGACGACCTGGACATGGCGCTGTGCAATGCGTGGTATCACTTCGAGGGGCGCGAGCCGGAGCGCCCGATTTATGCGGATACCGTCGGCAGCGGCGCCATTCCTGGCCGCGAGTGGCTGCGGCGGCGTCTCGAAGGCGACCGCCTGCTGCACATGGTCTGGATGCATCTGTATCGCCGCGATTTCATCGAAGCCCACGCCTTCCGCTTCGTGCCGCGGCTGATCCACGAGGACGTGATCTGGACGACGCGGGCGCTGCTGGCCGCCGAACGTGTGCGCTTCGATCCGGCGCCCCTCTACCATTACCGCATCCCGATTCGCCGCTTCACACCGGAGCAGTCGGAGAAGCGGCTGCTGGCGATCGTCGATAGCAGTGTCGTCAATGCCCGCACGCTGGGCGAAATCGCCGACGCCGAAGCCGATCCTGCATTCAGGCGCCTGCTCGACGCGCAACTGGTGGACGGTGGCTTATCGGTGTTCCACAAGCTCGAACGCCTGCCGGCAGCGGTCAGGCGCGAGCGCTATCGGCAGTTGCGGCGCGACGGCTACTTCGGCCTGCTCTGGCGTCACGCGGTCGGCTGGCGCCAGCGGCGGCGCATCGTCCGCAACTACCTGACGAGTTTGATCGCGGCGGGCTGCCATGACAGTTAAAACCCGGTTTCGACCACGGGGGGCACGGGGCACACGGGGAGAAACAAAATGTTGAGGAGAGAAGCCATACAAGCGAACTGGGAACACCAAGATCGACTTCCCGGGTCTCCCCGTGGTGATCCGCTTTTTCAATATGACTGAAACGCGCATCCCTTCCTGGCGCGAGGCCTGGCTGCCGCTGTGGCTGTTTGCCCTCTACGCGACTTACCCGGTTCCCCACACCGTGGCCTTGCGCAACCTGCTGTTGGCCGTTGGCCTGGCCGGCCTGATCCTGGCGGCCAGACCGTGGCGCGAAAGCCTCGCCGGCCTGGGTAGCGCGGTGCGCTGGGCGCGGCCGGCGGCGATCATGCTGATGTTGCTCACCGGCTGGATGCTGGTGCAGTCGGCATTTTTGTCGCCGTTTCCGGATCGGGCCCTGCCTCTGCTGAGCGGTCAGTGGACGATGATTCTTCTGGCCGTATTCCTCGGGCTTGCCGCGGCTTACCGTCAGCCGCGCGCCACCTTGCAGGCGCTGACGCTGGCGTTGTCCGCCCATATCGCGCTGCTGCTGCTGTACCAACTCTATTTGGCCGGGTTCCACGATCCGGCCGCCGGATACACTCCCGCTACGCCCTTCGCCGAGCGCGACTACCACAGCTTGCTCAACGGCAGCCTGTTCGCCCTGCTGCTGGGAGACCGATGGGCGTCGATGAACCGGGTGGCGCCTCCGCTGGGCTTGCCGGGACGCCTGGTCTGGACCCTGTTACTGTCTTCGCTGCTCGCGGATGTATTCCTGCGCACCCGCAACGGCACGCTGGTCACGGTGGCCCTCGTCGGTCTGGCCGTTGTCTGGCTGGCGACGAACGGGCAGCGGCAGTTGCGCTTCCTGACGATAGTCGCGGCGCTGGTGCTGGTGCTGGTGCTCGGTATGTCTCTGCGCAACGATGAGCGGTGGTCGGGTCTTGTCGAAAGCGTGACTCTGGGCGTTACGTCCGGCAGCCTCTACGGGCTGGACGCGACGGCGCCGCCGCCGGCGACGCCTTCGGGCCAGCCGCTGGAGGAATCGGCCTACGACCGGGCCGTCTGGGCGACGCAGGCGGTGGAGGCCATCGTCCGCCACCCCCTGGGGCTGGGCTTCGGTCACCAGGCCTTCGGTTGGGCCGTGGAACTGAAATACGGGCTCAAGGGCATGGAGAGCAGCCATAGCGGCTGGCTCGACTTCGCCCTGGCCAACGGCCTGCCGGGGCTGGCCCTGTGGCTCGCCATGTCCGGCTGGCTGATGCTGGCCGGGTGGCGGCGCTTCCGGAACCTGGGCGACGGCAACGGGTTGCTGCTGGTGCTGACCGTGTTCGCTTATTTGCTGCGCTGTTTGATCGACGGCCACCTGTCCGGCTGGCGCCTGGCGATGTACGCGCTGCTGGTCGGGGCGATCATCGGCGCCAGCGGCAGGCAACGGGAGCCGGCATGAAGGTCGTTCAAGTCAACCTCCAGCCGCATTTCGGTGGCGGCGAAGTCTATACCGCGTTTCTCTGCCGCGCGCTGTCGGCCCTGGGTGTTCCGACGCAGCTCTTCGTCCATCCCCGCGCCGGGTTCTGGCGCGATCTGCCGCTGCCCGGCGACACGACGCTGACGCCCGCTGCCGATTTTTCTGCCGTCGCGGCGGCATTGCCCGGCGACGGCGGCTGGCTGATCGGGCACGGCCCTTTGCCCCCGATTCTGGTGGCGACGGCCAAGGCGAAAAACTGGCTGGCGACGGCCGTTGCCCACATGCCGGTGCAGGGGCGCAATCCGGACGTCTTCGCGGGCCACGACAAGGTCTTCGCCGTATCCGGCTGGGTGCTCGACGGGCTGCGGGAAGCCGGGCTGCCGGCCTGGGAGACGCCGCTCTACGCCGTCGCCGACCTCGTTCGTGCCGCCGGAACGGGCGAGATCCGGCGCAGCAGTTGTTTCGATTGGGACAGGCGCAAGTTTCGCGACTGCGTGCTCGGGTGGATAGCGCCTGTGGTCGCGCCGCTGCTCCCGCATCCGCGCTATCGGCGCCGGCCCGGGCTGACGCTGGGCGTCGTTTCGCGTCTGACGCCGATCAAGCAGTTCCCCCGGCTGTTCGGCATTCTGGCGCCGGTACTGGCGCAGGCGCCGGATGTCCGTCTCGAAATATTCGGCAGCGGCGGCTACGCTTCGGTGCGCGACCTGCGGCGGGCCGTCCGTCCGCTGGCGAGCCGCGTCCGCTTCTGGGGGCATCAAACGGACGTTGCCGCGGTCTATCGGGACATCGACTATCTCATGACGGGGCTGCCGGAAAAAGAGGCGCTGGGACTCAACGTCATCGAGGCGCAGGCCTGCGGCACGCCGGTGCTGGCGCCCAATGCGCCGCCGTTCACCGAGACGGTTGTCGACGGCGCCACCGGTTTTCTCTACCGCGATCCGCGCCAGGACGGCGGCGCGGATTTCGCGCGGCTGCTGGTAAGACTGCAAGCCCTGCCGCAACGGCTCGACCCGCGTCAGGCGCCGAGTCATCTGGAACGGTTTTCTTTCGCCGCCTTCGTCGAGCGGCTGCGCCCGGTGGTCGCCTGGGCAGGGCGCGATGCCGGCTGAACCGCGGAAAGGCGGTTCACCACGGCGAGCACGGCGACACGGCGAAATTCAAAGATCAGACGAGGAATCGACAACTCGCCCATAGGGGCAAGTCGCTTTTGCCGAGCGTCTTCCGCGGAAAGGCGGTTCACCACGGCGAGTACGGCGACACGGCGAAATTCAAAGATCAGACGAGGAATCGACAACTCGCCCATAGGGGCAAGTCGCTTTTGCCGAGCGTCTTCCGCGGAAAGGCGGTTCACCACGGCGAGTACGGCGACACGGCGAAATTCAAAGATCAGACGAGGAATCGACAACTCGCCCATAGGGGCAAGTCGCTTTTGCCGAGCGTCTTCCGCGGAAAGGCGGTTCACCACGGCGAGTACGGCGACACGGCGAAATTCAAAGATCAGACGAGGAATCGACAACTCGCCCATAGGGACAAGTCGCTTTTGCCGAGCGTCTTGCCTTTCCGCCGTGTCGCCGTGCCCGCCGTGGTTCAACCGAGGTTTTCAGTGCGCCTGGTCCCAGTTTTCGCCCACGCCGACATCGACCAGTAGCGGCACCGCCAGCTTCGCCACGCCGCCCATCAGTTTCGGCAGCGCCTCGCGTACTGCGGCAAGTTCTTCTTGCGGCACTTCGAGCACGAGTTCGTCATGCACCTGGAGGATGAGCCTGGTGGCGAGTTGCCGTTCGTCCAGCCAGCCCTGTACCGCGATCATCGCCAGCTTGATGAGGTCGGCGGCGGTGCCCTGCATGGGGGCGTTGATGGCGGCGCGCTCGGCGCCCTGACGGCGGCCGACATTGCCCGACTTGATTTCCGGCAGCCACAACCGGCGGCCGAATACGGTTTCGACATAGCCCTTGTCGCGCGCCAGTTGGCGCGTTTCGTCCATGTAGCGGGCGACGCCCGGATAGCGCGCGAAATAGCGGTCCATGTAGGTTTGCGCTGCGCCACGGTCGAGGCCGAGTTCGCGCGCCAGGCCGAAGGCGCTCATGCCGTAGATGAGGCCGAAGTTGATGACCTTTGCTGCGCGGCGCTGGTCGGAATCGACTTCGAGCGGCGTGATGCCGAAGATTTCCGCCGCCGTGGCGCGGTGCACGTCTTCACCCTTGGCGAAGGCGTCGAGCAGGCGGGCATCGGCGGAGAGGTGCGCCATGATGCGCAGTTCGACTTGCGAGTAGTCGGCGGAGACGAGCACATGGCCGGCGGGCGCGATGAAGGCCGAACGGATGCGCCGGCCTTCTGCGGTGCGCACGGGAATGTTCTGGAGATTGGGTTCCGAACTCGCGAGCCGGCCGGTGACGGCGACGGCCTGGGAGAAGCTGGTATGCACGCGGCCGGTGGCGGCATTGACCATGCGCGGCAGCTTGTCGGTGTAGGTGTTCTTGAGCTTGGCGTAGCCGCGGTGTTCGAGAATCTTCTTCGGCAGCGGATAGTCGAGCGCAAGCTGTTCCAGCACTTCCTCGTCGGTGGAGGGCGCCTTGGTCGGCGTGCGCTTGACCACCGGCAGTCCCTGTTTCTCGAACAGGATTTCGGCGAGTTGTTTCGGCGAGTTGAGATTGAAGGGCTGGCCGGCAAGGGCGTGGGCCTCGGACTCGATGGCCATGAGCTTGCGCCCGAGTTCCTCGCTTTGCTGCGCCAGCGCGAAGACGTCGATGAGAACGCCGTTGCGCTCCATGCGGAAAAGAATTTCGGCCACCGGCAGCTCGATGTCGCGGTAGAGGCGGTCGAGCTTTTCCTCGGCCGCCAGTTGCGGCGCCAGGATGTCGTGCACGCGCAGCGTGACGTCGGCGTCCTCGGCCGCATATTCGCCGGCGCGCTCTACCGGCACTTCGGCGAAGGAGATGCGCGACGCGCCCTTGCCGGTGACGTCGTCGTAGGCGATGGTCGCAAGACCACAGTGGCGGGTGGCGAGCGAACCGAGATCGTGGGGCTTGTCCGATTCGAGTACGTAGGATTCCAGCAGCGTGTCTTCGGCGATACCACGCAAAACAATGCCGTGATTGGCAAAGATATGGCGGTCGTACTTGAGATGCTGGCCTAACTTCCGGTGCCGGCTCGATTCGAGCCAGGGCCTGAGTTTCGCCAGCGCCGCGGCGAGCGGTAACTGTTCTGGCGCGCCCGCATAGCGATGGTCGAGCGGCAGGTAGGCCGCTGCGCCGGCCGCGGTGGCGAAGGAGATGCCGACCAGCCGTGCCGTCATCGGGTCGAGGGCGGTGGTCTCGGTATCCAGCGCGGTGAGCGGGGTGGCTTCGATCCGAAGGAGCCAGGCGTCGAAAGCGTCCCAGGTAAGCAGGGTTTCGTAGCCGTCGCGAGAAATAGGGGACAGACCACGGTTTTCGTGGTCTACAGCCGAAGCGGACGCCGCCGCCGGGGAAAACCGTGGTCTGTCCCCGGTTTCCGTCTCCGCCAGCCACTGCTTGAAGCCGAGCCGGGCGAACAGTTCCGCCAGCCGGTCGTTGGCGGGCGGCGTCGGCGCGAGGTCCTTGATCGCCACCGGCAGGTCGAGGTCGCAGGCAACGGTGACGAGGCGCCGGCCCAGCGGCAGGAAGTCCAGATGCCGGCGCAGGTTTTCGCCGACCACGCCGCCGATTTCGGCTGCATGGGCGACGACGCCGTCCAGCGAGCCGTACTGGGCGAGCCATTTCACGGCCGTCTTCGGACCGACCTTGGCCACCCCCGGCACGTTGTCCACGCTGTCGCCCATCAGGGCCAGGTAGTCGACGATGCGATCCGGGGCCACGCCGAATTTGGCGAGCACGCCGGCCTCGTCCAGCGTCTCGTTGGTCATGGTGTTGACCAGGCGCACCTGCGGGTTCACCAACTGGGCCAGATCCTTGTCGCCGGTGGAAATGAGCGAGGCAATGCCCTGAGCGGCGGCCTGGTGCGCCAGGGTGCCGATGACGTCGTCGGCCTCGACGCCGTCCATCATCAGCAAGGGCCAACCCAGGGCGCGTATGCATTCGTGCAGCGGCGCGATCTGGGCGACGAGATCGTCGGGCATGGCCGGCCGCTGGGCCTTGTACTCGGGATACCATTCGTCGCGGAAGGTCTTGCCTATGGCGTCGAACACCACGGCGCGATAATCTGACTTATAGTCCGCGGCCAGCCGGCGCAGCATGCTGATGACGCCGTAGATCGCGCCGGTCGGTTCGCCCGCCTTGTTTCTCAGGTCGGGCAAGGCATGGAAGGCGCGGTAGAGGTAGGAAGACCCGTCAACGAGCAGAAGCATGGATATGGAGAAGGAATGAGTGCGATGAACAAGCTGCCGAGTACCATCGACCCGTTGATGGCAAAACCTGCGAACACCGCCCGCGAGGCGTGGCGCGTCTTCGGCATTATGTCAGAGTTCGTCGAGGCGACCGAACGTCTCAGTACGATCCGCCCGGCCGTGAGCATATTCGGCAGCGCCCGCGTGGCGCCGGGTTCCGAGGTGTATCTGCTGACCGAGCGCATCGCGCGCCTGCTTTCCGATGCGGGCTTTTCGGTCATTTCAGGCGGCGGGCCGGGCGTCATGGAGGCGGCGAACAAGGGTGCCTTCGAGGGCAAGAGCCCGTCCATCGGTCTCAACATCCAGTTGCCGATGGAACAGAAGGCCAACCCCTACCAGGACATTTCACAGAGCTTCCGCCACTTCTTTGCGCGCAAGTACATGTTCGTGCGCTTCGCCACGGCCTATGTCGTGATGCCCGGCGGCTTCGGCACGCTCGACGAACTGCTGGAGGCCTTGACCCTGATCCAGACCAAGAAGACGCCGCGCATTCCGCTGATCCTGGTCGGAGCCGAGTTCTGGGGCGGCATGCTGGACTGGTTCCGCACCCGCCTGGTGACCGAGAAGTTGATCGCGCCGGAGGACATGGACCTGATTTCGGTGATCGACGACCCCGAATGCGTGGTGGCCTCGATCTTTCAGTATTACGAAACGCGCGGCTTCGGTCCGCTGCCGGAGGAACACGAACTGCTGCTAAACCTATAGAATTCCAACGTCTTCCAGAGGATTCCGCCATGCGCCGCCTGATTCCCGCCCTTTTTCTTCTCGCCGCCCTGCCTGTCGCGGCGCAGAACCGTCCGGCCGATTTACAGACGCTGCCCGACGTACCGCCGCCGCCGCCCGGGGTGTTCGATGCTTCGCTCGAACCGCAGGTGACCATCGTCAAACGCGGCGAGGACAAGGAAGAGCAATTCCGCCTTAACGGCAAACTCTACATGATCAAGGTGACGCCGTCCCATGGTGTGCCGTACTACCTGATCGATGCCCAGGGCGATGGCGCCTGGGAACGGAAGGACCCCCTCGACACGGGTTTCCGCGTACCGATGTGGGTCATCGGCAACTTCTGATTTGAAATAGGGTCCCCATGCAGGCTCGCTGTTTGCCGGCACGCCGCGGCGCCTTCTGGCTTCTTGCCGGCTACCAGCTTTTTCGCCGCAATCCGCCGCTGATCACCGCACTGACCCTGAGCCACATGCTGCTGGTTCAGATCGCCGTTCGCATGCTGCCGGCGGTCAGCCCCTTTCTGCTGCCTATGGCCTGGCCGGCGATGGTGCTGATCGTCGCCAATAGCGTGCGCATCGCCGACCAGGGTAACCGCATGCTGCCCGGCGCGCTGTTCTTCGGCATCAAGGGCAATGGCGTCCCCATGCTGCGCCTGGGCGGACTGCATCTGGTCGGCGCTTTCATCTTTATCGGCATCGTGCTGCTGCTCGAAGGCAGTGGCGTCACGTTTGCCAACTTCGAGAAGGGCGACGACCCCGAATTGCTCTGGTCGCTGCTGCACCTGCTGTTGTTGTCCACGCCGTTCCTGATGGCCTTCATGTTTGCGCCCTACCTGACCGGATGGGACGGCGTGCCAGCCGCCCAGTCGCTGTTCTTCAGCTTCGTTGCCAGCGTGCGCAATTGGCGGGCGCTGCTCGGGTATCTCCTCGCCGTCGGCGCGGTGGCGGTGGCCGTGCCCGGTCTCGTGCTGGTACTGGCCGCGCTTCTGTCCGACTCGGCCGCCCAGGTCGCCCAGATCGTCGTTAGCATGTTGATGGTATTTCTGCTGGGCCCGGTGCTGACGGCCAGCATCTATGTCGGCTATCGCGATGTCTTCCATCCGCCGCCGGACGAGCATGTTTGAAGCGCCAGGACCTCTCGGCATCCTTGGCGGCACCTTCGACCCGGTTCATCGCGCACATCTCAATCTTGCCCGCGCCGCGCTGAAGCAGCTGCGGCTGGCCTCGGTACTCTGGATTCCCGCCGGGTTGCCATCGCACCGGCAGCCGCCGCATGCCTCGGCAGCGGACCGCATGGCGATGGTGCGACTTGCGATTGCCGATCATCCCGGTTTCGCTCCGGACGATGTCGAAGCCTTGTCGGCGACGCCCAGTTTTACGGTGCCGACATTGGAGCGCCTGCGCGGACTGCATGGTACGCAACGCCCGTTTGTGCTGCTGCTCGGTGCGGATGCCTTCCTCGGCCTCCCCTCCTGGCATCGCTGGCGGGAGTTATTCGAGCTGGCCCATATTGCCGTGGCGTCGCGTCCGGGAGCGGAACTCAAGGATGAAGTCATGAGTCCGGAACTGGCCGGGATATTGCGCGCGCGCTGGCGCGGCGACGTTGCGGCTTTGGCCGGCGCTGCCGCGGGGGCCATCGTCGGCTTCGATATCGAGCCGGTTTTTCCGCCCGATCTTTCGGCGACGGCCGTTCGTGCGCGGTTGCAAAGCGGCGATGCGGCCGCGGCCGATTTGCTGCCGCCGGCCGTTCTCGACTATATTCGGCGCAACCATCTTTATTCGACCTGACCCATGGACATTCGCAAGCTTCAGAAAATCGCCGTTTCCGCCCTCGAAGACATCAAGGGCGAGGACATCGAGGTCATCAACACCACCAAGCTCACTTCACTTTTCGATCGCATCATCGTCGTCAGCGGCAGCTCGAATCGCCAGGTGAAGTCGCTGGCGCGCAATGTCGAGGACAAGGTGCGGGAGGCGGGCGGCGAAGTTATCGGCGTCGAGGGCGCGGACGTCGGCGAATGGGTGCTCGTCGATCTCGGTAGCATCGTCGTGCATGTCATGCAGCCGGCCGTACGCAGCTACTACAACCTCGAAGAGCTTTGGCAGACGGCGCCCAAGCGCAAGGCGAAGGGTAGCGCCGCCGAGCCGGCGGCGTGAAGCTGCTGGCGGTAGCCGTCGGTTCGCGCATGCCGGACTGGGTGGATGCGGGCTTCGCCGAGTACGCCAAACGCATGCCGCGCGAAATGTCGCTGGTGCTGACCGAAGTGAAAGCGGAAGCGCGCACCACGGGCAAACCGGTGGCGGCGATGATGGCGGCGGAGGCCGAAAGACTGCGCGCGGCGCTGCCATCGCGCTGCCGGCGTGTGATACTCGACGAGCACGGTACCGACCTGACGACGCGCGCTTTGGCCGAGCGTCTGGCGCGCTGGGCGGCGGAAGGCGACGACGTCGCTTTTGTCATCGGCGGGCCGGACGGGCTCGATCCGGGCATCAAGCGCGAGGCGGACGAGAGCCTGCGGCTTTCCAGCCTGACGCTGCCTCACGCCATGGTGCGGGTGGTTCTGGCCGAAGCGCTCTACCGTGCCGTAAGTCTCATGAAGAATCATCCTTATCACCGAGAATAGACCGATGCAACTTGAATCCAGAATCTACCTTGCCTCGCGCAGTCCGCGTCGCTGCGAACTCCTGGCGCAGATCGGCGTGAATTTCGACCTGCTGCTGTTCCGCAATCCGCCGCGGGACGATCCTGAAACCGACGAGACGCCGCTGCCCGGCGAACAGCCGGAAACATATGCGCGCCGCGTCGCCAGTTCCAAGGCCCGCCACGGCGTCCGGCTGCTCGGCCTGCGCCGGCTGGTGGCCCGGCCGGTGCTGGCCGCCGATACCACGCTCGATGTCGACGGCGGGATCGTCGGCAAGCCGACGGATGCCGACGATGCCGTGGATATCCTGACCCGGCTGTCCGGCCGCACGCATCGCGTCATTACCGCGGTGGCGATGGCCCGGGGCGAGGACGTCGAATGTATCGCCAGCGTCAGCGATGTGCGCTTTCGCGAGTTGGCCGCCGCCGAGATACACCGCTACGTGGACAGCGAAGAGCCGATCGACAAGGCCGGCGCTTACGGTCTGCAGGGCCGCGCCGCGATGTTCGTGGAGGAAATCCGCGGCTCAAGTTCAGGCATCGTCGGTTTGCCGCTTTGCGAAACGACGCTGCTGTTACGGAAGTTCGGATATCCGATATGAGTGAGGAGTTCCTCATCAACTTCACGCCGCAGGAAACGCGGGTGGCCCTGTTGCAGCAGGGCTCGGTGCAGGAACTCCACATCGAGCGCACCAACAGCCGCGGCATTGTCGGCAATATCTACTACGGCCGCGTCGTGCGCGTCTTGCCTGGCATGCAGTCGGCTTTCATCGATGTCGGCCTCGAACGCACCGCCTTTCTCCATGTGGCAGACATATGGGAGGAGCGCCACGGCAACGGCCACGAACCGCGCCCGATCGAGAAGGTGCTCGCAGAAGGCCAGAACCTGATGGTTCAGGTGCTCAAGGACCCCATCGGCAGCAAGGGCGCGCGCCTGTCGACGCAAATCTCGATCGCCGGCCGTCTGCTCGTCTATCTGCCGCAGGAAAAGCATATCGGCATATCGCAACGCATCGGCGACGAGGCCGACCGCGAACGCCTGCGGAGCCGCATCGAGGCGCTGCTGCCGGCCGACGAGGTCGGCGGCTACATTGTCCGCACCATGGCCGAGGATGCAGGCGACGACGCCTTGCAGGCCGACATCGCCTATTTGCGGCGGCTGTGGTCGGAAATCAGGCACCGCACGGCGAACGCCAAGGCACCGTCGCTGCTGCACCGCGACCTGACGCTGGCGCAGCGGGTGCTGCGCGACCTGGTGACGCATGAAACGACGCGCATCGTCATCGATTCGCGCGAGAACTTCCAGAAGCTGTCGGCTTTCGCTCAGGAATATGTGCCGCAGGTGGCCAGCCTGCTCGATCACTACAACGGCGAGCGGCCGCTGTTCGACCTTCACGGTGTGGAGAACGAGATACAGAAGGCTCTGGCGCGGCGCGTCGACCTCAAGTCCGGCGGCTACCTGATCATCGATCAGACCGAGGCGATGACCACGGTCGACGTCAACACCGGCGGTTTCGTCGGCGCGCGCAATTTCGACGACACGATCTTCAAGACCAATCTCGAAGCGGCGCTGACCATCGCGCGCCAGTTGCGGCTGCGCAATCTCGGCGGCATCATCATTGTCGACTTCATCGACATGGAGTCCGAAGAGCACCGCGAGGCGGTGCTGACCGAGTTCAACAAGGCGATGGCCCGCGACCATACGCGTATTTCGGTCAACGGCTTCACGCAACTCGGACTGGTCGAGATGACGCGCAAGCGCACGCGTGAAAGCCTGGCCCATATTCTCTGCGAGCCTTGCCCGACTTGCGGCGGGCGCGGCGAGGTCAAAACCGCCCAAACCGTGTGCTACGAAATATTGCGCGAACTGTTGCGCGAGGCCCGTCAGTTCAACGCGCGCGAGTACCGCATCCTGGCCAGTCCGGTGGTCATTGATCTCTTTCTGGACGAGGAATCGCAATCGCTGGCCATGCTTTCCGACTTCATCGCAAAACCGGTTTCTTTACAGGCCGAATCCAGCTATCCGCAAGAGCAATACGACATCGTTTTATTGTGACTATAATGGGTTGATTCAATAGAAATAAATTGATACGATCAAGGAAATTGCATAGTATTCGCGAGGTTGGCGCGAATAGCTGACGGAATTTCTAGTGTTTCGTGGATGGATGGTTGAAGGGGGTGGAAGTGAAGTCGATAATCCGTGTCTTGCTGTTGGTCGCTATTCTCGTCTGTGGGAGCGCACAGGCCGAGGATGAGCATTTCGACATCCTCCGCTTTGAAGTCGAAGGTAATACGCTGCTTGCCCCGGCCCACGTCGACGCGCTGGTCGCACCTTTCCTTGGAGTCAAACGCAACTATGGCGACGTCCAGAAGGCGCTGGAAGCGTTGGAAGGTGCCTATCGTGCCAGCGGATTCGGCACGGTGCAGGTTTTCGTCCCGGAGCAGGAACTCACCCATGGCGTGGTGCGCCTTCAGGTGACCGAGGGCGTCGTTGGAAAGGTGAGCGTTGTCGGTAACAAGTATTTCGACAACGCCAATATTCGCATGACGCTCCCCAGTCTCCAGGGAGGCCAGGCGCCGAATATGCGGCAACTGTCCGAAAATATTCAACTTGCGAACGAAAACCCGGCCAAGCAGGTCGAAGTCACGCTTGGCGTCAGCGAAGAGGAAGGCAAGGTCGATGCCAAGGTGAGCGTTACCGACGACAATCCGGAGAAATTTACCTTCACTGTCGACAATACTGGCACCAGTGCGACCGGCAAGTTGCGCACGGGGTTTGCCTACCAGAACGCCAATCTCTTCAACAGCGATCAGGTCATGACGCTGGCCTATACCGATTCGCCCGACAAACCCGCGGGCGTCAAAGTCGAGGTCTATAGCTTCGCTTATCGCTTGCCGCTCTACAGCATCGGCGACAGCGTCGACATCATTTACGGCAAGTCCTCGGTGAGTACGCCCAGCGCACAAGCCACCGGCTTTGCTCTCAACGGTCAGGGCGACGTCTTGAGCCTGCGCTGGAACCACTATTTCTCGCGGCGCGGCGAATACACGTCCAAGCTGATAGGCGGCTTCGATTACAAATACCTGAACACGCGCTGCACCAATCCGGCGACGGGCGCCGTCTTTGCCATCGATCCGCCTGTGCCGGGCAATGCCGCGTGTACGCCTTATACGCTGCGCCCGTTTTCGCTGACCTATACCGGCCAGCGTCAAAGCCCCGGGCAGATCCTCGACTACAGTCTCGGCTTCTACCAGAACTGGGCGATGGGCGTGCGCTATCCGTATACCACGGCCAGCGGTGCCGGCGGCATCGACCATTACAGCATCACGAATATTGAGGGTGTCAGCAGCCGGGCGACTCCTGACGGCTTCAATTACCTGAAGGCCACATTCAGTTTCCTTCATGCGCTCCCCGAAGACTGGGCGATGCGTGTTGCAGTCAATGGCCAGTACAGCAGAACGGCGTTACCCGCCGGAGAGCAGATCGGCATCGCCGGATCCATGGCGGTGCGTGGTTTCAATGAGCGCGCCGTGGCGATGGATACGGGATACTTTGTCAATCTGGAGGTCTATACTCCAGAGTTAGCGGGCAAAACCGGGCTGTCCGGTAGTCTGAAGGCCGTCGGTTTCTACGATTTCGGCCGCAGTTTCAACTACATCGGAGCCCGCAGTGCCGACCTCGGCGCCGGGCCGTTCGAGAAAGCCGGCATTGCCAGCATCGGGGCCGGTCTGCGTTATGCGGTCGGTAAAGATGTGAGCGTGCGCGCCGATCTTGCGTGCATCGTCGACGCCGGGCCGGCGGACATCCGTCCCGGCAATTTTGCGGCTTTCCCTGCCAATACCGAAAGCCGGGGCGACTGGAGAGGGCATTTCGGCCTGCAGGTCGCGTTTTAGCCGCGCTTTTCCATTTCTGGGGAGATTGTCATGACCCTGCATTCCCCGCGCAGATACAGGTCCGCGCAACGCTTTACGGCGCGCACGCGCATGCTGGCTGCGGCCGTTGCCGCCTGCTATATTGCCGCGCCGGCTTGGGCGTTGCCTACCGCACCTACCGTTATCAACGGCAGCGCCGGTTTTGTCCGTAGCGGTAACGCCTTGACGGTTACCAACAGCAACGGCGCCATCATCCACTGGAACAGCTTCAATATCGGCGCCAACGAGACGACCCGTTTCGTTCAGCCTTCCGCCTCCAGTGCCGTGCTGAACCGCGTTCTTTCCGCCGATCCCTCGCAAATCTACGGTTCGCTGACGTCCAACGGACGCGTCTGGCTCATCAACCCTGCCGGCGTTATGGTCGGTCCCGGTGGACGCATCGATACCGCCGGTTTCGTCGCTTCCACGCTCAACGTCTCGAACCAGAACTTCCTCGCCGGACGGCTGAATTTCCAAGCGACGCCGGGTGTCGGCAACGTCGTCAACCAGGGCAGCATCGTCACGCCATCGGGAGGCACGGTCTATCTCGTTGGCGCCAGCGTCACGAACCAGGGCATCATCAGCACGCCGGGCGGTGAAATCATCCTTGCCGCCGGGCAGACGGTGAATCTTGTCGATACCGCGACGCCGGGCGTCAAGGTCGAGATCACCGGGGCGGAAGGCAACGTCACCAACCTGGGCGAGATTGCCGCGACCGCCGGGCGCATCGGCATGGCCGGCGTCATCGTCAGGAACACGGGCTTGCTCAATGCTTCCAGCGTCGTCAGCGACGGCGGACGCATTTTCCTCAAGGCCAGCAGGGAATCCTATGTCGACGGCGCCGGGCGCATCGTCGCCACCGGCCGCAAGGGCGGCAGCGTCGAAGTCCTCGGCGACCGCGTTGCCGTCACCGACGAGGCCGGCATCGATGTTTCGGGTAACGATGGCGGCGGTACCGTGCTGCTTGGCGGAGACACTCAAGGCAGGAATCCGGACGTCCGGAACGCCAGCATCGCCTACTTTGGCCCGCGAGCGCTTATCAAGGCCGACGCCAGCGTTAGCGGCAACGGCGGCAAGGTCATTGTTTGGGCTGACGACACCACACGCGCGTTCGGCACTATCTCCGCGCGCGGCGGCGCCCGCGGCGGCAACGGCGGATTCGTCGAGACTTCGGGACATCGCTTCCTCGACGTCGCCGGCATCCGGGTCGATAGGTCTGCGCCTAATGGCGCGGCCGGCAACTGGCTGCTCGATCCGACCGATGTGACCATTGTTGCCGGCTCGGGTGCCGGGACCTTCGTCGGCGGCGTATTCGACAACGGCGGCGGCGCCAGCAGCACCGTCTATGCCGGAGACATCAGCAGCAACCTCGCCAGCGGCGACGTCACGATCACCACCGCCAGCGCCGGCGGTGCGTATGGCGACATCGCCATGGCGGCGGGCGCCGTTATCCAGCCGGGTAGCTCCAGCGGCAGCAGAACGCTGACATTTGTCGCCGACCGCAACATCAGCGTTGCCTACGGCGCCGCGATTCTCGGCAATACCGGTACCCCGCTCAATGTGGTTCTCGCCGCAAGTTACGGCGGCAGCGTCGGCAGCGTGACCCTCAATGGCGGCATCGCCACGCGCGGCGGTTATGCGGTCCTGCGCGGGCAAAGCGTCACCATCGGCAATGGTACCGATACGCTGAACGTCGGCATCAACGCGACGACCGATTCCATTTCTCCGGCCAATAGTTCTACGCCCGACAGCGCGCCCGGCGGCCGTATCATGATCGACGCCGGCACGGGAACCTTCACCCTGGCCGATGGCGCGGGTATCGGCACCAGCAACCAGAGTACCGTTCTCAGCGCCGGTGGGCAGGTCGATTCTTACGGCGGTCCGGCGATCGGCATCAAGGCCGGCGATGTAGCAATCGCGTCCGGCGCTTTGGGCATCAAGCTCAACTACTATGGCGGCGGCATTGCCTCCGGCGGTGGCGGCGATCTCGGCTTCATCCCGACATCCGGCAGCGTTGGCCTGGGAAGTTACGGCGGCGCCAGCTTTACGCTCGACAACGGCGAATTGAGCCATCTTTATATGCCGGGTGCCGGCAGCGCGTATTGCGGTACCGGGGGCACCGGCTGCCGCATCTGGATCGGCAATCTCAATTCGACCGATCCGCTGGTCGGTACGCTGCCGGTCACCAGCCAGCCGATCACGGTCAGTCAGGCCGATTTCACCCTGAACGGCACGGTGGGCGTGCCCAAGCGGGTTCATCTGAGCACGACCTCCACGATCAACGACGCCGGTACGGGTGCGGCAGGCGGCTACTACGGCATCCAGGCCGGCCACCTCGGTGCGTCTGGCGGGGCCGGCATCGGCACCGTCGGCGGCGATGGCCTGAGCTTTGTCGCCAACAGCGCCGGCCTCAGTTCCTCCGCCGGAAGCATCCTGGCGGCCAGTGTCGGCACCGGCGACCTGGCGCTGCGGGAAGTCAAGGCCTCCACCAACGCCACGGTCAGCGTCTACGGCGCGACCGTTCTGCTGCCGCATTATGCCGGGCAGACGAATGTCGTCGGCGGGAGCTTCACCCTCAATTCCGGCGGCAACATCAGCTTCGCCAAGGCCGGGCAGTCTTTCTCCGCCCTGAATTCGTCGGCCTACGGCTCGACCGCGACCTTCTCCGACACGGCCGGCGCCACGGCCACGGTGATGGCCGGCGGCGCTATCAACATCGTCAGCCAGGGCAACATCAGCGTCGCCGGCGATCATGCATCCGGCACGGATGCAAACCTCACTGCGTACGGTGCCGGCGGCATCAGCTTTACCGACGCCGGCCTGGCTGCGCTCGGCAACATCGGTATCCATGCGCCCAACGGCGACATCAGTTTGACGGGAGTCAGCATCGGCACCATCGTGAAGAGCATGGGCACGATGACGCTCGCCGCCAACAACATTTATCTCACCGGCGGCAATGACATCAACCCCGCGTCGACAACCCGGTTCGCCGGCACCGCCGCGAGTTTCGATGCCAGCGGTTATGGCGCCGGCGCGGTTGCCACCAGTTACGGCGCGCAGACCATCACGGCCAACAACGGCATCGTTCTTCGCGCCGGCAGTGCCAACAGCGCAACCGGCTCGGGCAACTCCCAGTATGGCGGGTCGGTGACCTTGACCTCAGCCGGCAGTCAGTCTGTAACGGCGACTGCCGTCGCCCTCTACGGTGGCGTCGCCGGCCACGACAACGCCGCCACGATCGAAGCCTACGGGGCGCAGGCGCTTACTGCATACGCCGGCGGCATTTCCGTTTATGGCGGTGGCACGACGGGAAGCTTCAACAATATTGCGGCTATCCGTCAAAGCGCCGCCGGCACCGCCTATCAGAAGATCACCAGCCGCAACGGCGGCACCATCACTCTGGTGGGCGGCAACGGCACTGGGCTGTCCGGGAATTTTGACAATGCCTGCGGCACGCCTTGCCAAAGCGCCGCGAGCAGCAACTACGCACGTATCGAAAATAGCGGGCTCGGTCAGGCGGGTATCGGCATCGGCCAGGAGATCGATTTCGTCGGCGGCGGTACGCTGGCGCTTCGGGGCGGCGGCGGCGGTAACGGCAACAGTGCCGAGATACACAACCGTTCGGGTTCGACGCAGAAGATATGGAGCAGCGGTGGCAGCGCCTATCATCCGACGATAGTCGTGACGGGAGGTGCCTCGGGCGGCATCGCCGTGTATGGCGGTTCCAGCTACGGCGGTACCGGCGTCGATGGCGTTTTTGACATGGGAAATTCGGCGGGCATTTCCGCCGGCGACGACAGCACGGGTTACGGTTCCCAGATCATCTATGCGCGAGGTATTACGCTGGAGGGCGGCGGTACCGGCGACGCGGCCAATGCCATCGGCGGCGCGTATATCGGCGGCGTCTATGGCGGGGGCAATCTCGGCTTTGGAACGACCATCGTGTCTTATGGCTCGGTCGCCATGACCGGGGGTGCCGGCAACCACGCAGGCGTCGAGAGGTTCTCCACTGCCGCCGGCATCGGCAACGACAAGGCGGCCAACGTCGCCTTGACCATCTACGGCGGTGATCTCACCATGAACGGTGGGACGGGGGCGACCAGCGGCGCGTTGATCGGTTCTATGGGCGAGTCGGCCAATGTCGTCGTCAATGTCGTCAAAACCGCGGGCGTTGGCGGCAACATCGCGCTGACCGGCGCGGCGGGCGGCGTGTCGATAGGCTCCCTGGCCAACGTGGCCGGCCGCGGAGCCGGTACGGCAGTCAATCTACGTGCCGACGGCACCATTACGGCCGATGCAAGTTCTTCCGCACGGCCGGCCGCTATCGGGTCTGCCGATGCCACGTCGGCCGCATCGACGGCGATTACGCTGAGTTCGGGCCTGGGGGCGGGGACCGGCGGGATTTCGTTCTCCAGCTACGGCGCCCTGGTGGGCCACAGCCTGAACGCGACCTCGGGCAACGGCATCAGTCTGCTCGGCACCAACGCCATCGACGGCACGGTGAGCCTGACCACTCAAGGCGCCGGTTCCGCCGGTAACATTGCCATGAACCTGGGCAGCAGCACGCTGGGTTCCATCGACACGGCCACTGCCACAGCCAGCGCGCAAACCGTCACCTTCTATGGCAGTACCTTGAGTCTTACGCCGGCCATCGACATGGAAGGCGACCGCCTGGCCCTGTTCGCCACCGGCAACATCAGCTTTGCTTCGACCGGCCGCATTTTCAACGCCGCCGGCGTGACCCTCAGTTCCAGTGGCGGCGGCATCTACAATCCCAATACGCCCGGCACTGCGGTCATCGACACTTCGGTGTATGGTGGGGCCATCGCGCTGACGGGCACCGAAATCGGCCTGGCGCAGAATTCCAATCTCACCGCTGTCGGCAATCCGATTACGGTCAAACCGGGAACCGGCACCGTGAGCGCGACGGCGACATCCGGCGGCATCAACCTGTTCCAGACCGTGGGAACGCTTGCCACTGGCAGTTACACGCTATCCAGCCCTGCCGAAAATCATGTCCATCTGCGTTCCGCCAACGCGTTGAACGTAAGCGGCGCTTTGGCGCTGCCGGACAACGATCTGCTGCTCGTCGCGCAAGGCGGCGCCCTGACCCAGTCGGCGCCGATTACTGCCGCCAGTCTGTATGCCAGCGCCTATGGCGGCATCGCGCTGACAAATACCGGCAACCGGGTATCGAATTTCGGCGCCTACAACAACGGCAGCGGCGGTATCGCTTACAAGGACTCCGCTGCGCTCGTTGTCCGCGATCTCTACTCGGTGGGCTACGGCGTCAAGAACGACGCCACCACCGGCGGAGGCGTGGAGATGACGACCCTGGCCGGCAGCCTGACCACCCAGGCCGATGTGCGCGCCAGGGGCGCGATGACGCTACGCGCGGCCGGCAACCTGACCCAGTCGTCCGGCGTTATCGCCAACAATGCGACGACCGGCAGCAGCGATATTTCGATCTTTGGCGCCGACGTTACCTTGCGCGATATCCGCTCGCAGCGCCACGTCAACCTCACCGCCACCGGCGCGCTGCGGCTGAGCGCCTCCGGCGGCGAGTCCTCCGGCGACTATGTCGACGATAGCTATTTCACCTACAACCTGCCGTTTGCCTTCACTTTCTACGGCGTCAGCTACTCGCAGGCCTACATCAGCAGCAACGGCCTGATCACCTTCGGCAGCGGTACCAGTTCCTATAGCGACAGCGTGTCCGGACTCGGCAGCTACCGGGTCATCACGCCGGCCTGGAACGACTGGGAACTGCACGTCGGTTCCGGCAAAGACATTTTCGTCACCCAGCCGACTGCGACCTCCCTGGCGGTGCAGTGGAACGTGGACGAGTACTACAACACCGGCAGAAACGCGAAATTCGAGGCCGTGCTGAGCAACACCGGCACCATCAGGTTCAACTACGGCGCGGCCGATGCCAGTTATGCCAACCAGGTGACGATCGGGCTGTCGAACGGCAGTACCGCGTCGACGGTCGCTTCGCAGCTCATGAGCCTGCCCAGCTTCTCGCTGAACAACCTGAGATCGACGACCTTCACGCCCGACGGCAGCGGCTATACGGAGACCGTGAGCGCCACCAGCACTGCGCTGTCCAGCACCGCCGGAGCGACTTCCGGCGGCAGCGCGATTCTGGGCGGGTCATATTCGACAAACAATGCGGTGACCGCAACCGGCACCCTGACGGCGACGGCCGGGGGCGCGATTGAGGCCTTGAGCAGGATAACGGCCGCAGCGCTCAACGCCACTTCTCACGGCGGCGCGACCTTCACGGGCAACAACCATATCTCGGCGCTCAGTGCGCACAACTATACGAGCGGCGTGCTGCGGTTCAACAACACCGCATCGCCGCTGACGCTTGGCAATGTCATCAATTCGGGCGGCAATGTGATTGTCGACAACACCGGCGCGGTCGTCGTCGCCGGCGACATCAGTTCCACCGGCAGCGTCTCGATTACGGCGCACAGCCCGATTACGGTCAATGCGGGAGCCAGCGTGTCAGGTGCGACGGGTGTGTCGCTGACGGCGTCGGCAACTTCTTCGACCAGCACGACGGACCTGGTGGCGATCAGCGGCGATGTAACGTCCGCTAGCGGAAACGTCGTCTTGTTTGGTGCTTCCGGGATTACCGTCGATTATCCCGGCAGCGTGACCGCGCCGCATGGCACGGTCACAACCACGACTCGCAGTGGACCGGTGTCGGATGTGGACTGGACGCCGGCGCCGCCGGTAGTCGCCCCGCCGGTTGACCCCATACGGGAGGTCATAACCAGTTTGACGGACGCGGGGCAAAACCCGAACACGAATACGGATAACTCGAACGCCCAGCAACCTCCGGTGTTGCCGCCAACCGGCGCCGGAAGCGGCGGCGGAAGCGCCACTTCCGGCCTGAGCGGCCAAACCATAGGCGGCGGCACCGGCCAGTTCGCCAGCAGCGAATCGTCTTCATCCCTCTCCTCGGACTTCGCAACCGGATCGGGGTCTTCGGGGGGCGGCGCCGGTTCATCGTCGTCTGCGGGCGAAAATGCGGAATCTTCCACAACTTCCGGCGATAGTTCGAAATCCGCGGCCGGCGACAAGGACAATGGCAAGGATTCGAAGGATAATAAAAAGGACGATAAGAAATCGGCAGGTTCCTCTGGGGATAAGAAAGATGACAAGTCTTCCAACAAAAAAGCTGTGGGTAAATGCAGTGCGTAGCCCGCTGTTGCTGATAGCGTTTCTCGGCTTTGCGTGTATCGCCCAAGCCCAACAGGCGGGGGTGGTGACGCATTTGTCCGGAACACTTTCGGTCAAGCGCGCCGACGCGCCGTCAAAGCTGCTGTCCGTCAAATCCGAAGTAAAAGAAGGCGATCTGCTGTCTACCGAGGCAGACACCTATGCGCGCATCAAGTTCGCCGACGGTGGCGAAGTGGTGTTGCGGCCGGGGTCGCAATTGAAAGTCGAAACCTATGCGTTCAACGAGGCGAAACCGGAAAGCGACAACATCGTACTGTCGATGCTGAAGGGCGGATTGCGCGCGGTAACGGGCCTGATCGGCAAGCGCAACCGGGACAAGGTGAACTACACGACGGCAACGGCGACCATCGGCATACGCGGCACCCACTTCGGCGCCCTGTTCTGCCAGAACGATTGCGGCAGCGTGGCGACGACGACCGGGAAACCGCCGCCCAATGGCCTGCATCTGGATGTGGCGGATGGCGCGATTGTCGTGCGCAACGCGGCGGGCCAGCAGCAGATCGGCGCCGGCCAGTTCGGCTACGTCGCCTCGCCGCAGACGCCGCCCCAGATCGTGCCGCCGCAGCAGGGCATTCAAGTCACCATGCCCTCGGCGATCTCGAAGAACGACAGCCGTGGTCAGGGCATAGGCAAGGGCAAAGAGGGCGAGTGTTCGCTGTAGGCTTGTCTTCGAGCCGCAAAAAACGCCGGCCTTGCGCCGGCGTTTTCTTGTGCGACCACCGGATGCCGGCTGGCCGGAGGGGGCGCGGCAATACCCTCATTGAATTTCGGAAATATGCAGCGTAAGGTAAGTCACCCGAACGACAAGGAGCGTGACCATGGCTAATGCCGAGTTCGACAGTCTGTTACCCAAAGTACCGTTCAGTCGCCGCGGTTTTCTCGTCAGTTCGCTCGCCGCCGGATTTACCTTGGCCGCCGGCCCGGTGATGGCGCAGACCGCGATAGTCACCGATACCCAGGGGCTTGTTGCCGGCGAAATCAAGGTTACGACCGCCGATGGCGAGATGCCCGCTTATCGCGCCCAGCCGGCGGGGGCCGCGAGTCCCGCCGTCATTCTGGTGGTGCATGAGATATTCGGCGTTCACGAATACATCAAGGACGTCTGTCGGCGGCTGGCCAAGTTCGGCTACATGGCCATCGCTCCGGAACTGTATGCGCGCCATGGCGATGCCTCGCAGCTCAAGAACGTTCAGGATGCACTGGCCTTGGCTGCCAAGGCCCCCGACGCCCAGGTGATGTCCGACCTCGATGCCTGCGTGGCCTGGGCCAAAGCCGATGGCGGCGATATCTCACGGCTCGGCATTACGGGTTTTTGCCGGGGCGGGCGCACCGTATGGCTCTATGCGGCACATCAGCCGCTCCTCAAGGCGGGCGTGGCCTGGTATGGCCAGATCGACGGCGCGCCTAACGCGAACATGCCGCGCTACCCGCTCGATATTGCCGCTGAACTCAAGGCACCGGTGCTGGGATTTTATGGCGACAAGGATCAGGGCATTCCCCTCGCGGATGTCGACGCCATGCGGGCCGCCATTCAGAAGGCTGGCGGAAAGTCGGAACTGCGCGTCTATCCCGACGCTCCCCACGCGTTTCACGCGGACTATCGGCCAAGCTACCGAAAAGACGCCGCGGATGATGGCTGGAAGCGCATGCGCGAATGGCTCGTTGCCCACGGCGTCCAGCCTTAACCCAACGCCGGAACTTGCCGGCCATCCCCACGAATATCAACGAAACAGACCGGCGCATTTCCACACTTCAACTAGCGGCTGACTGCGCTATAGTCGGAGGGACACTCAGAGGTTTTCGCCAAAATGATCGAACTAAGCACCCGCCTAAACAGAGCCGGAATCTCCGCTGCGACGGGGAACGGTCTGGTCGGCACGCGCGATCAATCGAAGGCAGCTTCGTTGCGCGGCAATGGCAATGCTGCCGATAACCAGAGTGCTTCCGGTGGTACTGACGGCAATACAAAGAGCGCCTCTGCGCAGGAGTTGACCCTTCAGCAGCAACAGAAGGTCGTGGAGCTCCAGCAGATTGACCGCAAGGTGCGCATTCACGAGCAGGCGCACATGGCCGCAGGTGGTGGCATCGTCACCAGCGGCCCCAACTACACTTACACCTACGGGCCGGACGGCAAGTCCTATGCCAGTGCCGGTGAAGTTGGCATCGATACGGCGGCGGAGAATAAGCCGCAACAGAACATCGACAAGGGCCAGCAGATACAGAGAGCTGCCCTGGCGCCTCAGGACCCGTCGCCTCAGGATTACCGCGTCGCTTCGACCGGCGCCCATCTCGAAGCGCAGGGACGCAGCGATCTCTCCAGTGAACAAACGCAGGAACGCGCGGCCAATGCCCAGGCGGCCAGGCAAAGGCGCGAAGCCCAAGCTGCCGGCCCTGACGGTTCTTTGTCGAATGCGGCCACAGCAGAAACCGCCGCGGGAGCGAGCGCTAGAGACAAGCGTCTACTTGTCAATACGGCCTATGCTACAGTCGCCAACGGCTCCGCCAATGCGGGGCGCGTCAGCGTCTTTGCATAGGAGCCTGTTCTGAGTTTGCGTTATCCCCATCTGCTGTCTCCGCTGGACCTTGGCTTCACGACGCTCAAAAACCGCGTCCTGATGGGGTCGATGCACGTCGGCCTCGAAGAGGCGCCTGATGGCCCGCGTCGTCTGGCGGCGTTTTATGCGGCGCGTGCGCGCGGCGGCGTTGGTCTGATCGTCACCGGCGGCATTGCACCCAACCGTGACGGCGCCATTGCTCCCGGCGCGGCGACACTGGATCGTGAAGACCAAACCGATAACCACCGCCTGGTCACCGATGCCGTCCACGCCGCAGGCGGCAAGATCGCCCTGCAAATTTTGCATACCGGCCGCTATGCGATGCATCCGGGTGGTGTTGCACCGTCGGCGCTCAAGGCGCCGATCGCACCATTCCCGCCACATGCGCTGGACGATGCGGGTATAGAGCGAACCATCGCCGACTTCGTGCGCTGCGCCCGGCTGGCACAGTCTGCCGGCTACGACGGCGTTGAGATCATGGGCTCTGAAGGCTACCTGCTCAACCAGTTCGTGGCAAAGCGCACCAATTTGCGTACCGACGACTGGGGCGGCAGTTTCGCGAACCGCATCCGCCTGGCGGTCGACATTGTGCGTCGCACGCGTGCCGCCGTCGGCAGCGACTTCATCATCATCTTCCGCCTGTCGATGCTCGATCTGGTCGAGGGCGGCAGCGACTGGTCGGAGGTGGTGCAGTTGGCGCAGGCCGTCGCTGCCGCCGGCGCCACGCTCATCAATACCGGCATCGGCTGGCACGAGGCGCGCATTCCCACGATTGCCACCATGGTGCCGCGCGGCGCCTTTGCCTGGGTGACGCGGCGCCTCAGGGTAGAAGTCCGCCTGCCGCTGATCGCTACCAACCGGATCAACGACCCCGCGCTGGCCGAGGCCATCCTCGCCGAAGGCAACGCCGACATGGTTTCGATGGCCAGGCCTTTCCTGGCCGACGCCGAATTCGTCAACAAGGCCGCGGCCGCGCGCGAAGCCGAGATCAATACCTGCATCGCCTGCAACCAGGCTTGTCTCGATCATATCTTCGCCGGCAAGCCCGCGAGCTGCCTCGTCAATCCCTATGCCTGCCGCGAGACGGAAATGTCCGCTACGCCGACAAGCGCGAAGATGCGCATCGCGGTCGTCGGCGCCGGCCCGGCCGGACTCGCCTGCGCTGCAACGCTGGCCGAACGCGGTCACGCAGTGACGCTCTACGACGAACACGACCGCATCGGTGGACAGTTCAACCTCGCCAGGCGTATTCCCGGCAAGGATGAGTTCGGCGAGACCCTGCGATATTTCGCCACGCGCCTCAAGCTGGCCGGCGTCGACGTCGTGCTCGGTACGCATGCCGACACCGTGACGTTGCGTGGCTATGATCAAGTGGTGCTTGCCACCGGCATAGTGCCGCGGCGACCGGCAATTCCCGGCATCGATCACGCCAAAGTGACGAGCTATGTCGACCTCATCGAAGGCCGCGTCGAGGCCGGCCGGTCTGTCGCCGTTGTCGGCGCTGGCGGTATCGGCTTCGATGTCGCGGAGTTGCTGACCCATGTCGGAGCGCATACGATTGCTGACTACCAGGCGCTTTGGGGCATAGACCCCGAGTACCGGGGACGTGGCGGCTTGGTGCAGCCGGCTTCGTTCGTGCCTGCGCGCGCGGTGTGGCTGCTCCAGCGCAAGGCCGGCAAGGTCGGCGACGGGCTGGCCAAGACCACCGGCTGGGCCAGACGCGCCACGCTGCAAAAACACGGCGTGCAGATGTTGGCAGGCGTCGAGTACCTGAAGATCGACGACGGCGGATTGCATATCCGCATTGGCGGCGAAGAGCGGCTGCTTGCCGTCGACACCATCGTCATTTGTGCCGGCCAGGAGCCGCGCCGCGACTTGCAAGCCGAACTGGAAAGCGCCGGCATTCCGACCACGCTCATCGGCGGTGCCGACATTGCCGCGGAACTCGATGCCAAGCGCGCGATAGATCAGGGCACCCGGGTCGGTCTCGCGCTTTAGCGTTAGGCCATCGGCGGCGCCGAGTAGGCGAGGTGGCCGTCGATCAGCGTGAAGCGCACTTCGCCGGCCAGTTCGTGGCCGATGAAGGGCGTGTTCTTGCCCTGGCTTTTCAGTCGTGCGCGCGTGATGTGCACTGGCGATTTCGCATCGAATACGCAGATGTCCGCAGCCCGGCCCACGCTAAGCGTGCCGGCATCGAGGCCGAGAATGCGCGCAGGATCGCAGGTCACCCGCGCCAGCGCCTGGAGCAAAGGCAGCTTCATCTCGGTTGCCCACTTCAAGGTCAGCGGCAGCAGCAGTTCGAGCGCAGTCGCGCCGGGCTCGGCCTCGCCGAATGGCGTTTGCTTGCAATCGTCATCGACGGGCGTGTGATCGGAACACAGGGCATCGACGGTGCCGTCGGCCAGTCCGGCACGCAAGGCGTCGCGGTCGCGCATCGAGCGTAGCGGCGGGTCAAGGCGGGCATGGGCGTCGAAGTAGGCGATGTCGTTCTCGCACAGATGCAGATGATGCGCGGCGACGTCGCAGCTTACCGCGATGCCGGCGGCACGGGCAGCGCGGATGATGTCGAGCCCGGCAGCGCTGGAAATGCGCGTGACGTGAAGTCGCGCGCCGGTTTCCTGCGCCAGATGCAGGATGGTCGACAGCGCGATGGTTTCGGCCACGACCGGGATGCCCGACAAGCCTAGTCGCGCCGCAACTTCGCCGTCGTGTGCCACGCCGTTCTTCGCCAGATAGTGGTCTTGCGCCTGCAACCAGACCGGAAAGCCGAAGGTGGCCGCGTACTGCATCGCCCGCAGCAGCACCTGGGTATCGAGGATCACCGTATTGGCCTGGCCGAAGGCGACGCAGCCGGCTTCGGCCAGTTCCGCCATTTCGGTGAGCCGTTGGCCGGCAAGCCCCACGGTCAGCGCGCCGACCGGGTAAATATGGGCGAAGTCCGGCAGCCGTGCGCGATGCGTCAGCATTTCCACCAGGCCCGGTTCGTCGAGCGGCGGGTCGGTGTCGGGCGGGCAGGCGAGGCTGGTGACCCCGCCCGCCGCCGCCGCCGCCATTTCCGACTCCAGCGTTGCCCGGTACTCCAGGCCCGGTTCGCGCAGACGCGCCGCGAGATCGACCAGGCCGGGGCAGACGAGGCAACCGGATGCATCGATGGTGCCTTCCGCCGTAAACCCGGCGGGCGCTCTGCCGATGCCGGCGATGCAGCCATCGGCGATGAAGACGTCGGCGTGCCGGTCAATGCCGTTGGCGGGATCGATGACGCGGCCGTTGGTGATTTTTATCCGCATGATCAGTTCCCCCCCAGCATGGACATTACTGCCATCCGCACCGCGATACCGAAGGTCACCTGCGGCAAAATCACAGCCTGGCGGCCATCGGCGACTGCGGAGTCGATTTCGACGCCGCGATTCATTGGTCCCGGATGCATGACTATGGCATCGGGCTTCGCCAGGTCGAGTTTCTCGGGCGTCAGTCCGTAGTATTTGAAATACTCCTGCGGACTTGGCAGCAAGGCGCCGCTCATGCGCTCGTTCTGGAGCCGCAGCATCATTACGACATCGACGCCACGCAAGCCTTCGCGCATATCGTGGAACACGCGTACGCCCATGCGCTCGACGCCGCCGGGCAGCAACGTCTTCGGCGCAACGACGCGTATTTCGGGCACACCCAGTGCGGTCAGCGCCTGAATCTGGCTGCGCGCAACGCGCGAGTGCAGCACGTCGCCGACGATGGCGACGGTGAGTCCGGTGAAATCCTTCTTGTAGTGCCGGATCGTGTACATGTCCAGCAGGCCCTGGGTCGGGTGCGCGTGGCGGCCGTCGCCGGCATTGACGACGCGGATGTGGTCGCGACCGGTGGCGGCGAGGTGCTGGGCGATGAGGAAGGGCGCACCGCTGGAGGCATGGCGCACGACGAACATGTCGGCCTGCATCGCCGCGAGGTTGTCGACGGTGTCGAGCAGGGTCTCGCCCTTGGCGGTGGAGGAGGCGTTGATGTTGAGATTGATGACGTCGGCCGAAAGCCGCTTGGCAGCAATTTCGAAGGTGGTGCGGGTGCGCGTCGAGTTCTCGAAAAACAGATTGAAGACGCTCTTGCCGCGCAGCAACGGCACCTTTTTGACGTCGCGCTCGGCGACCTCGGCGAAAGGTTCGGCCGTATCGAGAATGGCGGTGATGATTTCCCGCGGCAGGCCCTCGATGGTCAGCAGGTGCTGAAGTTCGCCGTTCTTGTTGATCTGGGGATGGGGCTTCATTTTTCGACGACCTCGAATTCCAGGCTGCCATCCGCGCTCCGTTCGAGATTCAGGTTTTGGGACGCAGCCAAGGTCAGCGTTAGCGGACAGTAAGTCGCCGCGATCGGCAGGTCGCGACCGCCGCGATCCACCAGCACGGCCAACTCGACTTTCGCCGGACGGCCGTAATCGAAAAGCTCGTTTAGCGCGGCGCGTATGGTGCGACCGGTATGGAGGACATCGTCGACGATCACAATGTGAGCGTCATCCACCTCGAACGGCATCGACGACGGCTTGCGCCCGGTGTGCAATCCGCGTTGGTTATAGTCGTCGCGGTAGAAGGATACGTTCATCGTTCCCGGCGGCGTGGCGATGCCCAGTTCGCGGTGCAGCCACTCGGCGACCCAGACCCCCCCGGTGTGGATGCCGACCAGGACGGTGGCGGGCGTTACACGCGGCCGCATGAGTTCCGCCAACTGCCGGCAGAGTTCAGGTGCGGAAGGCAATTTCGGCATGATGCGTCCGATCAAAATAGGATTGCAAAATGGTGGCGGCAGCAGCGGCGTCGACTGCCGCCTTGTCGCGCCGCAGATCGCGGCCCTGCTCGCGCAAGGCGGCTTCCGCCGACGCGGAGGACAGGCGTTCGTCTTCCAGTTCCACCGGCAGGCCGAAGCGGCCGTGCAACTGGTTGGCGAAGCGGCGGCAACGTGCGGTCATTTCGTGGGCGGAGCCGTCGAGGGCCAGCGGCAGGCCGACCACGAGGTTGCGTGGCTGCCATTCCGCGATCAGGCGGGCGATGGCCTCGAAGCGTGCGGCATTCGCCTCGGCGGCGATAGTGGTCAGGGGACGCGCACTCCTCAGCATGGCTTCGCCGACTGCAACGCCGATACGGCGCGTGCCGAAGTCGAAAGCGAGTACCGTGCCTTCATGCATGTCCCGCCACTTCGGAGAGATTGGCGAAATCGATGCCAAGCAGTTGCATCGCCGCCGGCAGGCGCGCTTCTGGCGGCATCGCGAACAGTATGTCGGGGTCGGCGGCGACGGTGAGCCAGGCGTTCTGCGAAAGCTCCCACTCAATCTGTCCGGCCGCCCAGCCGGCGTAGCCCAGGGAAATGACGACTTCGCGCAGTGCGCCGTTTTCGCTCATCGCTTGCAGAATGTCGCGCGAACTGGTGAGGCCTATCTCGTCGGTGACAGCCAGCGTTGAATGCCACTGACCTTTGGGGCGGTGCAGGACGAAGCCCCGGTCGGTTTGCACCGGGCCGCCAAAATAGACGGGCAGTCCGGTTAATTCGGCTTTTGCGGCCTCGGCGTCGATGGGGATGTTTACACGCTCCAGGAGACTGGCGACGTTCATGTCGATCGGGCGGTTGACGATGATGCCCAGCGCTCCTTCGGCATTGTGTTCGCAGACGTAGGTCAAGGTGCGCGCAAAATTCGGATCGGCCATGGCCGGCATGGCGATCAGGAAATGATTGGCAAGGCTGACGGTATCCATAAATCCAGCGCAATTGTAATCTCTCGGCAGACCATTGGGACACTGTACCGGCACCACGGTCTGCGCATTTTCGTTCTTACGCGGACGCCAACTCGAAATCGACCTTGCGGGCGCCGCACTCGGGGCAGACCCAGTCCGGCGAAATATTCTCCCAGCGGGTTCCAGGAGAAATACCTTCGCTGGGGCAGCCATTGGCCTCATCGTAGACGTAGCCACAGATTTTGCAGATCCAGATCCTGAATGCGGCGCTGTCGCTCACGGTCGGCCCAAGGGTTTCGGTTAAAATTGCGCCATCTTACCGTAGCGCCCGCCGGGCGCATTCGCCCATGGCCTCCGCCGTTCCCGATCTTCTGCCCCCCATCGTCATGACCCTTGCCGCGTCCGATCCCACGGGCGGCGCCGGGCTTCAGGCCGACATCCTGACGCTGGCAAGTCTGGGCTGCCATCCGTTGTCGGTGGTCACGGCGTTGACGATCCAGGATACCGGCGGCGTCGAGGCCGTGCTGTGCATTGACGCCGACTGGGTGGCCGACCAGGCCCGTGCGCTGCTCGAAGACATGCCGGTGGCCGCGTTCAAAATCGGCATGCTCGGCAGCGCCGAAATCGTCGCCGTCGTCGCCGAAATCCTGGCCGACTATCCAGACATTCCGCTGATACTCGACCCCGTTTTGGCCTCCGGCCGCGGCGACGCACTGGCCGACGAGGAAACCATCGCGGCGATGATCGAACTCCTGCTGCCGCAGACGACGATTTTGACGCCCAACAGCCTCGAAGCCCGTCGCCTGGCGCTGGACGAAGATCGAGACGACGACGATCCCGACCTGCCCGAATGTGCCCGCCGCCTGATTGCCACCGGCTGCGAATTCGTGCTGGTTACCGGTACCCACGAGAACACGGCGCAGGTTGTGAATACGCTTTACGGCGAGCAGGGTGTGCTGCGCAGCGACCATTGGGATCGCCTGCCCGGCAGCTACCACGGTTCGGGTTGTACGCTAGCCTCAGCCATCGCCGCCAATCTTGCCAACGGCTTCGACATTGGCGATGCGGTTCGGGAGGCGCAAGACTACACGTGGCAGACGCTGGCAGCGGGATTCCGACCCGGTATGGGCCAGTTCGTTCCCGACCGGTTCTTCTGGGCAAGGAATGATGAACCGTCCCCTCAGCCCGCTTCCGAGGCAAAGACGTGAAGGCGGCTCATCACGCTCGATACCTGCGAAAGTTTTCGTTTCGGGACGGCCCGGCGGCGAAAGGCGATGAGCCCGATGGTGCCTGAGCGTACTCCGTTGCGCGGTCTCTACGCCATCACGCCCAGCGACAACCTGCTGCCGCGGCTCTCGGCCTTGGTCGGCAGCGCCCTGGCCGGCGGCGTCAAGTTCGTGCAGTACCGCAACAAGTTTGCGCCGCCGCCGCTCAAGCGTGCCCAGGCCGCCGAACTGCTGCGCATCTGTCGTGCGGCCGATGCCCGGCTCATCATCAACGACGATCTGCATCTGGCGCTCGAAATCGGCGCCGACGGCGTGCATCTGGGGCGCGAGGACGGCGACATTGCGATGGCGCGCAAGGCTTTGGGGCCGCAACGTCTTCTCGGCGTTTCCTGCTACGACGATCTGGCCTGCGCCGAGGCGGCGGCGGCGGCCGGTGCCGACTACATCGGCATCGGCAGCGTTTTTGCATCGGCCACCAAACCCGAGGCCACGCGCGCCTCCCTGGCTATGCTCGCCGAAATCAAACGCCGCATTGCGCTGCCGGTCGCAGCCATCGGCGGTATCACTCTCGCCAACGTGCCGCAGGTCATTGCTGCCGGTGCCGACATGGTTGCGGTCATCACCGATCTCTTCGATGCCATGAACATCCAGGAACGGGCGACGGCCTATCAGAAGCTGTTTGCACATTGAGGTCAGACATGGCAACGAAAAACGAAGAACTGTTCCAACGCGCCCAGAACACCATCCCTGGTGGCGTCAATTCTCCCGTGCGCGCCTTCCGCTCCGTCGGCGGCGCGCCGCGCTTCTTCGCCCGTGGCGAAGGCGCCTACGTCTGGGATGCGGACGGAAAACGCTACATCGACTACGTCGGCTCCTGGGGGCCCTTGATTCTCGGCCATGCCGAGCCCGACACCGTGCGCGCCGTGCAGGAGGCCGCCGCCAAGGGCCTCTCCTTCGGCGCGCCGACGGCGGGCGAAATAGAACTCGCCGAACTCCTGGTGAAGCTTGTGCCGAGCATGGAACTGGTGCGCCTGGTTTCTTCCGGCACCGAAGCCACCATGAGCGCGATCCGGCTGGCGCGCGGTTTTACTGGCCGAGATGCCATCGTCAAGTTTGAGGGCTGCTACCATGGCCATGCCGACAGCCTGCTGGTGAAAGCCGGCTCGGGCATGCTGACCTTCGGCAATCCTTCGTCCTCGGGCGTTCCCGCCGATCTCGCCCGGCACACTCTCGTCCTCGACTATAACGACCCGGCGCAGCTTGCCGACGCCTTCGCCAGGCATGGCGACAAGATCGCTTGCGTCATCGTCGAACCGGTGGCCGGCAACATGAACCTGATCGCGCCCAAGCCAGAGTTCCTCAGGGCCATGCGCGAGCTGTGCACCCAATACGGCGCGGTGCTGATTTTCGACGAGGTGATGACGGGCTTTCGCGTCGGCCCCGGCAGCGCCCAGGGCCTCTATGGGATCAAGCCTGACCTCTCGACCTTCGGCAAGGTGGTCGGCGGCGGCATGCCGCTGGGCGCCTTCGGCGGGCGTCGCGACATCATGGAAAAGATTGCGCCGCTCGGCCCCGTCTATCAGGCCGGCACGCTTTCCGGCAACCCACTCTCGGTGGCTGCCGGGCTGACGACGCTGAAGAAAATTCAGGCGCCCGGCTTCTACGCGGCGCTGACGGCCAAGACCAAGTCGCTCGCAGACGGTCTCGCCGCCGCGGCCAAGGCGCGGGGCGTCAGCTTTTCGGCGCAGTCCGTCGGTGGCATGTTCGGCCTCTACTTTGCCGCCATGGCGCCGACCTCGTATGCGGAGGTCATGATGTGTGACAAGGATGCCTTCAACCGTTTCTTCCATGCCATGCTGGAGAAGGGCATCTATCTCGCGCCATCGGCCTTCGAGGCCGGATTCGTCTCCGCCGCGCATAGCGACGCCGATATCGCCGCAACGATAGCTGCGGCCGACGCGATTTTCGCCGCCGGCGTGTAATGGCTCCGCTGTCGGCCGGTGCCGCCTGGCTGGTACTTGGGCTGGCTGGCCTTTGCGAAGTGGGATGGGCTATCGGCCTCAAATATTCCGCGGGCTACACGCGTCCGCTGCCGACCGCACTGACCGTTTCGCTGATGGTGCTTTCGGTGGCGCTGCTCGGCTGGTCGCTGAAGACGCTCCCCGTCGGCACCGCTTACGCGGTATGGACTGGCATCGGCGCTATCGGCACCGCCGCACTGGGCATTGTCCTCTTCGGGGAGTCCGCCGAGGCGCTGCGGCTGGCATGCATCGGTCTTATCGTCGCCGGCATCCTCGGCCTCAAGTTTCTGGCGCGCTAGCGCGTCTCAGGCTTCTTTCGCCGCAGCCCTGATTGCCGCCAACCGCTTTCTTGCCTCGCTGCGCTCGACGTGTTTCAGGGCATGGAAGGTTATCCAGCCGACGAGCAGCATGCCCACGGTGAAGCTGCCATAGGCGACGGGCCAGGGAACTCCCTGAGTCATCATCGAATATTCCGACATGCCCCCGATACCGGCCAGGATGTTGATCGGCATGAAGATGACGCTGAGTGTGGTCAGCTTCGACACGCGTCGGTTCTGATTGATGTTGATGAAGCCAACGGTTGCATCCATCAGGAAGTTGATCTTGCCGAAGAGGAAGGATGTGTGGCCATCGAGTGATTCGATGTCGCGCAGGATCTGGCGTGCGTCGTCGAACTGAGAGGGCGAAAGAAACTTGCCGCGCATCAGGAAGGAGACCGCGCGGCGCGTATCCAGTACGTTGCGGCGGATGCGACTGTTGAGGTCTTCGCCGCGGGCGATCTCGGACAGAATATGCGCCGCTTCGTCGTCGGTGACCTGAGGGTCCAGCACCTGCCTGCCGACGGTTTCCAGCGCGGCATAGACGTCTTCCAGCGCATCGGCCGAATACTCGGCATCAGCGGCATACAGGTCAAGCAATACGTCCTTGCCGTCCGACACGTAGCCGGGCTGAATGCGGGCGCGCAGTCGCTGCAGACGGAATACCGGCAGTTCTTCCTTGCGTACCGAGAACAGAATGTCCTGGTGCAGGATGAAGGCCACCGCGACGTTGCGCGACTCCTCCTCGTCGTCAAGCAGGAAGTCGGAATGCAGGTGCAACTCGCCGTTGTCTTCGAGGTAGTGACGGGCGCTGGCTTCAAGGTCGGTGAGGTCGTCGGGGTCGGGAAGGGCGAGACCAAAGAATTTGCCGACCCAGGCGCGCACCTCGGCTGTGGGAGCGACGAGGTCGACCCAGATCGGTCGAACTTTCTTCAGGTCCTCCGGCGTTTCCACCGGTACCTGGCGCAAGCGGCCGTTATGCAGATCGAAGGCGTTCAACATGCTTTTTTCCTCGCCTTTGCTTTTGCCGACCAGAGTGGCACGCACTTCATCCGATAATTCCCGCAAGATTTCCGCACTGTGTCCCGGCTTGAGCAAGGCCCAGACCTGAAGTCTGTCTTCACCGGAAAGCACTTCGAACATGCCGGCGATCGCTGTGGCGGAGAGGCTGTCGAGTTTGGTCGCCAGTTCCGCCAGGTTCTGGTTGTGCACCAGGTTTTCCACCAGATCGTGGCGTGGCATTTCCTGGCGATGGACGAGGCCCTCGACGAGTCGATGGCGCGACAGCAACTGCTGCACCTGCTTGAGGTGCCGCTGGAATTCGTCTTCGTCCGGGAGACGGGGCTCGGCGGGAGCTTCCAGGCTATCGGTCATCGGCTGCGTCCAGGAAAGCGCGCATTCTACGCGGGCGGGCAGAAAATTTCACGGTTGCCAGGATTGCCGTTGGCTGCCTTGCACGGGAAAGCGGGCAAAGCGACAGCGCGAACAGTGGAGGCTCATATCGCATTCGCGAGCATTCGGCATCGCGGGCGGCACCCAATTCTTGCTCGCGATACGGCATTGACAACATTTTCAGGGTCAGTCATAATTCGCCGTTTCGCTGGAGGGGTTCCCGAGCGGTCAAAGGGATCAGACTGTAAATCTGACGGCTCTGCCTTCGAAGGTTCGAATCCTTCCCCCTCCACCAGCAATTTGGCAGGGCTGCGGTGCCGAATAGGTGTTGCAGGGAGTGGTTAAACGGAATCGCGGGCGGGTGTAGCTCAATGGTAGAGCTGAAGCCTTCCAAGCTTAAGACGAGGGTTCGATTCCCTTCACCCGCTCCAACTGTTTGAAGAATTTTTTGCCCATGTAGCTCAGTGGTAGAGCACTCCCTTGGTAAGGGAGAGGTCGGCAGTTCAATCCTGCCCATGGGCACCAAAGAATTTGATAGTGGATTGCCGCGACGCGGCTTTTTTTGGACCGGGACTTTTTTTGGGGTAACCGACCATGGCAAAGAGCAAATTTGAGCGGACCAAGCCGCACGTGAACGTAGGGACGA
>OBOI01000048.1_pt1 | contig 48810 bp, 47 predicted proteins | sample 1670151 | NCBI WGS metagenome assembly OBOI01 (sample SAMEA104232303, study PRJEB22302) | sediment metagenome | biome: forest; feature: aquifer; material: sediment | place: USA | collected 2011-08-07 | depth 0.01 m | reverse complement strand
ACAAATCTAATTGCATAACCTTGACAAGGTTGTGCTGATGAAGACTTTTTAAGGGGCGACTAAATATCGTTAAATTTTTCTCGGTTTCCTTCAAAAATTTCAACCTCACAATGTTGGCACAGCAATAACATTCTTTGTTGTTGAGACATAAATAGTTCCCACTGAAAAAGTCTTAAAATGTCATCCCTCGACTCCGCTCGGGATGATACGTATGTATAGGGTCACAAAGAATACTTTGAGCGTTTCAACGAGAAGTAAATTTCCATACAGTACAAAAGGACCATAGACAGCGGCAAGCAGAGCGGAAATAAAAGCAACTTTTCTATTGAATAGTTTTTCAGAGATAAGAAACAATAGCAGCGCCGTGCCGATACCGGTTGTATGCTGAATGAGCCGCACCGCTATCAGATCTTCACCAAAGATCGAATACACCGTTGCTAAAAAATAAGGATAGAACGGCGTCATAAAAAACGGTCGTGTGCCGATCCAATCCCCTGTCGCAACAATGTTCTTCGCCCATTGATTGTATGTTGATGCGTCCGACCAAACGGCTTGCCAAAAGATCGAATCATGATACTGCGAAAGGACAAGTCCTCTTACAATGACGGCAATTGCCGCTACAATCGTCAACAGTTTTGTTCTCTCCTCAAAAAACGAGGGTTGAAATTGCGGTTGCGGTTTTTTCATACTGCAACAACATAAAAAGAAGTGTGGGCGGATGCAATAATGGATTTTTTCTTGTGGATTTTTTCTTGCACGCTAACTTCTCATTGTCTAATTTCTTGGTATGATGAAAGAGGTATATGATATCGGCTTGGCGTGGAACTGGGAATTCGATCTCGATTTTATTCTCGGTATCGAACGCGAGTGTCATGCTCTCGGTCTTACCACATACCGTATCGAACCGCACAATGTCCAAGATGCAATGAAGAAATTCCGGACCGGAAGAATATCTTTCCGGACACTCTTGGACAGAGCATCGGACGATGATGAAGCATTCATTCCGCTGGCAAAGCTTGTTGCAAAATCGCACACGCACATCCTCAATCCGCACCGATGGATGGAGTATGCAAAAGATAAAGCCAATATGCACCTTGCATTGATGGGTGAAGGGGTTTTTGTCCCGTACACTATCATTGTTTCACCCTATAATAAAAATAAGGAAATAGAACTCAGTCTGACCGAACTTGAACATCTCGGGCGGCCGTTCATCATTAAGCCGGCAAACACCACCGGCGGCGGAATCGGTGTCGTGCGCGGTGCGGAAACACTGAAAGAAATTCTCGACAGCCGTCAACATCACAAAAACGATACATATCTTTTACAGGAGACGGTTCATCCTGTTGATCTAGACGGCAAGAAAGCATGGTTCAGAGTTTATTATGCGTTTGGAACGACGATCAACTGCTGGTGGGATCATGAAACGCACGTTTACAATGAGATGTCGAACGACGAAGAACAAAAGTACAAATTGAAAAAACTTCGCGAGATCATACTGACGATCCACCGTATTTGCCAGTTGGATTTTTTCTCATCAGAAATTGCACTGACAAACGACTGGAAATTTGTTGCCGTCGATTACGTGAACGAGATCTGTGATATGCGGGAACAATCCAAATATTTTGACGGAGTTCCCGATACCGTCATCGCCGAGATACAGCACCATCTTGCACTTCACGTTCGCCATCTCACCAAAGAACAATCCCGCCGACAACAATAGGAACGGCAAAGCGTGGATCGGATACCTTCAATTCAAGAAGGATAACACAAAATTAATTCTCGCCTCCTCGCCATTGGTCAATACTCCCGCGTATTCCGCCGGTATTGAATCGGGCGACAGAATTATTCTCTTCGACAACAATTCTGTCTCTTCAAGAGAAGATATCGATTGGGTGCTTTTGCGTCGAAATCCGCATCTTTCGCGAACAATGGATCGGGAAACATTCTCACGAAGAATTTTCCGCACTGGTAAAGAGATGTTTCACCTGCAATCGCACCTATCCGTTTGTGCATGAATATTGTTCATTCGACGGCGCTAAATTAGTGAGCACTGAAAAAATATGTCACGTTTCGACTCCGCTCAGCGTGACATGCGTTTTTGGTATATATTCAGCATACATACGTATCATCCCGAGCGGAGTCGAGGGATGACGTTTTAAGACTTTTTCAGTGGGAATTAAATTAGACATAGGGGGCAAATAGCAGCATTATAACATTATGAAAAAGCTTGCTTGACTTTTACACGTGCTATTAATACATTTCACAGGAAGTTTGCCCCATCGTATTGTTATTTCAGAATATTCTTTCGGAGGAATCATGAACCGCATTGTTTCAACTTCTTTACGTACACTGCTCACTGCGCTTTGCTTATTTACATTTTCTCTTCTTTATGTAGGATGCGGAGGTTCCGATGAAGCAATGGTGGAAGATGAAATGGTAACCGATACGGGTGTGACAGAAGAACAACCGACCGAGGAACAACCCGCAGAAGAACAACCAAAGGAAGTGGCAGAACAACCATCCGCACCAACGGAAGGTCCTACCCGCGAACAGCTTCAGCAGGATCTTGATAACTTAAAGACCGAAAATATTCAACTGAAAGAACAACTTGCCGCCGCCGAACAATCAAATCGGGGCATGATGGCAAAGGTTTCCGATCTCGAAGCAGCCAACATTGCAATGAAACAACAGGCAGAACAAATGATGTCCCAGCCCAAACCATCTATGGACCAACGACCGGCAATGGCGGGGAAATCATCTTCTGAAGAAATACGCGCATATGAAACAGCAGTGTCCCAGTTCAACAGAAAAGATTACACCGGTGCGATCAATGAATTTCAGACATTACTGAATTCAGGTGTAAAGGATGATTACGCGGACAACTGCCATTATTGGATTGGCGAGAGTTATTTCCAGATGAAAGATTACGGAACCGCTATCGAACATTTCCGGCAAGTGATAAATTACCGGTTCTCTGAAAAGAGAGACGATGCTCAGTTAATGATCGCGCAATGTTACGAACGAAGTGGAGAACGCGATAAAGCGATGGCAGAATATAAGAAACTTGTAGAAATGTATCCTACCAGCGAATATGTAAAACGTGCCCGGGCAAAATTGCGTTAGCATTGAAATACCGATTGATTCGCCGCGGCGAATTGAAGTAATCAAAAGCCATTCGCTGCAGCGGATGGCTTTTTTTATTGATAGCGGAACAACTCCTCCACCGTTTTCACGCCAAAGCTCCTCTCCAGTCTGTCCAAAAAATGGATCAAGACCTGCGCAGTTGCATACGCATCTCCTGCCGCCCGGTGACGATGTGTATGTTTGATGCTGAGTTCATCCGTGACATGACCCAGTGATTTACTCGGAAGATACGGAAGAAGTTTTCGTGCAAGTTTGCACGTACAGAATTGGAGATTGGAAATGGGAGAAATATTTGCCTTTGCAATCGCGCTGTTGACGAATCCGAGATCGAAAGAAACATTGTGAGCGGTGAAAATTCCATCACCCAAAAAGGAATATATCTGCGGCGCTACTTCTTTTGCGATCGGAGCATCAGCCACAAGATCATCATCGATTCCGGTCATCTGAGTAATGGAAAATGGTATCGGCATTTCAGGATTCACCAGTGTTGAAAACTCATCGATCAATTTCCCGGAACGGACTTTCACCATCGCAATTTCTGTTACCGCGCTGTCTATTGGTGAAAATCCCGTTGTCTCAACGTCAACCACAACAAACGTAGCATTTGCGATCAGCACCGTTATCCCTCACGCAAAAATTTTTCGCAGATCGAAACATCATCTTCACTGCCGACAAACACCGGCGTTTTTTGATGCAGTTTTGTCGGCACAACATCTAAAATACGTTGTTTGCCATCGATCGATCGTCCTCCTGCCTGCTCAACAATGAATGCAATCGGATTCCCTTCATACATCAAGCGTAATTTTCCATTCGGATTGCGCGAATCGCCTGGATACAAAAAGATACCGCCGTATAACAATGTGCGATGAACATCCGCGATCATCGAACCGATGTAACGTCCGGAATATGGACGATTCGTTTCTTTATCTTCTTCCTGTAGATATTTGATGTATTTCTTCACACCGGAATCCCACCATTTATAATTGCCTTCGTTCACACTGTAGATTTTTCCACGTTGTGGTATTTTAATATTTTCGTGCGAGAGGAGAAATTCGCCGATGCTCGGATCAAGCGTGAATCCGTGAACACCGTCGCCGGTCGTGTATACCAGCATTGTGCTGGAACCATACACGACATAACCGGCAGCAATCTGTTTGTATCCGGGCTGGATGCAATCTTCCAACGTACCATCGCCGTGCTGCGAGATGCGGCGATATAACGAAAAGATCGTTCCGATGCTGACATTGGCGTCGATGTTAGATGAACCATCCAGCGGATCATACAGTAATACGTATTTCCCTTTGGGATATGCGGCTGGGATTTTTAAGATATCTTCATGTTCCTCAGAACCCATGACGCACAAGTGACCGGTGTGATCCATTGCTTTGTAGATAACATCGTCGGCAAGAACATCCAATTTTTTTACCTGATCACCGTGGATGTTTTGAGTTCCTGCTGCGCCGAGGATGTTGACTAATCCCGCTTTACTGACTTCACGCCAAATAATTTTAATTGCCAGCGTCAAATCACGCAAAATGTTGGAAAAATTTCCTGTTGCACCGGGATGCGCTCGCTCGCCCTCGATAATATGACGTTCGAGCGTTACAATTTTACTTGGTGACATGGTGATACATTCCTGTGGATGGTGAAACATTTAACGTTTGGAGAAAGTAGAAAAATTGAAATGAAGAAACAAGGAGAGAAACAAAAAACTTACGCCGCTTCCTGCTCTTTATATTGTAGTTGATACAGCTTGTAATAGATTCCGCCTAATGCTAATAATTCCTGATGGTTGCCACTTTCACGAATCTCTCCTTTGTGCATCACGATGATCTTATCCGAACTTTGGATGGTCGAGAGCCGGTGTGCAATAACTATTGCCGTGCGATTGGCAAGAAGCCGTTGAATTGCAGACTGAATGAGAATTTCCGTTTCAGTATCAACGCTTGATGTCGCTTCATCAAGCACAAGTATTTTTGGATTGAACGCCAATGCGCGCGCGAATGAAAGCAGTTGCTTCTGTCCGACAGAAAGTGTTGCGCCGCGCTCTTTTACCTCTTCGTCATATTTCTTCGGTAACGACTCAATAAACCTGTCGACACCGACAATCTTTGCTGCAGTCTGAATTTCATCAAGAGATATTTCATCGTTGCCGAGGTTGATATTGCTTTTGATGTCTCCGGAGAAAAGAAAAACATCCTGCAAAACGACTGCAACGTTTCGCCGCAATTCTGCCAACGACACATCGCGGATGTTCACGCCGTCTACAAGGATCTCCCCTTTTTGAATATCATAGAAGCGGGACAATAAATTGATGATAGTCGTTTTCCCCGCTCCGGTATGCCCGACAAATGCCACCGTTTCTCCCGGTTTGATCGTGAAGGAAATATTCTTCAACACCCAATTTTCATCATTATAGGCAAACCAGACATTGCGAAATTCGATCTCACCCTGTACAGTTCGCAGGGAAACCGGTTTCCCCGTTTCGGGAAGGAGGGTCGAATCATCGAGCAACTTAAAAATCCGTTCGGACGATGCCATCGCCGTTTGCATGATGTTGTATTTTTCCGACAGGTCGCGGATCGGCCGCCAGAACATTTCGTTGAATTGCAGGAACGCCATCACCGTCCCGATGGTTACCTTGCCCTCCAGAGCACTTCCACCGGCATACCAAATGATGAGACCGACAGACACAGCGCCGATCAGATCGACTCCGGGATAAAAAATTGCATAATAAAAGACAGACTTGATGTTCGCATCACGGTGTCCGGCATTATGTTTCTCAAACTGATCGAAGGCATTCTTTTCTCTGTTGAAGATCTGATCCACCAACATACCCGTGATATGTTCCTGCATGAAGGTGTTGATCCGTGCCAGATACAAACGAACTTCGCGGTAAGCTTCGCGGGCTTTTTTTCGAAACAGGAATGTCCCGTAGAACAAGAACGGCATCACCGACAGCGAGATCACCGCCAATTCCCACTGCATCACAAACATGAACCAAATAATGCCGATGATCATAAACACATCGCTGAACACCATCACAATACCGGACGAGAACATGTCGTTCAACACTTCGGTATCGTTCGTGACACGGGTAATAAGCCGGCCGATGGGATTTTTGTCGTAAAACTTAAGCGAAAGATTCTGCAGATGACGGAACACTTCCATCCGCAGATCGAAGATTGCCTGCTGTCCGATCTTTTGCGTGACGAACGAATTGTAATATTGCACAACACCGCGAAGAATGAGAATGAAAAGAAATATGACCGTAGTTTGCAACAACCCGGCCGAATCCCCTTGAGCAATATTCACATCGACAGCGATCTTGGTAAAGTACGGACGAACCGCTTCGAGTCCTGAAACGAGCAGGCTTAAGAAGATCGCAAACGCCACCTGCCATTTATAAGGACTCAAATACTTGATCAAACGCCGCATTAAATTGGCGTCGTAGGCTTTGCCTAATATGTCGTCGTCTTGAATAGACATCGTAAAGTCAAAAGTAAAAAAAGTTAGAAGTAAAAAGTTATTATGGCAGGTCGCCCTTTAGGGCGACTGCAAAATTCCACTGATTTGATTTATAATTCCTTCTAAAGAATAATTATCGAAATATTTTGTATCGAAAACCGCAGTCCCAAATTTTGTTTTATAAAATCTCGCTGATGAAAAAATATAATCCTCAGGATTTACCACAAGTCCCGCCTTCACAGGATTGTTATGGATATAATTGATCTTTATTGCAAAGTCAATTGGTTCTCGAAGAAAAACATCGTGAAAACCGCCTTGCCAAAATTTCTCACCAACTGTATTTCGTTGTTTGTTGATCTCCCGTGCTGATGCACCATTGATGTGGTTCATCAGTTTTTCTAACGTCAATTGTTTGGGTTGTTGTAATAATAAATGGACGTGATCTAGCATTACAACATACGCAAACAATGCAACACCTAAATCATTTACTTTCTTGCTAAGCGTATTCAAATATAGCTCACTTGAACGCTTATCCAAAAATGGTTTGAAACCGGCTGCACAATGCACCGTTAAAAAGAACAATCCATTTGGTATGGAGAAATGTTTCGGACGCATATCGTAGTTAATATAGTCGGCGTAAACGCCAACCTACCCGAGATGTTACAACTCCTCAAGTTCCTTCTCCAGCAACTGCTTTTGATACAACGATGCGTAGATCCCTCCAAGCTCAACCAATTCGTCGTGCTTCCCCTGCTCCACTATTTCACCTTTATCCAGGACAATGATATTGTCGGCATCTTTTACGGTAGAAATTCTGTGAGAGATAATAATGCACGTTCTTCCATCCATAACATGCCGGAGTTTTTGAAGAATTGCCTCCTCCGTGTACGTATCCACCGCGGAAAGAGCATCATCCAAAATCAAGATTTTTGGTTTTCGCAGTACTGCGCGGGCAATGCTTGTGCGCTGTTTCTGTCCGCCCGAAAGAGTGATACCGCGTTCACCGAGCATCGTCTCGAATCGTTGCGGGAAATCCGCCACATCTTTCGATATCTGCGATATCTCCGCCGCCTCATAAATCAATTCACGGTTAGCATCATCGTCACCGTACCGGACATTCTCAGCAATGGAATCGGAAAATAAAAATGTTTCTTGCGGAACGTACCCGATATTCTTCCGTAAAACTTCCAAAGGAATTTTTTTGACGTTCACCCCGTCGATCAACAATTCTCCATCGGTCACATCATACAACCGCGGAAGCAAGTTCACGAGAGAACTTTTCCCCGATCCGGTATACCCGACGACAGCGAGAATGTTCCCCTTCGGAATTTTCACATTGATGTTTTTCAGCGTCGGTTGTTCCGCATTTTTGTGTGTGAACGAGACATTCCCGAATTCGATCCCCCCTTCAATCGAACGAACGGAACGATCGGTTTCTTCCGTATCGCAGATTTCGGGAACAGTATCAAAGATCTTCGCGAGGCGAAGCATCGAAGCCGCACCTTGCTGCACCATATTCGTCACCCACCCGAACGCGATCATCGGCCAAATAAGAAGCGACAGGTACGTGAAAAATGCCGTGAGTGTTCCGATCGTAATCTCTTTGTTGATGACTTTCATTCCGCCAAAATACACTGCGATGACGAGCGATAGTCCGACCAATACATACATCAACGGCCACATCACCGACTGCGCTCGAGCAAGAACGATATTCTTCTTCAAATATTCCCAGCTTGCTTTCCGGAATTGCTCGATCTCATATTCTTCGCGTACATAGGCTTTGACCACACGTGCGCCGGAAAGATTTTCCTGCGCTTTGGTCGTAAGAACGGCATATTGTTCCTGCCGGTCGTTGAATTTTGCGTGGATCGCTTTCCCCAACCGGTACACCGCGTACGACACCAACGGCAGTGGAACAAGCGCCATCAGCGTCAATTCCCAGCTTTTGACGAACATCAATGTCAGCGACATCGAAAATGTCATGAACGTATCGGCAGGATACATAATGCCGGGACCAAGCACGTTGCGCACGGCGCTGATATCGTTCGTCGCATGCGCCATTAATTCACCGGTAGGAGTATTCTGGAAATAGCTCAAAGGTAGTTTTTGAATGTGCGAGAGAAAATCGTTGCGCAGGTCGTATTCGATCTTTCGCGAGACCACGATGATCGTTTGCCGGGTGAGGAACAGCATAAAACCAGCGATCAAAGAGAATCCGACGATCAGAAGTGAATAGTAAAGGAGATCCGTGTGAAGAAGAGAACTGGTTTCAAGCCCGCGTTTCAATTCATCGACAGCTTCACCGATGTACCACGGAGTTGCTACAGTAAAAAGATTGCTCACGATAACGGTGAGCAATCCCCAAAGAAGCGTCGTTTTATATTTTGCAAGATATGGCTTGAGTCGTAAGAGGGATTTCATTTAACAAAACCCTTCAAGGGTTCACAAAGTAGATTCATCAAATCTGAAAACATAGTATTATCTAACATCAAAAACCCTTGAAGAGTTGAACGATAGTTTTATTTAATCACGGTAAATTTTGTGTACGGATGCAACACTTTCGGCACCACAACTTTTCCTTCTGGAGTTTGATAATGTTCGATGATCGCTGCAACGACACGTGGCAGCGCAAGTCCAGAACCATTGAGCGTGTGCACAAATTCTTGCTTTCCTGTTTCGCGTGATTTGAATTTGATGCTCATTCTGCGCGACTGGAATGTTTCAAAATTACTGCACGAAGAGACTTCGAGCCATTTCTGCTGCCCCGGTGCCCATACTTCCAGATCGTATTTTTTGGTTTGTGTGAATCCCATATCTCCCGTGCACATCAACAGCACGCGATACGGTAAACCGAGAAGTTGCAACAATCGTTCCGCATCGCCGCGCAACGATTCAAGTTCATCGTACGATGTTTGTGGATGAACGAATTTTACCAATTCCACTTTATCAAATTGGTGTAAACGATTCAAACCGCGCACATCTTTTCCGTACGAACCGGCTTCACGACGAAAGCAGGGCGTGTAGCCCGCATATTTGATCGGCAATTCTTTTTCTTCAAATGTCTCTTTGCGATGAAAATTTGTCATCGGCACTTCTGCCGTGGGAATCATGTAAAGATTATCGCGGGTCGCCACATACATCAGATCTTCTTTATCCGGGAGTTGCCCCGTACCTTGCGCACTCTCTTCGTTCACAACGATCGGCGCCTGAAGTTCGTTGTAACCGCGTTCGCCCGCCTGATCCAGAAAGAAATTGATCAGCGCACGCTCGAGGACCGCCCCTTTCCCGATATAAAATGGAAATCCGGCTCCCGTAACTTTCGAACCGCGGTCAAAGTCAATGATGCCGAGTGTTGAAGTGATATCCCAATGCGGTTTTAATTCGAAATCTTGTTCTAATTTTTCTCCCCATTCGGATACAACTTTGTTGTCATCGGGAGTTCTTCCGACAGGAACCGACGGATGCGGAATATTGGGAACCGTGAGCAACATCGCTTCCAGTCTCTCTTCAACCCTTTTTAACTCTCCGTCTATTTGTTGAATCCGCGTCTTCACGTGATTCATTTCTTCAATCACCGCCGAAGCATCCTCTCCCGCTTTTTTCATCTGTCCGACCTTTGCGGAAACGTCGTTACGCTTTGCCTTAAGAGCCTCACCTTCCCCGATCAGCACGCGGCGTTTCTCGTCGATCTCAATGATCGCGTCGACGTTGTCGGTTTCATTTTTGGCTTTGATGCCTTGTTTGACGAGGTTGATGTTTTCGCGAATGAATTTTACATCGAGCATGAGAATATTCCTTCATTGGATCAGTGATCCATTTTTTCATTGATCCAATGAAAAAATGAACAAATAGTTATTGTCTCATTTCAATTGTTACCAGTACACCTGCTGAAGTAAATCCGCCGTATTTCACTTTTTCCGCTGAAACGATGCTCATTTTCGAACTGGTCGGCACGTACGCATGTTGTTCAAGATTTTTGATCTCATCGTTCAATTCGTTGACGATCGAAAACTTCTCTTTCATTTTATCCGCCGACTTGCCGTTTGCAGGTTCACCAAAAATTCCGGCAACAACTGTCGGGTATTCTTTCATTGATTCCGTCACGGATATGATCTCATACACCTGTTTGATCCTCTCCGTGAGAACTTCATCATCAAGATCTGTTGATCCGAATCCCACCGACCGTAATCCTGTATCGACCACTCCGTACGCAAGTGAGCGGCGGACTTTCCCTTTCCCAACGGGAAGATTGTACACAAATGTTTGCTGGATCGGATACAGACTGAACAGAGCATTCCCGGAATCCCATCCCTGATAATATCTTGACTTGCCGAAAAACGACCGCATATCAAGCCGTTTGGCAAGTTCCGTTACCGCATCGAAACCCGGTTTGCTCTCCGTTGCCCGTTCGATCTGTTGAACTGCCACAACTTCGGCACCCGTTGTTTGAATCCACGATGCAAATTTTTTCACATCGGTGAGATCCTGCAGTTGATGCATCGTATTAATCGAAAGAAGTTTGAACGTGCTGGTAATCGGTTTCACTTCTTTCAGTTTTTCGATGTTCGTCGTTTCTTTTGTTGATGCACAGGACGCGAAAAGCAGCGCACAAAGAATTGCAAGATATAAAACGAAGTTTTTGTTATACCTAAAATTATTGTCATTGCGAGCTGTTTTTTGGCGATGCAATCTCGTTTTCAATCCAATTTCAAAGATTGCTTCGTCTTCGCCTGCGGCGAATTCCTCGCAATGACTGCGTAAGTAATTTTTCAGAAGTCCCAATTTTGAAATTGACAATCTTATCTCGTCTTAATTTAAATTGATACCCAACAATTCCCGTTTCAGTAATTCCAATCCCTGCGTCACGTTCATCGGGTTGTAATGAATTTCTTTCCGTGCTTTATCGATGATGAATGTCGTATTCAACGGACGAACAGCCGGTAACACCAGATCGGGAGTCTTGATCCGTTCGATCAACTGTTTGTCCAACCCGAAAATCTCGGCGGCACGAACCGCAAAATCGTACCGGCTGGCAACTTGGCCGCCGCCGGTATGAAAAATACCTTTGCCGTCGTATTTCACACAGTTGATCATTGCCTGCGCCACATCCTGCACATGGGTAGGATTGCTGATCTGATCATCAACGCAGCGAATCGACTTTCTTTCCTGCAGACTTTTGACCACCCACAATGCAAAATTATTTCGCACACCGATACCGGTTCCATAGACAACGATCGTACGAAGGATCGCATGTTCTATTCCGCCGGTAAGAACGGCATTTTCTCCCGCCAATTTCGTCTTGCCGTAATAATTCACCGGATTTACTCTGGAGTTCTCGTCGTACGGCGGTGTTTTTCCGTCAAAGACGTAATCGGTCGAAACATGGATTAACTTTGCGTTGATCCGGCGAGCAATTTCAACCAGGTTTTCAACCCCCACAACGTTTATCTTCCACGCTTGCTCCCGTTCTTTTTCACACAGATCAACATTGGTCATCGCCGCCGCATTGAAGATCACATCGGGCCGAAAACTGGAGACCAGACTCTTAACATCGCCGCGCACCGAAATATCGAGCTGTGTATAATCGAACGGAAAATTGACAAGAACAAAATTACGGTGATGCGACGTATTCAATACTTCGTATTGAGAATCAACCGCAAGCATCCAAGCCAATTTCTGACCGAGCAAACCGTTGCTCCCACAGACTAAAATACGCTTCATAACTCTTTACTCAACTCTGCAAGACATCGATGTTTTTCAGCCAAGGCATACCGTGTTGTGACCGACGCGGCACGCTGTGCAAACATCGCCGCCTCATCATATTTTTTCTTTTTAAGAAACGCGTAGAGAAACGATGCACCAAAAATATCCCCAGAACCGATCACCGAAACCAGCGTCGCCGTGATCTCATTGGCAAACTCTTTTGTAACGAGATGTTTGTGATCCGCCTGATATAAGGATATCCCTCTCTCGGCTCGAGTGATCACAAATGCTTTCACCATCAGCGGCATCATCTGTTTTGCCAGTAATACATCGTCGAATTTTTCCATTGAGATCCCTTGCGCCTCTTCTTCATTCATCTGCACACTGTCGATCATAAAGCACCAGCGTCTCCAATCGGACATCGCACGGCGGAACCGCGTTCCGTCGGGATTGATGCCGACCGTGAGACAATGCATATCAAGATGAATCGGGATATTTTTTTCGCGGACATCGAGACGAAGCTCATCAATCGTGTTGACCGTAATATCGGAACCCGAAATCATATCGATGTAAATGCCGTCAACCTTCAAATATTTTTTAATGTGGGATAACGGAATCGGCTGGGAAATGTTCAGCGAACGCTCGTTCGGATTGTCATGATAATAGTGAACATAATTCGATTCACCGGGAAATGAAAAGATGCCGCTCGTATCCACATTGTTGTAAACGGATACGGCAGACCTTACCTGTTCAATTTCTGTCTCACCGACGCCGAACACCGGAAACAACGTATCCCGATCTGATGCAAGATTCGCCATCGCCGCTACGGAGTGAAATATTCCCCCCAGCTCACGTTGTTCCGTTCCGTCCGCCTGATGGAAGATATCCAAACAGAAATGTCCGATGATGGCGATCTTCATTTTTTATCCGAAGGATACTTCGCATATACCGTTTTGGGATCGAACACAACGTCATCTTTTTCTTTCAATTCGCCGCGGCGAATCAATCCTTCACCATCACTCATCACCTCGCGGTAAAAGCAGGTGCGATGTCCGGTATGGCACGCGGCTCCACCAATTTGATTGATGCGAAGAAGCACTACATCGGCATCACAGTCAACGTGGATCGATTTCACCTCCTGCACATTGCCGGATTCTTCTCCTTTGCGCCATAATTTCCCGCGCGAACGGCTCCAATAGACCGCACGTTTTGTTTTCAGTGTTTCTTCCAGACTTTCACGATTCATCCATGCCATCATCAACACGTCGCCCGTTGTATCGTCTTGTGCAATTGCCGGAACAAGTCCGTTGGAATCGTATTTTAATTGATCGAGTATGCTCATAATTTTTTATATAAAAACTTGTCAAGTCTTTAAGACTTGACAAGTTTATCCTCGTATTAATTTCTCACCAAAATATTTTTTGAGGTCAAAAATTCTTTCGCCTGCCTGATCGTGTATTGCCGAAAATGGAAGATTGATGCCGCCAGCACCGCATCAACATCAGCATGGTGAAATGCCTCGTATAAATGTTCCAGATTTCCCGCACCGCCGCTGGCAATCACCGGAATTCTTACTGCAGATGTGACGCGTTTCAACAATTCAACATCATATCCGTCTTTCGTACCGTCCCGATCCATACTTGTCAGTAAAATTTCGCCTGCCCCGAGTTCCTCGGAACGCTGAGCCCATTCGATCACATCAAGTTCGGTCTCTGTTCTTCCGCCGTTGATAAAGACCTTCCATTGTTCAGAGGAAACTCTTTTCGCGTCAATCGCAACGACGATGCACTGCACTCCAAATTGTTCAGCGCCATCCCCGATCAATTGAGGATTTTTCACCGCAGCAGTATTAATGCTGACCTTATCCGCCCCGTTACGGAGCATCTCGCGCATATCGTCCGGCGTGCGTATCCCTCCGCCGATGGTAAACGGAATGGATATCTCTTCCGCAGTTCTTTTCACAACATCCACCATGGTGCTGCGATTATCCGATGAGGCGGTGATATCAAGAAAGATCAATTCATCAGCCCCTTCGGCATCGTAATATTTCGCCTGTTCTACCGGATCGCCCGCATCGACCAATTGGACGAAATTCGTTCCTTTGACGACTCTGCCTTTATCGACATCCAGACAAGGAATTATTCGCTTCGCTAACACGATAGTATTTTCTCATTGAATCATTGCCTCATTTGTTCATTTCAATGGTTCAATGACCAAATGAAACGATGAAAAAATTATTAGATTCTTCTCGTTGGTCCCAGATCATCCAACGATTTTTCATTCTCGCGCCATAATGCCTGGCACGGAAACTTGTTCTCATACAACGCTTTCCCGACAATTACCGAATCGACACCGAATTTCTCCAACTCCTGCAATTTGATCAGGTCCTGATAGTCCGAAACGCCGCCGGATGCCGTCACACGTAAACCGGTCTTCTGTGCGATATCTTTTATCGCTTCATAATTCGGACCGGTCATCATGCCGTCACGGGTAATATCGGTGTATACGATCCTGCACACGCCGAGTTGTTTCATATTCAATGCGAGCGAAACAGCTTCAATTCCCGTGTTTTCTTTCCAACCTTTTGTCATTACCACGCCGTTCTTGGCATCGATGCCGACAACAATTTTCCGCGCACCAAAATCTTTCACGCACCTGGCAACAAGGTCCGGGTCATCGATTGCTGCAGTACCTAAGACAACCCGATAAATGCCGCAATCGAACAATTGCTTCACTTGTTCATAGGTGCGGATTCCTCCGCCGATCTGGATCGGAATATCCACCGCTTCAATCATCCGGCGTAGTATGTCAAGATTTTTCATCTTCCCTTCGAATGCGCCGTCAAGATCAACAACGTGGAGAGTCTTGGCATTTTCGCCACGCCAGAGCACCGCCATCTTCACCGGATCGTCGGAGTAGATCGTTTCTGTCCCTTGTGCCCCCTGCACAAGACGGACACAGCGACCATCTTTAATATCTATTGCAGGTAAAATTAATAGCATTATAGTAGTTAAGTAGTTGAGTCGTGAAGTCGTGGAGAATTATTCTCAACGACTCATCTCCTTCACGACTCCACGACTTTATAGTTCAGCAAAATTTTTCAACAACTGTAATCCTGTCACTTGGCTTTTTTCGGGATGGAACTGGATCCCGAATACGTTCCCTTTTTCAATGATTGAAGTGAACCGAAAGCCGTATTCCGTCCGCGTCAGCGTGACGTCTTCCGTCGGTTCGACATAATATGAATGTACGAAATAGACGAATGATTTTTCTTCTACATCGTTCAATAGCGGAGATTTTTTGACGATCTCAACTTGATTCCATCCGATATGCGGAACCTTCACTGTTGAAGGGAATAATTTTACATTGCCGTGCACAAAATCCAGTCCGGCAGATTCTCCCCCTTCATAACTTTTGGAAAACAGAAGCTGCATGCCGAGACAAATTCCGAGAAGGGGTTTTCCGTCTGCCACGTGCTTGCGCACGATGTTTTCCAATCCAAGCACACGAAGATTTTCCATCGCCTGAGCGAATGCACCAACACCGGGAAGCACAAGTTTGTCTGCCGTTCTCAAGTCGGCAGGATTATCGGAAATAAACGACTGTACGCCGACTTTCTCGAATGCTTTTTGCACCGAGCGGAGATTGTTTAAATGATAATCAATAATTCCAATCATAATAATTGATAATGGACAATGGACCTGTCGTACGACAGGCTTGTTTGAAATAATTGTCAATTGTTCATTGTTAATTGTCCATTGATTAAAGTTTCCCTTTTGTCGACAGAACACCCTTTACTCTCGGATCGGGTTCGCACGCAATCCGCATGGCGCGGGCAAATGCTTTGAACATCGCTTCTATTCTGTGATGCGTATTGCTTCCGTACACTATCTCAATATGAACATTCGCTTTTACATTTTCCGCAAACGAACGGAAGAAATGTTCGATCATTTCCGTTGAAAGATCGCCGACGGTTTTCCGCTTGAAGTCCGCATTGAACACCAGCGCAGACCGTCCGCTCAGATCGACAACACATCGTGCCAGCGATTCATCCATGGGAACATACGCGTGACCGTAACGGGTAATTCCCGCTTTGTTTCCCAACGCCTCTGCAAACGCCTGACCGAGAGCGATCCCGACATCTTCTGTGGTATGATGATCGTCCACATGCAGATCGCCGTTGCACGTCAGTTCAATATTGAACATTCCATGTTTAGTGAACAGGTCGAGCATGTGATCGAGAAATCCGATACCCGTCGAGATCTTTGATTTACCGGTGCCGTTTAATTCCACCGCAACGGAGATGTTGGTCTCTTTTGTTTTTCGTTTAACTTTGGCTTTATGCATAAAAACCTGAGAATGAAAAGAAAAATAGGGACGCTTTGTGCGTCCCTATTAGAAAATGCGGAAAATTCGGGAGAGTTTCAAGGAAGGTTATATTACCTTTTTCTCTTCTTCGTAGATTTTCGTCCACATTCCCTGACGAAGTCTAAATTTTGTTCCGTGATTATGTCCTGTTCTAGTAAAGTATTTCCGACTGCACCATCATTTCTAGAATCAATTGTTGTTTTAATACTTTTATGCCAACCTTCAGCAAAGATTCTTTTTATATCCGTAATTAATTCTTCTTTTGAAAAGAGTTTCATTTGTAAGGTGGCCTCCAGAAATCAAGCAAATATTCAAATGTTGTTCCCATAGTTATATAATTACTTGGCCACCCAAATATTCCAATATTATTAACGATATTTGTTCTATTCCAAATAATTGTATTCCTTAGTTCGTAACCCCTCCTACGAAGTTCTTCAACTATCGAAATATGAAGCGTAATGCGTTTATTCTCTCGCCACATATCAGTCACATTGATAACGCAATGAGCTTTGGGTTTTAGGAGAGGTAACAATACTTCGAAAATATCTCCCATTGCTTTTGTATATTCTTCAAGTTCCATAGTGCCCAGATCGCGTGGGTCTTGAGAGTATTGTTCTATCGTATCAAATTGTTCATCTTTTCGATTACGTTTTGATTTATTTTTTCTCTTTCTATTCAATAAATTACCGTATGGTGGCGAAGTAACTATAAGCGAAAGGCTCTCTGGATTCAAATATTTTGAAATATTATGAGCATCATCTTGAATTGCAATTTGTTGAGAATTATTAAGCAAGTTATAATTCGCAAGTCTTTTAGTACATAAATCTAGATATTTTTTTTGCAAATCAAATCCAATAGCATTGCGATTCAAATCTTGTGCTGCAAGCAAAGATGTTCCACTCCCTACAAATGGATCTAATACTAATTCACCTTGATGTGAAAATAATTCGATAACTTTTCTTGCAAGTGAAATAGGAAAAGTTGCAGGATGAAGGTCTTTCTTTCTAATATCTCTTGACTCATAGAAAAACTCCCACACACCAATTTGACTTTTCATCCATTCTTTAGCCGTCATACAATTAATGTTTGTCGGACCACATTGGCAAACACGTTCACCTTTAATGGGAATTTTTGTTTGATACAGTGCACTCGATTCTCTAATTAATCTCGGGAGTTCGGAATCGGCACTATAGGTCGTTTTAATATCTTTTTTTGTTTTCTTTTGCAATTTATGTGCTTTTGGTTTAGTCATCTTAAATATTCTTTTTAGTAAAATATGTGCTTAAGTTACGCGATTGTTAGCAATAAACAAAACACTATTAAATTAATACTTCTTTATATCGAAAACATTTCATTTCATGATCATTCACCAGCCCGCACGCCTGCATGAAAGCGTAGCAGATCGTAGAACCAACAAAGCGAAAGCCGCGCTTTTTCAAATCTTTGCTCATTGCATCGGATTCGGGAGTCGTTGGGGGAATATCTTTGATAGATTTTCGTTTGTTGATTATCGGCTTAATACCAACAAAACGCCAAATGTAGTTATCGAAACTGCCGAACTCTTTTTGGATTTCAAGAAATGCTTTTGCATTGGAAATTGTCGCAGCAATCTTTAAACGATTGCGAACAATTCCTTTGTTGGCGAGAAGTTCTTTGATCTTCTTCGCATCGAACTGAATGATTTTTTTCGCATTGAAATTATCGAATGCCTTTTGATAATTTTTTCGCTTACGCAAAATCGTGATCCAGTTTAATCCCGCTTGCACGCCTTCAAGAATGAGCATCTCGAAAAGTTTTCTGTCATCGTGAACGGGAACGCCCCACTCTTCATCATGATATTGTTGGTAGACCGGATCGTCTCCGCACCACGCGCAACGATGATTGTTCATAACGCATCTCTCTATAAATACAAACGCTGATGAAATTCATCGGCAACAAAATGCCACTCTCTTTGAAAGTGAGCGGCATTTACTTGAACAAAAAAATCTTACCCCAGCACTCTCAAATATTCTTCCAGCGAGATCACACCGGAAACAAGTTTTTTGGCTGCATCGAATCGGATCGATTAAAATCCTTTCTTTACCGCCAAGAAGAGATATATTCGCGGCGTTCACAATGGCATCCACGCGAAGTATTGTGATATCGCCGCGATGGATGGAGAGTTTGGTCGTCATTGCAGGATAAAGATATCAATATTTACGGTTTAAACAATCACAGTTTCTTCCTTCTTCAAAGAAGCAGAAGGAATGAAATGATTGGTTTTTCTTTCTCTCAAAACAGAACCGCCGATGCTTGAGCATCGGCGGTTTTTTTTTTTTTTTTTTTTTTTTTTTTTTCCCCAAAAAACGAACCCGCCGATGCTTGAGCATCGGCGGTTCTGTTTATTTCATCTGTGAATCTGTGTCTTTTGCAACAGCTAATACATCTCACGAGCACCCACTCGTGCTGCCACATTGTATACATTTATAGCACGAACCCGAGCGAATCATCAAACTCCCGCACTCGTGGCACGGCGGCGCATCTGCCTGTGTTTGGAAGATCGACTTTTCGTTCTTCTCAAATGCTTCATTCTGCGCAACACTCATTGCCGGAGCAGTTACCGCTTTTTCGAGCAGCGGTGTTTCTGCAAGCATCGTCAACGGCTGTTCGTCCTTCGGCAGGAACTTCATTCCCAGCCACCGGAAGATGTAATCGCAGATCGATTTTGCAATCGGGATTTCCGGGTTCTGTGTAAAGCCGGAGGGTTCGAAGCGCATATGGCTGAATTTATCAACAAGCACTTTTATCGGCACACCGTACTGCAAGGCGATGGAGATCGAGGTTGCGAACGCATCCATCATACCGGAAAGTGTTGACCCTTCTTTGGACATCGTAATGAATACTTCACCCGGTGTTCTGTCTTCATACATGCCAACAGTGATATATCCTTCGTGTCCCGCGATGCTGAACTTATGCGTATAGGCTTCGCGTTCTGCGGGCAAACGGCGGCGCGCAAGACGCGCTTCCGATCTTTTCTCTTCTTTTTTACTATCCAAAGACGTGCTGAGGGGCTGTGTTCGTTTGCATCCGTCACGATAAACGGCAACTGATTTTAAGCCGAGCTTCCACGATTCGACATATGCCTGCATAATATCTTCCGGTGTCACTTCATTGGGCATATTGACGGTCTTGGATATCGCGCCGGAAAGGAAGGGCTGTGTTGCCCCCATCATTTTGATATGTCCAATGTATTCGATGGAGCGTTTTCCCTTCACCGGTTTGAACGCGCAGTCGAACACGGAAAGATGTTCCTCTTTCAGGAACGGTGCACCTTCGATGGTGTCGTTCTTGTCGATATATTTCACGATGTGCTCGATCTGTTCGCTGTCGTAGCCGAGTTTCTGCAACGCTTCCGGCACGGTCTGGTTGACGATCTTCATGAATCCGCCGCCGACGAGCTTTTTGTATTTCACCAGGGCAATATCGGGTTCCACGCCGGTGGTATCGCAATCCATCATAAAACCGATCGTTCCGGTCGGTGCGAGCACGGTGGCTTGGCCATTGCGGTAGCCGTACGCTTTACCGAGTTCGATCGCTTCTTTCCACGATTGGCTCGACGACTCCCACATATCCTGCGGAACATGTTCCTTTTCAATTTTATTGGCGTAAATGCTGTGCTTGTTCATCACGTTCAGCATCGGTTCACGGTTGACCGCATATCCGGCAAACGGACCCATCTCTTTTGCGATGCGTGATGATTGTATATACGCTTCACCACACATCAACGATGTCACGGCAGCGGCATAATCACGCCCTTTATCGCTGTCATATGCGAGACCACGCGCCATAAGCAGTGCACCGAGGTTTGCATAACCGAGTCCGAGCGGACGGAACGCATGACTGTTCTTTTCGATCGCCGGTGTTGGATAGCTTGCGTTATCCACAAAAATTTCCTGAGCCGTGATCGTGATATCGACGGCGTATTTAAATGATTCCGCATCGAACTCGCCATCTTCTTTTCGGAACTTCATCAGGTTGAGCGATGCAAGATTACATGCAGAATCATCTAGATACATGTACTCACTGCACGGATTTGAGGCATTGATGCGAGCCGTGTTGGATGACGTATGCCATGTATTGATCGTCGTATCGAACTGCATTCCCGGATCGCCGCAGAGCCATGCCGCTTCGGCGATCTGGCGCATCAGGTCGCGGGCGCGGTATGTGTCGACCGGTTTGCCGCTTTTCACCGATTTGGTCTTCCATTCTTTATCTTCAAGAACTGCTTTCATGAAATCGTCGGTGACGCGGACAGAATGATTGGCATTTTGATACGATATAGAATCGTACGCTCCGCCGGGCATGTTGAATCCGCCGTCATACCCTGCATCGATCAGCGCCCACGCTTTTTTCTCTTCTACTGCTTTACAGTTGATGAAGTCCACCACATCCGGATGATCGACATTAAGAATGACCATTTTCGCTGCACGGCGAGTTTTTCCGCCGGACTTGATCACTCCGGCAAATGCGTCAAATCCTTTCATGAACGAAACCGGACCGGAGGCTGTTCCACCGCCGGCGAGAGCTTCTTTGGATGAACGAAGTGTGGAAAGATTCGAACCTGTTCCAGATCCCCATTTGAAGAGCATGCCTTCGGTGCGGGCAAGGCCGAGAATCGACTCCATGGAATCCTGTACGGAATTGATGAAACAGGCAGAACATTGCGGACGCTCTTCCACACCGACGTTGAACCATACAGGACTGTTGAATGCCATATATTGGTTCACCAGCAGGAAACATAACTCGTTATAGAAAATATCGGCATCCTCTTCGGATGCAAAATATTTTTGCTTTTTTCCCCAGTTGACCGTTGATGTAGCAACGCGGTCCGCAAGCTGGCGAACACTCTGTTCACGTTCTGGTGAACCGAGTTGTCCATGGAAATATTTTGAAACAACAACGTTCGTTGCAGTCATTGACCACGACTTCGGAATCTCAACATCTTTTTGCTCGAATATCTTTTCCCCTTTTTCGTTGCTGATGACTGCCGTACGCAATTCCCACTCGATCTCGTCGAACGGATGAATCCCTTCGCTGGTAAAATAGCGCCGAAATGTAAGTCCACGAACCATAGTATCACCGTTCTCGATCCGGGACGTAGCCTGGGCTGCTGCTACTTTTATTTCGCTCATTGAGTTATTTCCTCCTGATTAGATTAAAATTGGCATTAGGGCAGTTCCAAAAATTAAAAACATAAAGAATTTATGCCACTAAGACACAGAGACGCGAAGAATCACAAAGAGTGCGTAACTACATTTTTCTTCGTGTAACTTTGTGCCTTCGTACCTTTGTGGCAATAATTAGAACTGCCCATTAATGAATACTGTATGATAAAAAATTGAAATGATCGTTTTTTTTATTTCCCCTGTGAGAAAAAGAAAAAGCCTCTTACTTCTCCTGTAGTGAGAGAATAAAACATATTACCTAGAAAAAGTTAACATTTTGAAAATGAGGCGTGCTTTACAACAGATGTAACTCTATGCGAATATAGGGGGTTACATTACTCAAGTCAAGAAAAAAATTAAGTCTTTTTCGGTCTCGATTATAGCGAGAAAACTTAACTTGACAACAGATCAAAATGCCCTTATGCGGTTGACAATTGCCACATAGTGCCGTTATAAAATCACGACGATCATTAACGGATTGATCCGCCGTTATATTTTTGTTCACAGATAATTTAGAAAAAAATATTCACCCCCTTCAGTGCGACCGGGCAAATTTTGAACACGTACGGAAATTTGTTTTACTCGATACACAGGTTTCCGTCGAAGAAGGTAAAATGACACCGACGCTGAAGATCAAACGAAAGGTGATCGAAAAGCGTTACGAACATCTGATCGAAGACATGTACGAGAACATAGCGTAACAGATCGTACGGCGGGATGGTTATTCATACCGCACATCGGAAATAATGAATGCAAGAAAGACCAACCGATGGAACCACAGTCCACGATCAAAAACATTTTCATAAAAATGTCGTCTCGTTGACTTTAGGGCATTTTTTCGATAAATTTTGACAGAAATTCATTCATCAATACAGCCGGTTTCACAATGCTTTCATACATTCCTATTGCTCTGATGATTTCCGTGGCGATAATCCTCGGGCTTCTTTTTTATCTGCTGCATCGCTTGCTCGGACCGCATCGTCCAAATCCTGAAAAACTCTCCACCTACGAAAGCGGTATGCCGCCAGTGCGTTCTGCGCGTGAACGCTTCTCTGTAAAATATTACATGGTAGCGGTACTTTTTATTCTGTTCGATATCGAGGTGATGTTCTTATATCCGTGGGCGGTGAACTTTCGTGCATTAGGAATGTTTGGATATATTGAAATGGTTCTCTTCATCGGTATTCTGTTTGTTGGATATATTTACATTCTCAAAAAAGGAGCGTTGCAATGGGATTAGAGCATGTGTTGGGTGATACCGCAATGACAACGACGATCGATTCTGCCATTAACTGGTGCAGAAAAAATTCCGTCTGGCCCATGCCGCTGGGCATTTCGTGCTGCGGAATTGAAATGATGGCATTTGCAATGCCGCGCTTCGACTCTGCACGTTTTGGTGCAGAAGTATTTCGCTTTTCACCCCGTCAATCGGATTTGTTGATCGTTGCGGGAACTACAACATACAAGATGGCAACGGTGGTGAGAAAAATTTATGACCAGATGCCCGATCCGAAATGGGTGGTTGCGATGGGTGCATGCACGTCATCGGGTGGAATGTACCGCACCTATTCTGTCGTGCAGGGAATCGATCAGTTCCTTCCGGTGGATGTGTACGTAGCCGGGTGTCCTCCGCGTCCCGATAATCTGCTTCACGCGTTGATGATCATTCAGGAAAAAATCCAGCGCGGCGAAAGCAGAAGCACACCGATGACCGTCGCTGCTGAACGCGCGGAGAAACAACAGCTTCTCCAAATTCAAGGAATCAATAATTAACAAGACATTGTTGCCAAGTGTAAAGACTTGGCAAATTTTTTATCCGTATGCTTACTACTGTTGTCGAAAAACTCAAATCTCAATTCCCTTCCGGCGTTCTTGAGGTAAAAGAATTCCGCGGTGAAACCACAGTTCATATCAAAAAAGAGGATAACGTTGCCGTCTGCACGTTCCTGCGAGATGATGAAGCCTGCCGGTTCGATTATTGCAGCGACATTTGCGGTGCCGATGCGTACACTCCCGAAAATCGGTTTGAAGTGATATACAATCTGTATTCCATTCCGCTTAATCATCGCATTCGCCTGAAAGTGTTTGTGGATGAAAGCGATCTTCACTGTCCTTCCGTGACAGGTGTGTGGCCGGGAGCAGAATGGCCCGAACGGGAAACGTACGACATGGTCGGCATCGTGTTCGACGGCAACAAAGACATGCGGCGAATGTATATGCCGGAAGAGTTCCAATACTTTCCGCTTCGAAAAGATTTTCCGATGATGGGGATTCCCAATTCTATTTCACTTCCACGAAAATAATTTTACTCGTTACCCGATGAATCTCGAACAAGCAATGGACATCCGGCAGCAAAGGATTCTCGCTGCCCTTGAAAACAAGAACACCACCGTTCATTTTGACGACGCGCTCGACAATCAGATGATTCTGAATATGGGTCCGCAGCATCCCGCCACTCACGGCGTGCTTCGACTGCTCATCAAATTGGACGGGGAAACGGTTGTTGCCTGCGTGCCGGAACTCGGTTATTTGCACCGCGGTTATGAAAAACTCGCCGAGAACTGTTCGTATCACGAATTTATTCCGCACACCGACCGCCTCGATTATCTTTCACCGCTGATGAACAACACAGCGTACGTTCTTGCGGTCGAAAAACTTATCGGCATTGAAACACCCAAACGCGCACAATACCTCCGAACCATTATTTGTGAACTTGCCCGCATCTCGTCCCACTTGCTCGGTGTCGGCGCGCTGGCAATGGACGTTGGTGCATTGACGGTCTTTACGTGGACATTCCGTGAACGGGAAAAATTGTACGACATTTTTGAATTGCTCACCGGTGCACGCTTTACTACCAGTTTTACCCGTGTCGGCGGACTTGCCAACGATATGACACCGGAAGTAAAGACGGCAATTCATCAGTTTATTGAACAGATACCCGAAAAATTTGACGAATGTATCAAAATGCTCAATACCAACCGGATTTTTGTTGAGCGCTTGGATGGTGTCGGTGTGATCTCCAAAGAAAAAGCCGTCGCAATGGGAATGTGCGGTCCGAATATCCGCGGTGTCGGCGTTGAACACGACCTGCGCCGCAAAGAACCGTATCTCGTGTACAACGAATTGGATTTTACCATTCCGGTGTTCCATGGCGGCGATTGTTTGTCCCGTTATTATGTTCGCGTCAATGAAGTAAAAGAGAGCATCAAGATCGTCCGTCAATGTTTGGAAAAAATCCCCGATGGACCCGTTCACGCAAACGCACCGAAAAAAGTTCTTCCCCGCAAGGAACGTATCTATACAAAGATGGAAGAACTCATTCACGATTTCATGTTGATCAACTTCGGGGTGAACCCTCCGGTCGGCGAAGTGTATCATGCGATCGAAGGTTCCAAAGGTGAACTGGGATTCTATATTCAGTCACGCGGCGAAGGAAATCCGTGGCGGTTGAAGATCCGCTCCCCTTCATTCATGAATTTGCAGTCAACTTCGCTTCTTGTTGAAGGCGGAATGATCTCCGATATCGTTGCGGTGTTGGGAAGTCTTGACCCGGTCATGGGCGAAGCGGATAAGTAATTTAGAATTCAACCTTCCGAAGTTTTAGAGACTTCGGAAGTTTTTTCTGTTTGTTAAAATATTATTCTATGTTGACACAAGAAAATCTCCAAAAAGCCGAATCCCTTTTCAATAAATATCCTCAAAAGAAAGCCGCTCTTCTTCCCATCCTCTGGATCGCGCAGGAACAAGAAGGGTGGATATCCGAAGATATGATGCGCTACGTCGGTGATCTGATTGGCGTTCCGTATGCGCACGTGCTTGGCGTAGTGACATTCTATACGATGTATAAATCCAAACTGCACGGCAAGTATCACATCGAAGTGTGCACCAACGTTTCGTGTATGTTGAAAGGTTCCGATAAGATCGTTTCGACAGTGGAACAACAGTGCGGCGCAAAGATCGGACAAACATCTGCCGACGGAAAATTCACTGTCAGCGAAGTGGAATGTATGGGTGCCTGCGGCGGCGCTCCGATGATCGCGATCGGCGAAGAATACTATGAGAATCTTACGGCAGAAAAAACAGAACAACTGCTCGCAAGTTTGAAATAACATTTCAGACTTTCCAAGTTTTTAAAACTTGGAAAGTCTCCTAAAGAAACTCTATGGAAAAATTTATTCTCCCTGATATTCCCAATCTTCATCAGATCGACGTGTACGAACAGAACGGCGGATATGCCGCGCTGAAAAAATCACTGACGATGAAACCGGGTGAGGTCATCGAAGAAGTAAAAAAATCCAGTTTGCGCGGACGCGGCGGCGCGTGCTTTCCTACCGGATTGAAGTGGTCGTTTATGCCGAAAGGAAACGACAAACCGAAATATCTCGCCGTCAACGGCGACGAATCCGAACCCGGTACGTTCAAAGACAGACAGATTTTTGAATTCAATCCCCACTTAATGATCGAAGGAACCATCATCGGCTGCTATGCGATGGGCATCACCGCAGCCTATATTTACATTCGCGGTGAGTACGGCAAATGGATCGGGATGGTGGACAAAGCACTTGCCGATGCGTATGCAAAAGGATATATCGGAGAGAACATTCTCGGCTCAGGATTTTCAACGAACATCTACACACATAAAGGCGCCGGTGCATATATTTGCGGTGAAGAATCCGCATTAATGAACTCGCTCGAAGGCGACCGCGGTTATCCGCGGGTGAAGCCGCCATTCCCCGCACAAAAAGGTTTGTGGGGAATGCCGACCACTATTAATAATGTCGAAACGATGGCAAACGTTCCGCTCATCATCAATAAAGGAGCGGAATGGTACTCAAAGATCGGCGCACCAAAACATCCGGGACCAATTCTTGTCGGCATCAGCGGGCATGTAAATACACCGGGTGTGTACGAAGTCCCAACCGGCGTTCCTCTTCTGACGCTGATCAACGAGTATGCCGGCGGTGTTCCGAACGGGAAAAAGATCAAAGCGGTCATTCCCGGCGGTTCATCGACAATGGTGCTTCGCGGTGAGAATCTTGAAGGCGTCTGCATGGATGCCGATTCGCTGAAAACGGCAGGTTCATCTGTGGGGACGGCAGGACTAATCGTGATGGATGAAGATACCGATCTCGTAAAGGTTCTTGCCCGCATCGCTCATTTTTATCATCACGAATCGTGCGGACAATGCACGCCGTGCCGCGAAGGGACGGGCTGGCTCGAGAAGATGCTCCATCGCTTTGAGCATTACGAAGCGCGCATGGAAGATGTCGATCTGCTGGTCGACGTTGCGAACCACATCGAAGGAAACACGATCTGCGCTCTCGGCGATGCGGCGGCGTGGCCCGTGCAAAGTTTTGTGCGGCGCTTCCGCGATGAGTTTGAGAAGCGCGTAAAACAAGAAGAAACAATCGCAGCATAAGTTGAAAAATCCACAAGCCGATGAACAGCTCATCGGCTTTTTTTCACCAACAATCTCGGAACTGTTTGAAGAATTTTTTACTCCTTCTCGCTTTCTTCCTCCCCGTTCACCTTATTGCACAACAGCACCCGATCACTATTGAACCGTCAACACTTCTCGAATCGGGACACGCACAATTTGAATTCGGCACTGCGCATTTTCGTCACCAACCGTTCCCTCTTTCGGGATTAACGGGCAATCTGACAAAGATCGGAAATATCCGGTTCTGCATCTCGTTGAGCGAATATGTTGAATTACAGACCGACGGGACGCTGCTTAACGTTCTGGATATCACAAGACGCGAACCGGCATTCAACTCGGCGATCACAACGTCGAACAATCTCACCGCAGACATCGGTGATTTTTCGATCTGGACGAAATTGGGTGTACTACGAGAATACGGTTCGGGAATCGGACTTTCGGTGCGCTTCGGCGTTCAAATGCCGAATGCCAGCAACGAATCCGGCCTTGGCGTTGATGAAATGAATTTCTACTCATCACTCCTCTTGCAGAAACATTTTGCGGGTGTCTGGACGGCAAATGCCGGTCTTGGAATATTAAGCGATCCGACAAAGACCGGATCTCAGCACGATGTGTGCACATACGGTCTTGAATATTTACTGCCGGTCGGGGAATCGACGTTCTTCATGGTACAAACCGCCGGCAGAACGGGGCACACCGGAACCGGTATTAATGATCTGAGAAATTGGAAGGTTGGCTTTGAAGAAAGTTTTGGCGATCTTTCTCTACGGCTGTTCGGCGTGAAAAATTATGCGCCGTCGGATAAGGCAACGGGAGTGGAACTTACATTTATGTATCTCTTTCACATCGTCGAAATGAAATAACACCATGACTACAATAAAACCTTCCGCATTAAAAAAAGGAGATGTTATCGGTATTGTTGCGCCGGGAAGTCCCCCGAGCACAGTTGAAAAGATCACCAAAGGAGCAGAGTATCTTGAACACCTCGGTTACAGAGTGAAACTCGGAAACAATGTCGAAAAAGTACACGGGTATCTCGCCGGCACCGATACGGAACGCGCCGACGACATCAACGACATGTTTGCCGATAAAAAAGTAAAAGCAATCATCGCCGTCCGCGGCGGATATGGAACGCCGCGCATCCTTCCCCTCATTAATTTTTCCCTTATCAAGAAAAATCCGAAGATCATCGTCGGCTATAGCGATCTTACGGCGCTGCAGCTCGCCATCTTCAAAAAAACAGGCTTGGTATCGATTTCGGGTCCCATGATCGGTGTGGAGATGTGGAAAGAGATCGATCCGTTCACCGAGGAACATTTCTGGAGGATGGTAACATCCAAAAAGAAACTTGGCGCTATACAAAATCCCGATGGCAGAGAATTACAAACACTCGTGAATGGAAAGGCATCGGGAATCCTGCTTGGCGGCAACCTGTCGCTCATTACGGCAATTATCGGCAGTCCGTACATTCCTTCATTCAAAAATTCACTCCTCTACATTGAAGAGATCGAGGAAGAATGTTACCGATTCGATCGGATGATGAACCACTTGCGTATTGCCAAAATATTGGGCGACACCAAAGGTGTCATCATCGGCGAATTGACCGATGTAAAGCCATCCGATACATCTAAACCGGCTTTAACTGTCGACCAAATATTGAATGACTACCTCGCCGGACTCAACAAACCGGTCGTCACGGGGTTGGTGTATGGACACATTCCAAAAAAACTTACCCTGCCGGTCGGCCTCCGTGCTTCACTCGATGCCAACTCTCAGACTTTGACATTTTCTGAGGCAGCAGTCAGTTAATACCATCCCGCGTGCAAAAAACTTGCTAACTCATTGAAAAATCAAGGGTTTTGTGTTGACAAACCATACAGTGTTGCTTACATTTGTATATAATTTTTTTAGTGCTCCGTTGAAGGATTGAACGCTTGTTGAACATCGCTGTTTTTGCGTCGGGCCGCGGTTCAAATTTTGAAGCGCTGCAGCGTGCAATACTCGAAGAAAAATTTCCCGCTCGTATTGTCGTCGTTGTCAGCAACAACTCGCAGGCGGGGGCGCTGGCACTGGCGCGTTCATTCAACATCCCCGCATTTCACATTAGTCAAAGACAATTTGCAACGCCTGAAGCATTCAATGAAAAAATTCTTGAAACGCTTCGTTCGTTCGACGTGAATTTTATTGTGCTGGCGGGATATATGAAGAAGATGGACGCGACAATTATTCGGACATTCCCAAATCGCATTATCAATATCCATCCTGCTTTGCTTCCAAAATACGGCGGTGAGGGAATGTATGGTGTGCATGTGCACGAAGCGGTGATCGCGGCAAAAGATAAAATTTCCGGCGCCACCGTTCATTTTGTTGATGAAGTGTACGACAGAGGCGGAATCATTGCGCAACAAAAAGTTGAAGTTGCAGAAACAGATACACCGGAAACGCTCGCAGCAAAAGTTTTAATGGTGGAACACAAACTACTCCCGAACGTTGTTAAACAATTTGCTAATGAGTTCTCGCTGAAAAATTAGTTTCACTGTAGGTCAGATTTTCTAATCCGACAAAATTTAATTGGCGGGACGAAGTCCCGCCCTGCATTTTCAATGAGAAGTAAATAAAAACTAAAGAGAGAAGTCGTTGCCAGTCACGATGCCTTTTATCGGGACAAAGCAATCTTTCCTTGGTATTTAAGGGTGGATCTCTACGAGTCGTAGACCAAAAACTAACAATCTCCGACATAAATTTGAACTAAAGGAAAATTTGCATTGCTCAGGATACAGCGGGCGCTCATCAGTGTATCGGATAAACGGGGAATAGTCGGGTTTGCATCGGCATTGCATCAATTAGGTGTCGAGATCATCTCAACCGGCGGAACACATGCACTTCTCACATCCAACAATATTCCCGCAAAACAAATCTCGGAGATCACCGGTTTCCCGGAAATCCTCGACGGACGAGTAAAAACTCTTCATCCTGTTGTTCACGCGGGATTGCTCGCGGTGCTCGATAATCCCGAACACCGGAAACAACTCGATGACCATCACATCACACCAATCGATCTGGTGGTGGTGAATCTTTATCCATTCGAAGAGACCATCGCAAAACCGGATGTTCATGTGGACGATGCAATCGAGAATATCGATATTGGCGGATCGACAATGCTGCGTTCGGCGGCGAAAAATTACCGTTTTACGGCGGTCATCGTCAACCATCACCGCTACGAATCGTTCCTGAACGAACTGAAGGAACGGAATTGTTTCGTCAGCGAAGAGACCTGTTTTGAACTTGCGAAAGAAGTCTTCCAGCACACCGCACATTACGACGCAAAAATCGCAGAGTATCTCACTCGATCTTCTTCATTGACTTCAGTATTACCGCAAACATTTTCCGTCTCACTCAAAAAATCTCAAGATCTTCGGTACGGCGAAAATCCTCATCAGTCCGCAGCGCTGTACGGCAACTTCGAACAAACTCTGAAAAAACTCCATGGCAAAGAACTGTCATTCAACAACATCATTGACGCCAACGCGGCAGTGAATCTTGTTGCTGAATTTGATGAACCGACCGTCGCAATCATCAAACATACGAATCCGTGCGGAGTCGGAAGTGCCGGAAATTTAGAAGAAGCCTATCGCAAAGCCTTTGCAACGGATACAAAAGCGCCGTTCGGAGGAATCATCGCCGTCAACCGTCCGCTGGATATGAATGCCGCGGAAGCGATGAATGAGATTTTCACCGAAATTATCCTTGCTCCCGATTTTGAGCCAGGAGTTCTGGAATTTCTGATGAAGAAAAAAGACCGGCGGCTTGTCCGTATCGCCGGGAAACCGAACCTCAGTGAATGGGATATCCGCAGTGTTTCCGGCGGACTTTTGGTCCAATCCAAAGATAATGTCCGGATCACCGCACAGGATGTGAAAGTTGTAACACACCGTCAGCCCACGCAGGATGAAATGACGGCAATGATGTTCGCCTGGAAGGTGACAAAACACGTCAAATCCAACGCCATTGTCTATTCGGCGAAAGACCGCACGCTTGCAGTCGGCGCCGGACAAATGTCGCGCGTTGATTCATCAAAAATTGCCGTGTGGAAATCAAAAGAAAGTCAGTTATCTTTAGTGGGAAGCGTTGTCGCGTCGGATGCATTCTTCCCTTTTGCCGATGGATTGCTTGAAGCAGTAAGCGCAGGAGCAACAGCGGTCATTCAACCCGGCGGATCAATCCGCGATGATGAGGTCATCAAAGCGGCGAACGACAATACTATTGCGATGGTATTCACAGGAATTCGTCACTTTAAACATTGATACATATTAAGAGAAAGAGTCATGGGAATTTTTGATATTTTTTCCACCGATCTGGCGATCGATCTTGGAACAGCAAACACACTTGTGTATATGAAAGGCAAAGGCATTGTTCTGAATGAACCGTCCATTGTCGCCTTCGACCGCAACACGAAAAAAATTATCGCCATCGGAAACGAAGCGCGGGAAATGCTCGGACGTACGCACAAAGACATCCGCACCATTCGTCCGATGAGGGACGGTGTAATTGCCGACTTCGAAATTGCCGAAGCAATGCTGCGCGAGTTCATCAAAAAACTACACATCAGTTGGATGCCGAGCCGCCGCATCGTGATCTGCGTGCCGAGCGGTGTCACGGAAGTAGAAAAACGCGCCGTCCGCGATTCCGCAGAACACGCCGGCGCAAAAGAAGTTCACCTGGTTGCCGAACCGATGGCTGCCGCCATCGGCATCGGACTCGACGTCGAATCACCGGTCGGAAATATGATCGTCGATATCGGCGGGGGCACAACGGAGATCGCCGTCATCGCTCTGTCCGGAATAGTGAATGAAGAATCGATCCGCATTGCGGGGGATGGAATGAATTCCGCCATCATTCAATTCTTCAAAAAAAATCACAACATCCTGATCGGCGAACGTACTGCGGAAGCGATCAAATGCGAGGTCGGATCCGCGATGCCGTTGAAAGAAGAGATTTCGATCCAGGTAAAGGGACGCGATCTTGTCAACGGCATTCCCAAAACAACCGAAGCAAGTTCCGTCGAAATCCGTGAAGCGTTGAACGAAACCATTCAGTCCATTGTCGATACCGTAAAATTAACACTGGAGCAAACTCCGCCCGAACTTGCATCGGATATTCTTGACCGCGGCATCATGCTTTCCGGCGGCGGAGCGCTGCTCAAAGGATTGGATGAACGGCTCCGGCTGGAAACAAATCTTCCCATTCACGTGGCGGAAGATCCGTTGACGGCTGTTGTGCGCGGAACAGGACGTGTGCTTGAAAATCTCGAGAAATATCAAAAAGTATTGCTCACCAGCCGACGATACTAAGTTCGATGCTTCAACGCATTTTTCAATATCTGTTCATCTTTAAAGAGTATGTGATCTTCACACTGCTCATTGTTGTCTCCATTTCTTTGCTTGTCATCAACGACAACACTCAGATCCGTTACATCCGCTCTGTGACGGTAGGCGTGCTCGGCGCAGTGCAGCAGACCTTCTCCTTTTTTCCGAATCTGACCTCTCTCCAGCAGGAAAATGAATTGTTACGGCGGGTGAATGTCAATCTTTCCGACGAAGTGAATCAATTGCGCGAAGCGCGCCTGGAAAGCATCCGCCTGCGATCGATGATCGCACTGAAAGAAACATCGACCACAAGGATCACCGCAGGAAAAGTTGTTGCAAAGAATCTGAATCTTCTCCGCAACACGATCACGATCAATATCGGTGAACGCGAAGGTGTCCGTATCGGCAACCCGATCATCACCGGCGAAGGATTGGCTGGACGAATCGTTGCCACAAGTTCCGGATACGCCATCGGACAAATTCTTTTCAATGTGGATTTTCGTGCGAGCGCAAAGGTACAACGCAGCCGTGTGGACGGTATTTTTTCGTGGGACGGGAAAACGCTCTTGCTGAAAGACATAGCCAAATCGCAGGATGTTAAGGAGGGAGATGCGATCATTACATCCGAATACAGTAATGCATTCCCACCGGGAATAAAGCTGGGTATTGTCAGCGAAGTGTCCGATATTCCCAATTCCCTCTTTAAACGGGTCGAAATAACCCCGATGGTAAATCTCACACACATGGAAGAAGTGTTCGTGGTCGATTACGTCCCAAGTCTGGAACGGCTGGCGTTGGAAATGGAAAAAAAATAATAAAATTCAGAACAACTTCTCTTGACATTGAACAAGCAGGACTGGAGCTAACCCCCGATAAAAAATCCCGCTGTACGGGATGTCCCGCCTTCCAAGATTCCGCTCACCTGCGGGATTCAAAAGCGGAACCGAACAGCGGCACATCGGGACACAAAAAACGTGCTGCGTAACGTGCAAACGCTCCAGTGCGTTGGATTAAATTTATAAATTTAAAATCTGCTTTTCTATCGTAAGCGTAAGTTGAAGCTTGAAAACTCAACTTTCAAAACTCAAGGGCGGCGGCGGTTGCAACGTCATTTTAAGTGACTAGTTAGGCGTATATAATTTTATCAATAATTTCAAGTATATCTTTTGGGTGATCTGCAATATAATCAGGTTTATAATCCCAACTTTCAGTGAGATTACTTTTATTATAATTCAGGAGAATACTTATTACTGCGTTTCGACTCATTTTGTCATTTGCATAGTAAGCACATTGTATATCGGTAATATGATCACCTATATAAATGACTGAATCATTTCTTTTTAGATTTGTTATTTCTGAAATACAAGTTAAGAGCCCTTCAGGATTGGGTTTTTGTTTTGTAAAATCAACTTCTTCATATCCAACAATACGATCGAAATATTTTTCTAAATTAAATCTTTCCAAATTATTTTTGATATTTTCTGAAGAATTTTGCGATACAATTCCTTGTGGATATTTTTTTAATTTGGGTACTGTAAAACTAATTCCTTCAAATAGATCAACTTCCGTCTTATCCAACAATTGAAATTTGGTCCAAAGACTTCCAGCATAGTCTATTTGCTTTTCGTCAAATCCAAATTCATTACGATATAGTTCTCTCCAATTTGAAGATTTAGTATTGGCTTTCTCGTAGTTTTCTAGTGAGTCCAAGACTGAATACTCTATCGCCTTATTACTCATTATTTCGGATATAATAGCCTTAGTGACATTTAAATTTTTCATTCTTGTGTCAACTAAAGTACCATCATAATCCCAGATAACACCATTAATTCTCATATTTATTATACGCCTAACTAGTAGTATACTGTAATGCGTTTAATATTACTCCCGTTTAAATATTATCATGCTTTGTTCATGCAAATGTCGCAATCATTCTATCTATATCAACACCAATTATTTCAAGCAGATGTCTGACACCTTCTTAATGAATTTCAAATAAAACAAAGTCTTCGCACATTTTATCGGCAAGGTGTCAGACATCTTTGTACTTACCCTTTCATCAACTTCAATCCTTCAACATCTTTCAACTTCTGCAAGATATCCTGCTGGCGTTTAAGATATGGAATCGTATCAGCACCATTTAAGGAAGCGTTTTTCATTTGCTGGCGATTTTCATGCAATTCTTGTTCAAGTTTCTTCTTTTTCAATGATTTTATACTGCCGAGAGCAATTTCATAAAGACGCGTGTCGCTTATTCTGCCGCCGATACTGTTCCACCGCTCACTTAATTGATAGCGGTTGAACGCAATGTTAGCAACGATCGCCTTCTCTTTCTCCCCTTCAATACGATTCAGCAATTGGTTCACTTCTACCATGCCGTGTTCATCGTAAAAGTCGAGAATTGCCGATGCAATTTTTTGCGAGATCGGGTGTGAGAAATCTCCCGGACCAATGTCCCGAAAGACGAACGGGATGATCTCCTTCGGATCTTCAAACACCGCGGCAAAGATCTCCCGTTCTTCGATGGGCAATTCATCGGGAATGGCGGCTGATGTCTCCGGAGATTTTTCCCGTTCGATCTCCGTGCGGACGGTCGCAACAAATTTATCCGGAACGCGTTTGGTACTTTTTTCCAATTCACCGTACAATGTCGATTCGTACAGTTGATATTTTTCCGCGACATCTTTAATGAAGAACGACCGTTTCAGCGGGTCTTTGATCTTTGCAATGGACTGCACCAAACCACGCACCGCTTCCGCCTTCCCTTCCGGCGAATCTAACTTCCCTGATTTTTGATATTCATTCGCTTTAAAATCGATGAACGTCACGGATTTTGTCAATAGTTCTTCAAACGCTTCTCCGCCATGCTTCTGCACAAATGAATCAGGATCATCCCCATCCGGCAACTGCACGATCCGCACATCAAGCCCTCCTTCCAAAATGAGATCCACGCCACGCATCATCGCATTCGCTCCGGCAGAATCCGCATCATACACCAATGTGATATTTTTTGTGTACCGGGCGATCAATTGGATCTGTTCGCTCGTCAGTGCCGTGCCGCTGGATGCGACAATATTTTTTGTTCCCGCCTGAAAGACCGAAATGAGATCGGCGTATCCTTCCACCAACACGACAAAATCGCGTGTACGGATCGTTTCCTTTGCCTGCGACAACCCGTACAGCACTTTGCTTTTATGGTAGATTGGTGTTTCGGACGAGTTGATATACTTGCCAAGTGTATCATCGTCGTACAATTTCCGCGCTCCGAATGCGATCACTCTTCCGGTGGCACTAAAGATCGGGAACATCGCTCGACCACGGAATGTATCGTACATTGTCCCGTCCTCCCGGCGTTTGACCAATCCGGTTTTTTCGAGATGATCGGGCTGTATTCCTTCCTCTTCCGCTTTTTTCAGGAGCGTCTCCCATCCGCGCAGCGAATATCCCAGTCCGAATGTGGTGATCGTCTGATTGGTGAATCCGCGAGCACGGAAATATTCGAGTGCAAACTTCCCTTCATCCGTTTTTGTGAGATCGTTGTAGAACGTCCGCGCCGCAAAGGAGATGACAGTATACAGTTTTTCAGTTTCGCTGGCGGCTTCGTACGCTTCTTCGTCACGGGTAAGGGTTATACCGGCACGCTCGGCAAGTGTTTCCAACGCTTCCACGTAACCGGATTTGTCGTGTTCCATTACAAATTTTACGACATCTCCGCCGCGGTGGCAGCCGAAGCAATAGAACAGTTGTTTGGATGGACTGACGGTGAATGACGGGGTTTTTTCATTGTGAAACGGACAAAGTCCGAGATAATCTTTGCCCCGTTTTTTTAAACGGACAAACGAACCGATATACTCCACGATATCGGTCGCATTGCGAATGTGGTCTATTGTTTCTTGCGGGATTCTCACAAAAAGAATTTAGCGAAAAAGGAAGTGAGATAAAAGAAAGAGTGATGATGAAGATTGCTTCTCTACGAAACCGTAGGTCGCCAAAAAACGTCTCGCAATGGCCGTCTAAGAAATATATAAAGTAAGAAACCTTGTCAAGGATTATTAATCAACAACGAAACAACGTCCAAATTTTATGGGAACCATGCTTCGCACAAATCTAATTACATAACCTTGACAAGGTTATGCTGATGAAAACTTTTTAAGGTTCGACTACTTAAGACTCTGTTAACATTGTATTCTTATATATGTTTATTTCAGTCATGATTCCGCGATACAAGCCGAAGGTACATAAACCAATTCCAATCCAAAATAACAACTCACCGAATGCGTAACTGTACTCTATCGTTCCCCAATCATTCAACAGATTTGCCCAATCGTGATGCGTTTTACTTAATCCGCCAATAAGCGGAAGCTGCAGCATGCCGGCATCTTTAACGTAGATGCTGACATCCACGATACTGACACCGGTAAAGAAGAGTGCGACATTTGATAGTTTTGATTTTTCCAGTTTCGCAACAAAGAACCATGCTAATGGCACAAGCACTTGCATCAGCGAGCCGCCAAGGATGTTCATTGTTTTGCCAAAAATACTAAAAAATAAATGCCCCGCTTCGTGGATGTATAAAATGATCAGATGGATGAACCACAAAATGCCGGGTAAATTAAAGTTTCGCCTCGGCTCATAGAGGTGGATTGGCAGGAGAACTGCAATGTAGAGAAGGATTGCGTAACCGAGAAGTGCAACAATGAACTTTGACTTTGTCATTCAAAGAAGGTGCTAAAAAAACAGTCCCACTTTTGCGGGACTGTTCAGTATCACTGGGCTGGCACTTCGACCATTTCTTTCTTGTATGTTTTCTTGCGTTGAACGCTTTTCCGTTTGCGCAGATATTTCTTTTCGATCTGCTGCGGATCAGCAGAGACTTTCTTTTCTTCGTCCTCCACATCAGGATATTCGTAAATTTCGTATTTGTAATTACGCATAATGATGTTGTTGCCGTTGCGTCCAAGCACGTATTGCGGAAGGATCGGAATCTTTCCTCCGCCGCCCGGCGCATCGATCACGTACGCAGGGATCGCAAGACCGGATGTATGTCCGCGGAGTTTATCCATGATTTCCAATCCGACACTTACCGGCGTGCGGAAATGGTTCGCCCCCTTTGTAATATCCGCCTGATACAAATAGTACGGACGCACGCGGATCGCCAGAAGCTTGCGCATCAATTCCAACATCACGTCGGGATCATCATTCACACCTTTCATTAACACTGCTTGGTTGCCAACAGGTATGCCGGCATTGGCAAGCATTTCGCAAGCACGTTTTGCTTCAGGGGTGATCTCCCACGGATGATTGAAGTGTGTGTTCACATAGATGGGATGATATTTCTTCAACATATCAACCATCTTTTGTGTGACACGCTGAGGAAGAACACATGGCATTTTTGTACCGAGTCTGATTATTTCTATATGTGGGATTTGTCGTAATCCGGAGACAATTTTTTCCAACATTGTATCGGTCAGCATCAGCGGATCGCCGCCGGATAAAATCACGTCGCGAATTTCGGAATGCGCGGCGATATAATCCAGACCGCTTTGAATATATTTCATACTGATCTTGCCGGAATCGCCCACCTTGCGTTTGCGCGTGCAAAAACGGCAGTACATCGAGCATTGACTCGTGGTCAGGAACAAAACTCTGTCCGGATATCGGTGCGTGATACTTGGAACCGGGCTGTGCGCATCTTCGGCAAGCGGATCTTCGGGGAAACCGTCCTCTTCCAATTCTTTTGCATCAGGGATACATTGAAGCCAGATCGGATCGCCGGGGTAACGAATGAGACTTAAATAGTATGGATTGATGCGGGTGTGAAACAGCGTATTGAGTTTTTCTGCAAGTTCGGGTTCAAAACCGAAACGGTCAACGAGATCTTTACCGCTGTCAACGCTTGCTCTTAGCATTTCCTGCCAGAGTTCCATAAAATGTGCCTTCTATTGTGAATAAAATGACTTTTATTTTCTACTTACAAATACTTACCGTAGATGACTAAGTCATCGTCCGGTTTATAATACTCTTTTATATGAGCAACCTTCTGAAATCCTTTTCGCTCGTAAAACATTCTTGTCTTATCGTATTTGGATATCGATGATGTTTCCGCGATCAACAACCGGCCGTTATTCTGTTTGAGATGCGATTCGACATACTGCAACAGCACAGAACCAATCCCCTTCCCCTGCAGATCCGGGGTTACTGCCATCCAGTAGAGATCGTATGTGGCAATCGTTGCCGGTGTCGGACCGATACAGATATATCCCAGCACTTTTCCATCATCTTCCACACACGAGAACATCTCATAATCCTTTTGCTGCGGATCGTTCAGATATATCTCCAACAACTCGACAGCAATATCAATTTCATCTTTACTAAAAACTTCTGTCGCAATAACAAGAGATCGGATCTGTTCAAAATCACTTCGCTCTGTGGCGCGTACAATCATTTAACTCACTCGATTTCCCATTGCTTGTTCAGTTTCGGATGCCGTTTGATTGCGTACTCAACAATCTTTCCGACCGTTTCGGCGTAGCTCAACCCATATGCTCTAGCGGAACGATAGAATCCGGCATCATCCGAAAGATCGGGATTAGGATTCACTTCCAGCACATACGGTTTGTTATCGTTCGACAGACGGATATCAACCCGGGCATAATCACGACATCCTATCAAATGGTACGCTTTGAGTGCAATTTCTTTCACGTAATCTTCCACTTCTTTAGGAAGCGGAGCCGGACAAATCCCTGTTGTGCCTTCATATTCCTGCGTTCCTTCCATCCACTTCGCATCGTACGTAACGATCCTCGGTTTATCATCCGGCAATCCGGAAAAATCGATCTCCGAAATCGGAAGAACGATCGGTGGATCGTTTCCAAGAATCGCAACATTCAATTCGCGGCCGTCAATATATTCTTCAATCAATGCCGCCTCTTTGAAACGATCGACAATCGATGTGACCCGTTCCCGAAGGTTGGTGAAATTATGAACGATCGAATTATTTTCAATGCCAACGCTTGCATCTTCCGCACTCGGTTTCACTATGATCGGGAAACGGAGCGTCAGATCATCTGCCGACAAATGATGTAGATCGCGCACCAGCATAAACCGCGCTGTCGGAATACCGTTGTACGATAAAATCTCCTTCGTCCGTGCTTTATTCAAACACGTACCAAGCGTGATCGGTCCTGCGCCCGTGTACGAAAACCCAAGAAGCTCATAAATGCCCGCCACATGCATTTCATGGATCGCTTCATCCCCTAAAGACTCTACCATGTTGAAGATAATATCCGGGTGCATCGCCTTCAGGTAGGCGAGAAACCGATCGAGATCGTCCGACATGTTGAACATCGATGTTTCGTAACCAAGCGAATGTATTGCCGATTGGATATTTTCTTTCTGTTCAACGACTCCCACTTCGGAAAGATCAATTTTACCATCCTTGCGGGCAGCCGAACGCCATTCGCGGCTGCCGTCATGAGACACACCGACTTCGGATGCAAATTTACGTCCCACGTTCGTTACTACGGTCGGTTCGTTGTAAATGATCGCTATGTGAATTGGTTTTGACATACTTATAAGAGTTTGTATCGTTTGCATGCTGCATCCAATAATGTATTCAACATTTCATTGTAATCCATTCCTGCCATTCTTGCCGCCTTGGGATAGCACGAATTATCCTCAATTTTTGGAAGAATTCCGGGCAATGGGTTAATCTCAATAATGTTTGGTCTGCCATTTTTGTCAAGCCGAACATCTATTCTAGACCAATCTCGGCATCGAAGGACGTTATACGTTTTTCGGCACAGTTCTTCTATAGCCGTTCTGAGATTATTATCCAACTTGGCAGGGCATTCAAAAATCTCCAGCGGGTTCGATGACTGGTCCCATATCCACTTCGCTTCAAACGAATAAATCGGATTGACACCACTTGGGAGGGTATCGAATTTGATTTCCACGATCGGAAGAACTTTTAGATCATCACCGTTTCCCAGCATTGCAACTGTAAACTCTCTTCCGGGTAAAAATTCTTCGACGAGTGCAGGTTGATCGTACTTCACCAGAACATTTTCCACCTGACTGACCAACTCATTGTGCGTGTGAACAAGTGAAGAATTAAAAATTCCCTTGCTCGAACCCTCGAAGAGCGGTTTTACCATCGCCGGTACGGGAAATGAGAAGGATCGAAGTTCGGAAAGAGAGGAGATGACAACAAATTTTGGTGTCGGAACGGAATAATAGGAAAGAATTTCTTTTGCACGAGACTTATCAAGACAAATGCCGAGTGTCAACGGGTCTGAACCCGTGTAAGGAATGTTCAACATCTCGAGGATCGCCGGTATTTGCGCTTCACGCGACACCCCAAACCGTCCTTCCGCGACGTTAAAGACGATTTCCGGGCGCAACGTTGAAAATTTTTCAAATGCATTTTCATCGGCTTCGATTAAGGAAACGGTATGGCGAAGAGAGAGAGCATCACGGACAGCGTGGATGGTTTCGATAGTATCCCACTCTGCATATGCATCTACGCTTGAAGAGAGTTGTGTGTGTATATGTGTAGTCTGTGTTAGACTCGAAGGGTGACTGTCGCTCTCGGCGACATCTGTTTCTTCCTTCTTCACGTTGTAGACTAAAGCTACGTCCATTCAGAAGAGTACCAAAAATATTTTTGGATGCCTTTCGTTCGTAGTTAGAAAAATTGTAAGCACTTTTCTTTTTTCTGTTTCGCTCTCATCTATGATCGCGAGTTATGATGAGAAACTGTTTTTTGGGTTTCAACGAACAAGATTTAAGCGCTAATTCCTGATACAAATATACGGAATTAAACAAAGTTGTCAAGCAAAAAGTGCATTTTTGATAAGAAAAGAAAATTTTTATTCCGGGGGTGAGAATGAGGTGAGTGATGAAAAATTTTCTTCGTCCGAGAAAATTTTTTTATCTGACCTTCACAACGACCATCGTCATGTCATCGTGTTGTTGTGCATCGCCGATGCGAAGCATCCTTCGGATAACTTTTTTTTTACCTCGCATACCGCACATCAAGATTTTTTTCTAACGGTGTTCGTTGGTGTTCACACATCATCAGGTACACAGCCAATACATTAACCGACTCTCACATACGAAAGGAGATCCTTAAACACAAACTCAAACTCTTTGCGAACATTTTTATTTTCGGTCCGGCGCAAATGCGGATCGCGGGCAACCAGTTCAAATGCTTCGCGGCGCGCAATCGCAAGAATGTCGGCATCCGTTACGATATTTGCCACTTGAAACCCGGGTAATCCGCTTTGGCGCGTACCGAAATAATCGCCGGAACCGCGCAACTCCAGATCGACTTCGGCAATTTTGAAACCGTCGTTTGTTTCAACCAGTGTCGCAAGACGTTTCTCCGTTGCAAATATTTCTTGACGAGCCTGTGCACGGTTTGTCGTCAGTTGAAGCTTTTGTTTCTTATATTTGTCATCGGTAATAAGAATGCAAAAACTTTGTTCTGCTCCTCTGCCGACTCTGCCGCGCAATTGATGTAACTGCGAAAGACCGAATCGTTCGGCGTTTTCGATGATCATAATGGTCGCATTCGGAACATCGATACCAACTTCGATAACAGTGGTGGAGACTAAAATTTGCAACTGATTCTTTTTGAATTGCTGCATCAATGCATCTTTTTCTTCCGGCGGAAGTCGGCCGTGCAGTAATCCGAGTGTCAATTCCGGAAACACTTGTTCACTCAAATATTCAAATTCTTTTACCGCTGCCTTCAGATCCACTTTTTCGGATTCTTCAATAAGAGGATAGACAATATACGCCTGCCGACCTTTCTTGATCTCCTGTTGTACAAAATCAAAAATCTTTGCCTTGTCCTTTTCGAACCGCAACGCCGTCCGGATCGGCTTGCGGTTTTTCGGCAGTTCGTCAATCACTGAAACATCCAGGTCGCCATACAGCGTCAGCGAAAGCGTGCGCGGAATCGGTGTCGCCGTCATCACCAGCACATCAGGATTTAGCTTCCCTTTCTCCCGCAACGTTGCCCGCTGCGCCACGCCAAAACGATGTTGTTCGTCGATCACAACAAAACCTAAATTGGCGAATTGAACCTTCTCTTCAATCAACGCGTGTGTTCCTACAACAATATGTGCGGTTCCGCGCCGAATATCTTCCAAAACTTCATCCCGCAATTTCTTCTTTTGTCCGCCAACGAGAAGGCGAATGTTGACCGGCACATCTTGCAGAAAATTGCGAATACTCCGCCAATGCTGTTCGGCAAGAATTTCCGTCGGCGCCATTATTGCACATTGAAATCCATTTTCGATGGCGGTCAGCATCGCAAAGAGTGCAACGATCGTTTTCCCGCTGCCCACGTCTCCTTGCAGCAAGCGATTCATCGGCGTCGGTGCCTGCATGTCATTGAGGATTTCCATGATAACACGTTTTTGAGCTTCCGTTAATTCAAAAGGAAGTGCATTTTTTAATGTCACGGTAAGTGTTCGTTCAGGTTTGAACTGGATCCCCTTCAACTCTCCTTTCAATTCCCGTTTACGGTATGCCATCAGCAATTGAAAGTAAAACAGCTCATCAAACTTCAACCGCCGCAGGGCGTGTTGATTTTCCCCGTACGATTTCGGGAAATGGATCATCTTGATTGCAGAGTAAATATCAAGCAATGTATTTCGCTGCAGGATATCGCGCGGAATATGTTCGGAGAGAACATTCAGATTGTTTTGGATCGCGCTCCGAAGGATTCGGCGAAACCCGCGATTGTCCAATCCTGCGTTGCGCAATTGTTCGTTCGAAGAATATTTCGGAATGATCGCGCCGGTATGTAACAGCGAATTCCAATCCGTGTCGTCTTCGTCATCTTTGGATTTTAATCGATCAAATTCCGGATGAATAAATTGCACACGATTGTATTTGTCCAACTCCGGAACGGAGGAAACGGCAAGGATCTCCCCCGCCTCAAACGCCTTCTGATACCATTCAACCCCGTTGTAAAAGACACACGTGACGTATCCGGTATCATCTTTGAGCGTGAGAAAGAAAATTCGTTTGCGGTTGCGTGTGTATTTCATTTCCGCGCGGAAGACGGAACCGATCACCGTCACTTCGTTTCCAGCTTCCACAAGCTTCGGAAGATCGTTGATCTTGGTAATACGGGATCGATCGAGATAATCGTACGGAAAGTAATAGAGAAGTTTTTGAACAGAATCGATGCCTGCATCCAGCAATGCGGCAGCGCGGACCGGACCAATTCCCTTCACATATTGAATTTCATTCATCGGCGGTGCATCCGTTGTTGAAGATTCCATCCGACCGGCAGACGATACGAAATACGCTGACTCGGCATTGCAATAACAAGAGAATCATCAGTCGGTATTTCAACTGATGCACGTTGAAGTTCATCGGCGGTAATTATATCGGAAAAGATCGTCAGGTGTAATCCGGCACTGCTTTCCTCAATCAACGTTTCAACACGCCGTTCCTTATTCATTTGCGTTTGACGCGATGCAGGAAGTTCGCGGAACGAACGTTGGCGCAGCACAATCTGCGCCTTTGCATCATCCCGTTGAATGGTGACCGTCCGGCGCTGCCGAATATCCTTTTGTTCTTCTTTGCCAAGATATTGTTCCGATTGAAACGCGCGCGGTGAAATTTTTGACGCTGGCTGCGGCTCCCCGTCCGTTACCATCACCACCGCACCGATCAGCCAGATACTTCTTGCGGGTTGATCTGCCGTTGTGATCTTCGCTTCGTCGGCAAGTTGTTGTTGAGAAGAAACAGCGCCTGCCTGCGTCCCGCCTTCGGCGGGAGCGGTCAGATCCTTTTTCGGGGAAGATTCAGCCGTAGAAATATTTGGCTGTGCTCTTCCCGTCCGAGGTTCTCTTCCCACCCGCCGGGATTCTTCTTCCCTTGCCGATCCTTCCGCCTTTTGTTTCTCCGTATCGCTTTGTGTATTCTTTTCATTCGAAGATTCCTGCGGCGCTTCAGTATATTTAAGGACGATCTCCCTGTTGCCGAATTTTTTCGGTGCAGCCAGTTCGCTAAACCAAATTTGATACACGCCGATACCGACCGCAATAACTGCAACAGCCGCCGCTAAACCGATCCATTGATATCGAAATATCTGCGATGATTGTTCTCTGCGCAGCTTTGCTTTAAGGCGGGATTTCACAGCATCGCGGCCGTACCGCCGAATACCGGCGGCAATCTTCATTTCGTGACGAAGTTTTTCCTTGCACGGCACACAATCGGCGATCTCGGCATCGAACCGTTTCCGCTCCTCATCCGAAATCTTGCCGAGAACATACTTCTCGACAAGTTCCGGATCATCCGTCCAATATGTTTTAGATGAGTCGTTCATCACGTAAAATATTCTCTAACGTTTTTTTGCATTGATATTTTTTTGATTTCACCGTATCGGCATTGGCGAAATTCATCCGCCGGGCGATCTCTTCCATCGAACATTCTTCCCAATAGAACAATACTAACAACGTTTTACACGGTTCGCCAAGCTTCACCAGCGCCGCTGCGATCTGTTCGGATTGTTCACTCTCAACGAGTTCATCAATAATAGAACCTTCAACCGCCGGATCAATTCCATCCTTAAAATCCGTGGGTATTTCACGTTTCAATTTTGCAAGGCGCCGTCGCCACATATTTTGGATGGTCGCAAAAATAAATGTCGAAAGTTTCGATGAGTATTCAAAGCGTCCCGAACGAACACGCTCCCACAACACAATGACCGCTTCCTGCAGTAGATCTTCTGCATCATCTTCTGTTCCACTGTTGCGCATGACGAACGATGTCACCATTCGCCTGTTTGAATCATACAATCTGACCAATCCGTCTTCATCCCCTTTTTTTATCAGGTCAAGAATTCGGGTATCGTCGTTCAAAAAAAAGATGGATGACTTCATTTACCTTTCATCAATTAATGTCATTAACAGGCAGAAGGTGAACAACAAAAGTTACGAATAACCACCCACAAATTCCAAAGGAATGGATACTGTGTCAAAACTCATTTTTCTTTGGTAGGCGCCCCGCCGAGGCGGGGCGTTTTTGAATCAGACACGCAATCTAAAGATTGCGGTTACCGACCAATCAAGAGTTTTGACACAGACTCAATGCCTTTGGCACAAAAGGAGGAAGTATGAAAACCATTTCGATGCTTGTTGTATTCGTTGTGTGCACGGTTATTGCATTTGGCATGTCGCCACAACCGGTATGGCAGGCAATTGCACTCGAAGGAAAGCTGAATTATCCCTTCATTTCCGAGCGCGGCGGCATGGCGTATTTACAAGTGACGGTCACCACCGCCGATATTGGTGTTCCATCCGATCCGAAGGATGCTTCGCATAGAAAACCGATGAACCTTGCCATCGTGCTTGACCGGAGCGGTTCGATGGGGGACGAACGCAAGATGGAATACGCAAAGAAGGCATTCAACTCCCTTATCGATCAATTGAGAGCTGATGATATTCTTTCCGTCGTGATCTATGATGATGTTATCGATGTTTTGCGGCGAGCCAAACGAATCGGCGGAGAAAAAGCAGCGATCAAGCGATTGATCGACGAAGTATATCCCCGTGGCTCGACAAATCTTGGCGGCGGATTATTGGAAGGGTTACGCCAGGCACAAAAGAATGTCGGACGGGAATATGTGAATCGGGTGATTCTTCTTTCCGATGGACTTGCCAACGTCGGCATCACCAATCCAACTGAATTGAAACCTGTCGTACGACAGGCACAACGGTATCGCAATCAATCAATTTCCGTTACCACGATGGGTGTCGGATTGGATTACAATGAGAATTTGATGATGGGACTTGCCGAAAGCGGCGGCGGGAATTATTACTTCATCGAACGGCCGAAAGATCTTGCCTCGATAGTGCGCAAAGAGATGAATATGCTTTCTTCCGTCTTGGCGCAGAACGCAACGATCAATATCAAATTGGGGAATGGTGTCCGGGTGAATGATATCATCGGCTGTGAATATCGAAATGAGAGCGGTTCGTTTGTTATTCCGGTCGGAGATTTGTATGCGAATGATCGACGTGATTTTACTATAGAACTTGTCATTCCGGAAGGAACCGGTGCCCTGACAGTTGCCAGAGGCGAATTACGGTACGAAAGCGATAAGGTGAGCAGGGAATATCCGACATTTTCCGCAACGGTGAAGTACACGAGAGATTATGTGCAGATTGAGAAGAATCGTGATTTGGAAGTTCAAGCGCGGGCGGATATTGCGGTCTCCACCCGTAAAGTCGAACAAGCCATGAAAGCGATGGATGAGGGCGATCACGTTGCGGCAGAGCGACATCTTGAAGAGGCACAAATGATGCTGCACTTTTCTCCGGCTGCTTCAGCCTCCGGAGCAAGCGGCGAAGCCGTTCGTTCGCAGCTCGGGAAAACGGAATCATATCAAAAAGAGATGAAGGACAGTTCAGGCGATCTTCGCAGGACAAAAAAATCAATTCAATACGACAATTACCGGACCCAGAAGAATAAGTGAACCGTTCATGTGTCCGACACTTTAGAAGTGTCGGACACTTCCCTTACACAACGGAGGCAATTATGAAAACCAGATCATTCAATGTGACCTATGGTGCGTTTGAATTGCGTGAATTGTACAAAAAATATATGACCGAAAGCTTGGTGATCGCCGGAATATTTCATTTCGCATTGGTCGGCGGATATCACCTGTATTCTCAATGGAACAAGGAAGAGGTGAGTTTCCCAACTGATTTCGGGAAAAAACGAGTCACGATATATACGCCGCCGTCAATTCACAACACACTTGTCGTTCCGAATATTTCAGTCGCAAGCGGAACGGTACAACCTTCTATCGGAACACCGGTTCCTGTCCCCGACACCGAAATCGATCCGAATGCGACAATCGTTGAAAATAAAGATTTAACTCCGATCGTAGGGATTGAAACAGGAGATCCAAACGGTGGTACGATTGTTATACCGGATAATATTTCAATAATGGAAGAGGAAATGCCGCCGGATTTTCGCCCGGTTGAGAAACTTCCCGTTGCAATAAAACAAATCTATCCGCCGTATCCAGAAATTCCGCGACGGGCGGGTGTAGAAGGCACTGTCCACATAAAAATGTGGGTAACCAAAGAAGGAAAGGTGAAGAGAGCCGAGGTGTTCAAATCGTCATCGGAATTATTCGATCAGGTGGCACTCGATGCGGCAATGCAATGGACATTCACTCCGGCAATTATGAACAACGGTCCTGTGGATGTATGGGTAACGGTGCCGTTCAAGTTTCGATTAAGCAGCAATTAGTGATTCATAGAAGGTTGCCCTAAATGGTGATGCTTTTGGCAAAGGGCGACATATCAAATTCTGAAGAGAGATTGTAACCGCGTGCAGTATCAATAAGTGTTACACCTAAATCCACAGCACGATTGAGGAGTGTTCCGACTTCATCTTCGGTCATATTCGTGGCGCCGATGTGTCCGGCACCGAAACCGAGAAGGGAAACAGTAAAATCGGAGTTGCCAAAACGACGTTGCACTTTCTAAAATTTACCAGATGGGTTTAAATGATTCAATTTTTTGAAAAGAATTATAAAGACTTTGGGAATTATCTATTGCTCGTGCAATCTCCCACTTATCATTGACATAAGATATCATTCTACTGTTATAATTCGGACCTTGCTTTCGTGTACTCTTTTCTGGAGGAACAATATCTTCTCTTAAATCCCTGCTTGATGATTTTTGGGCTAATTCAATTATGACTTTTTTAGGATCTGGTAATGCTTCGACGTCCTTGGGTATTAGTTGTTGACTAACTTTAAGGAAAGTCGAAAAATTTTTTCCGTCAGCCAGCAACCAACTCTCTACTTCTTTAACTGCTATCCTAAAAATAAGATTGGGATGTTTTTCACCCACTATCCAATCTGCTATTAGTGAAGGAGGACAGTCATATGTATCTAAATCGGTAAGTACAAAAAATGGACTCCCTTTTGCAGCTTTATTAAAACCATTAATTTTACTTTTAAGGTATCCAAATCCAATTTTCCCAAAGCAAGAACCAACATCATATTGGCGCTTAGATTTAACCCATGTTCGACACTTTGGAAAAATTCTAATAGATTTTTGTGATAAAAGTG
>OBOI01000046.1_pt1 | contig 49614 bp, 39 predicted proteins | sample 1670151 | NCBI WGS metagenome assembly OBOI01 (sample SAMEA104232303, study PRJEB22302) | sediment metagenome | biome: forest; feature: aquifer; material: sediment | place: USA | collected 2011-08-07 | depth 0.01 m | reverse complement strand
CCAGCACGGCGCTCGGCGGTACGCTGGCTTACGCCGGCACGGCGCAGGGGGCGACCAACGCCGGCAGCTACGTCATCACGCCGAATGGGCTGACCAGCGGCAACTACACGTTGAGCTATACCGACGGCGCGCTTACCGTCGGGCGGGCTCCGCTTACCGTCACCGCCAATGCCGCCGCCAAGACCTACGACGGGCTGGCCTACAACGGCGGCAACGGCGTCGCCTTCAGCGGCTTCGTGCCCGGCGAAACCAGCACGGTGCTCGGCGGTACGCTCGGTTACACCGGCACGTCGCAGGGCGCGACCCATGCCGGCAGCTATGTCATCACGCCCCAAGGACTCACCAGCGGCAACTACACGCTGAGCTACACCGACGGCGCGCTGACAATCAATCCGGCTCCACCCTCTCTGCCCCCCCCGCCTATACCACCTCTGCCACAGGCGACTAGTTCGACCATCACTGATTCCCCCGGTGGTGCACCCCCATCCGGTAGCACGAGCACATCGGGCCGTACCGGCATATCCGATAGTGTGACCACAACTGCCGGTACCAACACGCCCCCTGCGACGACGTCTGGCGGCACAACAACCCCGAGTAGTGCAGCCGCACCGGCAAGCGCAACTTCACCCACACGTGCTACCCCATCCGATAGCACGGGTACGTCCGGCAGCGCAGGCATATCCGACAGCACGACCACCTCTGCCAGTACCAACATACCCGCTGATGCAACCACGTCCGGTGGCACAACAACGCCCGCTAGCGCTACCACACCAGCAAGCGCCCCCACCTCCGGCGGTACTACCCCGTCCGGCAGCACAAGTACCCCCGACGGTACAAGCGCATCCGGCAGCACAACGACATCTGCCAGCACCGGCACAACGGGCAGTACAGCCGACGGGACGAGCGCATCCACGGGAACCGCCACACCAAGCAGCGCGAGCACATCTGCGAGCACCACCGGTGCCAGGACCGCATCTGCCGCCACGACCGCCGCCTCGACCGCCGCCGCATCCGCTGGCGCCACCGCCCCTGGCGGCGCCACGGCGACCGCTTCAGGTAACCCGCCGAACCCGATCTTGCCGAAGGCCGATAGTGCGTCGACACCGGACATTCTTGTTGTCGGCGCAGCCAGCGGCAGTACGCGCAGTTTCAATGTTTCGGAGTCGGGCAGCGCGCTAACGGTGAGAACCGATGGCTCTTCGGCGGGACTTCCCAACTCGGTGCCGACGTCTGCAACTGGCGGGACCCATCTGACCGTGTTCCGGGTAGGCCCAACCGGTACGACAACAGCGATAGCGAGATTCGGTCTGAACTCGGATCAGAGCGGCTTGACGCTAACGACGGTAACAGGCGATCAGGCATCGAATCGCTCGCCCGGCGCTCAGCAGTTGTCGAGCGATGCCAACGCTCCCCGCGAGACCTTCAGTGTGGGTACGCCCAGAGGGCGGGGAATATTCGGTGTGTCTTTTGTCGATGGCGTCCTGATTATCCGTCCGCTCAACGAGCAGGCCGCCAACGCAGAACGAATAGGCATAGATACGCGCATGATTACCGTTACCGCGCTGGTCGTGGCAGAGCAAAGTCTGAACGTCAGCCCGGATTCGGTAAGGGCTGCCTATATCGTTCCCGAGCAGTAGTCCAATGGAGAGACGAATCATGAAATGCTGGGTAGGAATGTTGTTGCTGTTCGTCGCGACTGGCCTGGTCGGGGCCGCCGACGATAGCAACGGAAAGACGAACATCGACGTCGGCCAAAACAGCGCCGAAGCAATGCAAGTTCCGGCCGCCCCCACGCCAATCGCGAAACCGCCTCACCGCTTATCGTGGGAGGTGCAAATTGGCGTGGCGCCACCGCAATCGAAAGCCCTCGTCGTTCTTCTGCCCGACGCCAGCGGCAAGCAGTCGGCGCTGATCGTCTCAACGGCACAGGGGGAAGCCGTCCTCGACCGGCCCTACGCGGCGGCCGATGTCGGCGGCAAAGGTGCCATTGAAGTGGGAGAGATCAGCCCTGAAGAAGTTCGCAAGCGCTTCGGTGCCACGCTGGCTGCGCAACCGCCACGCCCAATATCCTGGGTGCTGTATTTCACCGAAGGCCGTAACAAACTCACCGCCGAATCGAAGTCCATGCTCGAAAAGGCCAAAGCCGAGTTGAAAGTCGAGTTGGCGCGCCGCGCTACGGCAGAAATCCTCGTGGTCGGCCACACCGACCGTATCGGCACGATCAATGCCAACGATGTGCTGTCGCTGAAGCGGGCCCGGTTCGTCAGCGAAAAACTGATTGCGACGGGAATCGACAAGCGTCAAATAGAGGTTTCCGGCCGCGGGGCACGCGAACCGCTGGTGCCCACCGCAGACAGACAGGCGGAACCGAGAAACCGTCGCGTCGAAATCATCATCCGTTGATCCCGAAGTTAACCGGGAGGTTCATCGCCACGAAAATATAGAGTAATCCGGTTGCGGTCATGTACTCGTTGGTAGCGGTAGCGGCTGGCCAGATTCTGAACGAGGAGGCAACCAAAGCCGCCGACGGCTTGCTGCTCGACCAGATGTTCGGCGGCCGTCGGGGAAACGCCGAACGGATCGAAAGCGGGGGCTTCATCCTGATATTCGATCTCGATTCCATCGGCATTGCCACGCGCAGCGATCCAGACCAGCCGGTCGCTTTCGGTGCCGTAACCATAATGGATGGTGTTGGTGAACAGTTCCTCGATCGCCAGTTCCATTCGCAGCCGGACATTCCTGCCGATGCCGTGTTCAGCGCAGGCACCGGCAATCAAGGCGCGGATATCGGCCAGGACGGCGAAGCGGGCTGAAAACTGCGGTTGCGGCGAAAGAGATGGCATAACGTAATTTACATCAAGGAGAACTGACTCATGAAACACCTGATGGCGATTTTGTCATTGACGCTGGCGGCAGGACTGGCCAGCGCGGCGGACGATGCGGGTACGGTGAAATCCGTCAAGGGCAGCGTCAGTATCGGACGCGGTGCGCAACAACTGGCGGTGGCGGCCGGCGACAAGGTGTTCGCCGCCGACCGCATCGTCACCGGAGCCGACAGCGCGGTGGGAATTACCCTGCGCGACAACACGCTGCTGTCGGCGGGCCCGAACTCGGTGCTGAACCTGGACAAGTTCGCCTTCGATCCGACCACTCATGCCGGTACGGTCGATGCGACCATCAAGCGCGGAACCCTCGGCGTGATATCGGGCAAGATCGCCAAGACAAGTCCGGAATCGGTACGTTTCCGCACGCCCACGGTGACGCTAGGCGTGCGCGGCACCGAGTTTGTAGTCGAGGTCGGCGAAACGGGAGACTGACCGGGCCAGCCAGCCTAAGCGCAAACAGCCGCATCGACATTGTCGAAAATCTTGAAGACAAGGTTGAAGCGGCTGATTTCGAAGACTTCCTTGACCACCGGCTGCAACCCGGCGATGGCGATGCGTCCGCCCTGCGCGGTAACCTGCCGCGCAGCAAGGATGAGTACGCGCAAGCCGACGCTGCTGATGTATTCGACACCCGAGAAATCGAGTACCAGCAGCGCACCGTCCTTGGTGCAAGCGACGAGATGCGGTACCAGCGCGGCCTGAAAACCGTCAGCGCTTGACTGATCGATGCGACTGGCCGGAGCAACCACATTGGCTGAGCCCTGCGTGCGATGTTTGAGGTCCATGGCGTACGTCCTGGCAAGTGAAAATGGATGACTACTGTGGGAGAGGCAAGCGAAGGTATGGGCAATCACTGCATTGTTCGCGCAGGTCGGGCGCGCTGCGCGGGCCGCTTTCCGGAACGAGGCGGTCCGGGTCGGCCGTGTCCATGTCGCCGCGATAGAACAGGAAGCGGTTCGAACCAAGGGTCTTGGCGCGGTGCATCGCGGTTTCGGCGTTTTGCAACAGCGACCAGAAGTCGGGGCCATCCTGGCCCAAAAGGCTGAGGCCCATAGCAACGCCTATGCTCACCTCGTGGCCACGCAGCCGGATCGGCGCCGCAACGGCGGTGACCAGTGCCTGCGCCGTGCGGCCGGCGCACTCGGCGCTGCAACCGTCAAGCACGATACAGAACATGTTGTCGCCGACACGGGCAACGACATCGGTTGCCTGCACGGCGGCGATCAGGCGGTCGGCAATATCCTTGAGGACGACATCGCCGGCATCGTGTCCGAGCGAGTGGTTGATCTGCTTGAGGTTCTTGATGGCGACGCAGCACAGCGCCATCGGCCGCCCGGCGGACGCCGCCTCAGCCAGCGCAATCGGCGTCTGCTCGTACAGTTGCGAACGGTTGGGCAGCCCGGTGACGGTGTCGAAGTACGTCAACTGATGCAGGCTGGCTTCGATCGCATCCTTGGTGCTGCGCAGATTCTGTTCGACGTTCCAGCGGCTGGTGATGTCGCGCAGCACGGCGTGGGCCGCATGGCCGCCGCCAATGTCGATCCGGTGCAGGCGGATGTCGGCGAAGAACGGGGCGCCATTGCCGCGCAACAACTGGCATTCAAAATGGCTTTGCCCGCTGGCCAGCGTGGCGGCCACATGCGCCGCCAGGTATTCGTGGCTGGCCTTGCCGTGAGGCTGCGCCGGCGGCGCAAAATCGGCGAGCGGCCGGCCCAGGATGATTTCGCGATCCGCCAGGCCGAACAGACGCAGACCGCTCTCGTTGCAGTCAAGTACGCCGTCCTGGTCGAGAAACAGCATGGCGTCGACGGCGTATTCCCACACCGCCTGGTACTTCTTCTCGCTGAGCGAAAGCGCGTTTTGCCCTGTATCCATGGTTTCGATTCTACGCGATTGGTAGCAGTCGCTCAGGAACTGTGCGGCTCAAGGTGAGCATCCAAATGTGACCCGTCATCCGGACTTGATGACCCATTGTTCAAACGCTTCCACCGGCAGCGGCCGACCGAACAGATAACCCTGGAAGGTGTGGCTGCTCAGGTGCACGAGAAAATTCCGCTGCCCCTCTGTCTCCACGCCCTCGGCGATGGTCCCCAACCCCATGCTTTGCGCCAAGGCAACGATTGAGCGCGCGATGGCGGCTGCGTCGGGATCAATAAGCAGGTCCCGCACAAATGACAGGTCGATCTTCAACTGATCCAGGGGCAGACGTTTCAAATAGGCGAGCGAAGAATGGCCCGTGCCGAAGTCATCCAGCGATAAGCCGACACCTCTTGCCTTCAACGCCATCATCTTGACGATGAGACCTTCCGCATCCTTGAGCAGCTGGCTCTCGGTCAGTTCCAGCATGAGTTTTTGCGGATCGGCACCGGTTTGATCGAGTACCGCCAGCACCTGCCCGACAAAGTCCGGGTGATGCAACTGGCGGGCGCTGACATTGACGGCCAGGGTGAGCTGGGCCATTTCCGGCCGTACCGCCCAAGCGACCAGTTGAGCACAGGCTGTTTCCAGCACCCAGTGGCTCAGGGGCAGGATCAATCCAGTTTCTTCCGCGACGGGAATAAAGTCGGCCGGAAGCATCTGGCCGCGTCGGGGATGCTGCCAGCGCACCAGGGCTTCGGCGCCCGTGATGCGACCGCGTTCATCGACCTGGGCTTGGTAACAGAGAAAAAACTCCCTCTGCTGCAAGCCTTGGCGCAAGTCGGCTTCCAGCGTAGCGCGCGCCGTTACCGCCGCCTGCATTTCCGGCTCGAAGAAACGCAAGGTGTTGCGGCCGGACGCCTTGGCCTGGTACATGGCCAGATCCGCCCGTTTCAGCAATTCATCGACACCGTGCTGGTGGGCCTTGAACAACGTGGCGCCGATGCTCGGCGTACTGCGATGCTCATGCCCGGCGAGTTGGTAGGGCTGGTTAAGGGTGTCCAAAATTTTCTCGCCCACGGCTTCGGTCCGGGTGGCGGCCTCCGTGGCGATCTCGCTCAGGTCTTCCAGCATAACCACAAACTCATCGCCACCCAGGCGGGCCACGGTGTCGCTTTCACGCACGCAGGTAACGAGGCGCCGGGCAACTTGTTGCAGCAGCAGGTCGCCAATATCGTGGCCGAGCGTATCGTTCAGCATCTTGAACTTGTCCAGGTCGATGAACATCAGCGCCCCGCTACGTCGGCTGCGGATACTGGAAGCCAAGGCCTGGCGCAGTCGATCAAGAAGGAGTCGCCGGTTGGGCAAGCGGGTCAGCGGATCGTAAAAAGCCAGCAGCTTGATCTCATCTTCCATGGCCTTGCGCAGGGTAATGTCGCGCAGCACGGCATGGGCCGCATCGCCGCCGCCAATGTCGATCCGGTGCATGCGGATGTCGACGACGAACAACGAACCGTCGCCGCGCTGCAACTGGCATTCAAAATGGCTTAGCCCACAAGACAGCGCAGTGGCCACATGCGCCGCCAGGTATTCGCGGCTGGACTCACCGTGGGGCTGCATCGGCGGCGCAAAGTCGGCGACCGGCCTGCCCAGCAGGGTTTCCCGCTCCGCCAGACCGAACAGACGCAGGCCGCTCTCGTTACAGTCGAGCACCCCGTCCTGGTCGAGGAATACCATAGCGTCGGCGCCGTATTCCCACACCGCCTGGTACTTCCTCTCGCTGAGCGAAAGCATGTTGTCCCCGTTATCCATAATTTCCGTCTTACGCGATGGGTAGCGGCCGCTCAGCCACCGCTCGTGCCAGCCCGGCTATTCAATTATCTGCAATCTGGCGTTGCGCGACGTCAAGCGGCGGAGAAGGCTAATTCCAGCGGAAACCTCAACACGACAGTTGTGCCGGATCCCGGTTCGCTGTCGAGTTCGACCTGTCCGCCATTGCGCTCGACGATACGTTTGACGATGTAAAGCCCAAGGCCGGCACCCGAGGTGCCAGCGATGTTCTGGCCGCGGGCGAACTTACGGAACACCATATCGCGATCCCGCGCCGCGATGCCCGGTCCGTTATCGTTGACGGAAATCAGAAGTTCGGCTTCCCGGCGTTCTGCCGTAACCACGATCGGCGTACCTGGCGGCGCATATTTGATCGCATTACTGAGCAGATTGTCGATCGCAATGCGCATCAGCGAGCGGTCGCAGATGAGCCGCAGTTCGTCGTCAGGCATGCGCAGTTCAATGGTGTGGCCGGTCTCGCGGTTGCGCGTGCACTCGACGATGTCGTCGAGCAGCGGCGCCAACTCGCATGTCTGCAGCTTAAGCTCGGAATCGTCAAGCGCATGGCGGTCGTTGTTGAGATAGCGGTCGATCAATTCCGTCAGGCGGTCGGCGGCGCGCTCGATCTTGCTCAGGCGATGGTGGACTTCAGGCGCTGCATCCGGCTGCGTGATTCGCAGCATCTGTGTGGTGGTGTCGATGATGGCGAGCGGCGTACGAAATTCGTGCGAAACCATGTCGACGAACTCGGCTTGTTCGGCGCGTACCCGTCGTTCCGCGGCCAAGGTCGTTTCTGCCCCGGCGACTGTTGCGCGCAGATTCTGCTCGACGCTCCAACGGCTCGTGATGTCGCGCAGCACGGCGTGCGCCGCATGGCCGCCGCCGATGTCGATCCGGTGCATGCGGACATCGGCGAAGAACAAGGAGCCATTGCCACGCCGCAACTGGCATTCAAAATGACTCTGTCCGCTGGATAGCGCAGCGGACACATGCGCCGCCAAATACTCGTTGCTAGCCTCGCCATGAGGCTGCGCCGGCGGCGCGAAGTCGGCCAGCGGCCGGCCCAGCATGGTTTCGCGCTCTGCCAGCCCGAACAGGCTCAAGCCGGTCTCGTTGCAGTCGAGTACCCCGTCATGGTCGAGAAACATCATCGCGTCGGCCGCGTATTCCCATACCGCCTGGTACTTCTTCTCGCTGAGCGAGAGGGCGTGGTGTCCGATATCCATGCCTGCCATTCTACGCCATTGCTCGCTGTCGCTCAGCCGCCGGCCAATTCCACCCGCGTATTCAACCGGGAAATTGGAATCGGCCGCAGTAAGCTTTCCCCGAAATCTCATCTTTGGGTAATGCTCAGCCGGGGTTCGCATCAAGCGCAAAAAAAATGCCGCCTCAGCGGCGGCTTGTGCGGCAAACAATTTGTACAAATTTTTTGGGGTGGCTGATGGGGCTCGAACCCACGACAACCGGAATCACAATCCGGGACTCTACCAACTGAGCTACAGCCACCACTCTTGAAACCTGCGTTCTGGTCCGCCCGGCGGGACTCGAACCCACAACCCCCGGCTTAGAAGGCCGGTGCTCTATCCGGTTGAGCTACGGGCGGTCCGTTCCGAAAACCTTCGGGGAGAACGATCTGTCCGGATCGGGATGCCGCAATCCCCGCCCAGCACAGGGGGCGGATTTTACACGAAATCGGAATGTGCGCGTCGAATTGACGGATTGTCGCCGCAATCTGAAGGGCGACGTTGTCAGCGCCGAAAATCGGGAACCGAAGGCCTTGCACAACCTTCGGCACCGCCGATAACATGCAAGTTCCTTCCTTCACCGGTATGCCAGTCCATGTGGTTCCGCAACCTTCGTCTCTATCGCTTGCCCCAGAACTGGGATATGAAGTCCACCGACATGGAAAAGCAGCTCGCTCGCCTGCCGCTGGCCCGTTGCGGCAGCCTCGACATGATCAGCCGCGGCTGGGTCTATCCGCGCCAGGAGGGAGTGTTTGTCCATGCCGTCAACCGCCAGTGGCTGCTGGCACTGGGCGTCGAGCAGAAACTGCTGCCGGCAACCGTCGTACGGCAGGTGACGCTTGAACACGCCGCCAAGATCGAATCCGAACAGGATCGCAAGATCGGACGCAAAGAACTGCGGGAATTGCGCGAACGAACGACGGAAGAACTCCTGCCGCGCGCTTTTGCGTGCCGGCGTACGACATGGTGCTGGATCGACCCGGTCAATGGCTGGCTCGTCGTCGATGCGGGTTCCGACGCACGCACCGATGAGGTTCTGGAAGTCCTGCAAAAATCGCTCGATAACATTCCCCTGCGTCCGCTGCAAACGCAACTGTCGCCCATGACGGCCATGACCAGTTGGCTTGCGGACGGCGACGCGCCCGCCGGATTTACGATCGACCGCGATCTGGAACTCCGTTCGGCCAGCGAGGAGCAGGCGGCGATACGCTATGTCCGGCACGCGCTGGAAGGCGGTGAAATACAGGCGCATATCGCGTCCGGCAAGCTCGCCACGCGGCTCGGAATGACCTGGAACGACCGCATATCCTTCGTCCTGACCGACAAGCTGCAACTCAAGCGGATTGCCTTTCTCGATATCATCAAGGAACAGAACAATGCGGAATCCGAGGACGAACAGTTTGATGTGGATTTCGTATTGATGGCCGGAGAGTTGGCGCACCTCCTGGCCGACCTGCTCGCAGGACTCGGTGGCGAACTCAAACCCGCGTAGCGATGCCGATATTTGAAGTCGTCAGCCTCGCGGTTCTTGGCGGACTCGCCTGGCTCTGGGTGGACAGTCTGCGCGCCCGCGATGCCGGCATTCAGGCGGTGCGCTCGGCTTGCGTGGCTGAGGATATGCAACTGCTCGACGAAACGGTAGCAATCGTCGGATTGAAGCCGGAAAGAAACGATGACGGACAACTCGTACTGCGGCGGGTATATGAATTCGAATACAGCGACACGGGCGACAATCGGCGCCGCGGCAGCGTGATACTCCGCGGCCGCCATGTAACCGTACTCAATCTCGGGCTGCGCCCGGTGCCGACCGACAGGTCGCGGACGCTGCATTAGCCGTAATGGGCAGCCTACGGGTACTACAATCGATCCGCCGCAGACCGGTTATTGCTACCGGATCGGATCGTCAGCGGCAACGCGCGTCGCACCGAAAAACTGGCGACGACCTCGTCCGTTGATTGGATGGTCGGGGTGAAAGGATTCGAACCTTCGACATCTTGCTCCCAAAGCAAGCGCGCTACCGGGCTGCGCTACACCCCGCGGAGCGCGGATTCTACGCACCTCGTGTAGAGCGGTCAATTCCAGTGATTGCGCACGTCAGAAAATCTCGACTTGCGGCCCGGGGTGGTTTAGTTTATAAAAGCGGCTTTTCTGAAACGGACTCGGAGCATGGCTGAAGATATTCTGCACAAACAGTTCCCGCCTTACATTCCAAAAAAGGGTGAGGAATACATGAACAGCAAGCAGCTCACGCATTTTCGGAAAATCATGGAGGCATTGAAAAGCGAACTGCTCGGTGACATCGAACGCACGGTGCATACCATGCAGGACGAGGCGACCGTGTTCGCCGACCCCAACGACCGCGCCAGCCAGGAATCGGACATCGCGCTGGAACTGCGCAACCGCGACCGCGAGCGCAAGCTGATCAAGAAGATCGACGAATCCATCGCCCGCATCGATGGCGGCGAATACGGCTACTGCGAAAGTTGCGGCGTCGAGATCGGCATGAAACGTCTGGAAGCGCGCCCGACGGCGACGCTGTGCATCGATTGCAAGGAGCTGGAGGAGAGACGGGAGAAGCAAATGGCCAAGTAATTGGCTATTTTTTCGGCACGGCTGACAGTCGCAAAGCAAGCGGCCGAAGCCGTAAGCAGATGGCGCACCACGTCATCTCCCGAATAAAACAAAAAACGGACGCCGCGGCGTCCGTTTTTTGTTGGCGCGGGAAACCCGCTTATTGCGCAGGTGCCGGCGCAGCAGGCGAAGCCGTGTCTGTCGCGATGGCCTTCATCGACAGACGCACGCGCCCCTTGTCGTCGGTCTCGATGACCTTGACCTTGACCACTTGACCTTCCTTGAGGTGGTCCGACACGGCGTTGACGCGCTCGTTGGCGATCTGGGAGATATGCAGCAGACCGTCCTTGCCCGGTAGTATCTGGACGATGGCGCCGAAGTCGAGCAGACGCAGCACGGTGCCTTCGTAGATCTTGCCGACTTCGACTTCGGCCGTGATGTCCTCGATGCGCTTCTTCGCCACTTGCGCGGCGTCGGCATTGACCGAGGCGATGGTGATGCTGCCGTCGTCCTCGATATCGATGACGCAGCCGGTTTCCTCGGTCAGCGCGCGGATGACGGCACCGCCCTTGCCGATGACGTCGCGGATCTTCTCGGGATTGATCTTCATGTTGATCATGCGCGGCGCGTAGGTGGAGACCTCTTCGCGATGCCCGGTCATGGAATCCTTCATGATCTGAAGAATGTGGATGCGCGCCTCCTTCGCTTGCGCCAGGGCGACCTGCATGATCTCCTTGGTGATGCCCTGAATCTTGATGTCCATTTGCAGCGCGGTGACGCCGCTGTCGGTGCCCGCAACCTTGAAGTCCATGTCGCCGAGGTGATCCTCGTCGCCGAGGATGTCGGTCAGCACGGCGAAGCGGTTGCCATCCTTGATCAGGCCCATCGCGATACCGGCGACGTGCGCCTTGAGCGGGACACCGGCATCCATCAGCGCCAGCGAGCCGCCGCAGACGGAGGCCATCGACGAGGAACCGTTGGACTCGGTGATTTCGGAAACCACGCGCATCGAATAGCCAAACTCGTCGGCCGATGGCAACACGGCAAGCAGGGCGCGCTTGGCCAGACGACCGTGGCCGATTTCGCGGCGCTTGGGGCTGCCGACGCGGCCGGTTTCACCGGTGGCGAAGGGCGGCATGTTGTAATGGAGCATGAAGCGGTCGCGGTACTCGCCTTGCAGCGCGTCGATGATCTGTTCGTCGCGGCCGGTGCCGAGGGTGGCAATGACCAGTGCCTGCGTCTCGCCGCGCGTGAACAGCGCGGAACCGTGGGTACGCGGCAACACGCCGTGACGGATGGAGATAGGACGCACGGTGCGCGTGTCGCGGCCGTCGATGCGCGGCTGACCGTTCAGGATCTGACTGCGCACGATCTTGGCTTCGAGTTCGAAAATCAGGTTGTTGATGTCGGTGGCCGACGGCGCGTTCTCGACGCCGTCTGTCAGCGCGGCGATCGTCTTGCTCGTGATCTCGCGGCACTTCTGGGTACGTGCCTGCTTGCTGGTGATCTGATAGGCGGCGCGCAGATCGGCATCGGCCAGTTCGGCCACGCGGGCGATCAGCGCCTCGTTCCTGGCCGGTGCCTGCCAGTCCCATTCGGGCTTGCCGGCAACTTCGACCAGCTCGTTGATGGCCTTGATGGCGGCCTGCAACTGATCATGACCGAAGACCACGGCGCCCAGCATGATGTCTTCGGAAAGTTCCTTGGCTTCTGACTCGACCATCAGCACTGCCGCGGCGGTACCGGCAACAACCAGGTTGAGCTGGCTGTTCGGCAACTGGCTCAGTGCCGGACACAGCACATACTGGCCGTCGATGTAGCCGACGCGGGCGGCGCCGATCGGGCCGTCGAACGGAATGCCGGAAATCGCCAGCGCGGCGGAGGCGCCGATCATGGCCGGAATGTCGGGATCGACTTCCGGGTTGGAGGACATCACATGAATGATGACCTGGACTTCGTTGTAGAAGCCTTCCGGGAACAGCGGACGGATCGGGCGGTCGATCAGGCGCGACGTCAGGATTTCCTTTTCGGAAGGACGGCCTTCGCGCTTGAAGAAGCCGCCGGGGATACGTCCGGCAGCATAGACCTTCTCAACGTAATCAACGGTCAGCGGAAAGAAGTCCTGGCCGGCCTTGGCTTCGGTCTTGGCGACGACGGTGGCGAGGATTACGGTGTCATCCATATTCACCAGCACGGCACCACCGGACTGGCGGCCAATTTCGCCGGTTTCCAGCGTCACGGTATGGGCGCCGTAGGTAAAGCTCTTTTTAATCGGTGTCAGCACGGAACAATCCTTTCGCAAAAAATAAAGCCGGCACGACCCTCATGGCCGTGCCGGCATATTCATCGGTGCCCGCAGATTCGGGCATCCCGCATAGGGTGTCGAACCCGGGAAAAATTACTTGCGCAGGCCAAGGCGCTCGATCAGCGCGCGATAGCCATCGGCATTCTTGCGCTTGAAGTAATCGAGCAAGGTACGGCGCTGGCTCACCATCTTCAGGAGGCCGCGACGGGAGTGGTGATCCTTGACGTGGGCCTTGAAATGCCCGGTGAGGTCGTTGATGCGGGCAGTCAGCAGCGCCACTTGCACTTCGGGCGAACCCGTGTCGCCTTGGGCGCGCTGGTAGTCGGTAACGATCTTGGCCTTTTCGGCGGTGGAGATTGCCATCGGTGTTTCCTTACTCGGTAAGTTCGGTCGTCGGGGAAGGCCGGCATTATACATGCCGACCCTAGTTAAACTCAAGAAAATGCAACTGTTTCTTCTGCTTTATCCAGCAATCAGGCGCTTAGGATTCAGCCAGCCGTCAGCGGCGAGAACGCCAAGGCCGAGAAAATGGCCATCGTGTCCGTAGTAACGGTAGCGGTCGCCGGGACGGCCTGTCCAACGCACCGCCTGTCCATGCAGGATGCGCTGCGTATCGGGCTCCGAAAGTTCGGCGCGCGGCAACTTCGCCAGCAGCGCGTCGGGCAGGGCAAGACGTTCGTCGCGCGCAGCCGGGTCGATTGCAGCGAGTACATCGAGCCCAACCGCATCGGCCACGTCGAGGGTACCGATCCGCGTCCGCCGCAGCCCGGCGAGGTGGGCGCCGCAGCCCAGCGCGGCACCGATGTCGGCCGCCAGGCTGCGGACATAGGTACCCTTACTGCATGAAACCTCCAGGTCGAACCGCTCGCCTTCCCACGCCGTCAGCGTAAGGGTGTCGATGACGACGCGACGCGGCGCCCGCTCAAGCTCAATACCGGCGCGGGCGTATTCGTAAAGGGGTTTGCCGTCGCGCTTGAGCGCCGAATACATCGGCGGCACCTGCTCGATTTCACCGCGAAAACGCGATAGCACCGCCTCGGCCTGTGCCTGCGTCGCCGCGACCGGTAGGGTTTCCAGCACCCGCCCTTCAGCATCGGCCGTATCCGTGGTCACCCCGAGTTGTACCGTGGCGAGATAGGTCTTGTCGGCGTCGAGCAACTCGCCGGCGAACTTGGTCGCCTCGCCGAAGCACAAGGGCAGCAGGCCGGTGGCCATCGGATCGAGGGTGCCGGTGTGGCCGGCCTTGGCGGCATTGAACAGGCGACGCGCTTTCTGCAAGGCGTCGTTCGACGTCATGCCCGACGACTTGTCGAGCAGCAGCACTCCGTCCACGCGCCGTCTCGGCGCACTGCGGGGCATATTCACTCGTGCTGATCGGACTTGACGGCTTCGTCGATCAAGTGCGCAAGATGGGTGCCGCGCACGACCGATTCGTCGTAATGGAAATGCAGTTCCGGAATGTGATGGATACGCACGCGCCGTCCCAGTTCGCGCCGCAGGAAGCCGGCGGCAGCCTTGAGACCGTGATCGACCGCGGCGAGATGCTCGTCCGACAGCGACGTATAGAACACCTTGGCGTGGGCGTAATCGGCCGTCACCTCGACGTCGGTCAGCGTCACCAGCTTCATATGCGCAGACAGGCGCGGATCCTTGATCTCCGTGCGGATCAACTCCGCCAACTCGCGGCGGATCTGCTCGTTGACGCGCTCGGAGCGGGAATAGCTTTTCAAGATTGCGTCACAACGACCGGGCGACTTCCTGAATCTCGAAGACTTCGAGCTGGTCGCCTTCCTGAATGTCGTTGAAGTTCTTCAGATTCAGGCCGCACTCGAAACCTTCCTTGACCTCGCGCACGTCGTCTTTGAAGCGCTTGAGCGACTCAAGTTCGCCGGTGTGAAGAACAACGCTGTTGCGCAGCACGCGCACGCTGGAGTTGCGCCGCACCACGCCGGCAAGCACCATACAACCGGCCACGGCGCCCACTCTGGAAATACGGAACACCTGGCGGATCTCGACCTGGCCGATGACGCTTTCCTTCTTCTCCGGCGACAGCATGCCTGTCATCGCCGCCTTCACCTCATCGACAGCGTCGTAGATGATGTTGTAATAGCGGATATCGACGCCGAAGCTCTCGGCGAGTCGGCGTGAGCTGGCGTCGGCGCGCGTATTGAAGCCGATGATGACGGCCTTGGAAGCCACGGCGAGGTTGACGTCGGACTCGCTGATGCCGCCGACGGCCGCATGAATCACCTGGACCTTCACCTCGGCGGTGGACAGCTTGGTCAGCGCATGCACCAACGCTTCCTGCGAGCCTTGCACGTCGGCCTTGATGATTAGAGGCAGGGACTTGACCTCGCCCTCGCCCATTTGCTCGAACATGTTTTCCAGCTTCGCCGCCTGCTGCTTGGCCAGCCGCACGTCGCGGAACTTGCCTTGGCGGAACAACGCGATTTCGCGCGCCTTGCGCTCGTCGATGATGGCCATCGCCTCGTCGCCAGCACCGGGAACGTCGGACAAGCCCTGAATCTCGACCGGAATCGAGGGACCGGCTTCGTCGATGGGCTTGCCGTTCTCGTCGAGCATGGCGCGCACGCGGCCATAGACCTGCCCGGCCAGCAGCACGTCGCCGCGCCGCAAAGTACCGGACTGGACCAGCATGGTCGCCACCGGGCCTTTGCCCTTGTCGAGACGGGCTTCGATGATGAGGCCCTTGGCCGGCACATCCCTCGGCGCGGTCAGTTCCAGCACCTCGGCCTGGAGCAGTAAACGCTCCAGTAAGTCGTCGATGCCCTGCCCTGTCTTCGCGGAAACATGCACGAAGGGAGAATCGCCACCGTACTCTTCCGGCACCACACCTTCGGTGACCAGTTCCTGCCTGACGCGATCGGGGCTGGCGCCCGGCTTGTCGATCTTGTTCACCGCCACGACCAGCGGCACGCCGGCCGCCTTGGCGTGGTGAATGGCTTCCTTGGTCTGCGGCATCACGCCGTCGTCGGCCGCCACCACCAGAATGACGATGTCGGTCGCCTTGGCGCCACGGGCACGCATCGCCGTGAACGCCTCATGACCCGGCGTATCGAGGAAGGTAATGACGCCGCCCGGCGTTTCGACGTGATAGGCGCCGATATGCTGGGTGATGCCGCCGGCCTCGCCCGCCGCCACCTTGGCGGTGCGGATGTAGTCGAGCAGCGAGGTCTTGCCGTGGTCGACGTGGCCCATGACGGTCACCACCGGAGCCCGCGGCAAGGCTTCGGCGTCCTTGTGTTCGGCATGCTCGTCGAGGAAGGCGTCAGGATCGTCGAGCTTGGCGGCAAACGCCTTGTGCCCCATCTCCTCGACGATAATCATCGCCGTTTCCTGGTCAAGCTGCTGGTTGATGGTTACCATCGAGCCCATTTTCATGAGCATCTTGATGACTTCGGTCGCCTTCACCGACATCTTGTGGGCAAGGTCGGCAACGCTGATGGTTTCCGGAATATGCACTTCGCGGACGACAGCCTCGACCGGCTGTTGCGGCGCCGCCGCCTCTTCGTGATGACGGCCATGCCGGCCTCTGGGACCGCCGCGCCAACCGCCGGCGCCGCCGCCGGCGTCGCCGCGGGTCTTGATGGTGCGCTTCTTGGCGGCGTCGTCCTTCCAGGCACCTGGCTTGGCGTCCTTCTTGGCCGGCTTCTTGGCTTCCTCACCGGGTTTTGCCGCCGGCTTGTGCAAGGTGCCGGAAACAGCGTCGGGCTTGGCGACCGGCGCCGCTGCAGCCTTTTGGGCAGCCTCGGTCTGCGCCTGCTGTTGCGCCAGCCGCGCCTCCGCATCGGCGCGCACCTTGGCATCGCGCTCATGCTTGCCCTTCAACTCAGCCGCCTGGATCGAGGACAGTTCAGCCTGACGCTTGGCTTCGGCCTCGCGGATCGCCATCTGCTTGGCGTCGATCACAGAAACCCTCACGACAGCAGCGGGTTCGGCCACAACGACCTCGGGCACCACGGGTGGCGGTGGCACAGGTGCCGCGACTACAACAGCCTCAGGTACCACCGGCGCCACAACCTCCGCAGCGGCCTCGGCCGCCGATTCCGCGGCAAGCTCGGCCGGATCGCGCTTGACGAAGACGCGCTTCTTGCGCACTTCGACCTGAATGGTGCGGGCCTTGCCCATGGCATCGGCCGACTTGATCTCGGTGGTCTGCTTGCGCGTCAGGGTAATCTTGGCCTTGGGCGCGGTTTCACCGTGCGACTTGCGCAGGTAGTCGAGCAACCGCGCCTTGTCCTGCTCGCTCAAGCTATCGTTCGTCGCCTGCTTGCTGACACCCGCCTTGGCGAGTTGCTCCAGCAATGCCGTTGCCGGCATTTTCAGCTCGGCGGCAAATTGGGAAACGTTCATCGTTGCCATAAGACCGTTTCCTTAATGTTGTTCGTCCGCAAACCAATGGGCACGCGCGACGGTAATCAGTGCCGAGGCAGCGGACGCTTCCATGCCGGTCATTTCGGTAAGTTCATCCACCGCCAGGTCGGCCAGGTCATCGCGGGTACAGATGGCGTTGCGTGCCAACTTCGCGGCCAGAGACTTATCCATGCCGGCGAGATTGAGCATGTCCTCGGCCACCTTGTCGAGTTGTTCCTCGTCTACGATGGCTTCGGTCAGCAGCACGTTACGGGCGCGATCACGCAATTCGTTGATCGTCGCCTCGTCGAAAGATGCTATTTCCAGCATTTCCTGAAGCGGGACATAGGCGATTTCTTCCAGCGTCGAGAAGCCTTCCTGGATCAGGATGTCGGAGACTTCCTCGTCGACATCGAGCTTGTCCATGAACAGTTGGCGGATAGATGAAGTCTCGACCTGCTGCTTCTGCTGCGACTCCTCGACTGTCATCAGGTTGATGGTCCAGCCGGTCATTTCCGACGCCAGGCGCACGTTCTGACCGCCGCGACCGATGGCGATGGCGAGGTTATCCTCGTCGACCACCACGTCCATGCTGTGCTTCTCTTCGTCGACGACAATGGAACTGACCTGAGCGGGCGCCAGCGCGCCGATGACGAACTGGGCCGGATCGGCGGACCACAACACGATGTCGACGCGTTCGCCGGCCAGCTCGTTGGTCACCGCCGTCACGCGCGAACCGCGCATGCCGATGCAGGTACCCTGCGGATCGACGCGCGGATCGTTCGACTTGACGGCAATCTTGGCACGCACGCCGGCATCGCGCGCCGCGGCCTTGATTTCGATGAGGCCGTCTTCGATCTCGGGCACTTCGAGCTCGAACAGCTTCATGATGAATTCGGGGGCGGTGCGCGACAGAATCAGCTGCGGGCCGCGCGCATTGCGGTCGATTTTCTTCAGCCAGGCGCGTACGCGGTCGCCGGGACGCAGGTTCTCCTTCGGGATCATCTGGTCGCGCGGCAGGCGCGCCTCGATGCGGCCGGCCTCGATGATGGCGTCGCCCTTCTCCATACGCTTGACCTGGCCCGTGACCAGGTGTTCCTTGCGGTCAAGGAAATCGGTCAGAATCTGTTCGCGCTCGGCGTCGCGGATCTTTTGCAGAATGACCTGCTTGGCCGCCTGGGCACCGATACGACCGAAGTCCACCGGCTCCAGCGCCTCTTCGATGTACTCGTCGACCTGGACGTCGGGCACTTGTTCGCGCGCATCGATCAGTCCGATCTGCTGCTCGTCGTTCTCCACCAGTTCGTCCGGGACCACCAGCCAGCGGCGGAAAGCCTCATGGGCGCCGGTGTTGCGGTCGATCTCGACGCGCACATCGGCCTCGTCGTGAATGCGCTTCTTGGTCGCGGAGGCCAAGGCCATCTCAAGGGCGGCAAACACCGTGTCCTTGTCCACGTTCTTTTCCCGTGCCAGGGCGTCCACCAGCAGCAACATCTCGCGGCTCATTCAAATCCCTCCGACAAATTCGTGTTCAAAATTTTGGCACCAGGCGCGCCTTCTCGACGTTGTCGAGCGGGAACTCCATCTCCTTGCCCTCGACGCTGAAGCGCACGCGACTATCGTCTGCACCCAAGATCGTGCCCATGAAGTTGCGCTGATTCCCCACCGGGACACGCAGCTTGAACTGCGCCTCCTGGCCGACGAAACGCACAAAATCGGCAGGCTTTTTGAGCGGCCGGTCTAAACCCGGGGATGAGATTTCCAGACGGTCATAGTCGACATTCTCGACGGTGAACAACCGCGTCAGATGGTTGCTGACGAGGGAGCAATCGTCGACCGATATCCCCGCTTCCTTGTCGATGAAGACACGGAGCAGACGCGCACGCGGACTCGTCTCAAAATCGACAAGCTCGTAACCGAGGCCATTAACGGCCTGTTCTATCAGTTCGACCAGTTGCATTTCCGAAAACACAAATAAAAAATGGGCCCAAACGCCCATTCCTTCTCTCTACTCCGAGAACGGTGCCAAAAAACAGAATGATTATAGCAGGATAGGTTGCGCCGATGCAATCAGGTTGCGGATTTTTCTCGGTTTTTAGCTCCCGTGCGCCGTACTTCGATCGATTCGTCGCCCGGTGCCGGAAGGTCGCTTTGTTCCGGCATCGCGGCCTTGAGCAACTTGAGAAGCTGCTCGACTTCGGCAGTGTCCAGTTCGCGATGCTGACCACGCTTCAAACCCGGCGGCAGCGGCACCGGACCGTAGCGCACACGCATCAGACGGCTGACCTTGACGCCGACCGCCTCGAACATGCGCCTCACTTCGCGGTTACGGCCCTCGGCTAGCGTCACGTTGTACCAGTGGTTGGCGCCTTCGCCGCCGCCTTCCGCGAAGCGAAGAAAGCGCGCCGGCCCGTCCGGCAACTCGATGCCGGTCGTCAGTTGCGTCACAGCCTCCGGCGTCAGTTCGCCGAGGACGCGCACCGCGTAATCGCGCTCCAGTCCGTAGCGCGGGTGCATCAAGCGGTTGGCGAGGTCGCCGCTGGTCGTAAATAGCAGCAGGCCGCAGGAATTGAAGTCGAGACGGCCGATGGCGATCCAGCGTCCGCCATTGACCTTCGGCAGCTTCTCGAAAACGCTGGCGCGCTTTTCCGGATCGTCGCGCGAAACGATTTCGCCTTCAGGCTTGTGATACAGCAGCACGCGCGGCAGCCGGGAGGCGAACTTGAGGTTTACCAGCTTGCCATTGACGCGGACTTTGTCGCCGTGACCGATGCGCTGACCGACATGCGCCGGCTCGTCGTTAACACTGACGCGACCGGCGGCAACCCACTCCTCCAACTCGCGCCGCGAACCGAAACCGGCGTCGGCCAAGGCCTTATGCAGCTTGATCGAGGCGTCGTCCGGCGGCGGCGCATCATGGCCCGCGGCTCCGGCAACGGCTACATCGTCCTTTCCCGGCGTCGGTTTCGCCCGGGGCAGACGGATGGGGCTACGCTTCTTGTTGCGCGGCGGTTTCTGGGGCGGTTGCCGGGAGTTCTGCAAGATCCATCACCTTTTCAATTTCGGTCAGCGGCGGGAGTTCGGAGAGGCTACGCAGCCCCAGGTCGTCGAGAAACTTCTTTGTCGTTGCATGCAGTGCCGGCCGGCCGGGCGCGTCGCGATGGCCGACGGTATCGATCCAGCCACGCGCCTCCAGCGTCTTCAGTATATTCGGCGACACCGCAACGCCGCGAATGTCCTCGATGTCGCCGCGCGTCACCGGCTGGCGGTAGGCGATGATCGCCAGGGTTTCCATCACTGCGCGCGAATACTTCGGCGGTTTCTCGTTCTTCAGGCGGTTCAAGAAGGCCTGGTACTCGGGCCGCGTCTGAAAGCGCCAGCCCGTGGCAAGCTGCACCAGTTCGACGCCGCGGTTGGCCCAGTCGCGACGCAAGTCGTCGAGCAGCGTGCGCCAGGTATCGTCGTCGAACTCCTCGTCGAACAACTTCTTGAGTTCGTTAAGCGGCATCGGGTCGTTGGCCGCCAGCAGCGCGGTTTCGAGCACGATTTTGAAGTCTTCAGGCTTGTAGAGCGTGACCATCGTCGGTGGCATCCGGCAATTTGACGTAAATCGGGGCCAAGGCCTCGTTCTGGGTGATTTCGATCAGACTTTCGCGCGCCAGTTCCAGCACGGCAAGAAAGCTGACGACCAGGCTGGGCCGGCCGGCCGCCAAGTCGAAGATGTCCTCGAACACGACGTAACCGCGGCCGGCGAGACGGCGCAGGATGATGATCATATGCTCGCGCACCGAGAGTTCCTCGCGCCTGACCTTGTGATGCTGCGTGACGCGCGCCTGCTTCATCAGCGACAGCCACGCCACCTGGAGATCGTGCAAGTTCACCATAGGCTGGCGTTCGGCGACCTCGTCGCTGATCCAGACGCTGATGCGCTCAAAATCGCGATGCGCCTGGGGCAGCGCATCGAGTTGCGCCGCCGCCGCCTTCATGCGCTCGTATTCGAGCAGGCGCCGCACCAGTTCCGCACGCGGGTCTTCGGGTTCCCCGGTTTCCAGCCGCGGCGGCCGCGGCAGCAGCAGACGCGACTTGATTTCCAGCAGCATCGCCGCCATCAGCAGATACTCGGCGGCGAGTTCCAGGTTGGTTTTTTGCATCGCCTCGACATACGTCAGGTACTGACGCGTCAGCGGCGCCATCGGAATGTCGAGGATGTTGAGGTTGGCCTTGCGGATCAGGTAGAGCAAGAGGTCCAGCGGCCCCTCGAAGGCATCGAGGAAGATTTCGAGCGCATCCGGCGGGATGTACAAATCCCGCGGCATGGTCATCATCGGCTCGCCGTAGAGCTTGGGAATGTGGTGCTCGTGCGGGACGGCAGCCACGGCGGCGACGTCGATCGGTGCGTCGCTCATCATGACACCGTATACGCGCCGGTGGCGACGGAAATCAGCTCGCCGCCGTCGTTGAAGAGTTCCATGTGCGCCACCGCCACCTTGTTGCCGGTGCGCAGCGGCACCCCCTTGCAGGTGAACCACGCGCCGAGACCGGGCCGCAGGTAATCTACACGCAGGTCGATGGTGCCGATGCGGCCGAAGCGTTCGATGCGCTCGGCCAGCGGCTTGTCCTTGAGCTTCTGCTGCACACCGAGGAAAGCGACGAGTCCGCCGGTCAAGTCATGCACCGACGAAATCACGCCACCGTGGAGCATGCCGCGATTGAAGTTGCCGACGAGGTCCGGGCGCATGGCAAAGCGCACCTCGGGGCAGTCCGCTTTAAGCGAAACGATGTCGATGCCGAGCACGCGATTGAACGGAATACGGTCCACGAATATCTCGTGGATCGCCTTCAGCAGTTCGGCTTCGGTGGCGGCATTCAACATGGCATGCTCAGGAGTAGTCGAGCCCCATGGCTTCGCGCACGTCGCGCATGGTTTCCTGGGCCAGCTTCCTCGCCTTCTCGCAACCATCGGCGATGATGCTCTTGACCAGTTGCGGGTCTTCCTCGTACATGCGGGCGCGCTCGCGCATGGGCTCCTGTTCCTTCAGCACGGCGTCGATCACCGGCTGCTTGCACTCGATGCAGCCAATGCCGGCGGAGCGGCAGCCGGCTTGCGCCCAGGTCTTCACCTCGTCGTTCGAGTAAATGAGGTGGAACTGCCAGACCGGGCATTTTTCCGGATCGCCGCAATCGGTGCGTCGTACGCGCGCCGGATCGGTCTGCATGGTACGGATTTTCTTGCGGATTGAGTCTTCGTCCTCGCGCAGCGCGATGGTGTTGCCGTAGGATTTCGACATCTTCTGCCCATCCAGCCCCGGCATGCGCGAGGCCGCGGTCAGCAGCGCACCGGGTTCGACCAGGATCATCTTGCCGCCGCCTTCGAGATAGCCGAACAGCCGCTCCTTGTCGCCCAGCGCGAGGTTCTGCGCCTCGTTCAGCAGCGCCTTGGCCTGTTCCAGCGCGTCTTCTTCGCCTTTTTCCTGGAAGCGCGTGCGCAACTCGTCGTAGAGCTTGGCGCGCTTGGAACCGAGCTTCTTCACCGACTCCTTGGCCTTGTCCTCGAAACCGGGCTCGCGGCCGTACATGTGGTTGAAGCGGCGGGCCAGTTCGCGCGTGAATTCGATGTGGGGAATCTGATCCTCGCCCACGGGCACCTTGTCGGCCCGGTAGATAAGGATGTCGGCGCTCATCAACAGCGGATAGCCGAGAAAGCCGTAAGTCGTCAAATCCTTGTGGGTGAGCTTCTCTTGCTGATCCTTGTAGGTCGGCACGCGCTCCAGCCAGCCCAGCGGCGTCATCATCGACAGCAGGAGGTTCAGTTCGGCATGCTCCGGCACGCGCGACTGGATGAACAGCGTCGCCTGCGAAGGATCGACGCCCGCCGCCAGCCAGTCCACGATCATGTCCCAGGTGTTCTGGGTGATGGTGCCCGGCTCGTCGTAGGCGGTGGTCAGCGCATGCCAGTCGGCGACGAAAAACAAACAGGGATACTCGTGCTGGAGCTTGATCCAGTTGGCGAGAACGCCGTGGTAGTGGCCGAGATGGAGGCGCCCGGTGGGGCGCATGCCGGAGAGAACTTTTTCAGCGTACATAGGCAACCAATTCAAGAACTTCATCAAAAGCGCGCTCACGCATCGAGCGAAGCGAGCTCATCAGTCGCCTCCCCTGCGAGGGGGGCGGAGGCGGGGTTTCGCAAAGCACCGCTTTGCGCCGCCGCAGCCGGCCGGCAGTGCAAGGCCGGCCGTGGGCGGCCGGGAGGGGGCGGGTATCGATATTATCTTGGCGCGGTTTCATGCGCCTAGATGCCAAACAAGGTCTTGACGAGCAGCAGGAACAGCCCCATCAGCGGATACAGCACGATATCCAGCACGCCGGCAAACAGCAGCGCCAGCAGGATCAACAAGCCAAAACGTTCCAGTTGCGCAAATTTCCACGCCGCGCGCTGCGGCAACAGACTGACCATGATGCGCCCGCCGTCCAGCGGCGGAATCGGCAGCAGATTCAACAGCATCAGGCCCGTGTTCACGATCAGCCCCGCCCTGCCCATCTCCATCAACGCCACACTGTAGTCATGTTCGGGCATGCTCAGCACCAGCTTCAACAGCCCCGCCCAACACAATGCCATCGCCAGATTCGCCGCCGGCCCCGCGGCCGCCACCCAGAGCATGTCCTGCTTGGGCCGCCGCAGATTGCCGAAATTCACCGGCACCGGCTTCGCCCAGCCGAACAGCATGCTGGCTTGGCTGGCCAGCAGTATCAGGGCCGGCACCAGGATCGTTCCGACCGGATCGATATGGCGCAGCGGATTGGCGCTTACCCTGCCGGCCTTCCAGGCCGTCTGATCACCGAAATAGCGCGCCACATAGCCGTGGGCGGCCTCGTGCAGCGTAATCGCAAATATGACAGGAAGCGCGTTGATCGCGAGCTTCTGGATGTCGAAGTCCATGAATGGGGAGCCGGATTGCGGAAGGCGGATTCTAACAGACGGGGCTAGGCCAGCCCGAACGGCCCTAGCGCCCCGCGCCCGGTGCGCACCAGTTCCGGGCTTGTGCCGACGAGGTTGATGACCGTGGTCGCCTCGCAGCCGCAGGGGCCGGCATCGACGATGAGATCGATCAGCTTGCCGAGCCGTTCTTCGATTTCGTCGACATCGGCGAGCGGCACATCGTCGCCGGCCGGAATCAGCGTCGAGGTCAGCAGCGGTTCGTCGAGTTCCTGAAGCAGCGCCAGCGTCAGCTTGTGGTCGGGAATGCGCAGGCCTATGGTCTTGCGTTTCGGATGCAGCACACGGCGCGGCAGTTCCTTGGTGCCTTCGAGGATGAAGGTGTAGCTGCCCGGCGTGGTCGCCTTCAGCAGGCGAAAGGTGGCGTTATCGACACGGGCATAGGTGGCGATTTCGGAAAGGTCGCGGCACATCAGCGTGAAGTGATGGCGCTCGTCCACACCGCGGATGCGGCGAATGCGGTCGAGCAGATCGGCATCGCCGACGTGCCCGCACAGCGCATAGGCGGAATCGGTCGGCAGCGCGACGAGGCCGCCGGCGCGCACGATGTCCGCCGCCTGCTCAATGAGCCGGGGCTGCGGATGGTCGGGATGGATGGAAAGAATTTGTGCCATATCTAAACCAGCCGGCTCCACACCGGCGTCAAGTCCTCCGGCAGATTGGGCAGCTTGCCCAGATCGATCCAGCTTTCGCCGGGGCCATGGAAATCGGAGGCGCGCGAGGCGAGGAAGCCGAACTCCCTGGCAACGCGGGCGCATTCCTGCATTTCTTCCGCATTGTGCGAACCCGAGATCACCTCGATGCCCTCGCCGCCGAGCGACTTGAAGGCGACGAACATATCGCGCAACTGCGCCTTGGTCAGGCGATAGCGTCCCGGATGGGCGATCACGGCCAGCCCGCCGGCCGCATGGATCCACCCCAGGGCTTCCTCCATGGTCGCCCAGGGATGGGTGACATAGCCGGGCTTGCCCTTGGCCAGCCACCAGTCGAACACGTATTTCACCTCTTTGGCATGCCCCAGTTCGACGATGTAGCGCGCGAAGTGGGCGCGCGAAATCAATGCCGGATTGCCGGCGTATTTCAGGGCGCCCTCGTACGCGCCGTGGATGCCGACCTTGTCGAGTTCGGCCGCCATGCGCTGGGCGCGCGAGTCGCGGCCGCTGCGCACCGTCACCAGCCCCTCGACCAGAGGCGCATAGCCGGCGTCGAAACCGAGACCGACGATATGCACCGTCTGATCGTCGCCCCAGGACACCGAAACCTCGACGCCATTGACGAAGCCCAAGCCAATGGCGGCCGCCTCGGCACGCGCCTCGGCCAGGCCGTCGATCTCGTCGTGGTCGGTCAGCGCCCAGAGATCGACGCCGTTGGCCTTGGCGCGCCGCGCCAGTTCGGCGGGCGTCAGCAGGCCGTCGGAAACCGTCGAATGGCAGTGCAGGTCGGCGTTCAGCGTCACGGAAAGAACTCCTCGATCAATCGCGCCACTTCTTCGGGCCGGTCGTGGTGGAGGTTATGGCCGCAGTCTGCCAGCAGCACGTCGCGCGCATTTCGGCAACACGCCAGACGCTGGCGATAGTCGTCTTCGCCGGCGATGTGCTCGCGCCAGTAGGCGGAATCGCTGCCGCGCACCCATAGCGTCGGCGCACTGACACGTTGCCAGCAGGCCTTCATTTCCTCGATGCGGTAAAGAATGGGATTGACCCAGCGATGGCAAGGATCGGCCGCGATGCGCACGCCGCCGTCGGCTTCTTCGGCCAGATGCGCGGCGAGAAATTCGGCCCGTGCCGGCGTCAGGCGCGGATTGTCGTCTCGCAGGCGTTGCGCGAAGGCCGCTCGGTCGGCATAGACGCGAAAGCCGGCGCCCTCGTGCAATTGGCCCAGCCACTTGGCGTAGCGGTCAGGCGCATCGGCGGGGTCGGTTGGCTTGAGCCCGAAACCTTCGAGATTGACGATGCCCGCCACCCGCTCGGGGCGGATGCCGGCATACAGCGTTGCCGCATTGCCGCCCAGGCTATGGCCCACCAGACGCGCGGGTTCCTGCGGCGAAAAATGCGTCAGCACGGCATCGAGGTCGGCGATGTAATCGGGGAACCAATAGGCGCCCTCGTTCCACTGCGACCCGCCGAATCCGCGCCAGTCAGGCGCAATCACATGCCAGTCGCGGCGCAAGGCATCGACGACGAACTGGAAGCTCGCGGAGACATCGCCCCAGCCGTGCAACAGAAAAAGTTTGGGCGCCGCCGGGTCGCCCCAGACGCAGAAATGCATACGCCGCGCGCGCAGAACGATAAATTCGGAAGCATTGGTCTTCATGCCCCAATTCTAACAGCCGCGCCTCGACAGCCTTTCAAACACGCGGCGCGCAACGCTGCCGCGCAGTGGCGACGGCACCGCAGCCGGCACTAAATTAGCCCCTCATTTCTTATGGATATCAACGATAATCCCCCCGCTCCGGCAACACCAGACACCCGCGCAGTCCTCCCCTCACGCATTCTCCGCCTTCATGACCCCTTCCGCATCCAAGCTCGTTTTCGCCGGCACCATTTTTACCAGCGCATTCGCGCTGTTTCTCGTACAGCCGCTGATCGCGAAGCAGATTCTTCCCTGGTTCGGCGGCTCGGCAGCCGTGTGGGCGATTTGCATGGTGTTCTTCCAGGTCGTGCTGCTGGCGGGTTACGCATACTCGGACTGGGTCTCGCGCCGGCTCGCGCCGCGCCGCCAGGTGATGATCCATATCCTGTTGCTCGCCATCAGCCTGGTCATCCTGCCCATCGTCGCCAGTTCGCGCTGGAAGCCCACCGGCAGCGAGGACCCGACGCTGCTGATCATCGGCCTGCTCCTGGCGACCATCGGCCTGCCCTACTTCATGCTCTCCACCACCGGCCCGCTGATCCAGTCCTGGGTCGCGCGCACCTCGCTCGGCGGCCACGTCTATCGCTACTTTTCCCTGTCCAACCTGGCCTCCCTGATTGCGCTGATTTGCTACCCCTTCCTCATCGAGCCGCGGGCAGCGCTGCTCGGGCAGGCTTATGCCTGGTCGACCGCCTATGTCGGCTTCGCCCTTCTCTGCGCCGGCTCCGGCATCTATTTCCTGCATCATGTCCATACCCTGCCGCCGCCGGCCCACTCGCCGCGCCACGATCCGGAAGGCGACTGGGATCCTGCACTACGCGACTACCTGATGTGGCTGGCGCCCGCCGCCATGGCTTCCTGGCTGTTGCTGGCCATCACCAATCACATTACCCAGAACATCGCGGCCATACCGTTTCTCTGGCTGCTGCCGCTGACGCTCTACCTGCTGACCTTCGTGCTCTGCTTCGAGAGCGACCGCTGGTACCGGCGCGACGTCTTCCTGCCGGCCGCCACCGCGCTGCTGGGCCTGTGCGCCTACGGGCTCCAGGACGGCGACCTCGGCGTGGATATCAAGATCGCCATTCCCCTCTACGCCATCGGCCTGTTCTGCTTCTGCATGTTCCTGCACGGCGAACTGGCGCGTCTGCGCCCCGGCCCGCGCCACCTGACGCGCTTCTACCTGATGGTGTCGGTGGGCGGCGCCGTCGGCGGCGTCCTGGTGGGCCTGGTCGCCCCACGCGTGCTGCCTGCCTACTACGAACTGGGCATCGGTTTCGCCCTCACCGCCCTGCTGGCGATATCCATACTCCGGGAACGCAAGCTGCTGGTCTGGCCCGCCGCCGCGCTGGCGATCGTGTGCGCCTATTTTCTCTATGCCCAGATCGCCGACGATTTCAACGGCGCCCGCCGCATCGAGCGCAATTTCTACGGCACGCTGCTCACCGTAGACACGCATGGCGACACGCCGGACGACGCAGTCCGCCAGCTCTACCACGGCTCCATCAAGCACGGCGAGCAGTTCCTCGCGCCCGCGCGCCGGCAGGAACCCACGGCCTACTACGGCCGCACGGCGGGCATCGGCCTGGCCATCGCCAATACCAACCCGCAGCACAAGAAGGTCGGCGTCATCGGCCTGGGCGCCGGCACGCTCGCCGTTTACGGCCAGCCGGGCGACACCTACCGCATGTACGAAATCAATCCCAAGGTCATCGAGATGGCCGGCAGCGAATTCAGCTTCATGGGCGACAGCAAGGCGCACATCGAAACCGTGCTCGGCGACGCCCGCCTGTCGCTGGAACGCGAGGCGCCGCAAGGCTTCGACGTGCTGGCGGTGGATGCCTTCTCCGGCGATTCCGTGCCCGTGCATCTCATTACCGCCGAAGCCATGGACCTCTATCAGCGGCACATGAAGCCCGACGGCATTCTCGCCTTCCACATCACCAACCGCTTTCTCTGGCTGGCGCCGGTCGTGGAGAACATCGCCGCAGCCAAAGGCCTTCATGTCGCGCTGATCCACGACGAAAACGACAACCCTGCCTTGCGCAATACCGATTGGGTTCTGGTGGCGCGCACACGCGCAGTCCTGGAGCGGGAAGCCATCCGCAAGGCTTCCAGCCCGATCCGCCCCATTCCCGGACTCGGCGTCTGGAGCGACGACTTCAACAATCTGTTCGACGTGCTCAAGTAACTTTGAGCTTCCCCGATTTCCGGGCATAATCCGCTCCGATCGTCGGGAGAGAGCGACTCAGGAATGCACTGAGTTCGCCGCCGAAGGCGCAACCGCCCGGGAACCGCTCAGGCAAAAGGGCCGACGACGCAGGACAACTCTGGAGAGCGATGGGCCGGTCGATAAGGCGCATCCACCGACGGGGCAGCCGGCCACGGAATGGGGCCGGTAATCTCTCAGGTTCATGGACAGATGGGCGCAACGCGCGAGCGGTGCGCCCATTTGCGTTCACGCGAAACCGCGCGAACTGTCGGACGCAAGTCCATGATGTCTTAGGAGGTTACATGGCAAAACGCACGCCGCTGTACGAGGCCCACGTCGCCGCCGGCGCAAAGATCGTCGACTTCGCCGGCTGGGAGATGCCCATCAACTATGGATCGCAGATCGAGGAACACCACAAGGTTCGCAAGGACGCCGGCATGTTCGACGTCTCGCACATGCGCGCCGTCGATGTCGCCGGCAAGGACGCGCAGGCCTACCTGCGGCGCCTGATCGCCAACGACGTCGCCAAGCTCGTGCTGCCCGGCAAGGCGCTCTACTCCTGCATGCTCAAGGAAGACGGCGGCGTCATCGACGACCTCATCGTCTATTTCTTCACACCGACGCGCTACCGCGTCGTCGTCAATGCCGGCACCGCCGAGAAGGACCTCGCCTGGATGAAGACCCAGGCCGTCGGCTTCGAAGTCACCGTGGTCGACCGCCCCGAACTGGCGATGATCGCCGTGCAAGGTCCCAACGCCCGCGAGCGCTTCTGGGCCGCCTTCCCGGTCGGCCGCGCGCCTACGCTGCTGCTGCAACCCTTCCAGGCCACCGAATGGGACGGCTGGCTGGTCGCCCGCACCGGCTACACCGGCGAGGACGGCTTCGAGATCACCCTGCCCGCCGCGCAAGCCGTCGCCGTCTGGGACAAGCTCAAGGCCGTCGGCGTCGCCCCCATCGGTCTGGGCGCCCGCGACACCCTGCGCCTGGAAGCCGGCATGAATCTCTACGGCCTCGACATGGACGAGAGTCAGAACCCGCTCGAATCCGGTCTCACCTGGACCATAGACCTCAAGGATGCCGGCCGCGACTTCATCGGCAGGAAGGCGCTCGAAGCGATGAAGCCCGCGCGCCAGCTCAAAGGCCTGCTGCTGCTTGATCGCGGCGTGCTGCGTTCGCACCAGAAAGTCGTCACCGCCCAGGGCGAAGGCGAAACCACCAGCGGCTCCTTCGCGCCGACGCTGAACCAGTCCATCGCCCTGGCCCGCGTGCCGGTCGGCGTCAATATCGGCGACACCGTAGAAGTCGAAATCCGCGACAAGCGCTTGAAGGCCAAAGTCGTCAAACCCACATTTGCCCGCCACGGCAAGGCATTGATCTAAAGGAGACTCACATGACCATTCCCGCCAACCTCAAATACACCGCCACCCACGAGTGGGCCAAGCCTGAAGCCGACGGCACCGTTCTCGTCGGCATTACCGACCACGCCCAGGAGGCGCTGGGCGACATCGTTTTCCTCGAACTGCCGCAAGCCGGCCGCACCGTCAAGGCCGGCGAGGAATGCGCGGTGGTCGAATCGGTGAAGGCCGCTTCCGACATCTACGCGCCGATTTCGGGTGAGATCGTCGAGTCCAACGACGCCGCCGTCAATGCGCCGGAGAGCGTGAACGACGACGCCCATGCCACCTGGCTGTTCCGCATCAAGCCCAGCAATCCGGCCGAACTCGATGCCATGCTCGATGCCGCCGCCTACGAAAAAGTTGCCGCCGACCACTAAGCCCTCACCATGACATCTGCCCTGCCCCTCAGTGCTCTCGAACAGCACGATGAATTTCTCGCCCGCCACATCGGCCACGACGGCTACGACATGGCCGCCATGCTCGCCGCCGTCGGCGCTGCCAGCCTCGACGACCTGATCGCCCAGACCGTGCCCGCCGCGATCCGGCTGGAAAAGCCGCTGCCGCTGCCCGGCCCGCTGCGCGAGCACGAAGCCCTGGCGAAGCTCAAAGCCATCGCCACGAAAAACGTGCTGAAGAAATCGCTGATCGGCATGGGCTATTACGACACGCTGCTGCCCAAGGTGATTCTGCGCAACGTGCTGGAGAACCCCGGCTGGTACACCGCCTACACGCCTTACCAGGCCGAGATCGCGCAGGGCCGCCTCGAAGCTTTGCTCAATTACCAGCAGATGGTGATCGACCTCACCGGCCTGGAACTCGCCAACGCCTCGCTGCTCGACGAAGCCACGGCCGCGGCCGAGGCCATGACGATGGCAAGGCGCATCAGCAAGTCAAAATCCAACGCCTTCTTCGTCGATGCCGACTGTTTCCCCCAGACCCTCGATGTCGTGAAGACGCGCGCCGGGCTGTTCGGTTACGAACTGGTGATCGCACCAGCCGCGGCAGCCGCCGACCATGACGTCTTCGGCGCACTGCTGCAATACCCGAACCAGCGCGGCGAACTCATTGACCTCACCGACACCCTCGCCGCGCTGAAAGCCAAGGGCGCGGTCACCGCCGTGGCCAGCGACCTGATGGCGCTGGTGCTGCTGAAATCCCCCGGCGCCATGGGCGCCGACATCGCTCTCGGTTCCTCGCAACGCTTCGGCGTGCCCATGGGCTTCGGTGGCCCGCACGCCGCCTTCTTCGCCTGCAAGGATGAGCACAAGCGCTCGGTGGCGGGGCGCATCATCGGCGTCTCGGTCGATGCGCGTGGCAAGCGCGCCTTGCGCATGGCGCTGCAAACCCGCGAGCAGCACATTCGCCGCGAGAAGGCCAATTCCAACATCTGCACCTCGCAGGTGCTGCTCGCCAACATGGCCGGCATGTATGCCGTCTATCACGGCCCGCAGGGGCTGCGCACCATTGCCGGCCGCATCCATCGACTGACCTGCATCCTCGCCGCCGGCCTCAAGCAGGCCGGCGTGAAAGTGCTGACGCAGCGCTTCTTCGACACCCTGCACGTCGAGACCACGGCTGATGTTCCCGGCTACAACCTGCGCCTCGTTGCCGACAAGGTGCGCGGCATTTCGGTGGACGAGAAGACCACCCGCGACGACGTCGCCGCGCTGCTCAAAGCCATTACCGGCAAGGAAGCCGACATCGCCGCGCTCGATACCCAATCCGCCGGCAACAGCCCGCTCACCGGCCTGCTGCGCACCGACGCGATACTGACCCATCCCGTGTTCAATCGCCACCACACCGAACACGAAATGCTGCGTTACCTGAAGAAGCTCCAGAACCGCGACCTGGCCATGGATCACGCCATGATCTCGCTGGGCTCCTGCACCATGAAGCTGAACGCCACGGCCGAGATGATTCCCATCACCTGGCCCGAGTTCACCGACATGCATCCCTTCGCGCCGCTAGCTCAGGCCGCCGGCTACATGGAAATGATAGGCACGCTGACCGAGTGGCTGAAGGCGGTCACCGGCTTCGACGCGATCTGCATGCAGTCGAACTCCGGCGCTCAGGGCGAATACGCCGGCCTGGTCTCGATCCGCCGCTATCAGGCGGCGCAGGGCGAAGGCCACCGCGACATCTGCCTGATCCCAAAATCGGCCCACGGCACCAATCCGGCCACCGCCCACATGTGCGGCCTCAACGTGGTGGTGGTCGACTGCGACGACAGCGGCAACGTCGATGTCGCCGACCTCAAGGCCAAGGTCGAGGAACACAAGGCCAAGCTGTCCTGCCTGATGATCACCTACCCGTCCACGCATGGCGTGTTCGAGGAAGCGATCAAGGACATCTGCGCCATCGTTCACGCGGCCGGCGGTCAGGTGTATATGGACGGCGCCAACCTCAACGCGCAAGTCGGCCTGACCTCGCCCGCCACCATCGGCGCGGATGTGAGCCACATGAATTTGCACAAAACCTTCGCCATTCCCCACGGCGGCGGTGGCCCCGGCATGGGCCCCATCGGCCTCAAGGCGCACCTCGCGCCCTTTGCCCCCAACCACGCGGTGCAGACCGTGCCCGGCCCCAATGCCGGCCAGGGCGCGGTATCCGCTGCTCCCTGGGGCTCCGCGGCCATCCTGCCGATTTCCTGGATGTACATCGCGCTACTCGGCGGCGAAGGGCTGACGCAATCGACCCGGGTCGCGATCCTGAACGCCAACTACGTCGCCGCACGGCTGAAGGATTCCTATCCCGTGCTCTACGTCGGAGCCTGCGGGCGCGTCGCCCACGAGTGCATTCTCGACGTACGCGCCATCAAGGCCGCCTCGGGCGTGGCCGAAATCGACATTGCCAAGCGCCTGATGGACTACGGCTTCCACGCGCCGACGGTAAGCTTTCCCGTCGCCGGCACCCTGATGGTCGAGCCGACCGAGTCGGAATCCAAGGCAGAGCTGGACCGCTTCTGCGATGCCCTGATCTGTATCCGCGAGGAAATCCGCAAGGTCGAGCAGGGCATCTGGACCGCCGACGACAACCCGGTCAAGCGTGCCCCGCACACCCAGGCCGACGTGATGGACGCCGAGTGGAGCCGGCCCTACTCGCGGCTTGAGGCCTGCTTCCCGCTGCCCTGGGTCGCAGAAAACAAGTTCTGGCCGTCCGTGAACCGCATCGACGACGTCTACGGCGACCGCAACCTGTTCTGCGCCTGTCCGCCCGCCGGCGAATAGCCGCCACGCCGCAATCGGCCCGTCGTCCGGCAGCGGACGGCGGGCCGATTTCATTGCCGTTTCATGATCTAATTGCCGCGGCTCAGCCACACGCCCCGACAATGCAGCCCCAAGCCCACGGTCACCTGCCCGCCATCGATACCGGCTTCCGCTCCGCGGATGTCGTCTTCCCGCTCGTTATCGCGGCGCTGCTGGTCTGGCTGAGCTTCGTCAGCTTCCTCTGGTTCCACACGCTGGCCGAATTGTTCGCCGTGATTGTCGGTGCAGCGCTTTACCTGATCGCGCGCCACAGTGTCGCTCTCAACCGCAACAGCTTCCTGCTGTTCGTGGCACAAGGACTGTTCTGGGCCGGTTGCATAGACACCATCCATACGCTGGCCTACTCCGGCATGGGCCTGATTCCGGGCAACGACCCGAACCCGCCGACCCAGCTCTGGCTGTGCGCCCGCTTCATCGAGGCGGCGACGCTGTTGATCGCGCCGCGCTATCTCGACGGCCGCGAGATCGAACCCTGGACCTTCGCCGCCTTCGGCACGGCAGCGATAGGCGGTATCGCTCTGGTCTTCCGCGACGGCTTCCCCGACGCCTTCATCGCCGGCCAGGGCCTCACCGCGTTCAAGATAGGCGCCGAGTACGCGATCATCGCCCTTCTCGCCCTCGCGGCCTGGCGTCTGCACCGCAAGCGCCAGTCGCTGAACGCCACGCTCTTCCGCATGCTGCTCGCAGTCATTGCGCTCACCATCGTCTCCGAGTTCGCCTTTACGCGCTATGTCAGCGTCTTCGGCCTGTCCAACCTGGTCGGCCACATCTGCAAGTTCTGGGCTTACTGGCTGGTGCTGATGATCGTCTCGCGCTGGATGCTGGCCGAGCCCTTCCGCATGCTGGCACAGGAAGCCAGTTCCTTCGAGACCGTGCCGATGCCGGTGCTGATTCTCGACAGCCACGGCGTGGTCCAGTACTGCAATGAAAGCGCGCGCCAGCAGCGGCCGCAAGGCGGTATCGGCCACACTATCCACGAGGCCTGGCATCCGGCCGATTCGCCCTTGGCCGAGTGCGACATCTGCCAGGCCATCGCTGCCGGCGATTCGATCGGCACCGTGCTCCATGACCGGCAGCGCAACGAATGGTCGGGCATCCGCCTGCATCCGATCCAGCTCGACAACAAGGCGCAAGGCTTCATCTGTTTCCAGACCGACATCACCGAACGCAAACGGGCCGAGGAACGCCTCGCGCATGCCGAAAAACTGGAAATGATCGGCCGCATGACCGGCGGTCTTGCCCACGACTTCAACAACCTGATGGGCATGGTACTCGGCGGTCTCGGCCTCATTGCCGCGAAACTGCCCGACGACGAAAAAACGCGCAACCATTTCAACATCGCCAGCCAGGCCGCGCACCGCGCCGCCGACGTGACCAAGTCGCTACTGGCCGTCGCGCGCAAGCAGCCGCTCGATCCGCGCATCCTCAACATCCGCAATGCCCTTGCCGAAATGGTGCCGCTGCTGCGTCAATCGGCCGGCAAAGAAACCACCGTCGAAGAAGTGCAATGCAATGCCTGCGAGCCCTCCAATTGCGAACGCTGCATTCTCGCCTCGGTCGACCCGGCCGGATTGGGAAATACGATCCTCAACCTCGTCATCAACGCCAGGGATGCCATGCCGCATGGCGGCCAGATCCGTATCGACACACGGGTACGGACGCTGGCCGGCGATGCCGCCGGCCAGCCGATCGACCTCGCCCCGGGCCGCTACGTCATCATCACCGTCACCGACACCGGTCAGGGTATGTCGCCGCAGGTGGCCGCACGCGCGCTGGAACCCTTCTTTTCCACCAAGGACACGGGCAAAGGTACGGGCCTGGGGCTGGCGATGGTCTATGGTTTCGCCCGCCAGTCCGGCGGCACCGCCACAATACATAGCCAGCCCGGCCTCGGAACTTCGGTCCGCATCTATCTCCCGGCAATCGGCGAACGCACGCAGGCCACCGGCAGCGGCAACAGCGACGACATCGCGAACGGTAAGGGCGAGCGCATTCTGGTCGTCGACGACGAAGCCAATCTGCTGACCATCGCGCGCGAATGGCTCGAAAGTCTGGGCTACCGGGTAACCGTCGCCTACGGCCCGGCCAGTGCCATGGACCACCTGCGGCGCGAGCCCTTCGACCTGCTGCTCACCGACATCATCATGCCGGGCCAAAGCGACGGCGTGACGCTGGCCGGCGAAGCCACCGCACTGCAACCGAGCCTGCGGGTATTGCTGGCCTCCGGTTTCCCGGGCGACATCCTGAACGCAGGCCGCCAATGGCCGCTGCTGGAAAAACCCTACGCAAGAAGCGATCTCGCCCGCATGGTTAGCCAAGCGCTGAACTGATACCCTACACTTAATATTTTCGATCGCGGGAGCACCGGATGGAACAGCAAGTTTGCATTTTCGTGGTGGACGACGAAGCCGGAATGCGGGTATTGCTGGAATCCATTCTTGCCGACCACTATCGGGTCGAATCCTTCGCCAGTGCGGAAGCCTGCCTGGAGCGCCTGACGACGCAGAAGCCGGACATGCTCCTCATCGACGTCGGGCTGCCCGGCATCGACGGGTATACGCTCTGCCGCCGCGTCAAGGACGACCCGGCCTGCGCACATATCCCGATCACCTTCGTTTCCGGCCACGACACCATAGAGGCACGCCTGGAAGGCTACGAAGCCGGCGGCGAAAACTTCATCGTCAAGCCCTTCGCCGCCGAAGAACTGGTCAGCAAGATCCGGGTGTCGCTACGCACCGTCGAGGAACAGCAGCAGTTGCGCGCCCGCGCCAGCTATGCCGAGCATACCGCCATTTCGGCAATGACCAGCCTCGGCGGCCTGGGCGCCATCATCGAATTCCTGCGCAAATCCTTCTCCTGCGCCAACAGCGAAGATCTCGCCAACGCCATACTTCATGCACTCGGACAATACGGGCTGCAAGGCGCCGTACAGATCCGCATCGGCGCTGGGGCGCACTCGATGAGCCTCCAGGGCACGGGCGTACCGCTGGAAACGTCCGTCCTGAATTACGTCAGCACGCTCGGACGCATGTTCGAGTTCCAGAAACGCGCCGTCTATAACTTCGGCGGCGTCACCGTCCTCGTCAGCAACATGCCGGTGGATGACCCGGAGCGCTGCGGCAGCATCCGCGACAATCTGGCCATCCTGACCGAGGGGGCCGACGCCCGCCGTCAGGCCATAGAGATCGAGGAAGCCAGCCGCCGGACGCAGCAAGGCATCCTGCTCGCTGTGGAAACTCTCCAGAAGACCGTAGACAAAATGCGCGAAGGCCACCGGCGCGACCAGTTCTCGGTCACGCAGTTGATCATCGAAGTACAGGAGGACATGGTCAAGTCCTTCGTCAAGCTGGGCTTGAGCGAAAGCCAGGAGAGTTTCATGATCGAGCTGGTCAAGCGCCACATCGGCAACATCCTCGACCAGATCAGCCAGGGCGAGGACATCGTCGGCCAGCTCGAAGAACTGGCGAAATCCCTGCGCACCCTGGTGTAGAGCGTCGTTTCATCGTGGGAAAAGCAGTTCACCACGGCGAACACGGCGGGCACGGCGAGAAATCGTGGTTTTGCGACATGCACGCCTCGCCCGGTGGGTAAGTTCATGAATGTCTCTCTTGGCTTGCAGTTTCGCCGTGTCGCCGTGTTCGCCGTGGTTCAAGTCAGTTTTTTGGGATGAAACGTCCGGCCGGAGGGATACCCGGCCGAACGCGGATCTTCCAAAACGAGCTACATCGGCACCAGCGTCACCAGCAGGTCTTTCGGACTCACCGCCATGCCGGGGGCGGCATGAACTTCGGCGACCTCCGCATCGCGTTCGGCCCGCACCACGGTTTCCATTTTCATTGCCTCGATGGACACCAGTGGATCGCCGCGCCGCACCTTCTGCCCCACCTTGACGGAGACCGTGACCACGGAACCGGGCATGGGTGCGCCGATATGGTCGGGGTTGCCGTCCTCGGCCTTGAGGCGACCGCGGCGGCCGCCACCGCCAACGCCGGTTTCGGCGATGACCTTCGCCACGCGCACGAAGCGCGACTGGCCGTTCAGTTCGTAGAACATCTTGCGCGCATCGCCTTCGTCGTCGACGATATCGACGCTGCCCTGGAGGCGGATCACCAGCGACTTGCCCGGATCGAGGTCGAACGCAATCTCCTCGCCCTCGTTGAGTCCGTTGAAGAACACCGGCGTCGGCAGCAGGCTGACGTCGCCGTAGCTGCGGTGATGAGCCGCGTACTCGGCGAACACCTTCGGATACATCAGATACGAGGCCAGATCGTAGTCGTTCACATGGCGGCTGACGGCCTTCTCGGCAGCGGCGCGTGCCGCTTCGAGATCGACCGCCGGCAGCCCCTTGCCCGGACGCTCGACCATGGGTTTCCCGCCCTGAAGTATCTTGTCCGACAAGGCTTTCGGGAAGCCCTCGGGCGGACGGCCGAGTTCGCCCTTGAACAGCGAGACGACCGATTCGGGAAAGGCGACGTCGCGCGCCGGGTCCTCCACGCCCTCGGGCGTCAGGTCGTTGGCGACCATGAACAGCGCCATGTCGCCGACAACCTTGGAGGTCGGCGTCACCTTGACGATGTCGCCGAACATGCGATTGACGTCGGCATAGGCACGGGAAATGTCGGGCCAACGGTGTTCCAGGCCCATGGAGCGGGCCTGCTCGCGCAGGTTGGTGTATTGGCCGCCGGGCATCTCGTGGTGATAGACATCCGATGTTCCGGCACGGATGTCGGCCTCGAACGGCGCATAGAAGCGGCGCACACCTTCCCAGTAGTCCGACAGCTCACGCATGGCGTCGGAATCCACGTCCGGCGCATGATCGGCGCCCGCCAGCGCATCGACGATCGAGGTCAGGTTGGGCTGCGACGTCAGGCCCGAAAGCGAGTCGAGCGCGCCGTCGACGGCGTCGATGCCGGCTTCCACCGCCGCCAGCACCGAGGCCGCGGCGATACCGGAAGTGTCATGGGTATGGAAATGAATCGGCAGACCGATCTCGTCGCGCAAGGCCTTGACCAGGGTGCGGATGGCGCGCGGACGGCAAACGCCGGCCATGTCTTTGATGCCGAGAATATGGGCGCCGGCCTGTTCCAGTTGCTTGGCCATGGTCACGTAATACTTGAGGTCGAACTTCGGCCGCGAGGTATCGAAAATGTCGCCGGTGTAGCAGATCGCGGCTTCGCAAACGCCGCCTGACTCGATCACGCCGTCCATCGCCACGCGCATGTTGTCGACCCAGTTCAACGAATCGAAAACGCGGAAGATATCCACGCCGCACGCAGCAGCCTGACGGATGAAGAACTGCACGACGTTGTCGGGATAGTTGGCATAGCCGACCGCATTGGCCGAACGCAGCAGCATCTGGAACGGAATGTTGGGCACCCGCTCGCGCAGCATGGCGAGCCGCTCCCACGGATCTTCCTTGAGGAAGCGCATCGCCACGTCGAAGGTGGCGCCGCCCCAGCATTCCATCGACAGCAGGTTCGGCATCATGCGGGCGTAATACGGCGCGATGTCGATCATGTCGCGCGTGCGCATGCGGGTGGCGAACAGCGACTGGTGGGCATCGCGCATGCTGGTGTCGGTCAGCATCACCTGCGGGTTGGCGCGCAGCCACTTGGCGAAACCGGTGGGGCCGAGCTCCTTCAGGCGGTCGCGCGTACCGGCGGGCACCGGCGTGCGCATATCGACGCGCGGCTTCATCGCCGGCAGCAGCGCATGCTCGGGCTTCTTGCGCCCTTTCATTTCCGGGTTGCCGTTGACCGACACCTCGCCGAGGAAACGCAGCAGGCGCGTGGCGCGGTCGCGGCGTACCGGGAAGTGGAACAGTTCCGGCGTCTCGTCGATGAAGCGCGTGGTGCACTCGCCCTTGTGGAAGGTCGGATGGCGGATGACGTTTTCGAGGAAGTGCAGGTTGGTCGACAAGCCGCGCACGCGGAACTCGCGCAGCGCCCGGTCCATGCGCGCAATCGCCTCTTCGGTGTCGTGGCCCCAGGCCGTCGCCTTGACCAGCAGCGAATCGAAGAAGGGCGTGATGATGGCGCCGCTGTAGGCGGTGCCGCCGTCCAGGCGCATGCCGAAGCCGGCGGCGCTGCGGTAGGCGGTAATGCGGCCGTAGTCGGGCGCGAAGTTCTTTTCCGGGTCTTCGGTGGTGATGCGGCATTGCAGGGCGTGGCCGTAGAGCCGCACGTCGCCCTGTGCCGGAATGCCGGACTCGCCGTCGCCGATCTTCGCGCCCTGGCTGATGTTGATCTGCGCCTTGACGATGTCGACGCCGGTCACGGCCTCGGTCACCGTATGTTCGACCTGGATGCGCGGGTTGACCTCGATAAAAAAGAAGCGACCGGTGTCTGACTCCATGAGGAACTCGACCGTGCCGGCATGCGTGTAGCCGACCTTGCGGCAAAGCTTGAGCGCGGATTCGCACAGTTCCTTGCGGCGGGCATCGTCCAGGTAGGGCGCCGGGGCGCGCTCGACCACCTTCTGGTTGCGGCGCTGCACCGAGCAGTCGCGCTCGAACAAGTGGATCAGGTTGCCGTGGGTGTCGCCGAGTATCTGCACCTCGACGTGGCGGGCGCGGCGCACCAGCTTCTCCAGATACACCTCGCCGTTGCCGAAGGCGGCCAGCGCCTCGCGCCGGCCGGCGGCGACCTGCTCTTCAAGCTGATCCGCGGATTCGATGACGCGCATGCCGCGTCCGCCGCCGCCCCAACTGGCCTTGAGCATCAGCGGATAGCCGACTTCCTTGGCGATGCGGTGTATCTCGGTGAAATCGTCGGGCAGCGCCCCGCTCGCCGGCATTACCGGCACCCCGGCGGCCACGGCGGCAGCGCGCGCCGCGACCTTGTTGCCCAGCGTGCGCATCACCTCGGGCGACGGGCCGATGAAGACGATGCCTTCACGGGCGCAGGCGTCGGCGAAGTCCGGGTTTTCGGAAAGGAAACCGTAGCCCGGATGGATCGCGTCCACGTTCGCCTGCTTGGCGACGCGCAAAATGTCTTCGATGTCGAGGTAGGCCGCGATGGGTTTCTTGCCCTCGCCAACCACGTAGCTTTCGTCGGCCTTGAGGCGGTGCAGGGCAAAACGATCCTCGTTGGCAAAAATGCCGACGGTGCGGATGCCCATTTCGCTGGCGGCGCGCATGACGCGGATGGCGATTTCGCTGCGATTGGCAACGAGAATACTGCGGATTTTCTTCACAACCTCTCCTACGATAGACTGCGGGTTCCCGGCGACGGGACGCCCTTGCGGAAAAGGCGCGAAAATACCATGGTTAACCGGAGTCTGCCATGCCCCAATTTCTTATTTTGACCGTCATCGGCGACGACCGTCCCGGTCTCGTCGGCGAACTCTCTGCCGCAATCAGCGCCCATGAGGGCAACTGGCTCGAATCCTCGATGTCGCGTCTGGCCGGCAAATTCGCCGGCATCGTCAAGGTGGCCGTGCCGGACGGGCACGCCAGCGCGCTGAAAGCCGCGCTGGCTGGGCTTTCCGGCCTCAAGGTGAGTTGCGAGTCATCTGCCGCCGATGCGCCCATCAAAGGTCGCCGGCTCAAGCTCTCCCTGGTCGGTCACGACCGCATCGGCATCGTCCGCGAAGTCGCGGCGGTGCTGGCGCGCCACGCCGTCAACGTCGAGGAACTGGAAACTCACACTTCCAGCGCGCCGATGTCCGCCGCCATGCTGTTCCACGCCCAGGCCGACCTGCTGGCCGGCCCCGACCTCGACGCCCTGGCACTGGCCGCGGACCTGGAGCAAATCTCCAACGACCTGATGGTCGATATCGCGCTCGACGAAGCGTTGAAGTGAGCCGGAACAGACCGAAGCTTCCGGCGTACCGGGAGCCATTGCGGCAACAGCGCCGGCCGCGATGACGGCGCTTGTCGATGCGCTCAGGCGCATCCTGCCGGCACCACAAGTGATCGTCGACGATCTGCGTCGCCTCGCCTACGGCACCGACGCCAGTTTTTATCGCCTGATCCCCGAAGTCGTCGCCGTCGTCGAAAACGAGGAACAGGTACGGGCCCTGCTCCAGGCGGCGCGCGCCCACGGCCGGCCGGTCACCTTTCGCGCCGCCGGCACCAGCCTCTCCGGCCAGGCAATCACCGACGGCGTGCTGGCGCTGATCGGCGAAGGCTTCGCCACTTGCGACATCGCGCCGGATGCCGCCACGGTACGCCTCGGCCCCGGCATCGTCGGCGGCGAGGTCAACGCCCGGCTGGCGCCGCTCGGGCGCAAGATCGGCCCCGACCCGGCCTCGATCAATGCCTGCAAGATCGGCGGTATCGCCGCCAACAACGCCTCGGGCATGTGCTGCGGCACGGCGCAGAACAGCTACCGTACGCTGGCCGGCCTGCGCGTCGTGCTGGCCGACGGCGCCGTGCTGGATACCGAGGACGCGGAGAACGTGACCGCCTTCCGCGCCAGCCACGCCGAACTGCTGGCCGAACTCGCAAGCCTCGCCGCCGCCACGCGTGCCGACGCCGCCCTGGCCGCGCGCATCCGCCACAAGTACAAAATCAAGAACACCACCGGCTATAGCCTCAACGCGCTCGTCGACTACGAGGACGCAATCGACATTCTCGCCCATCTCATGATCGGCTCGGAAGGCACGCTGGGCTTCATCTCGCGCATCACCTATCGCACCGTGGTCGAAGACCCGTGCAAGGCCAGCGCCATGGTGTTCTTCCCGACCATCGCGACGGCGTGCGAAGCGGTGATCCGCCTCAAGCCCGAACCGGTGTCCGCCGTCGAACTGCTCGACCGCCCGGCCCTGCACTCGGTCGAAGACAAGCCGGGGTTGCCGCAGACGATGCGCACGCTGGGCAATGAGGCCGCCGCGCTGCTGATCGAAGTGCGGGCCGATAGCGCCGCCCGTTTGCAGGAGCGCATCGCCGCGGCGCTGGCGGCGCTTGCCGGCGTCAGTACTATCGAAGCCCCCGCCTTTTCCACCGATCCCGCCACCTGCGAGATGTACTGGAAGGTGCGCAAGGGCACCTTTCCCTCGGTCGGTGCCGTGCGCCGCACCGGCACCACGGTCATCATCGAGGATGTCGCCTTCCCGATAGCGTCGCTGGCTGCCGCCACACTCGACTTGCAGGCCCTGCTGCGGCAGCATGGCTATAGCGAGGCCATCATCTTCGGCCACGCGCTCGAAGGCAACCTGCACTTCGTGTTCACCCAGGATTTCGGCAACGCCGCGGAAGTGGAGCGCTATGCGCGCCTGATGGACGACGTCTGCCGGCTGGTCGTCGACAAGTACGACGGCTCGCTCAAGGCCGAGCACGGCACCGGCCGCAACATGGCCCCCTTCGTCGAGAAGGAATGGGGCCGCCAGGCCACCGACCTGATGCGGCGCATCAAGTGGCTGTTCGACCCGGACAAGCTGCTCAATCCCGGCGTCATTCTCAACGACGACCCGCAGGCGCACCTGAAAAATCTCAAGCCGATGCCGGCGGCGGAAGACATGGTCGACCGCTGCATCGAATGCGGCTTCTGCGAACCGCTCTGCCCGTCGCATCAACTGACGCTCAGCCCGCGCCAGCGCATTGTCAGTTGGCGCGAGTTGTCGCGCCGCGCCGCGGCCTTTGAGCCTGCCGGCGCAGTCGGCGCCGATTTCGCCTATTTCGGCCTAGCCACCTGTGCCGGCTGCGGCCTGTGTTCCACCGCCTGCCCGGTCGGCATCGACACCGGCGCCCTGACGCGCATGCTGCGCGGCCGCCGCCTCGGCCCGGTCGCGCGCCAGGTCGGGCAATGGACGGTAGCGAATTTCGGCAAGGTGGCGATGGCATCGCGGCTGGGCCTGACCTTGGGCCACGCGGCGTCCGGCGTGGTCGGCGCCGGCCTGGTCGCGCGCCTCTCCGCCGGCGCATGGAAGCACGGCATGCCGCACGCTGGGAAGCTGCCGGCACGGTACGACGGCACAGGCGATCCGGTCGTATATTTCCCCGCCTGCGGTGGTCGCATCTTCGGCGCCAACAATGCCGACGAAGCAACCTTGCCGGAAGTCGTCATGAAGCTGCTGGTTCGTGCCGGCTACGCGCCGCGCCTGCCGCAAGGCTGCGACAAACTCTGTTGCGGCCAGATGCTCGCCAGCAAGGGCATGGCCGAAGAGGCTGAACAAATGGCCGCTGCCGTCGCCGCCGCGTTGATGCAGGCGGCCGACGACGGCCGCGGCGGCTATTTTCCGGTCATCATGGACGCCAGCACCTGCACGGTGCGCATGCAGCAGCATCTTGCCGGCCGCCTGCAGGTCTTCGACTTTCACGAGTTCGCCCACGACGCGCTGCTGCCGCGCCTGCGCGTCACGCGCAAGACCGGCCCCGTCGCGCTGCACATCAATTGCAGCGTGCGCCGCTACGCCTCGGACGAGAAGCTGCGCCGACTGGTCGCGGCGTGTGCCGTAGCGGTCGTCGAGCCTGCCGGCGTCGGCTGCTGCGGCTTCGCCGGCGACCGCGGCTTCGTCGTCCCGGAACTCAACACCCACGCGCTGCGCAAGATTCATGCGGCGCTGCCGTCAAACTGTAGCGAAGGCGTATCGACCAACCGTACCTGCGAAATCGGCCTGACGGCGGAAACCGGACGCCCCTACCGTTCGGTCGCTTACCTGCTGGAAGAGTGCAGCCGGACCGACGCCCCCGAAGTCTGCTGAACCGGCGCCGAAGCGCCGGTGCCGCAACGCCGCGTCAGATAATCACGTAACGATGCGGGTCCCGGCTTTCCTCCAGGGCCTGCATCGCCGCAGCGCGGGAAATCCGCGCCAGCAGCACGATCCAGCGGCGACGGTCGCGGCCGACGAGTTCGGGGAAGTTCAGCGTGCGCACGTCGGGATCGTCCGCCGCCGGCTTGGACAGCACGCCCAGGCGATCCACCGAAACCGAGGTCGGCACCAGATGGAGTCGCGGCTCGGGATCGAACAGCCAGGCGACCAGCGCCTCCAGCACATGGGCGGGCTCCAGCGAAGACGTCATCTCGCGCAAGCCCGCCTCGATCTCGAACTTGCGGTGTTCGTGGGCGTCGGCTTCCAGGGCTGCCTGCGCTCCGGCCGAGCGCGCAAATCCCCGCTCCTGCTCCCAGGCCGTTTTCAAGTCGATTTTTTCGCGGCGCAAGGCCTCAAGATGAGCCGCGAAACTCTCCGCCAGGCTGTCGAAGGCCGATTCGCGCAAGCCGTGCCGCGTGCCGGTTATGTCCGGGCTCAATTCGCGCAGGGTATGGTCGGCGAAGTACAGCAGCCGCTGCGGCACGTCGTCCCGGATCAGATCGCCCTGCTGCGCGAGGCCGAACACGGTTTTCTCTTTGCGCCGCATGCCTATCATGGCGAAGAAGTCGTCCGCCGCCAGATTGCCCGGATCGGTAACGAACTGCCGCACCTCGCGGCTGGTGCCTATCATGCGGCCGATGTCGTCGGGCGAGGCGAAGAAGGCATGAACCATGGGATCGCTGGCGAAGGCATGGATATCGATGTCGATGGGCCCGGGAATCTCCTGCACCAGTCCGTCGCAATAGTCGAGGGCGTGGCGCACCGCAGGCACCAGCTTGCGCTGGTACGAGGAGACGACGCGCAGACGCGGATCGACGCGATCGATCGCGCGTTCTATGGTCTGCTGCGTGTGTTCATCCGCTGCCGGAGAACGCAGCCAGCCGGTGAGGTTGGTCAGTATGCCCATGGGAGGCGTAGCTTAATCCGCAACGGACATAGTTCGCAATGCGCACGGCGTTGCGCTGGCCGTGCGCCGACTGCCGCCAGATATCCTTTTCATATCCTCCCCATCCCATCCGGGCATCGACTCGGGTAAGCTTGCGGGCTTTCCGCAACGCAGCGTACCCGCACATGGCCCAATACGTATTTACCATGAATCGCGTGGGCAAGATTGTCCCGCCCAAGCGCCAGATTCTCAAGGACATCTCCCTCAGCTTCTTCCCCGGCGCCAAGATCGGCCTGCTTGGCCTGAACGGCTCGGGCAAGTCGACCGTGCTCAAGATCATGGCAGGCATCGACACCGACATCATCGGCGAAGCGACGCCGATGCCGAATCTGTCCATCGGCTACCTGCCGCAGGAGCCGCAGCTCGACCCCGAGAAGACCGTGCGCCAGGAAGTCGAATCCGGCATGGGCGAGGTGATGGAAGCGCAGGCCAAGCTCGACGCCGTGTATGCCGCCTATGCCGAAGAAGGTGCCGACTTCGACAAGCTGGCCGAAGAACAGGCCCGGCTCGAAGCCATTCTCGCCACCTCCGGCACCGACTCCGAACACCAGCTCGACCTCGCCGCCGACGCGCTGCGCCTGCCGCCCTGGGATGCCTCCATAAAGAACCTTTCCGGCGGCGAGAAGCGCCGCGTCGCGCTGTGCAAACTCCTGCTGTCGCGGCCCGACATGCTGCTGCTGGACGAGCCGACCAACCACCTCGATGCCGAATCCGTCGAATGGCTGGAGCAGTTCCTGACGCGCTTCCCCGGCACCGTCGTCGCCGTCACCCACGACCGCTACTTCCTCGACAACGCCGCCGAGTGGATACTCGAACTCGACCGCGGCCACGGCATCCCCTGGAAGGGCAACTATTCGTCGTGGCTGGAACAGAAGGAAGCGCGCCTGGAGACCGAGGCCAAGCAGGAAGACGCGCACATGAAGGCGATGAAGCAGGAACTCGAATGGGTGCGCAGCAACCCCAAGGCGCGCCAGGCCAAGAGCAAATCGCGTCTGGCCCGCTTCAACGAACTGTCGAGCATCGAATACCAGAAGCGCAACGAAACCCACGAAATCTTCATCCCGGTCGCCGAACGTCTCGGCGACAAGGTGATCGAGTTCAACGAAGTCAGCAAGGGCTTCGGTGATCGTCTGCTGATCGACAAGTTGAGTTTCATCGTGCCGGCCGGCGCCATCGTCGGCATCATCGGCCCCAACGGCGCCGGCAAGTCGACGCTGTTCAAGATGATTACCGGTCAGGACACGCCGGACAGCGGCGAAGTGGTCAAAGGCCCGACGGTGCAGATTTCCTACGTCGACCAGAGCCGCGACTGCCTCGATGGCAGCAAGACCGTGTTCGACGAACTGGCCGGCGGCGCCGATACCCTGACCATAGGCCGGACGGAAATCCCCAGCCGCGCCTACATCGGCCGCTTCAACTTCAAGGGCGGCGACCAGCAGAAAATGGTCGGCAACCTCTCCGGCGGCGAGCGCGGCCGGCTGCACCTGGCCAAAACGCTGATGACCGGCGGCAACCTCTTGCTGCTCGACGAGCCGAGTAACGACCTCGACGTCGAAACCCTGCGGGCGCTGGAAGACGCGCTGCTCGAATTCGGCGGCTGCGCCATGATCATCAGCCACGACCGCTGGTTCCTCGACCGCATCTGCACCCATATCCTCGCCTGCGAGGGCGAATCGCAATGGAGCTTTTTCCCCGGCAACTACCACGAGTACGAAGAAGACAAGAAGCGCCGCCTCGGCGAGGAAGGCGCCAAGCCGCGCCGGATTCGCTACAAACCGATCATCCGCTAACCGGAATTCCCGCCATGAACACCAAACTACGCGTCGGCATCCCCAAGGGCAGCCTTCAGGAAACCACGCAAAGCCTGTTCAACCGCGCCGGCTACAACCTGCGCATCTCGGGCCGTTCCTACTATCCGGGCATCGACGATGTGGAAATCGAATGCATCCTGATCCGGCCGCAGGAAATGGCGCGCTACGTCGGTCAGGGCGTGCTCGACTGCGCCATCACCGGCCTCGACTGGATACTCGAAACCGGCGCCGACGTCGCCGAACTGGCGGACTTACGCGCTCCCTGGCCCAACTACGGCATCGTGCGCTGGGTGATGGCGTCCAAGGAAGGTTCTGAATTCGATTCGGTGAAAGACCTACAGGGCAAGCGCATCGCCACCGAGGCGGTGGGCATGACCAAGCGCTTTCTCGCCGAACACGGCATCGAGGCCCAGATCGAGTTTTCCTGGGGCGCCACCGAGGTCAAGCCGCCCATCCTGGCCGACGCCATCGTCGATGTCTCGGAAACCGGCTCGTCCCTGCGCGCCAACAACCTCAAGGTCATGCACGTGGTGCTGGAAAGCACGCCGCGCTTTATCGCCAATCATGCCGCCCTGGCCGACGGCTGGAAAAAGAACAAGATCGACCGCCTGCTGATGATGCTGAAAGGGGCGATTGCCGCGGCGACCCGGGTGCTGCTGTCGATGAACGTGCCGCGCGGGCAGGTGGATGCCGTGCTGCGCATTCTGCCGGCGCTGGCGACGCCTACGGTCTCGACGCTCGCCGATCCGGACTGGGTGGAATTGAGTACCGTGGTGGAAGAAAAGCTGGTGCGGGAACTGATTCCCAGCCTTTACGAGGCTGGCGCACGCGGGGTGATCGAACTGCCGATCAACAAGATCGTCGAGTAATCGACGACCTTGCGGGAGCGCTATTCGGCCGCCAGACTGGCGGCAAAGACGGACTGAACGCTGTCGGGGAAAGCGAATTCGGTAAAGGCGCGCCGGATTTCGGCGGCGTTGCTGCCGGCGCTACGGTCGCCGAAGCAGATGCCCAACTGGCGGCCGTTGGCGGCGAGAGTCTTGAACGCGAAACGCCAGCGGTGAGACTCGGCCAGACGCTCGCGCAATTCGCGCTCGTTGGTGATTTCGATGCCCGCCCGTTTCAACAGGTCGAGAAACTCTGTGAAGGAATCGTTGCAGGAACTGCCCATGGAACTTCTCCGTTCTTGATTCGGTGCTTAGTCACCTTAAGGGGCAAAAACGCACCACTTCACACAAGGTTGACGAAAGTAAGATATTTTTCCTGACGGCCCCCATGGCCGGACACAAAAACCTTTTTGTTATCAACATGGATTGACCCACACGGCGCCAGCCCCGGCCATGAACACGCAACCGCAATCCCTTGAACTCCTTGCCCCGGCGAAAAACCTCGCTTTCGGCATCGAGGCCGTCAATCACGGCGCCGACGCGGTCTACATCGGCGGGCCGGCCTTCGGGGCGCGCTCGTCCGCCGGCAACACCATGGCGGATATCGCCCGCCTGGCGGCCCATGCCCACCGCTACTCGGCGCGGGTGCTGGTGGCCCTGAACACCATACTGAAGGACGAGGAGCTGGAGCCGGCGCGGCAGATCGCCTGGCAAGCCTTTGATGCCGGCGCGGATGCACTGATCGTCCAGGACATGGGCCTGCTGGAACTCGACCTGCCGCCGATTCAGTTGCACGCCAGCACCCAGACCGACAACCGAACCCCGGAAAAAGTGAAATTCCTGGAGCAGGTCGGCTTCTCCCAGATCGTGCTGGCGCGGGAGCTGACGCTGGCCGAGATTCGCGCCATCGCGGCCAGGACGTCGGCAACGCTCGAATTCTTCGTCCATGGCGCGCTCTGCGTCAGCTACAGCGGCCAGTGCACCATCAGCCACGCGCTCACCGGCCGTAGCGCCAATCGCGGCGAATGCTCGCAGATGTGCCGCCTGCCCTACTCGCTGGCCGACGCCGACGGCCGCATCCTGGCGCAGGACAAGCACCTGCTGTCCTTGAAGGACAACGATCAGGGCGCGAATTTGCGGGCGCTGATAGACGCCGGCATCCGTTCCTTCAAGATCGAAGGCCGACTCAAAGACCTCGCCTACGTCAAGAACGTCACCGCCTATTACCGCAAGCGGCTCGACGCCCTCATGGACGAAACGCCGCAGGTCCGCGCCTCATCCTCGGGTCGCTGCACCTTCCTTTTCGAGCCGCGTCCGGAGAAAACCTTCAACCGCGGCGCCACCGACTACTTCGTGAACGACCGCCAGCCCGACATCGCCGCCTTCGACACGCCGAAGTTTGCCGGCGCGCCCATCGGCGAAGTCGCGGCGATCGGCCGCAACTGCTTCGACGTGACGGGCACCACGCCGCTCCACAACGGCGACGGACTCTCCTACTTCAACGCCAGCCAGGAACTCGCCGGGCTGCGCATCAACCGCGTCGACGGCAGCCGGCTGTTCGTGACGGCAGTTCCGGCCGACCTCGCCGTCGGCACCCAGCTCTACCGCAACCGCGACCAGGAATTCGAGCGCCAGTTGGAAAAGAAATCCGCCGAGCGGCGCATCCGGGTACGCCTGCGCCTCGCCGAGACGGCCGACGGCTTCGCCCTGCACATCACCGATGAGGACGGCGTCGAAGCCGCCGCCACCCTCGCCCACGCCAAGGAAGCGGCGCAGAACAGGGAGCGCGCGGCAGCGGCTTTACGCGAAGCCCTGGGCAAACTCGGCAACACGATATTTGCGGCGGAGGACATCGCGCTGGCGCTTACGCAGCCGTGGTTCCTGCCCGCCTCGGCCTTGAACGCCTTGCGCCGCAATGCCGTGGCGCAGCTCGA